>Ga0302114_10000031_pt1 | contig 105321 bp, 53 predicted proteins | sample AG5_Surface_MG_FD_203107 | JGI IMG/M metagenome (GOLD analysis project Ga0302114, IMG submission 203107) | Marine microbial communities from Western Arctic Ocean, Canada - AG5_Surface | ecosystem: Environmental > Aquatic > Marine > Oceanic | place: Canada: Western Arctic Ocean | collected... | reverse complement strand
AACCTGCGACACGTCCCAATCAGGCATGTCCACGCATCCAACGGCGCCGCACCGCCTCATCGCCGGGTCGGGATGCCAGCACAGCCTGTCCGAGGAGCAGCACCTGTCCCCAGACGGCACAGCATCCAAGCACACGTCCACGGTGGCCTTGAGCTCGGCGCGATCGGTAAACGGCCACTCGCACGTAGCTTTCGTCAGCACACGGTCGGTGCACGACGTCACGCCCTTCAGCACGTACCCGGCGTCGCACGTGGGGACGCAGGACGTGCCGCTCACGAGGGTGTCGGTGCAGTTGCCGACGTCGCCGTTGAGGGGCGGGTAGGACGCGTCGCACGCGTTATCCTTGCGCGTCCACCCGCCACCGGGGAGGGTACTGTCGGTGCCGCCCTCGAACCTCGCTGGCCATGCGACTGCATACTCAAATATCATATTAGAGAGCGTGCCTGTGGATATGTCCCAGCCCACCGGCATGGTGTTAAACGCGTCGGTGTTCTTGAACATATACTGCATGTTCGTGACCGAGCTGACGTCCCACCTCGATAGGTGCTGGTTGAACGCGTCGGCGTCGCGGAACATCTCGTACATGGTCGTGACGCGCCAGGTGTCCCATGCACCGATATCTTGGTTGAATAAGCCGGCATCTCGAAACATCCGGTACATGTTCGTGACGCTCGAGGTGTCCCATCGTGATATGTCCGCATTGAAGGACCCTTTGCCATAGAACAGCTCGTTCATCTCCGTCACCAGCGACACGTCCCAGTCCGGTATCTCGGCAGTCCCCGCGGCGCCGCAGTCCGCGCCGAGGTTGCAACACGCCAAGCCGGTGGGATCGACGGCGATGCAGTTGTCCACCGCGGTCTTCAGCGCGGCGCTGTCGGGAAACGTGCACCCGGTGTCGCCGGCTGCGGGATCATCTCCGGCGGCGTTGGTCCCGCCGCCGGAGCAGGGCGCGCACAGTCCGTTCTCGACGCGTTCGTTCTCCAGGCACGGGTTGAAGACCCACGCGCCGGGTGGCCCGTCCTTCGTGTTCACTGTGTCGTCTCGCGAGGCAAGCGAGAGCCAGGTGTCTGCGCCCGCGAACATCCCCGTCGTGTCGGCGTCTTGTGGGAATGTCCATCCCCTGATGTCCTGGTAGAAGCTCGATCTGCCGGCGAACAGATCGTGCGCGTCTGTAACCTGCGACACGTCCCAATCAGGCATGTCCACGCATCCAACGGCGCCGCACCGCCTCATCGCCGGGTCGGGATGCCAGCACAGCCTGTCCGAGGAGCAGCACCTGTCCCCAGACGGCACAGCATCCAAGCACGCGTCCACGGTGGCCTTGAGCTCGGCGCCGTCGGTAAACGGCCACTCGCACGTAGCCACTTTAGTCAGCACACGGTCGGTGCACGACGTCACGCCCTTCAGTACGTACCCGGCGTCGCACGTGGGGACACAGGACGTGCCGCTCATGAGGGTGTCGGTGCAGTTGCCGACGTTGGCGTTGTCGGGCGGGTAGGACGCGTCGCACGCGTTATCCTTGCGCGTCCACCCGCTACCGGGGAGGGTGCCGGAGTGGCCGCCCTCGAACCTCGCTGTCCATGCGGTTGCAGCATAGAACATGGAATTTGGAAACGGGGCTCTGGATGTGTCCCAGCCCACCGGCATCGTGTTGAACGCGTCGGTGTTCGCGAACATCTCCTGCATGGTCGTTACCGAGCTGACGTCCCATCTCGATAGGTGCTGATTGAACGCGTCGGCGTTATTGAACATCCGGTACATGGTCGTGACGCTCGAGGTATCCCACCGCGATATGTCCGCGTTGAACTGCGCCTTGCCATTGAACAGCTCGCTCATGCTCGTCACCAGCGACACGTCCCAGTACGGCATCTCGGCTGTCCCCGCGGCGCCGCAGTCCGCGCCGTGGCTGCAGCACGCCAAGCCGGTGGGATCGACGGCGAGGCAGTTGTCCACCGCGGTTTTCAGCGCAGCACGGTCGGGAAACGCGCATCCTGTGTCGACACCGAGTGCGGGATCATCTCCGGCGGCGTTGGTCCCGCCGTGTGTGCAGGGCGCGCACAGTCCGTTATCGACGCGTTCGTTCTCCAGGCACCGGGTCAAGACCCAATCACCGGGCGGTCCATCCGTCGTGTCGAGCCCGTCGCCGCGAGTGGAGAACGCGAGCCAGGTGTCGGCGCCCGTGAACATCCCCGTCGTGTTCGCGTTGTCGGCGAAGGTCCAACCCGAAATGTCCCGGTAGAAGCTGGAGGCTCCCTCAAACATACCCGCCGCGGTTGTCACCTGCGACATCTCCCACTGGCTGATGTCCACGTTGAATTGTGACTGGCCCTCGAACAAGAAGCTCATATCCGTCACGCGCGAGACGTCCCAGTGGGGCATGGTCGGCTCGCACAGCCGATCGCCGACGCACGCGTCCACCGCCGCCTTGAGCTCGGCCCTGGTGGTGACGTCCAGGGTACACACAGCCTCTGTCAGTACCCGGTCGGTACACGACGTCACGCCCTCCAGTACGTAGTAGGAGTCACACGTTGGGACGCAGGACGCGCCGCTCATCAGGGTGTCGGTGCAGGTGCCGACAGCACCGTTGAGGGGCGGGTAGGACGCGTCGCACGCGTTGTCGATGCGCGTCCAACTGCTGCTGGTGGGGAGGGTGTCGTGGCCGCCGCCCTCGAACCTCGCATACCATGCGGTTGCACCAGTGAAGATGTTATTAGAGTCCGTGACTTTGGATGTGTCCCAGCCCACCGGCATGGTGTTAAACGCGTCGGCGTCGTAGAACATGTACGCCATGTTCGTGACCGAGCTGACGTCCCATCTCGATAGGTGCTGGTTGAACGCCTTGGCTCTCTCGAACATACTTGCCATGGTCGTTACCGAGCTGACGTCCCATCTCGATAGGTGCTGATTGAACGCCAAGGCGTTGGAAAACATCTGGTACATGGTCGTGACGCTCGAGGTGTCCCATGCACTGATATCTTTGTTGAACGCGGAGGCAAACATGAACATCCGGTACATGGTCGTGACGCTCGAGGTGTCCCATCGCGATATATCCGCGTTGAACTGCGTCTTGGCCTTGAACAGCTCGCTCATGTCCGTCACCTGCGACACGTCCCAGTCCGGTATCTCGGCCGTCCCCGCGGCGCCGCAGTCCGCGCCGTGACTGCAACACGCCAAGCCGGTGAGATCGACGGCGAGGCAGTTGTCCACCGCGGTCTTCAGCGCGGCGCTGTTGGCGGGAAACGTGCACCCTGTGTCGCCGGCTGCGGGATCATCTCCGGCGGCGTTGGTCCCGCCGCCGGAGCAGGGCGCGCACACTCCGTTCTCGACGCGTTCGTTCTCCAGGCACCGGTTGAAGACCCAAGCGCCGGGTGGACCGTCCGTCGTGTTCACTGTGTCGTCTCGCGAGGCACGCGAGAGCCAGGTGTCGGCGCCCGAGAACATCCCCGTCGTGTCGGCGTTGTCGGCGAAGGTCCAGCCAGTGATGCCCTGCAGAAAGCTCGATCTGCCGGCGAACAGATCGTGCGCGTCCGCAACCTGCGACACGTCCCAATCAGGCATGTCCACGCATCCAACGGCGCCGCACCGCCTCATCGCCGGGTCGGGATGCCAGCACAGCCTGTCCGAGGAGCAGCACCTGTCCCCAGACGGCACAGCATCCAAGCACGCGTCCACGGTGGCCTTGAGCTCGGCGCCGTCGGTAAACGGCCACTCGCACGTAGCCACTTTAGTCAGCACACGGTCGGTGCACGACGTCACGCCCTTCAGCACGTACCCGGCGTCGCACGTGGGGACGCATACCTCACCGCTCATGAGGGTGTCGGTGCAGTTGCCGACGTTGGCGTTGTCGGGCGGGTAGGACGCGTCGCACGCGTCGTCCTTGCGCGTCCACCCGCCACCGGGGAGGGTGCCCTCGCTACCGTCCGTAAACCTGGCATACCATGCGGTTGCACCATAGAAGATGTAATTTGTAATGGGGCCTTTGGATGTGTCCCAGCCCACCGGCATCGTGTTGAAAGCGAGGGAGTGGTAGAACATCTCCTGCATGGTCGTTACCGAGCTGACGTCCCATCTCGATAGGTGCTGGTTGAATAAATTGGCACTTTGAAACATCCGGTCCATGTTCGTTACGCTCGAGGTGTCCCATCGCGATATGTCCGCGTTGAACTGCGCCTTGGTCTTGAACAGGCTGTTCATGCTCGTCACCAGCGACACGTCCCAGTACGGCATCTCGGCCGTCACCGCGGCGCCGCAGTCCGCGCCGTGATCGCAACACGCCACGCCGGTAGGATCGACGGCGATGCAGTTGTCCACCGCGGTTTTCAGCGCAGCACTGTCGGGAAACGCGCACCCTGTGTCGCCGGCTGCGGGATCATCTCCGGCGGCTCTGATCCCGCCGTGTGTGCAGGGCGCGCACAGTCCGTACTCGACGCGTTCGTTCTCCAGGCACGGATTGAACACCCAAGCGCCGGGTGGACCGGCCGTTGAATCGAACCCATCAGTGCGCGATTTTACGGCGAGCCAGGTGTCGGCGCCCGTGAACATCCCCGTCGTGTTCGCGTTGTCGGCGAAGGTCCAACCCGAAATGTCCCGGTAGAAGCTGGAGGCGCCCTGAAACATACCCGCCGCGGTTGTCACCTGCGACATCTCCCACTGGCTGATGTCCACGTTGAATTGTGACTGGCCCTGGAACAGGAAGCTCATGTCCGTCACGCGCGAGACGTCCCAGTGGGGCATGGTCGGCTCGCACAGCCGATCGCCGACGCACGCGTCCACCGCCGCCTTGAGCTCGGCCCTGGTGGTGACGTCCAGGGTACACACGGCCACTTCTGTCAGTACCCGGTCGGTGCACGACGTCACGCCCTCCAGCACGAACCCGGTGTTGCACGTGGGGACGCAGGACGCGCCGCTCACAAGGGTGTCGGTGCAGGTGCCGACGGCGCCGTTGAGGGGCGGGTAGGACGCGTCGCACGCGTTGTCGATGCGCGTCCAACCGCTGGGGAGCGTGTTCTCGTCGCCGCCCTCGAACCTCGCTGGCCATGCGGTTGCAACTCTGAAGATTAAATTTTTATTCGTGACTTTGGATGTGTCCCAGCCCACCGGCATGGTGTTAAACTGCGAGGTTCCCCAAAACAACCCCATCATGCTCGTTACCGAGCTGACGTCCCATCTCGATAGGTGCTGATTGAACGCCCCGGTGTTGCAGAGCATCTGCTCCATGGTCGTGACGCTCGAGGTATCCCATGCACCGATATCCGCGTTGAACTGGTTGGCGCCGTAGAACATCCGGTTCATGGTCGTTACCGAGCTGACGTCCCATCTCGATATGTCCGCGTTGAACGCCCTGGTAAGGCCGAACATGTTCTCCATGGTCGTGACGCTCGAGGTATCCCATGCACCGATATCCGCGTTGAAATAATGGCAGTCGTAGAACATATACTGCATGTTTGTGACAGAGCTGACGTCCCATCTCGATAGGTCCTGGTTGAACGCGTTGGCGCCGTAGAACATCGTGTGCATGCTCGTGGCGCTCGAGGTGTCCCATGTACCGATATCCTGGTTGAACGCCTTGGCCTGGGCGAACATCTGGTACATGTTCGTGACGCTCGAGGTGTCCCACCGCGATATATCCGCGTTGAAGTACCCTTTGCCATAGAACAGCTGGCTCATGTCCGTCACCTGCGACACGTCCCAGTCCGGCATCTCGACCGGCCCCGCGGCGCCGCAGTCCGCGCCGTGGTTGCAACACGCAACGCCGGTGCGATCGAGGCTGATGCAGCTGTCCACCGCGGCCTTCAGCGCGGTTCTGTCCGCGAACGGCGCGGCGAACGCGCCCGGCACTCCGAAGGACACCAAGACGGCGAGGAAGACCCGAGGACCTAGACGAAACGACGCCCGTGTCCGATGTCGCCGGCGGCGGTGAGCGATGCGATCGTCCACGCCAACCATCGCTCTCATGGCGGGGCTCACGAGTAGATTTGCGGAAAACTTCCTCTCAATTTGTCGCTCTGGGACCTGGTCTGCTTCTGAGTGCGGAGTGTGGGAGTGGGGTAAGTGCGTCAGCGCGTGTCGTTCGTCCGGCGGATCACGCGCCCGGTTCCTCTCCGAAAAAACGCGTGTTCGGGACCGCGATTCGCGAATCGTTCGCAGATGACGCGAGTCTCGGGCGCGGCGTGCGTCGAGCTCAACACGCCTCGAGGAGGATTGGGCAAACTCGACGCGAGGCGGGGGCGGCTGAGAACCCAGGGAGTCGTCGGCGCGTGCGCACCTGCGGTCGAGTAAGCGCTCGTCCGTGAGACACGTATCGGCGACGTCTCGCGATAGGAAGCGCGCGGACGCGGCTCGCGTTCGGCTTCGAGACGTCACCCGCGCGCTTGGGCGGTTCGGCCGTACCAGGCGCACCCTCGTAGCTGGATCGATGCTAGCTGGATGTCGAATCCAAGGGTCGCGCGAACAACCCGGCGGGCTGCGCGTGGTCGGTGGGATTCGCGGCGGATCTCCGCCGCGGACCTCTCTGCGGGGTTCGAAGAGGCTGTCGACGCGCAAGGATGTGGCGCGCGGTGCACACGTCGGGCGCGAGAGCGGTGTGCTGCACCCGTGTCGGTCGGGTTTGAGAAGTGGCCGTGACCAGACCGTGACAGAGTCACGTCTGACCATGTCCACATGAGTTTCACCTCACCCCCACATGACTGCATTCCACCAGGGTTCACAGACCTGGAAATGTCATCGATTTTTCCAACACCCCGCCGAGCACCAGCGACTCGCGCCAGACCTTCGTTCGCACACGGTGTGCAGCGCCGCGAGCTCGGGAGACCGCGCGCGCGCCCGCTCCCATACCGCGAGCGGCGATGCGGTCGTCCAGAACCCGCTCGCGGTACCCCCACGGTGACGGGAAAACAGGAGCAACAACAGCAGCGGCAGCATCGGCGCGCGTCTCGGATTCCTCGTCCACGATGCAGGTGCTCTCCGCGCCACTCGCCTTGGCGTCGCTCGTCGCCCTCGCCACGCTCGCGGCGCTCGTGACCGCCTCCTCGAGCGCTGCGCCCGGCGTCGACCTCTCAGCGCGCCATCCCCTGTTGGGCGGCGCGCCCTACCGCGACGTGCGCATCCCGACGCGCGGGATCTCGATGCACCGCGCGGCGAGACCGTCCGATTTCTGCGCGCTCCGCGACGTCCATCCGCGAGGGAGCTGGCGCGGCCGCGACTCCGGTTCCGTCCCGGAGTCATCGCTATCCGTCGAGTGGCCCACCGAGGAGGGCGTCGCGCGAGCCAGGGCGGCGTGCGAGACCCCGCTCATCCGCCGGCTGCAGGATTCGGGCGAGTTCGTCGACGCGTTCTGCTTCGTGGTTCACCCCGGCTCGAGGACGAAACCCGGCCGCGTGGACTTCGACGTCGACCCGCTGTGCGACAGCAGCTACAACTACAACAAGGACGTCGTGCCGGGTGTCCCCGCGTTCCTCGCGCTCGCGGCGACGCGGCTGACCTGCCCGGTGACGGCTCTCGTGGGCATGTACGACCTCGACGGGTTGCGAGATAACGCGGGGTACGCGCCCATGCCGGCGGAGACGCAGCGCGCGCTCGCGGCGGACGACACCCCGCTGCTGGTGCACCAGACGACGTCGTTCGACGACAGGTGGTCCACGTGGATGCCGGACTTTTATTTCCTGCGGTCCAAGGGGTTCAGGGAGGGCGGGTTTGGGGATACGACGCTGGACGAGATCGGCGGCGGCGACGATTGGGACGGCGGCGGGAGGGAGGAGACGCTCGAACGGATTCGCGCTCGATGGCGTCGCAAGAAGCGATCGGCGTTCTGGCGGGGCTCGCCCACGGGCCGGGGACGGTGCGAGGAATTCGAGCGCGTTCGCCTCGCGTCGCTCTCGCGCGAGGTGGACGGGCTCGACGCCGGGATGATTCGAGACGGGAACAACTACTTTTGCGACGAACCGGCGCTGACGCGAACGCTCGGCGCGCGGTGGTGGGCGGATGAGCACCACGTGTCCGAGCGCGATTGGCTGAAACACCGCGCGGTCATCGACGTGGACGGCGTCGCGAACGCGTGGGGCCGGTACTGGCGACTCGCCTCGGACAGCGTCGTCGTGTCGCTCGAGAGTTCCGTGCGCGGGTTTTACAGCGACAGGATGGTCCCGTGGAAGCACTACGTCCCAGCCACGCTGGACACGATCGAGGAGGCTCTGCGGTGGGTGATGGACGACGCGAACGAGGACGCGCAGGTTGAGATGATCGCCGCGGCGAACGAGCTGGCGCGGTCCATGACGTTCGAGTCCGAAGCTCTCAGGACCGGCGATCGGCTCAACACGTTGTACTGCGAGGGGGCAAAGAGGCGAGGCGAAAAGAAGCCGCCACAACGCGACCGGGGGAGAGACACTTGACCTCGGTCGAATAGCTAGAATAGTACGTTTCTTCGTATCGTCAAATGATGATTAGCTACAGGTAGCGCCTTCGTATCTCATCGTCGTCCACCTCCTCGACGGCGAATCGTCCCAAACTCTGTGAAATCAGAGTCTGCATCCGAGTCCGAGTCGGAGTCGTCTGAGTCTGTATCTTCGTCGTCCGTGTTACTGGCGCTGACGTTCCTGGACAGCGAAAACTCCAAGCTCCGCTCCTCGAAGCACAACATGTCCACCGCGAAGCACGCCTGCAGCTTCCGCTCGTCTCCCCGCACGAGCCGCAGCAGCGACGTCTTGATCTCATCCTCGGTGATGAGCACCGCGTTCTCCCCTCCGAACATACCCGGGCCGATCGAATCCAACCCCACGCGAGCCGACGCGGCGGCGGCCGCCTCCTTCCTGCGCACACCCCGCAGGTACTCGTGCACGGGCCCGAACGCGTCACCGAGCTGCTTCGCGCACATCGACCGAAGCCTCTCCACGTTGTTCGCTCGAACCTGCAGGATGGTCCGGTCCGGCTCGGGCCGCGCGGCGGGTCGACCCGGGCTCCGAGCCGCTGGCTTCGCGTTGGCCCGGTTCCGACCACCTTCCCCGCCCCTACTCGACTCCCGCTCTCGGTTCGCGTCGATCGCCTGCGTCATGCGCTCCGCGTCGCCGGTGGAACCCAGGGACTTGGCGGCCACGTCGAGGACCTCGCGGACGGCGGCTTCGTCGCTCTCCGACTCGAAACCCCCGTCGGAGGAGACATCCGTGTAGGTGTAATCCGAGTCGGACGGGGACGAGTCGTCATCGTTGTCATCATCATCATCGTCTTCGTCGTCGTCACCGTCCGTGTCGTCGTCGTCGGTATCATGTCCCCGCGGGTTGCTCGTCTCCGCGGTCCACGAGTTGTGTCGCACAGTCGCCGACCTCGTCGACGGGGGCGGGAGCATCTTCGTGCGTCCAATCCCGGGTTCTGTCCCTTCCGCGTCGCCGCGTGGGTCCACCGTGGGTCCCCTGGGCGTGTGACGCGCGGCGTGTTCCGCGACCCGCGCCGCGTCCGCGTCCGCGTCCGCGTCAATCTCAGCCTCGAGCGTGAGCGCGGCGAGAACGTCGTGCTCCGCCTTGACGTGCTCCGGGGACATCGGCGGCGAGAGCGCCGACGAATACCCCGGCTTCTCCGGCGACGCCAGCGCCCGGCCAAACTCGGCCGTGTCCAGACCCGCGCGCGCGGTGCGGAACCCCGCGGACATCGCGGATCCACCCAGGGTACCGTCCATCGTGCGGGAGAGGTCGTTCGAGAGGTTGGAGGAGAGGTCATCGACGCCGCCTCCGGCGTCGTATCTCGCAGACGCGGCGACACCCGCGGGTGGCGGGGGCGCGAAGCACGGCTCAAACGCCGCCATCGACGCTCCCCCGAACGCGCCGAAACCGGATGGCGTGTGTACCGACGCCTTCGGGGGAAGGAACGCGCCGTCACCGCCGTTCTTCGGGTTCAGGCCGAGGCCCTCCAGGCTGTCCCTCGCGGTGACCATCATGGCGACGTCCTCCTCATCCGCGGAGGGCGGCGCCCACGAAGATGACGACGCGTGCTGCCGGCCCGAGAACGTGCCGAGCCCGGGCCCGGACGTGTTCGCGTCCCGCGGGTCGTACCCTTCGATCTCCTCGTCGTCCACCTCTTCGACGCGAATCGATTCGGACCCGGAAGGGGAGCCGGATCCGTCCGGCGTCCCGGCGGCGGATGAAAACCGGGCGGGATCGCCAGACGACGCCACCCCGCGGGGCATCGCCTGCGACCCGCTCCCGTGAAAGGCGTGGTGGAACCTGGCGCGCGCGGCAGCCTTGTCCGCGACAGCCTCCTCGGCAGCCGCGCGGAGGATCTGTTCGCGCTCCTCGTTCGCGCGTCTCCGTCGCTCCGCCATCGCCTCCCGCGGCGTCATGCGTTCGAGCTCGGGCTCCATCGCGTCGGGCGGCGGCGTCATCTTCGCGCCCGCGCCCGTCCCGTCGCGACCCCTCTCCATCGCCATCGCCGCCACCGCGCCCGCCGCGCGACGCCGGTGGTGGTGCCCGCCGGTGGAACCCGAGTCCTTAGTGGACCCAGCGTCCTTAGTGGACCCAGCGTCCTTAGTGGACCCAGCGTCCTTAGTGGACCCCGCGTCCTTGACCCCGCCCGAGTCCGGGGCGCCCACCAGCCGCCTCACCGCCGTCTTGGGCCTGGCGCTCTTCGGCCGCGACGCCGACGCGGTCCTCGGCCTGCCAAGCCCTTCCCTCTGCATCCGCCTCAGGTGCTCCTGCATCAACTCGCTCTGCAGCACGGTCGCGATGTCGGGACGGCGGCGGTGGTCCCTCTCCAGGCACCTCGCGACCATCTTGGCGAACCGGGCGTCGTACCTCTCCTTGGGTATCGGCGGACACGTGCCGTTGACGATCTGATACACGAGGCTCAGCAGGGAATCCGCCGCAAAGGCGTGGCGCAGCGTGGCGATCTCGTACGCGACGCACCCGAACGCCCACACGTCGCTCTTGAGCGTGTACGGCTGGTTGGTGCACACCTCGGGGGAGAGATAGTAGGGCGTGCCCGTCACCGTGGTGGCAAAGTCATCGGTCCGCTCCAGCACCCGGCTGATGCCAAAGTCCCCGAGCTTGATCACCCCGCCGCGGCCGAGGAAGATGTTTTGGGTCTTCAGGTCGCGGTGCATCACGCGCATGCCGTGGATGTGGTCCAGCGCCAGGGCGATCTGAGCCACCCAGTCCAGCACCTGCCGCTCCGGGAAATACCGGCGCGCGGCTTTCGCTCGCGAGATGTGCGTGAACAGGTCGCCGTCCTCCGCGAAGGCGGTGACGATGCAGAGGGTTTTATCGTCGTCGTACAGGAATGACTCCTTGTACGCTATGACGTTCGGGTGGCGCAGCCTGGACAGCAGCTGCGCCTCGCGCAAGGCTTCGCTCTGCTCCTTCATCTTGTGTACCGGGATGCGCTTCACCACGTACGGGCGACGCTCGGCGACGTGCGTGACGAGGTGCACGGTGCCGTAGTTGCCGTGGCCGATCTGCTTGCCGAGCTCGTACTTCTCCATGATGACCGCCGACGGACGCGCCGATGCGCTTCACGAGCCGTCGAGCGTCGTCGGCGCCGGTGGCCTGGCGGACCCGCGGTCTCGAATCGCGGGTGCCGCCTCCGATGCGACGATGATCCCTTCGGGGCTCCCGCTCGATCGCCCCGAGCCCTTTGGGCCGCGCCGCCGACGACGCTCGGTGATGCGCGGGTCTCGGGGATCGACCGAGCGGGTCTCGTGCGAATGCTGGACGGGTGAACCGTCCGTCGCTCAGCGCGCGTCTCGCTCTGACGGGCGAGTGAGACCATGGGAGAGAGACAAATGCGTTGACCGTCATGTGACGCGTCGGACCTGGACTCGCGCGACTCGGGAACTGACATCACAAATCAGTCCCACCGCCTCTGGCTACGACATCCCCTCACCGCGCGGACAATGGACCGCGCGGCGGATACGTGGACCCTGAGCCGCGTCATCGCCGCCGGCGAGGCTCTCGCGCGCGTGGACGGCGAACGGGCGCAGACCGGCGCGGGGAAAGGCGCGTCGGAAGGCGTAAAGGGTCGTGGCTTCGCGCTCGTCCCCGGGCCGCTCGTGGGGCTCGTCACCAATCGCGAGCCCACGCGCGCGGTGCACTGCAAGGGCAGCGGCGAGACGGTGCCTTGCACACGATTGACACTCGCGGACGATACGCGAAATGACGTACACGCGGTCCTCTGGCGAACCCACGCGGGCCTCGACGTCGGTGCGAGATCCTCCCAACCCTTCGCATCCGTCGATTCCGGGCACCCCTCTTCCTCCAACCGTCGCTGACCACCCTCCCGATCCGTCATGCCGCAGGCCCCGGAGACTTGGTGGCGTTCAAATCCGTCCGCGTGAGATGGAACACGTGGAACGAACGCGCGGAGGCGTGTACGGGGTGGGCATCCGACGTGGAGGTTCTCGCGCGCGCCACCGACGTTCTCGGGCGGACGATGGGACTTTTCCAACCGCGGGGTGCCAACGTTTGGGGTGCCAACGTTTGCGTCGACGCGGGCCGCGTCGAGGCGCTCCGCGCGTGGGCGAGACGCGAGCACGCGCAGCTCCTCGAGATCGCCGCGGACGCACAGCTCGGGCCGACATCTCCCACTCGCGCGTCCCTCGGCGCGGGCGTCAGGGCGTGTGCCGCCGGGTGGCTGCTCAACTCGCCTGAAGCGGAGCGGGTCCGCGCGGTGCACTTCGTGGGCAGGTGCGTCGCGGTGTCGCGCGCGCCGTCGTCCACGGGGGTTCGCGCGTCCCGGCCGGTGGTGTGGCTCTCGCAGGGAACCGGCGAGTGCGTCGAGGCGACGCTACCGCCGGAGGAGGCGGCTGGACCCAGCGAGGAGGACGGGGAGGAGGATGGGGAGGAGGATGACTGTCGCGACGGGTTCAAAGGGAAGTTCGAAGGGAAGGTGCTGGAGTTGACGCACGCGCGGGTCCGCGTGCTGCACTCGACGGGGCGGCGGTGCCTGGTGGCGACCCGTCCGGCGGTGGAGGTGGATCCGAGCACCGACCAACGGGCCCAGGAGATCCTCGCCAGGTGCCCGGTGGCTCACGCGTCCGCGCGGTACGCGAGCGTGGGGGATTTGCTGTCGGCGCCGAGAGCGGACGCGCCGGTGGCGAGGTTCACGGCGCGGGTCTCGTGGATCGCCCTTCCCCGGATTGGGGTGCCGGGTGGTGGTCGGGGGAGGGTCAAGGGCGATCGGTCGGCGGTCACGAGGGATGGCGTGGCGTCGTCGCTGCTCGCGTACGGCTGCGTCGGCTGCGGTCGAACGCTCGAGCCGGACCCGCTCGACTCTGTCTACAGGCAGTGCGAGTGTCACTCCGGCACGACGGACGCGACGGGGTACGTCTGGAGGGGAATAACGCTCGGCCTGACCGACGACATGGGCGGGCCGGGTGATGGCTCGGAAGGGGAGTGCGAAAACGAGCCGCCGTGTTTGTCTGGGAAGAGAAGGCGGGGAAGAACCCGCGGAACGGTGGAGGCTCGCCTCGACGACTCCGAGCTGGTGTCGAGGCTGTTGCTCGGCGTGACTCCGGGGGATGCGGCGTGGTCCAGGGAAGCGGAGGGGTGTTCGGGATCTGAGATTGACCACCTCGCCGTCGCCGCGGCTGCGATAAACGCCCTCGCGCTCGGGGGGATGAAGAACTCGCCCATGGAGTGGCGCGTGCGGACGCCGAGGCTCGACGAAAACGGGGTACCAAAGCCGGGTCCGATGGAGGTGCTCGGTTTCAGCGCGGCGCACGGGGGATAGATACAGGGCACGGACATCATCCGCGATGTTACCGTGTACCATCGTCTTCACAGTAGTACTACAGAGTGTCTTCACAGTAGTACTACAGAGTGTCTTCACAGTAGTACCATCTCCTTCAGCGTATGACCGGTCACCTCCTGGAAATTCTACCCGGCAACCGCGTCGGGTCCTGCGGACCTTCGTCCAAATCCGCCACGTCGTCTCTCAGCGTCCCGAGCACCCTCGTGCCGTCCTTCGCGGCCGATACAGACGCCTTGGACCTGGACCTGGCACTCCCGGGACGCGCGGATCCGGGCCTCGCGCGTCGGCGCTCGCCCGCGGCGACACCACCCCCCGACGAATCCTTGTACTGGCGGTACACACCCTTGACTTTCTCGGCGTAAGTATTCGTCGCGAGCTTCGTGGCAGCCTCCACGTCGCCGCCGTTGGCCTCTGCGATGGCGGCGACGACGCGCTCGTTTGGAGGGGGCGCGCCGTTCTTTCCACACGCATCGTTTGCCTCCTTCTCCCTGCGCTCTCTCGCCCGGTTACCGGCTATTCTCGCGTGAGAAATTCGCCACGTCTCCGCCTTGTCGTCCCACGTGGCGTGACGCGACAGGCGGTCAATCTCATCGGGGGGTATGTAAGCGTCCAGCACGAGGTTCTTGAGCTTGATCTCGCGGGTCAGAGCGCGAATGACGTCCAGCAGGTCCTCTCGCTCGGACGTCCAGTCGCGTTCCAGGTCCTTGATGTCGACCAGGCATCTCTCGTACGCCTCGTGGAGCTTCTTCGTCTTCTTCCCCTTGCTCTCGATTTCCTCCTCGATTGTCTTGTAAGAGTCGCTGGTGATGGTCTGCAGGTCCTCCAACTCCTGAATGCGCCGCTGCGCATCCTCCTCCTGTTCGGCGATTTTCCGGAGCTCATCCTCCTGCCGCCTCTGCTCCTCACGAAGCCTCTCCTCTTGGTCCAACAGGTTGGTGCCGCCGCGCATAACCTTAGCCTGCATCGCGGCGAGGCTATCCTCCAGAGCCTTTTGCTCCTCGCGCTCCCTCTGAAGGTCCTGAAACTTGGCATCCATCTCCTCCTGCTGGCGTTTGAACTGTGCCTCGAGCTCTGCGCGCTCATCCTCGGTGCGGGCCTTCTCCGAAATCAACTGGTCCATCTGCTCCTGCGCTTCCCTCTGAACTTTCGCCTGCGCCTTCTCCGCCTCCTCAGCCTCGAGATTCTGCCGCATGTTCTCTTCCATCTGCTGCCGCATCTCATCGCGGATGCGCTTCAATCGCGCGTCGGACACCTGTGAGACCGTCTTCTCGATGAACTCTTGGCGGCGACGGCCCGGTCGGCTGCCGGGCACGCCGCCCGTGAGTTCACCACCGTCGCCGAGCTGAGTCTTGAGACGAGCGATCTCCTCCTGAAACTCCCTCAACATCGCATCTTTCGGATCCTCGTTGATTTTCGGCTTGTTCTTGATGTTCTTCGCGCGGTTCGCGTACCGAAGCGTGCTCATCGTCTCATCGAAGTTGTAGTCCGCCGGACCGAGGTTAGCAATCATCACCGTTTTTGTGTTTCCGCCGAGGGAGTCCTGAAGCAGCCGCGTCAGCTTGGAATCGCGATACGGGATGTGCGAGCTCTTTCCGTCGACAAGCGCACTGATGACATTGCCGAGCGCAGATAGCGATAGGTTAATCTTCGTCGCCTCCTTCAACCGGTCGCCAGTGGATCCTGTCTTGGCCTGCCGCTCGCTTCCCGCCAGATCGACCAGGTTCAGCTTTCCGACGCGAATGTGTGCATCCTCCTCAGCCTCCCCCTCGTTCACTTCGCTCGTCTCTATCGTCACCGTGAAGATAGAGTGCGAGCGGGACGAGTCCGCGTTCATCAGCGTCGCCCCGACGCTCCTGTTCTTCTTACCAACCTCGTGCAGCTTGCGTATCTCTGCCACCGACTTCACGACGAATGTGGTCAGGTCCTTCACGTACACGCCCTTGTCCGGGTCCTCCTTCAGGTCGCATGTCCTGCTCTGGTCCTTCCCCAACAGGTCGCGCACGTTCTCGTTGTAGATCTCCAGGAAGGAGGCGCGGACGAGGAAGTTCTTGTTCGCCGCCTCCAGCGCGTCGATGTCACCGAACACCGTCTCAAACGTGTTGGGTATCAGGCCTCGCTCGTTCTCGGGCTCATCCTTGCCCTCCATCGTGTGCGTCTTGCCCGTGCCCGTCTGACCGTAGCAGAATATGGTGCCGTTGTATCCCTCGATGGCCGCTCGTACGATGGGCAGCGCGCATCCCTCGAAGATCTCCTTCTGCGTGCTCGTGTGGTCGTACACCCCGTCGAAGGTGAACTGCTTTGGGGGATCGCCCGGGGTCTTCGGGTTGTCGATGCGGACCTCCCCTCTGCGCACGTCGCAGTCGACGATCTGGTTCCGCGCCTCCCGAATCTCCTTGCCGAACAGGGGACGGCAACGCACCACAACCTGGATAAGAGGGGTCACACGTTCAGGGTCAACCGGCGTTCGATGATGGACGAGCCGTGGGGTAGCTTGTTGCGGTGCCCACTTCAACCGCGATTATGTTTTGGGCCTGGGCGCGCACCTTCACGCACTCGCCAGCGGCGGCGTTCTGCATCTTAATCCCAGATACCACGGCGGTCGCCGCGGTTTTGAAGCTATACGACGGCATGTCGACCGAGCCTCGCGCAAGGCGCGGTCGTTCGACCCCGCGTTCTGCGTTGTGATGCGAAGTGCGTTGACTGCGACGCATCTTTCGAACGGTAAAGAGACCGTTTTCGTTTTGCCAGATCCGCGTCCGTATCGAGACTCTCAGTGCCTACTGCGCCGCACCATGTCGAGGAACGATGAGTGCGTCCAAGTCATCGTGCGTTGCCGCCCGCTCTTCGGCAAGGAGCTCGCGGAGGGGCGTCAACGCATCGTGGACATGGACACATCGAGGGGCGAGGTGGTGCTGAAGAACCCGAAGGCTTCGCATCCCTCCGAGGCTGAGCGTAAGTTCACGTTCGACCGCATCTTCGACTGGGAATGCACGCAGCGGGAGGTGTACGATGGGGCCGCGGCGAGGATCGTGGACGCAGCCATCGAAGGCTACAACGGCACGGTGTTCTGCTACGGCCAGACGGGCACGGGCAAGACGCACACGATGGAGGGAAAAGACGAACCGCCCGAGCTGCGCGGTATCATCCCGAGCGCGTTCAACCACGTGTTCGACGCCATCGACGGGAGCGAGGGCAGGAACTACCTCATACGCGCCTCCTTCCTCGAAATCTATAACGAGAACGTGCGCGACCTGTTGGGGAAGGACCAGAGCAGGACATGCGACCTGAAGGAGGACCCGGACAAGGGCGTGTACGTGAAGGACCTGACATCGTTTGTGGTCAAGGGCGTCGGCGAGATAAACAACGTACTGAAGGTTGGAAAGAAGAACAGGAGCGTCGGGGCGACGCTGATGAATGCCGACTCATCTCGCTCGCACTCCATCTTCACAATCACGGTCGAGTGCTCGCAGAGACGCGCGGGGGATCCCTCCGACGCCGAGCCGCACATCACAGTCGGAAAGCTGAACCTGGTCGATCTGGCGGGAAGCGAGCGGCAGGCCAAGACAGGATCCACTGGCGACCGGTTGAAGGAGGCGACGAAGATTAACCTCTCGCTATCCGCGCTCGGCAATGTCATCAGTGCGCTTGTCGACGGAAAGAGCTCGCACATCCCGTATCGCGATTCCAAGCTGACGCGGCTGCTTCAGGACTCCCTCGGCGGAAACACAAAAACGGTGATGATTGCTAACCTCGGTCCGGCGGACTACAACTTCGACGAGACGATGAGCACGCTTCGGTACGCGAACCGCGCGAAGAACATCAAGAACAAGCCGACAATCAACGAGGATCCGAAAGATGCGATGTTGAGGGAATTTCAGGAGGAGATCGCTCGTCTCAAGGCTCAGCTCGGCGACGGCTATGACCCAAATGCACGCGCGGACGATCGATCTTTTGACGGGGAGCCCGAGTTCATCGAGAAGACGGTCGTCGTGGAGGTTGACCCCGACGAGGATCAGGTCGCTGCGATCAAGGCGCAGGTTCAGGCGGAAATGGCCGAGCGCGTCAAGTTCGCGGCATCTGAAGCTGACCTGGAGCGCATACAGCGCCAGGCTGAGGAGAAGGCGCAGGCTGAGATGCAAAAAGTGCTCGACGCGAAGGACCACACCGAGGAAGAGAAGGCGAGGATCAGGCAGGCGATGGAGGAGAACGCGATGGACCTCGACGCCCAGATGTCCGTGGCGCAATCCGACCGGCGGAGGAAGGAAGAGCTCGAGAAGAGGCTCAAGGAAATGGAGAGTAAACTGCTGCACGGCGTCGACGACCTCGAGCTCCGCAATAAGATGCTCGAGGAGGCGGCGGCGAAGGGGCAGCGGGACATCGAGGACAGGGAGCGCGCCAAGGCTGAGCGCGAACGTGAGATCGAGAAACTAGAGGAGGCGAAGCTGCTGAAGGAGGAAAAGTTCGCGAGCAAGAAGGAGGAGGCGGCGGACAAGACGCGCAAGCTCAAGAAGATGTTCGGCAAGTACCAAACCGCAAAGGCGGATCTCGAGGAGCACGCCGCCGCCATCGGCCGCGAGAAGGACGACATGATGGACTCCATCCGGCTCCTCAGGCGTCAGATGAAGCTCAAGGACGCCATCGTCGAGGCATTCATACCGCCCGAGGTTGCCGAGAAGGTCACCGCCCGCGCCGTCTGGGAGGATGACGAGGAACAGTGGGCCCTCGAGCGCCTCGCATCCGGCGCGGCGTCGGAGAATCGGCACCCGCCCAGGCCCGTCTCCGCCACGCCCGGATGCAACCGACCCACCACCGATCACGCGCGGGTCGCCGCGGCGCTCGGCGACCTCAACCCGAGGTACAAGTCGGAGAACATCCTCAACCTCACGCTGGACGTCCCGGATCGCACCACGTTCGATTGGGATCCAAACGACCCGGGCGCGGCGGATTCGGTGCAAGCCGTGCTCGACATTGCGTTTTCAGACGGAGCTTCAAGGAAGGGGTCGGAGACGTCGGAGACTCGCGCTTCCAGGGGTGGCGGGGGTGAAAGGCCGGGGCACGCCGCGACGGGCGGCACGGCGGTGAGGGCGAGTAGACCGTCGAGCGCACGTAGGTATCGTTGAATGTGGACGCCGACACAACCGGTGATTGTGAAATCAATGGACGCCGTTATTTGATCCACCTCTGACCTCGCCTCGTCTGCGTCTCGTCTCGCGCACTAATTGGGCACGATGGCGGGCAAGGCGGCGGAGCACCCGATGAGGGTACTCCTGGAGAATCCCCTCAAGCTCTATCGTGATTGCATGCGACTCGCAGACCTTCTGGCGCATAAGCAGGGCTACCCGCGCGACGCTATGCGCGCCACGGTACGCGCTCCGTGGCGCCAGCACCAGCACGAGACTGATCCGGCGGAGATCACGCGGCACAGGGAGGCTGCGGTACGGGGTCTGAGCAACTACATGACGTACGAGGCCAGTAAAGGAGTGATGGAGGGGGCACCGGCGTTCGTACCGGAAGACGATGCGGACGAAGGGGACGAGCGGTGACGCTAACGCGGCCGAAGGGGACGCGCCCCCTGACCGGCATGCTTTTCTTCATAACTTCACTGCACCAAACACAATAGGCTAGCTAGGAATCGTCACCTTAAGAGTCGACCTAATAAACACACGCACCTCTTGCTCCTCTACTAGAGCACCTTCTTCATCACCAGGTTATCACCGAGGCTCTTGTCGGTGAGTCGCCGGAACCGCCTCTCCCTCGCGAGTTGAAACGCCACCATCGGAACCGAGATAACGAATATCCTGAACAAGATGAGCCAGTGCCTCGCCCTCGCCATCCCCGGGCACATGCCCTTGGGCGTCACGTGCTCGTACAGCCTGGTGGCGATCGCCTGGATCACCTCGGAGAAGATCAGGCGCTCGTAACGCACGCAGAAGACCGCCGCGCCTATGCAGGTGACCAAGTGAAACCGGGCGCTCCACACGACGTCGCACATGAAGGCGAGTTCGCTCAGCTGCGCAGTCGCCGGGGACACCACGAGCGACCGCATCGCGATTGGATTCAGCAGCCTGAACGCCACGACGAACAACTCGCGCCTCTTGTACCACGTCCCGTCCCTGTCTCCACGCACGATGACGTGGTACACGCCCCACAGCGTCAACGCGAACAACGCCAGGTGGCTCGACAGCACCGACGTTCCGTGCTCTGGATCCGCGAGGACGGCTGTGTAGAACGACCACACCCGACGCGGGACCCATTTATTGGCCTTTAATATCGCGCCGAGCCAAGACGCTATCGTCAGCAGCGCCAGTGCGATGTCGATCAAGGGAGTCGCCGCGAGGGTACCCAACCGACGACGCAGAGCCGTCTCCGGATGCTCGAGCTCGCCCGTGAACGAATTGTCGACGTTCTGTAGCCCGGCCCGGGAATCGCGAGGATCGTGCGGGAGCCAGAACCCGGGCGCCAGCGAGGACACCTCCCCGTCAGGAACGCAGCACGCGAGAAACCGTCCCGCCATCGTCGCGAGACTTGCGCGTTTTCTCCGCCCGCCTTTGCCCCCGAGCCGGAGCGGGCCGCTCTTAGCGCTCCGGGTCGCGCGCACCTCGTGTCGCATATCCCGCAGCTTCGCCTCGAGTGAGGCGTCCACGGCGACGTCCCGCTTTCCCCGAACGAACGTGTTGACGAGGTGCGTCGACCCGTGAGGGTCCGCGAGCTTGGCGAGCACCAGCGCATCGCGCTCGTCGTCCCGCTCCACGTCGTCGAGCGAACGCGACGAGGCGTCTGACCGCGGCGATCCGTCCGAGCTCTCCGCGAAGGCAAGTTGCCGCCGCCGCGCCTCGTTCGCGAGCTCCGCGACGCTGACGTGAGAGCCGAGTAGGTCGTCCGCGTCCATTAGGCGCTTCACGGTGAGCGCCGCGGCGTCCGCGAGCACCTTCTCCACCCGCAGCGACGGATGCCGATCGCTCACCGCGAATCCTCGCTCCGCGGCGCGCGACCCCGACGCCTCCGCCGCGGTCCGGCCCTGAACAGCGGTATCCCCCGACGGGACCCGATACGTGCTCCACATGTATGGTTTGGCCACGGTCGGGGACGCGAGCATCTGGAGGGCGACGTTAGCGTCGTCGAGCGCCGCCGCCGCGTGAAGCGCGGTCTCCACCTCGCCGTTTACGCCGACTACGGGAATCAGCGCCAGCGCTGCCGCCGGGTACCCCGCGCCCCCGTGCGTCGCGTGTGTCCCATTCACGTGCCCGGTCTCTCGGGAGGAAGACGAGGGTCCATCGATCGACGTACCCGCCAGACGCTCCGCCTCCCTGACGGCCAGTCGGGTCGCCGCCACCCTCCCGCTCTTCACCGCGGAGAGCAAGGACGTCGCCATCTCCACTGCGCTTCCCGGCGGGTGGCGCTCGAAAATCCTCGAGGCCAGCGCGTCGACCGGCTCGTGGAACGCACAGCTGTCCGAGCCGCCGCTGTCGATTGAGCCCTGCTCGTCGAACTCCTCGTCGTCGCGGCGGTCGGAATATCGTGATTCTCGCGGGGCGTCGGATGGGAGGCCGCACGCCCACGCGCGGACCATGGCGGCCGTGTGGGGCTCCGCCTCGCCCACGAGCGCGCGACCGAGCGCGACGATGGCATCGTCCCTGTGGAACGCCACGTGAGGGTCGGACGGGGATGTTTCGTCGACGAGCGGCGAGTAGAACGCGCGGTTCACCGCGGTGCAGATTTGATGCTCCGCGCAGAGGATGAGGGGCGCGGGGATGATGGCGTCGTCGTCGCGAGGGAGGGCGACGCCCTTCGGTTCGAAGAACGCGACGCCCTCCGCGCCGGGAGGGGGTCGTACGGTGACCGTCGCGATGATGCGCCCGCGCTCGTGGCCGGGACCTCGGCCCATCTCCGCGCGAAGGAGCGAGCACTCGATCTCCTGGCCGTCCATCTCGCACCCAACGCTCGCGCCCCTCGGTAACTTGGGAAGGGGCAAGGAGAGCACGACGGTGTGCGTCTCGCCCCGGTCGTGCTCGTCGCCGGTGCACACCGCGGGGGAGGACATGAGGTGGCAGCTGGGGGGCAGCGCGTCCCTCGAGGGGATTGCGCGGCGGCCCCGGGGGCGCGACCTACCGCTCGCCCCCGCGTTCGGCCCTTGAAAAAAAGCCTCCCCGTTCGACATGCGTCGCCGCGCACTCTCCACCGTGGAGGTCATCGCGCCTGGATTTTTGAACCGACGCGGCGGACGTTGGTCCCACGAATCTCCCTGGTGACCGTTCAGGAGACTCCCGGGCGCGTCTCGGGGCACGACCGCGCGGTGCGGAGTGTGTTCTGCGGAGTGTGTTCACTCCAAGCTGAACGCCAAAAGTCGGCCCTCGGGCCATCGTATGGGCATAGGCTGACGTCGTGTTTTGTTTACCCTAAACCCTAAACCTCATACCCTAAACCCTTACAGGTTTTTCCTCGGTCAGACTAAAACGAGCCTCCGGTGAAAGGTGGCGCACTGCACGCCATGCTGACCGCGACGAAGATCTCGTGCCCCGCGCTCCGCGCTCCCGCGCTCTCGCGCACTCGACACACCAGAATGTGCGTCGTATCGAATAAGGCGGGCGACGCCAGCGAGCTCGGGCCATCCCCGTCACCTCGCAACTTGCGCTACGTGACCAAGGACGGGAAACCCAGTATCGTTCCCCAGGACGTGCCGCCGCTCCAGAGCGCCGCCGTGGGAGTGGGAGGAGCTTTCATCATCAGCGCTTACGCAATGTGGCGCATCGAGAGCAACAAAAGAAAAGAAAAGGAACACTGGATCGCGAAGGCTCGCGAAGAGAAGGAGAATGCGGGGGACGGCGATGGTGATGAGGGGGTGCCGGATAGAACGGAGCAGTAAAGTTGTGTAAAGTTAGACGGAGTCGAAGCACCCGTACCACACACAGAGCGGCGCGTCGGGCTCGGGGGGTGTGGGGGGAGCATGAGTGCCTCCGCAGTAGTCGAAGACTTTCGCCATCGCGTCGCGGAGGCCGAGGCGCTGAGGTCGCGGCTCGACCGGCTCGGCCTCGACCGCGAATCGGAGCTCGGTCGCACGCTGCGTCGTCGCGCGGACGAAGAAACCCTCTCTCCCGCGGGACTTCTTCCGCATCCGTCGACGGCTATCGATAGCCCAACCTCGCCGTCCCGTTCCAGCTACTACGGAGTACCCGGATACGACTTCTACCCCGACGGCGGGCATCGCACGAGCGGCTGGACCGCGACGTCGCCGCTGAGTGCGGGACTGGACGATTCGTTGGGAAGTTCGAGCACGAGCCGGTCCAATTCGATGTGGCACTCGCGCTCACCCGCCTCACGCTCGCCGACGCTGCCCGGCAGTGACGTGTTCGCCGGGCGGAGCGGACTCAACGAGGACCCGTCGCCGCCGAGATGGCACGACCCGGGATCGCGCGCCATGATTCACTCGCACGAGGGGAGGGACCCGGTCGTGCCGGATAATCGCTCGAGCCAAATCTGGGATCCCCGCTGGGACATCACGCCGCGTCCCGATCAGGACGACCGCGCCTTGCAAAAACCATCGCCGCGGAAGGGCAAGAGCAGGAAAAAGTCAGCGGCGAAAGCGAAGAGTCCCGTGCTCTCCTCTCTGCTGCGACGGACGACGCAGTCCTACCTATCGACGTGGGAGTCCGGCGGCGGCGCGAATGCTTCGTGGACGTCGAACGGCGAAAGTAAACCTGGGTGGCGACACGCGGGCGGACCCGCGCGGTTGAAACCGGACCTCACGGCCCATTCCGTCCTGTCCGAACCACGCGACGTGGACCCCATCGTGGAAGCGCTCGAGCGTCGCATTCGCGCCACGACGGGGGTACCGCCCGGCGCCAATCGATGGCTTCACGATCCTAAGGAGCGGCCGCGGCGGAGCCCTTACGCGACCCGGCGGCGTGAACGCGTGAGCTCGAGCCTCGGTGCGTCGCGTCCCCCGGACAGGCTGACGTTCTCCGTCGCGATGAAGACGACGGAGAAGTGGGAGGTGACGCGCGCGAGGGAGGAGGCGGCGAAGGCGGCGGAGGAGGAGGCTCGGAGGAGACCGACGAGCGGGTACCGCAGACTTCACGGCGACGGCGCGACTGCGGTGTACACGCCCCCGAGGAAAGACCGGGACGGCGCCGAGAGCTCAGTGCGCAGGTACCTTCAGAGGCGTCACGTGGGGGGTGTCGTAGCGGTCGGGGCGGATGGGGGTATCGACGACGGAAGGCGCGAGCTATTGCCGCCGCTTCGGACGCACCGCGGCGCGGGCGATTTGGTCGTCGAGTCGCCGGGGGTGAGCGCCCCGTCGCCGGCGGAGATAGGCGCGGGGTTAGGGCACGCCAAGCTGGGGTACGGATGGAAGACGACACCGACGAGCAGCGAGTGGATGAGTCCCACCAAGTAGGCGCCGTGGGAACATGATTAGCTAGCCACATTTAACAATTTGCAGCCAGCACCGAACTCGTCAGCCCCGAGGGAGTTCTGTCCACAATCGCGCGCGCTATGAACGATACCAACCGCGTGCTCATCGCGTGGACGCTCATCGTTTTGGCGTGCTCATCGGGATGGTACCTCGACAGGCGCCTACCGACACCCGTCGCCGAGGTGCGCCCCGCCCCGCCACCCTCTCGCTCGCCCGATTCCTGAACCCTGACGGAAAACGCCCCTCGCCCCGCCTCGACGCAGGATGCGCCTCCGACGGTCTTCTCTGAAGGCCGAGCGCTGAAACTCGCGCGCGACATGGAAGCGGGAGGACCTCGCCCCGCGGGTTCCCACGCGGAGGCCCGGGCATTCGATCTCATCCGCGAAGAGCTGAGGACGATCGAGTCGTCGCGATCCAAGGTTGGCGACGACGGGCTCGACATCGACATCGTGGAGCACTCTCACAGCGGCCAGTTCCCGCTGCACGTCGGCGGAGATACGCGGCACGAGCAGCTGATGGTGTACGGAGACCTCGCATCCCTCGCGATACGCATCCGAAGCCGCGACGACGACGTCCCGCCCGAGGGCAAGGGCAGGGCGAGATCCGCGATGCTCGTGAGCGTTCACGTGGACTCCGTTCACACATCGCCGGGTGGGTCCGACAACGCGGCGAGCGCGGCGGTCGCCGTCGAGCTCGTGAGAAACGTCGTCGCAGATGCTGACGCGTTGTTCGGCGTCGGGCTGAGAGGGACGGAGACGTCGAGGGTTAAGCCGGGGTTGGCAGGGACGGAGGAGTCGAGGCCTGATCCTACATCCACCCGCGGCGCGTTGATCGTGATGTTCTCCACGGGCGAGGAGGACGGCCTCGTCGGCGCGCACGGCCTCGTGACCACTCACCCTTGGTTTCCCCAGGTTGGCTTCGCGGTAAACCTCGAGGCGATGGGTAACGGCGGACCGCACAGGATGTTCCAGGCCACGCCCGGTGTCCTCACCTCGCGGTTCCTGCGGATGTGGTCTGAAGCCTCGCGCAAACCCAGCGGGACCGTCGTGGCGTCCGACGTCTTCGCCGCCGGTCTCATCGCGTCCGATACGGATCACAGGATATTCCGCGACTTTGGGGACGTCCCCGGGATTGACTTCGCGTGGGTGGAGAACACCCAGGCGTACCACACACCGCGGGACACCCTGGCGCTCGTGCGACAGGGAACGATACAGGCGTCTGGCGATAATCTCCTCGGCTTCGTCAGGCACTTCACGCGGGATCCGCCCCGGATGACGGGCCACCTCGGCGGGGGCGTGTCCAAGCTGCGTGCACCGGGACGGTACGGTAAGAGGCAGCAAGGTAACGCGTACATGTGGTTCAATCCGCCGCACGCTTCGTCGTACGTGATGCTGCCCGTGCCGGACGACGGCGTTAAAAGACCCATGTACGCCGCCGCCATCTTCCTCGTGTTTCAGATTGTCCGGGGCGCGTTCCAGACGAAAACCGTCCCTTCCGTCAGGGACATCGTGCACGTGTGCGTGACGGTACCTCTGGCGGTTGTTGGATGCGGCGTAGCCGTTTTCGCGGGTCCGATCGTCGCAGCCGTGGTCGCCCCGGAGACGGCGCGGATGGCCTTTGGATCGCCCGCGCCGTGGGCGTCATCGCTGCCTCTCCTCGTGTGTATCTCGACGATACCGGGAGCGATCGCATCCATCTGTGGGTTCCGGGCGGTGTTTACGATTCTCCGACGCATGAAGAAAGGCGCGCTGCGAGAAATCGCGGATGCAAAAACCGGGCGGAGGAAGAAGGACGACGACGCGAACAAACACGAGGACGGCGACGGGCTCACAGCCGCCGCACGGGTCACGGCGGATGACACCGGCGAGTGGGTACTCCTCGCGGGAACGACCGCCGTCTTTGTGTTGATGGCAGCCAAAGGCATCGGCGCGGGGGTGGCGAGCGTATACGTGGTCCTCCTACCCGCAGTCTCTCTCTTCTTTTTGCTCGCGAGGCCCGCGTTTGGGGTATTCTTCTCGCCCAAGAGGACCGGCCTGGGCACCGCGCCCCCTTCGCCGACGGCGGTGGCATCCGCACTCGCCGTCCCGCTGTACGTGTTCTTCCCGGTGTATTGCGTCCTGCTCAACGTGATGCACGGCATGAGCGGGCGGACCCGCATGCCGAAATCATCCGCCGTGTCCGCCGCATTTTCTGAATACACAAACGACGCGGTGTGCGGCCTCGTCGCCGGCTCCCTGTGCACGTTCCTATCTCCGATGTTCGCATCCGTCGCGAGACGAGGTGACGTGCTCAGGTCGATACTCGCCGGCTTGCTCGCGACCTGGATGTTCGCGGTGGCTGCGATGGCGCTCGTGAACTCCGCGGCGTTCACGGGCGTCGTCGTCTCCCCAGGTGGGCAGTGGACGGCTTCGTACCCGCAGCAGATCGTCTTGACCACCGTCGTGCGCGCTGGCGTACCGTCCTCCGCTCGAGTCGCGATGATTCCTGTCGGTCCGGGATCTATCCAACCCCTCGCGGACGTCATCGCGAAGGGTGCGAAGGCGAAAGTCCCGGGGCTGAAGGTGACGTGCGACGACGACGTCGCGATTGACTTTGCCACCTTCGGCACGGAGTCGCAGGGCGCGTGCGTGGTCACCTCCGACGAGCTCACCGCCGGGGTTGGGCTCGGCACTAACCCGTTCGTGGAGCCGACGCTGACGGTTGGATCTATGGTCGAGGTTCCCGGCGTGGACGGCTCGGCGGGCGTCGAGCTGAGGACGGCTATCCCTGTCGAGCTGAGGCTCGGCGGCGCCGGTCGGTGGGCGATCGGCGTGGACAGGGCGTGCGCGCGGCGGGTCGCGGTCGTCCCAGGCACCGCGGGTGATGTCCCCCGGACACCGCCTCCGGTCAAGGATGAGGCGTGGCGTCTGACGATGTTCGGCGGCGGGGCGGGACGTGGCACGGGGAGGTCGAGGTACTCGGTGTTTGGCGCCGGCGGAGCCGACCCGGAGATGAATTACACGATTTGGCTGGAGTTGAGGGGGGGATCGAGCGGGGCGTGCGTCGACGCGGTGGTCGCGCGGGCGGATAGAGACTTGGAGACGGCGACCGCGAGAGCAGTGCGCGAGGCGATGCCGACGTGGGCCCAGACGTTTGCGAAGATGCACACGCCGTTGAAGCTCGCTCACGTCGTCTCCGTCGACGTATGAATGAAAATTGTTTTCAACTTCAGTAATAATCGCTCCATGGACTGTTTGAATCCAGCCTCGGGAACGTCCTCAACTCATCGCCCATTCTGGGACTGCATCGAGCGGTGCTGCGCGTGCATGTGCTTAACCTGCGATTCGACGTATTGCCCGAGTCGCTTCTCGAGCGCGACGCTGGAGATGGGCATCTGCCGCTCGTGCCACTGGGCCCTCTCCTTCTCCACGATGGAGTTGGCGAGCTTCGCCACGAGCCTGTCGTAGTTTGCTCCCGGGATGTACAGCGGGTGCGACTCGGTGCGGTAGGACACCATCGCCCACGCCATCATCTTGGACACGTCGTCCATGAAATTCTCGGACAGCGGCGTGTTCCACTGCGACGCCACCGACGGCGCTCGAGCCGGAGCCGGCTGCTGCTTCGGCACCGCAACCGACCTCGGCGCGGACATCCCGCCGACACCCATGCCGGGGGGTGCGGACATCCCGCCGACGCCCATGCCCGGAGGCGCGCCGGCACCGCCCGCGCCGGGCGGTGCGCCGCGCGGCGGGGCCGGGTCGCGGTCCCGCACCACCCCGCCCCAGCCGCCTCGGGGTTCGTCCACGCGGGCCCGCTTGGCGCCCGGAGCGTCGTCCCACCGGTCGCGCTTACCCGCGATCGAGGAGAGCGATGCGCCGGGTCCGCCCACGCCGGAGTTTGCACTCGCGTTAAGCCCCGGTCCGCCGCCGCCGCGGCCGTACGCCGTCGGGCAGTCCCGCGCGTAGTGACCGAACCCGCCGCACTTGTGGCACTGGATCCGCTCCCGCGCCCCCGCGAGCCGAGGGCAGTCCCGCTTCATGTGCCCAACCTCGCCGCACTCGTGACACGCGGGCTTACCGGTCGACCCGAACGCTGGCGGCGGTCGATCGTTCCACTTGGAGCCGCTTCCGGGACCGACCGACCCGCCGCTGGCGACCGACCCGCCCAGAAACCCGTCGCCCCTGCCACCGGACCTGTGCGTCTGCGGCGTGGCGTACTCCGCATCCGCGGGCTTGGCCGTGCCGCACCTGAAACACGCGGGCTTGGACGCGAAGACGACGCCGCACCCCTTGGGGCAGTGCCAATCTCCCGGGCGGATGTTCCCGGGCGTGGACGCGGGCGCGGTGGGCGCGAGGGGCGGTCGGCTCGGCGTGGAGATCCCCCCCGCCGCGGTGGATCCCGCGGGGGACGCGCCGTAGTACCCCCGTCCGCTCGCGTACGGTGGAAGGGGACCGCCCGCGCTTCCCGGCGCGCCGAACGCGGGGGACGCGCGCCCGGGGGTTGCACCGGGTCCGCTAAACCCTAAACCTCCGGGTCCACCCGCCGGACGCCCGTACCCGCCGGTGGATGCGACGGCGTCCTGGTCCAGCTTGGCGCAAAATCCACCAGACAGGTTGCGTAGGGCGCCGTCGGGGGATCGCCTGAGGTCGGCGAGAGCCTGCGCGAGGGTACCCCTGGCGGTGCGCGCCTTGACCACCCCGTCCTTGACCAGCTTCGGGGAGTTGGTCATGATGTTGTCGATGATCTTGATGATCTTACGAAGGATGGGAACGTAGTCGGGGCCGGCATCCGCGCCGCCGAGCTTGTGCACGCACACCTGGAACGCCTGCAGCAAGCCGTACTCCACGAGGTCCGCCTGCGTCTTTGGATTCGTGGTCAGCGCGACCGCCTCGAGGAGCAGGCCGAGGTCTCGCTGGGAGACGGTCGGGACGCCCTCTTTGGTCACAAAGTACGCGAGGTTGAAGAGGTGAATGCACTCCTTCCCGCATCGAGAGTTGCGGAGCGCGCCGGATTTGCCGCGTAATCGCTCCATCTTGACGTCCACCTCGGACCTGCGCGCACCGTGCGCGTAGCTCCCGTAGTTTGAAGGGAGGAGACCGCCGCTCTGGTTCGATCCCACGCGCTTGAGCCCGGCGGATGAGCCCGACCGGCGAACGCCCGAGCCGCCGCCTGACCTTCTCCCGCCCCCGCCACCGCCCGACGACTTGCGCGCGCGCGCCTCCTCGCGATCCTTCTCGCGCCTTCGCTTGGCGATCTCACCGTCCCCGTCGTAATCGTCGTCGTCGTTGCCGTACACGTCCTTGGGCTTCCATCGCGACATGTCGTCGCCGGATCCGCGGCGAGCGCGCATCCTCGCGCGAGCCTTAGCCTCCCGCCCTTCCTCCTCCTCCTTCTCGATCGCCGCCTCGTCAGCCTCGAGCATCACCGGGTCGGGGTCCAGGTCGGGATCGAACGCGTCGATGTCGTCATCGCTATCGTCGTTCGCGCCGCCGTCTTCGTCCTTGGGAGCCCCGATCCAACCGCCGCACCTGCTGGTCCCGCAGAAGCATTTGATCGGGTTGTCGCCGTACCGCTCAAAGTTGTAGTCAAACGTCAGCTCATCCCCGGCGTCGATGTCGGTCAGGGCGTAGATGCCGATGCACAGCTCGCCGTTCACCATCCACTTTTGCGTCTCGCAGTTGGGATCGCAGGAGTGGTTCAGGAAACGACCCGCGTTGCCTCTCTCCGCCGCGTCGATGGTCTCCGAGGACGACAGGGTCATGAAGTAATAGTGCCTTCGCCCATCCTCGTCGTACCTCGCCTTCCGTGACCTGTACTCGTCCTCGTGCAGCACCTCGCCTATGTACTCGACGATGAACTGTCCTTTCCGCAGCGCCTGCTTGGTGAACAGGCCGTGTCCCTTGCGGCCGGTGCGCTGGACGTCGAGCTTGGCGTAGTCCTTCTTCTGAAACTTTTGGTTCTGGCACCCGTCGCCGCACGGGCAGAACGCGGGATCGCACTCGACGAGCACGTCCCTGTTGATGCAGTCCGGGCCGCATCCTTTACCCGTCTCCGGGTCAGGAACGCACGCGCAGATGAGCACGTCGTCCTCCGTCACGCTCTTCGGTTCGCGGTGCGTGAAGATGTTACGGTGGATCCTGTGCCAGATGTTCTTGGAAGCCTTGGCGTCCGAACCCTGCGGGCGTCCGAACTTGTCCACCTCGAGAGCCTCCTGCCTGGCCTCCTGCGCGGCGAGAAGGATGTCGATTTCGTCGTTGCCGATCTCCTGGGGAGCCTCGCAGTTGGCGAAGCGCTCGTCGTTGTTCAGCTTGCAGAACCTGCGCGGGAGAAAAGGAGGCCGCGATCGGGCGCGAAGTGATGACGTCAGCGGTTGGCGTTCGGGTGGGTCGCCGGGAGGCGATCGGGTGGATTCGATCTGAGATGAAAGTAAGAAGACCGCGACGGCGAGTCCGGGGGCTCCGCTCGATCGGGACTGATCGCGGCGCGCGCGATCGGTGGCCAACGGCCGCCGAGGAAACAGCGGTTTGGATCTTTCAAAGGAAGGCGCGCGATCGGGTGCGGGGGACGCACCATTGGTCGTTATCGCCGAGGCGCTCGGAGACGTAGTTGGGGACCCTTCGCCACACCTCGCACGAGTCGCACTGGACCCATGTGTCGGTGGTCAAAGGCTCGAGCAGCGCACGAAGCGCAGGCGAGTGAGCGGGCATGACGGAGGCCAAGTCTTCGCGTTTTGGCGGACGCTCCGCGAGGCTCCACCTGTCCCTGATACGACGCCTAGGATATCAAGGGACGACAAGTTGGCGCGGGCGATGCCTCAACCAACACGACGCGTTGGGTCGAGATCGACGGGGCTCGATCTGGTGCCTCGGTCCGCGGTCCGCGTTCGAGGAAGTGGGTCGTCCGAGAAGCGCGATTGCCAACGGACTTTCAAAAAAATTTCGAGGGACCAAAATTTTCCGATTTTTCAGAGCTGGAGGACACGATCGTCTGCCGCCTCTTGAGCGTGCGATGACAAGCACTACTGCTATTTACCCTTCGACTTCTTTTTGGCGAGCTTGCGCTCCTTCTCTTGTTCCGCCTTCTCCACCTCGAGTTGACTCCGGGTCTTCGGATCCGCGCGCGGCGTGGGCAGGGTCTTGGACTGTGGCGGCGGCGGCGAGAGCTCCACAGGGGCTTCGGCGACAACCTCGAGCGGCGTCGGCGCTGGTTGCGACCTCGACGCCGACGGTGCAACCGGCGGCTTCGAAGGCGACCACGTCACGTTAACACCCGCGCCCGTTCCACCGCCTCCGAGCGCCGCCACGTCTCTCAGCCTGCGGATGGCGTCGTTCTCCTCCGCGAGCCTGGAAGCCGCGACGGCGGGAAGCCTCGCGAGCGCCGCCGCCGCCGCCTCTCTGGCTCCGCCTCCTAGACCCGAGGGAACCGGGGCCTTCGGCGCGGGCGAGGCGGCGGGGGTCATCGCCGGCGTGACGTAGAAGGATGCGCCGTCGATGGACGACACGTCCGCGACGTCGGCGAGTCGCCTCGATCTGTCCAGGTCGAGCGGCTCGAGGTACGTCACCGAGTCCTCCGCGACGACGTCAAACTTTTCAACGGGCGACGGCTCCTCGGATATCTCCGAGGCTTCCATCGTCGATTCCGGCTCGGTCTCCTCCGCGGCCGTGCTCGTGCCAAGGTCGGCTCCGGAATAAGCGCCCATTCCCGTCCAGGCGAACAGGTACTTACTCTCCATCATGTTCTCCCACCGCAAGCCGTACCAGTCGGCGACGGAGTCGAAATCCGGCGCGGCGCGAAGGTGCTTCATCATCCTGCCGCACCTCGAACGAGCGGCAGCCTCGATGACGGGGCCGATGTAAGAGAGCGATTGGTTCGTAGCCTTGACCTGCGTGTCGAGTCGCCGGCGTGCTTTCAATCTGGCCAGCGCGAGTCGCTTCGCCTTCTCGGCGGGGGTGGTCCCTGGTCCGATGAATCGCCCGCCGTGCCAAAACCCACCCCGCTGCTGCGACTGCTGCTGTGACTCGATGTACTTGAGCATGGGTCGACGAAGCGATCGCATCTCCCGCGTGAACTCGTACCACACGGCGAACGTGATCGCGACCCTTCGCATGGCGTTTCTGCCCGAAGTTCTCTTGCGCTCGGCGAACGTGACGCGAATCTGGCGACGCCACTCCACCCAAGCCGTGAGTATCTTGAGGTTGCGATGGTGCACAGCCGCGTTCCACTGATTCCTCGCGCGGATAATATCGCGCGCGTTACCAGACCAGACGTCAATCGCCCGATGGCATCTGCCACGCGCGTCCATGTCCTCCGCGCGAGCGTGAAGCGCGTCCCGGTCACGGCGCTGCTCCGTCGCCGCGTTTGAGAGCTTGAGCAGACCGAGCCGCGACTGAAAACGACGCCTCGTCCCACACGATTTGGCCAGCGCCTCGACGTTGAACTTCGCCTTGGCCGCCGTGACGTGCCACCACGCGTCGTACAACCTCGCGCGTTTCCTACGAACCATGACATTCGCGCGATCCCTGGCGATATCCCGCGACGTCTGCGCGTGCGCGGTAAACGCCCGCATCGTCCGCCTCAGTCTCATGCGCCGGACAAACACGAGCATGGCGTCCATCGCGGGCTGATACTTCGCGAGCTCCGCCGTCACGACCGCCTTCCACTCCACGAAACGCCTCGCGCGGTGTCGCGCGTCGGCAGCCTCGCCGACGGCGTCGAGAAGAGTCCGGTGTTCCTTCCCTGCGTCGACAAACGTGCGAAAGGCGGCGGACGCTCGCTCGTGCCGCCACTGCAGGCACGCCAGTCTGACGAGCTCGTAAGACGCGGCGATGTGCGCGGCCCGTTTCCGCCACGCTTCAAACGCCACTTCGAACGTCCGCTGGATTCGCGCCTCGTACCTGGCGTCAGCCGTCTCGCTCGCGACCATCGCGTCGTCCGTGAACTTTGCCCAGTTGCCGAGCGCCCTCTCCAGGACCGCGCGACGCCACCGATTGTCCACAAACTCGAGCCACTCCCGCTCGCGGCGCGTGTGCAGCGCGAATCGGCGCCACTGCTGCAACATCGACCCGGCGCACACGCGGAACCACCTGGCGGTGGCCTCCTCTCCTTTACTTCGTTCCTCGGCGGCGTGCTCTGCCCACCTGTGCCACGCGGGTAGCAGCCCGCGGCGGCGGTACTGCTCCAGCGCGAACGCCACGCTCGCCCGCACGCTCCTCGCGCACGTCACCTTATCCCGCCACCTGGAGAAGAGCGCACCCTTCGTTCGCCGATCGTGCCTGGCGCCGTAGGTTTCGGTGACGATCCGATCCCGGCGGTGCGTCGCCGCCCACGCTCGCCACCGGGTCACGCACGTGATACATCTCCGCCTCACGAACTGCGCATCCGCCACTGCGCTCCGGTGCCTCACCTGCGCGCACCATGCGGTCTGCGCCCGCCACGCGCTCAGCGCGGCGGCGGCGTGGTTTCGCATCCAGTTCCGAACGTCCCACAAGTCCGCCCCTTTCAGCGCGTCCATCTCCTCCTCGACGCGGAGCGTCTCGTGTTCCTGTTCGATCGCGGCTATGTTGAGCGGGGAGAGCGGCGAGGCTGGCGGTTTCGGGTCACGTAGGAGCACCTCGGGCGAGCCAAACGCGTCGGCGCTCGGTGGTTTCACCGTCCCGAGCTCGAGCGACGCGGCGAGTTCGAAGGTGAGCGCCCGTCTGGACCGCGCGGGCGCGGGCGCTAGGTCCGCCGGGCACGGGGAGAGCGACGACCTGCCCGCGCGCCTATCCGCCGCCTCCATCGCTATCCACGCGCGTCGTGCCACCGCGCGCGGGGACCGTTCCCGCGCTCTGGCCAGCGCCGCCAGCTCAGCCGCCTTCTCCGCCAACAATCGTCTATCCCTCGTGATTCGTTCTCGGGCGACTCGGCGCCACGCGGATACGTACCTCGCCACCGTCTTGGATCTCCAGTGGCAGTCCGCCCACCACTCCGCGACTGCATCTTCGCCGTATTGTGACCTGCCCTGTGACGCTGCGCTCTGTGCTCTGTGAGTTTCGTGCCGCGTGAGTCGCGTGGCTACGGTGTCCCTCAGTCGCGTGTTGATGAGATTCAGCCTCTCGAGCGCGGAGTCGTCGTCGGCTTCGAGGAGCGTTTCGGGATCCACCGCCGCGATTGGGGTTCGCAGGTCGATGAGGTCGCCGGGGGACTCGGCGTGTGCCCGGGCGGCGTCGGACGGCGCGACGAAGGGCGAGAACGGCTTCCAGCGCGGCGAGTGGTCAGCCTCGGTCGCGTCGAATGTTGACGTCTGATTCGGCCGATGCGCGGAGGCCGCGCTCGTCTTCGGCGCGCGGCGGACGGTCTCTTCGCCGAACCTGAGCCTGCGCGCCGCCGCCGCCCATTGGTCGACCTCTCGTTCGTCCGCGAACCCGCGCGTCGCCGACTTCGGCCGCGTCGTCGCCGGACCGTCCGGTTCAATTGCGGGTGGCCAATTTTGGGTCGGAGGAGCGATTTGTCGAGGCGCGACCAGCGCGGCCGGCGCGGGAGACACGACCCGCACCGTCGCGAGCTGGTCCTCCGCCTCTGTCACCCACGAATCCCATTCCGACATAGAGCCCCCCGGCGGGAGGAGCTCCACGGACATCTCGCCACGGCGCCCCCGATCTCTGCGAGAGCGAACGAGATTCGGCAAAGATTTGTGATGTTACACTGTACCTGATGTACATACGTATATTTAGACCAAATACGAAATACGATGAAAATGTATATGTGTATGTGTAAAAAGACAGGTTCACGACGTTATTCTTTCATCGATCACGTGTTTGGGAAGACGACGCATCCGAGTCATCAAGCGAGAGCAGTGTGTCCGTCTCCAGAAGGGCTGGGCCGCCAGCGGCCTCGCACGACCGAGCGACGCCATGGCGGCGGTCACAGGAGGCCTCGGTATCAGTATCGACGGAGGCCGAGGTCGATGCAGCTGTGCCGTGCAGGTGAGTTCGCCGCGATCCCTCTGAAACAAGATTCGCCCCGCCTGACGCACTGCCCCCGTTCCCCGAATCGCTTCGCCCCTTTCCAGGCTGCCGTGCTGAAGAACGAGGACAGATGGCTCGCCGAGCCGGACGTGCAGAGTATCACCGCGGAGAGGCGGAGTGAACGCCGATCCGCGAAGGCTGGCGCGCGCGGCGCGAGTGCCGGTCACGACAAGGACGACGTTTGGGACGACTGCGACGAGGAAGACTCCGGCGACCTCCTCGCGTGCTTCGCGGTGTTCGACGGGCACATCACCTCGAACGCATCGTCACACGCCAAGAGGACGATGCTCGAAGCGCTCATCGCGAACGGCGCGGACGCACCGACCTCGCCGCTAGAGACGTCGTGCGTCGCGGCCTTCAGGGAGGTGGAATCGTCCTTTGCGAGATCCACGAGGGCGGGTTGCGCCGCGTGCCTCGGGGGTCCAAGCCCTTCGAACTCCGCGGGCGGGACCACGGCGTGCGTCGTGCTTCTCCAGCGGCGCAGGGGAGGGCGGATCCCCGGGTACAAGGGCCATCACACCAACGCGGGACCGTCAAAGGTGGCGGACAGAATCGACGTCGTCGCGGCGAATTGCGGCGACTCGGGCGCGCTGCTCGTGACGCTCGATACGCACCGCAGGGCGTACGACTCACACGACTCACCAGGAAGCGCGCGTTCATCTACCGACTCCATCTACGCGAGCTACGACGCCATCGACTACGAGTTGCCATCGACTACGGGCGGGGGAGTCACCCGAACGCTGGTCAGCGGAGAAGCCACGCTGACGACGCGCACCCCGAGCGTCTCCGCCGACTCGCTCAAGGCGATGCTGCAGTCGAATCAGGCGGGTTCCGACGAAGCCGCGGCTCGGACCAAGGTGGACTTCAAGCGTCTGACGCGGGAGCACAACCCCGACGATCCCCTCGAGGCTAAGCGCATGCAGGACGCGGGCGCGAGGCTGGGTCGAATGCGCGATCGCGGCAAGGAGGTTGGGCCCATGCGGTCGTACCCCGGCGGCCTCGCCGTGAGCCGCGCGATCGGCGACCTCGGCTCACCCGCGGTCATATGCGAGCCGGAGTGCTCGCGCGTGAGTCTCCCGAAGGGCGGCGGGCGGCTCATCATCGCCAGCGACGGTCTCTGGAACGCGATGAGCGACCACGAAGCCGCGGAGCTCGCCTTCAACGCGGCGGACGCGGAGGAGGCGGCTCGCGAGATCATCCTGGCGGCGATGAGGAAGCGCGGACTGCACGACGACACCACCGTCGTCGTCGTAGACATCCCCCCGCCGAAAGACGTGCTCGAGTCCGCGTCCTCGATGCTCCCGCCGGAGAAGCCCGCGACGCCCTCGCCCTCCACGCCGTCACCCAAGCCGCTCTCGCCCCTGCACCCGTTGATGATCAAGCGCAGGCTGAGCACCATTCACTCGAATCGCGCCTCCCCGAACAATTCATCGAGGAGGATATCCGGCGTGCTGTCTCCGAGCGGCGCGCTTCTGCAGACGATAGAGTCTGGCGAGGCGGTGAGGTCGGGGCGCGCTGGCAAACTCGCCGGGAGCAACCTGCCACCCCCGATGGAGGTTCCGAGACGGCTCTTTGAGCACGACGTCACCGTTCGCAGAGGCTTTAAATTTGACTCCGCGCACCGGGACGAAGAGGGAAGCGGCGGCGCTCAGTACACCTCCGGTGGTGGGAAAAGGCGCGGGGGCTTCTTCGCGTGCCTGTGTGGAGGCGGGGAGGCGGCGGACGACGACGGCGGCGACGATTTCGCAAACGATCATCTCTTGGACGACTACAAAGTCGGGAAACTCCTCGGACGCGGCCAGTTTGGCAGTGTGCGAATCGCGTTTCCCAGACACGGAGGGGGCGGGACGCAACCCTGGATGGACTCGCCGTCTGATGACGAGGCGAAGTTCGCGGTCAAGAGTGTGGCTTGCGACGGCTCCAAGCGATCGCGGCAGATGGTGAGAGACGAGATCGAGACGACGATGGCGGTCAGCGGACGGCACCCGAACCTGCCCATCGTCTTTCGGATCTACGAGGAGGCGGGCGGGCGAGTGACGCACATCGTCACCGAGGCTTACCTCGGGGGCAAACTCCTCGACGGCATCGGACGACGCAAGAGGTTCACCGTCGGGGACTGGGAGAGCGTGGCGCTTCAGCTGCTCGGCGCCTGCGCTTTCATGCACGGCGTTGGGGTGGTACACAGGGATATCAAGCCGGACAACGTCATGATAAAACGCGTGTGGACGGATGATCCGAGGCCACCGAGTATCGTTCTCCTGGACTTCGGCGCGGCGACGTTCGCGCGCGGAGGTAAGCGATTGGAGTTGAGCTCGGCGGGTTTTGAGGGGACTAAATTTTACGCGGCGCCCGAGGTTTACAAGAGCCGCTCGTACGGCGCGAAGAGCGACGTGTGGAGCGCTGGGGTGCTTCTCATGGTCCTGCTCACTGGTACACCTCCAAACGATAGGCTAGTGAGGGTTTGGGGGGATCTGCAGAGAGGGCAACTCCCGCCCATGCCGAAAGGCACGCCCGGGCGATTCATCAGCTTTCTGAAGAACCTGTTGACGGTGGACGAGGTGAAAAGAACGTCCGCCGCTGCTGCGCTCGCGGACCACACCTGGCTCCTCGACGGCGGTCTACGACGGGCGGAGAAGCTGTCCGGCGAGGATCAGGGCAAGGGCACGATACTCGATAGGGTCTCGAAGGGAATTCCCCCCGCGCCACCGCACCGGAGGTTGAGTTCGGCGGACCAGGAGCTCGAGGGCACCGTCCACCGCGCGGTCTTCGACAGCGTCCGCACGGAATACGAACGCGCAGCGACGTTCATTTTATCCGTGGTCCTCGACCCGAAGCAGACCAAGGCGCTCGTGGAGCAACTCAGGCTCGGCGGCGTTGAAGACGCGGACGGCGTCCCGGCGAGCCTGCTCGAGGCGACGTGCTGGACAATCGGCGCCAAGGAGGCGGGTATTCAGCTCGAGCTCCTCCGCGCGCAGTCCTTCGAGACCGGCATGCAGCGCGAGGCAGCGGCGGCTGTCGCGGAGATGAGCGGGCAGGCGACCTCGCCGGCCAACCGCACTCCGAGGATGAGCGGCGTCAGCGACCACAGCGCCCGGAACCCGGCGCGCTCGCCGAGGATCAGCGCCGCGGAATCGGACGGGTACGCCGACGAGGATGAGCACGGCGCTAAAGTCGGAGCCAGGTCCGGGGCGCGTCTCATATCGGAACTTCATAACCTGCCGGAGTCACCCGCGACGTCCGTTCGAGGAGGTAACCTCTCCGGCATGGCGTCGACAAAAAACGCGCCGGAATCGGATCGGATAGACGCCGTCGCCGTGAAGCTTACCGAGGTTGCCCTATCGGACAAAAAAAACGGTCACAGCCGCAGCGGGTCTCTCGACGCCGCCGGCGGTGGTTCGCATCAGTCGCGGCGAACGTCGTTCTCGCAGCAGGATTCGAGGCGAACGTCGTTCTCCTTCAGCTCGGGTGACAGCCTCGCGGTGGCCATGTCGCGCCTGCTCACCCTCGTGGATCTGCACGCTCGACATCGCAAGGTTTACGAAGCCGTGGCTCTCGCCAGTTCTTCCCAGCGCACAGCCTTACTCACCCCCGACGACGGTGAAGACTACGCTAGGCTCAACAGCACGGAGGAAACGCTGCACCAGGGAATACTCGCCAGTTTCCTCACCAAGGCGCACACCTCCACCGACGACATGTCGCGCCTCCTGAACGACTCGCGGAGCAGGCCGAAGAAGCAGTCGAGCCTCAAGGCGCTCGCCCACGCTAACAGAGCGGCGGCGACCGGTGACGATACGCTCGAAGACACCAAGCGTAGTGGGGCCAGCGACACGCCGTCGCCCTCGCGGTCACTCCGGCGTGGTAGCACCTGGATGCCTTCGCAAACGGCTAACGAGGAGGAGGAGGAGGACGATTCCTTGACACCCAAGCTCACTTTCAAGCCGCGGCTCAGCCAGAACGAGTCGTCCTCGAAGGCGGTGACTAGTCCGGACGGCGTGACGCGCGTGGGCGGGTTCACCGTGAGTAACGACCCGGCCTACGTCTCGCCTATCCACGAGTCCATGAGCGGCAAGACGGGCAGCACGGATGCGAGCGTCAGCAGGCGTAACGAGCGCGAGGGCTTGCCTCTGGGTCGCACGGATTCCTGGTGGAACGAGGAGATGGAAGGGTCGGTTCACGACAGGCACCTCGCGCTGGACGCCCTGTTCAAAGAAGGGTTCGTGAACAGGAGCAGGAGCAGGCTGGCGCTGGATGACGAGGCGAGCCGAAGCGGGCGCGGGAGCAGAGCGAGCAGAGCGAGTAGCGGCGGCGCCGAAGAGTAAAATACTTGAAATTGATCCAGTCAGCGGTCACGGCCAGAAATACACCAATCGAATGAGACGTGAAATTACTTGTGCAACTCCAAGCGGTCGCTTCGCTCACAGTGAGGCGCACCCCAGTGCGAGCGCCGAGGACCGGCGCGCGCGATCAGGGAAGCGCCGCGTCGATCGCTGGGACGATGGAGCTTCCAAGGTGCGCGACCCTCGCTTTGCCCTTTCCCGAACCCGTAATCTCGCGCGTGGACTGAATTGGCCCGGGAAGCTGACATCCGCCCCCACCGAACCATCGCAGGAGCACGCGGCGCAGCACTCTGGTGGGAAGCTACATACTGGGCGATGAGATAGGCAAGGGCGCCTACGGGCAGGTGTACAAGGCCATCGACAAACGGGACGGACGGGTCGTGGCGGTCAAGGAGATACCCCTCGCGGGCATCGACGAGGCGTCGCTCGCGGGGGTGCACCTCGAGATCGACCTCCTGGGTTCGATAAACCACCCGAACGTCGTCGGCCAGCTGGGAACCATCAGGACCCCGTCGTACTTCTACATAGTGCTGGAGTACTGCGAGGCGGGCTCCCTCGCGGCGTCCATAAAGGCCAACAAGTTCGGACCCGCGCCCGAGGCTCTCGCGAAGGTGTACGTCGCGCAGGTGCTCGACGCCCTCGCCTACCTGCACTCGCCGTCCAACGGCGTCGTGCACCGAGACGTCAAGGGAGCCAACCTTCTGGCGACCAAGGACGGGTGCGTCAAGCTGGCGGACTTTGGCAGCGCCGCCAGAATGGGCGGCGACGGGGCGGTGACGAGGCTGGCCAACAACAAGCCGAAGGACGAAGGCGACGTGGTCGGCACGCCGTACTGGATGGCGCCCGAGGTGATCGAGATGAGCGGCACGTTGGACCCGAAGAGCGACGTGTGGTCGGTGGCGTGCGTCGTCGTGGAGCTGCTCACCGGTTCGCCGCCGTACTTTGACCTCCAGCCGATGCCCGCGCTGTTCGCGATCGTTCGCGACGAGCAGCCGCCGACGCCGCCGGGAATATCGCCCGAGCTTCGAAGCTTCCTGAACGCGTGCTTCCGCAAGGACCCACGGGAACGACCGACCGCGAGTGAGCTTCGGTCCCACGAGTGGCTCACCGGGATATCGACGACGGCGGCCAAACCCGAGGGACCGGTACGGCGGATGGAACACCTCACGCTGGACGACCCGAGACAGGAGAGCGCCGCGAGCAGCCTGGCGGGGAGCGGCGGTCCGTCGCCAGCGGTGAGCCGACCTCAGAGCCGCGGGGGGCAGCGACGCGGGTCGCGCAGCGAGGGCGGAGGCGGGGACGACGCGTGGGAACCCCCGGCGTCGATCGCCGATGCGCAGCCCCGCGAACGAAGGCGGCGACGACCCCCTCCGTCCTCGCCGTTCCAGGACGTGAAGGTGGCGATGAACGGGGACGACGACGACGAGGTCGACGGTGCAACTCTGGGCGGTGAAACTTTGGCCCCGGCGTCGGTGTCCGTCCGGCTGGAATACCCCCGGGCGGAAGGTTTCGACGGGGACGTCGCGCGTACCACGCACGACGAGCGATGGCCAGATCTCGCGAAGCTGTTGCGCGGCGCGGAAAGGGTGTCAGCGGCGGCGGTGGACGCGGCGTGTACGTCGGCGGGGACGGCGGTGGCGCTCGTCGCCGCGATCAACGCCGCCGCCTCCCCGGGCGGCGATGGATCCAAAACGGCTGAAACGCTCGATGCCGCCGCGGCCGTTCTCGCCAAGACGCACAGGACACGGGCGGACGGGAACGACGCGCCGGGGGAGACGCTCGCGGCGTTCATGACCCTCGGGGGCGCGGTTCCGACGCTCTCGCTCCTTCGCGACGACGAATCCATCGGCGTGAAAGTCGCCGCGGCGAGAGTCGCTCGCGAATTGGCGCGCGGCGGCGTCGTCGCTCTGAGGTGTCTCGCATCGTGCGACGCGCCGAGAACGCTCGCGCGGGTCCTCTCGCAGTCCGCGATGTCTCCGTCGCAGCGTGAGCTCGCGCGATTGTGCGTCGACGTCACCAGGTCCCTCACCACGCTGCACACGCGAGCCGTCACCGGTTCCGTGCCGCCGTCGGAGGCTTCGAGGATGGCGTCCGTGTCCTACCGCGGCGGCGTGGATTTTGACGAGGAGGACGGCGGGGACGTCCGCGGCGGTGGCGTCGTGTTCGACGCGTTCGCCCGCGCGGGCCTGATCCCCGCGCTGGTCAACGCCATCCGCGACCTGAACGCGGCGGCGAACGAGGAGCGCGGCGTCGGCCCCGGACGGGGAAAAGGGGCGGGAAAAACTGAGTCCCCTTCGGAAAAGTCGCAGTCCCCTTCGAGCGTGTACAGGGAACGGGTGGCTGATATCTTGCTCGACGCGACGCGAGCCAGGAACGATCCGGGATGCGCCGCGTCGAGGTCCGCGCTGTGCGAGCTTCAGGCTATGCACGGCTTGCTGGCGCTCGCGGGGTCTCCGCTGCCGAGCTCCACTTCGGCCAAGCTGCTGCGAGTCGTCGGGCACCTGGCGCGGGACGACGACTGCAAGGACTCGATGCAGCGCGCGGGAGCGATGCCAAAGCTCGTGCGGTTCCTACAGTGGGAGGATCCTGGGACACGGGAGGAGGCGTTGAGGGCGCTGTATAACCTATGCCGCGGGGACGCCGCCGCGCTCGAACAGGCTGCGGTTGCGGGGGTCACGCCGCATCTCATCGCCGTAGCCGCCCCCGACGTGTTCAACAAACTCGGTCTCGCGGATGAACTCGGCGCGGCGACGGGTGCGAACGGCGGCGGGACGCACTGGACCAAGGGTGCGGGCGCGGAGGCGCAGATCGAGCGCCTCGCACCGTTGGCGGCGCCGTTTCTCTGCGACATGGCGTCCGGCTCGAGAAAGACCCGCGGGGAACTCGCTCGACACGACGCCCTCGACGCGTACCTCTCCATAGCCCGAAACAAGCCCGGCGCGTCATCACCGCCCGGCCTCCAGCTCGCCGCGATCGAGGCCATCGCCGGGTGGATGCGTGACGAGCCGTGGAAGGTTGAGGCGAGGCTCATGGAGGACGACGCCGTGGCGGCGGTGTCGGCGGCGATTGACCCGCGAAGAACGCCGCCGCCCAGCCCCGAGGTTCTCGACCGGCTCCGTGAGATCGCGCGGGAGTCCCCTCGGCTGTGCGCCGCGCTAGCATCGGGGGGTGCGATGGCGCCGCTGGTGGAGGCGCTCGGCGCTCCGTCGTCGTCCACCGCGACGGTCAGCGCACACGCCACGCACAACGCGGGGACGGTTGACTGGACCGGCGGGAAGGTGACGCGGCGGTCGAACGGGCGGAGGCTGAACGCGAGCGGCGTGGTGGGGATCGAGGACCCGGCGCGGCCGCACGATCCGAGGAGGGATCCAACGCGCACGCTGGCGTACGTCCGGCTGTTGGCGCAGCTGAGGGACCATCAGCACAAGGAGGTTGAGGAAGCGGGGCGGGCGCGCGACTTGGCCGGGAGGCTCAGGGCGCTGGTTGCGGACTACGAGTCCGCGGCGTCGAGGCGCGTCGAGGCGCGCGCGATGCGAACGGGTGAGGGGCATGACGACGGAGGGGGGGGCGACGTGGAGTCCGAACGGGCGGCCGAGAAGGTCAGGGCAGAGGCGGAGAGGCTCCTCGTCGAGCTGAAGAAGTGAGTGCGGCGCACATTTTTTATTCGAAAACACCCGCGTGTATCAAACTGTTTCATGCATCAATTTCAACCAATCACAGCAGCGCAGAGAGCGCCACGACTCGCTGATATTCGCCGATATTTCGCGTGATGACGTAGTTCACTGCGCACGCGAGGATGTCCGCGCTCGCTTTCTCACCCGCGGGTCTCGCGCTCGCGAGCCCCCTCCGCGCCACCGGTGAGTTCCCCGTCGAATATCGCCCCGTTTTCTCTCGTCCGGCCGCACCACGCGGGCCAGCCCCGTTGAAACGAAGACCACGGAGCCGATTTTATCCTCTCCTCGCGTCGCCGCGCGCGCTCGACCCGCCGACCGGAGCATCCTTCGCTCACCTCTCCCCTCTCATCACCGTAGGCGATAAGTCCACTGCCGGTCGCGTCGCGCTCAGGGTCGCGCCCCGCCCCGGACGCGCCTCGGCGAAGCGCGCCGTCGTCGTCCCCACCGCGGTCGCCTCCGGCACCGTCGCCACCCCGTCGGGCGATGCGAACGCGAACCCGTCGCAGCAGTACTACTCCGGCATGAACGGCAAGGCGCTGAACGCGGAGGAGAAGGAGTTCCCGACCATGGCCGAGGTGCTGAACAAGATCCCCAAGCACTGCTTCGTCAAGGACACCGCCAAGTCCTTGATGTACGCCGCGGTGTCCACCGCCATCACCGTCGGCTTGGGCCTCGCCGCGTTTTCCTACATTCCCATGCAGATGGCCTATCTCCCCGCGTGGATCGCCTACGCCTTCGTCGCGGGCACCGCCTCCACCGGGTGCTGGGTCGTGGCGCACGAGTGCGGCCACGGCGCCTTCTCCGATAACCGCGTCATCCAGGACACCGTGGGCTATATCCTCCATTCCCTCCTCCTCGTCCCGTACTTTTCGTGGCAGCGGTCGCACGCGGTGCACCACTCGAGGACCAACCACGTGATGGAGGGCGAGACCCACGTCCCGGCGCAGGTCAACACCCCCGACAGCGACATCGTGTTCAAGTTCCGGGACATGATTGGCGAAGGGCCCTTCACCTTCCTCAACCTCATCGGCGTCTTCGCGCTCGGCTGGCCAATCTACCTCCTCACGGGCGCATCCGGCGGACCCGTCCGCGGCGCCACGAACCACTTCAACCCCAACGCGGGCGCCACGGGCAAGCACGCGCTGTTCCCCGGTAAGTGGCGCTCGAAGGTGTGGCAGTCCGACGTCGGGGTCTTCGCCACGATCGGCGCGTTGGCCGCGTGGGCGGTGTCGGCGGGATCCCTCTGGCCCGTGCTGGCGCTGTACGTCGGGCCTTACATGGTGTGCAACTTCTGGCTCGTGCTCTACACCTGGCTGCAGCACACCGACGTGGACGTGCCCCACTTCGAGGGGGATGCGTGGAACCTGGTCAAGGGTGCGTTCATGACCATCGACCGCCCGTACGGGTCCGTCTACGACTTTTTGCACCACCGCATCGGAAGCACCCACGTGGCGCACCACATCAACCACACCATCCCGCACTACCACGCGAAGGAGGCGACCGCGGCGCTCCAGGAGGCGTACCCGGATCTGTACCTCTACGATCCCACACCCATCGTGACGGCGACTTGGAGGGTGGGCAGCAAGTGCATCGCGGTGTACAAGCGGGGGAACGAGTGGGTGTTCACGGATAAGAGGATGCCAGACGCCAACAAGCCTCTGATTGCCTGAGCCGAGGGATGAACGCGACGGACGAGAACTTTGGTTCGAAACACCATAGCACGACGTTTGATTTCCAGATTCTTTTTAGTGACTCTCGCACGCGTCGTCGCCTGAAATGCTTGCATACGTTTTTATCTTATCACAATAACCACTACCTTCGTTCGAGGGTATGAGTGAGACCCTCTCTATTATTTTATATATGCCCGGCTCGACACTTTACGCAATCTTGATGCCGGTCTCGACGTCCTGCTTTAGCGCGGGCAGGGTGGCGAGGGTCATGGAACCGGTCTTGCCACCCTTCTTAGATGACGCCGCCGCCTTCTTATCGGCCGCCTCGTTAAGCTTTCCCTCGATCGCCTTCCAGAACACGGAGAACACCATGGACTGGGCGATGTTGGTGATGAGACGCGTCTTGAGGCCGCGGCCGAAGAGGCCGGCGACGCCGTCCTTCGCGATGACGCCCTTGACGGCGGCCATGTAACCGAGGTTGGCATCGCCGGAGGTCTGCTTGATGGTCTTCACCACGCGCAGGGAGTTGGAAATGCAGTCGGACACGAAGGACGCGCACATGCCGATGGCGGCGTTGCGGGCGAGCTGCTTGACGCCGTCGTACTTGGGGATGTTCGCCTGGAGGTAGTTGAAGGTGACGAACCAGGGGTAGTTGCCCACCCAGTTAGCCGCGAAGTTGGCCGCGGCGCCGCCGTAGAGCACGCCCATACCGCCCGTCTTCACCTTATCCTTGAGGAGCTCGAGCGCCTTGGGGCCCTGCACCTGGAGGGTGGTCTTGAAGGTGTCCACCGGGGTGAGGAAGATGCGCCAGGACGCGCCTCCGAGGGACGCGAACGCGGTCATCTGCGCGACGGGCATGTTCGGGGAGAACTCCTGAAGCGCGCAGAGGATACCGGTGTTCGCGGCGGTGTCGCCGAAGCGGGACATGGGGTTCTGGATGATGGCAAAGCCGACGCCGCGGTAGAAGCGGCCGACGCCGCCCTCCTTGTAGAGGGTGGAGATGGCGTTACCGAGGGAGCCGCCGTTCGCGTACTGGTAGTTCATGGTGGTGCGAAGCCACATGAAGGAGCCGACCTACACGACGGAAAAAAAGGGGTGAGGCGGTCAGCGATCGATCGGGGTTCGTTCGTCGAAATGCGATCGAGCGCGGGTTTGAAACGGGGATCATTCGGGCGCGGTGCGAGTCGCGGGCGGAGGCTCACCTGCACGACACCGGCCGCGAAGCCGGCGATACCGCCGCGGAACGCGCGGTCGCGGGACTTCTTCATGACCTCGCCGAAGGTGAGCTTCGGCTTCTCCGCGACCTTCTTCCCGGACACCTCGCCCAGGACGGGCATCGGAGATCGCTTGAGATCGGCGGCAGTCATCCCTTGGGTCATCGACGCGAAGAGGGGCGCGCGCGCGCGGCCGCGAACGGTGAAGGTCTTGCGCTCCATGAGCTGTTCGGTCGCCATTTGGGACGTCGAAGTACGAGGATTGGCACGAGGGTCGCTCGCTCCGTTGTGCCGTGCCACGTTGGCGGGAGAAGGATAACGAGGTGTTAACCTGCTCGCCTCCTGAGAACGACGAGTGGGAACCAAAAGTCCGTTGTCGTCAAAACGTAAAGTTCCTCTGACTGCCCGTCACACAGGAAACGATATTAATTAATTAATTACACTCGGGGGTGAAATTATACATGGAATGCCTATACTGTATACCCATACGAGTATATATTTTTTGTACGGAAAAGTAGACGATAGTCTTGTATTTCCTATTTATATTTCCTATTTATATTTCCTCGGGGTCGCCTCAGGCACCTCTGTCGAGGACACACCGGTGGACGGAGGTAGCGGCGGCGAATCGCGCCACCTTGCACCTCTTCCGACGGTATCCGCGCAGCGCGGCGCGATGCTCACAGAGACCCGGGCAGGCGATAGCGGCTCGCCCATGGTGGCCGGTCCCGGCCCCGGTTCGTCCTCGGCGGGTTTCCTCGGCGTTAGCGATCGGAGCGTCGACGCGATGAGCGTCGCCGAGCGCACGCGCCTGGTGCGTCACGTCCACGAGCATTGGGAGAAGATGTCGCACGTGGTGCCTCACGTCAAACAGACGTACAACTGGGACTGCGGGCTCGCGTGCGTCCTGATGGTCGTCAGGGCGCTGGGCGCGAGCGCGCACCACTGCGACCTGCGCACGTTGCGGCAGCTGTGCCGCACCACGTCCATCTGGACCGTCGACCTCGCGTACCTCCTCCGTAAGTTCGGCGCCGACGTGACTTTCACCACGGTCACCATGGGCGCCAACCCGGAATACGCCTCGGAGTCGTTCTACAGGGACAACCTTCGCGAGGACGGCGAACGGGTGGACGCGCTCTTTCAGAACGCGCGCGCCAATGGCATAACCATCGAGCGCGAGAGCCTGAGTTTGGACGCCATCAAGGCGTACGCGGGCGGCGGCGAGTACATCGTGATACTCCTGGTGGACAAGCCGAAGCTCGGGGTCAAGCCCCGGGACGCGATGGTCCTCCCTCCGACCGGGAGCGATGAGAGCGGCGGGACGAGCGGCGGGACGAACGGCGGAGGGAAAAGCGCGGGTGCGCTAGGGTGGCTGGCTGGCGCGGCGGCGCGGACACGTGGGAGCGAGGCGGCGCCGTCCAGGGCGGCGCCGTCCTTCACGTTCACCAACGGCGTCGGTCCGTCGCGCGGATACACCGGGCACTACATCGTGGTGTGCGGCTACAACCCCGTGGATGGCGAGTTTTTGTGCCGGGATCCGGCGTCGCACGTCAGGGACCTGATCATCACCGCGGATAACCTCGAAAAGGCTCGACGCGCTTACGGGACGGACGAGGACATTTTGCTGGTCAGGAACGAGGCGCTGGACCAGCGGTGGGTTCTCGCGGCGGCGAAAGAGGCGGACGGGATCGCGCAGAGCCCGCTCAGCTAGCGTAGTCATTTATGAAGATTGCAACTAAACGTCAAATCACCGAGGGACCGAGACTCTCTACCTGTAGTTGCTACCCCACGGCACCTGGCAGAGCGGACACTTCGAGCCGCTACTGCTCTGGAACCACTTGTAAAGGCACGCGCTGTGAAACTTGTTGCTGCACTGCCTGCAGACGAGCCTCGGGGTTTGGTGGTTCGTGCCGTGGATGACCAGGTAGCAGATCGGGCACGGCTCGACACCCTTGAACTCCCTGTCGATGTTCGACCTCCACAGCATCAAGCCCTCCGCCACCGCGCCGTTTTGGTGCTGAAGGATGGAACTGACCGTCAGCATCCACTTGCGCAGTCGCGCCTCCGATATTCCGACCCGTTTCGCGCAGTCCAACTCCGCCGCCGCCAACGGGTACGAAGCCGGGAGTCGCACCACCAGCTCCAGACACGCGTCGTCGATGTCGTACCTGGCGATGACCTCCCGGTTTCCCCTCGACGCCTTGATCGTGAGCTCACCCGCGTCGTCGTCCAGTCCCCCGGCGCCGTAGTTCCCTTCGCTCGCGCGCTCCACGGCGTCGAACTCCGCGGCGAGAAGGGCGGGAGAGACGCACGCGGCCGTCGCGGACGCCAGGGCCGCGGCGAAGCCCTTATCCCTGAGATCGGCGAACCACACGCGGACAGCCGCGGGGAGCGCCCGGAGCGCGGCGTGATAGAGACCGACGGCGAGACGCGCGGACTTTCGCTCGTGGGCCTCACGGGCGGCCCTCCTGGACGAGACGCGGGCGTCGTTCCCGACTTCGTCGTCGCCGTCGGACGTTCCCGAGAGTCCCGCGCGTCGGTAGAGGAGGCCCGGCTCGAGCGGGTCGACGGCGGCTCCCGCAGCCGCCTTGCCGCCGCCGGTTCCCCCGGACGCCGCCGCGTCCCTCGCGAGTTGCCCGAGCTCACGCCACGCGGCGGGAAGCGCCGCGACATCCGCATCGCCCCCGCGCCCCGGCGAATCCGTCCGGGTATCGGCGAGGGGAGTGAGGGACCCGCGGCGGGATACCGGAGTGAGGGAACCGCGGCGGGTGACTCGAGTTTGTTTCGCGCCCGCGAGGGGCAGCGTGGTCGATATGGCCGACATGAGTCTCGGGACCGCCTTTGTCGCTCTCGCGTATTCGAGCAGTCGCTCCCTCGTCCGCGACCCCGGGGGCAGGCGCGTGGTCAGGCGGAGCAGCAGGCTCCAGCACAGCAGGGTTCCCTCGGCGACGGGGGACGTCTCGACGAATCGCTTGGGCGCGGGCGAGCCCCGACCTCCGGGACCGGTTGAATCGGCCGGGTCGGGCGCGAGCGCCTCCGCGAGCTGCTCTCGCATCGCCGCTTTCTCCGCGGCGTCGGCGGCGAGTTGCACCAGGTTTCTGGATTTGGGCGCGACCGGTTCGCACACGGCATCCTCGCTCTCGGCGTCCGGTTCGTCGCCATCCGGAAGGTCTCCCTCGTCCTCCGCCTTGTCCATGGCCTCCTCGATGAGCGCCACGTCGTCGATGTTGGCGTCGAGGCCGATCACCGCGGGCTTGAGCAACGCCGGTGTGGATAGCAGCGCGTACGAGGCCCTGGTGAGGGACTCCGCGATGTCCTCGTCGAAGCCGGCGAACGTGCGCTGATCATTCGAGGAGAGCATGAGGGCGTAGAGCGAGGGAATCGTGCCGCACCCGGCGTCTTCCCAGTCGTCCATCTCCCGCCACGCGTCCGTCGCGGCTACGGCCGATTGACCCGATGACGAGCTCCACAGGGTCGCGAGGTAGTTCCACAGGGGCGCCTCCGCGGACCTCGCCCGCCACCACGCGCCGGTCATGGATCCACCCAGGGCGGCGTCCTCATCCCTGACCCTGTCGCAGCAGTGCAGCTGAGCTCCCGCCGCGAGCGCGATCCTGGCGAGGCTCGCGTGAATTCCTCCGCGAGCGGTCGGCCAATCAGCAGACGCGAGTTGGCGTGCGACGACTCCGGCGTCCGGTCCCTTGACGCTGTACGCGACGATGTCGCCGCGGTCACCGGATTTAGACGGATCCGGCGTCGCGACTGTGACCGGGAGGGCGTCCATCCTGATGAGTATTCTCGCGGCGACGGCGGCGATCTTCCACCCCTCGGGGGCGCGCGTGTCTTCGACGATTCGGGAAGGTTGTTCTCCCCCGGGCTCTTCGTGGCGCACGTTCGTGGCGATCGACGCGGTCATCTCCGCCGTCGTCTCCGCGTGCAGCACTCGCGTCTGTGTCCAGGATTCCAGGCGACCTATTATCGTCTGCCAGTCCCTCGCGTCCATGTCGGCGGCGCAGTTTTCAATCGCCGCGAGGCTCAGCGCCGCGACCCCGAGTTCGGCCTCCTCAGCCTCCTCCGGAGTTTGCATGGGGCCACTCGCACCGGCCGCCGCGTCGCCGAATCGCGCGGCGGCGGCGGCGGCGACGGCCTCCGCGGCTTCCCTCTGCGAAAGTTTCCTGAACAAATCGAGAAGCTCGGACGCCTCGCCTTTCTTGACAACCACCGGCCTCAACGCGGCGATCGATCCCGCGTGCGCTCCGCTCTCATGCGGTTCCGAGAAACACGCCGCCACGATGAGCAGCGGCGGTCCACTGAGAACTGAGTTGCGTCGCGCGATCATCGCGGTAGCGTCGGCCACGGCGTTGGCGACAAACTTTGCGTGCGAGGCGTCGCGGCTGCCTCGAGGGGGCAACAGCAGAGGAAGCACACTCGCAGTCGCCCGCGTCGACCCCTCGTCGTTGACAGCATCGAACCAGATTCGGAAAAGGCCTTCACCATCCTTGAGCCAATCCGATCTACGTCTCCGGACCTTTCGAAGCAGACGCTCCACGTGAACGAGAGCCGCGTCGGCTGATTCTTTGTCCCGAGACGTCGCAACCGCCGCCAATCGCGCGAGGGTGCCATCCAGGGCGATGCTTCTGCCGGAACTTTGTCGTTCATCCGCCGTCATCAGGAACGTTTCGAACGACGATGTCACCGCGGGAACGGACATGATTCGATCGGCAAATTCGAACGGTCGATCCGGTTTGACGTCCGCCGCGTCCATCACCGGCTCCCAACCCACGAGCTCCGCGATACCCGCGAGATACATGGGCAAAGTATCGGCGGCGCCTTCAACGGACTCCATCTCCCATGCTGCAGACGCGACCAATCGCCCTGCTTCGCTCGACTCCGCGCCCAGTGCGACGAGGGCGGATACCGCGGAGTGGGACACGGCCGCAGCCTTCGCTCCTCGGTCGCCGCTGAGGTACCCCGCGGCGGCTGCGGCGAGCCTGCGATAAATGGAGGATTGGCCGAGATCGGCGGGGTTCGACGCCACCGATCGCTCGAGCGCCTCCCAAGCTTGGCTAGCCCCCCCAACTGACGATCGCGGCTGTGAATTCACGTCATCTTCCCCGCTTCCGTCCTCGCTTCCGTCCTCGCTTCCGTCCTCGCCACCTGAGCTCGACGACCCGTCGTTGTCATCCTCCTCCTCTTCACTCGAGGAAGCGTACGCATCCGCGCCGATTTCATCCTCGTGCGATTCACACGACGCCAGGTGCTCGCAAAACAAGGCCTCGAACAGGTCCTCCCAAGCCGCCTTCGCGTCCGCACTGTCCCCGACGGGAGGGGGCCACGCCCACGCCGCCGCGGCGTCCCTCGTCCCGGGTCCGCCGGCGTCACCTCGCCGAACAGTCACCGCGAGTCTGGTCATGACGGCGACTGCGGCGTCCGGGGAAACGAAGGGTGCCGCGGCGATCAGGAGCGAGCCCGTACCCGCGTCGTCCCCATCGTTTCCATCCGCGGCGTTCACCACGGCATCGTCCAACTTTTCCCCGCTCCATCGTTCGGGCTCGTCGTTCAGCGAGAGTCGGGAGAGGACGTCGGCCAGAACACCGGCTTTACCCGCGAGTGAGGACAACGCGTCGTCCCAGAGCCCCGGAGCCGCGGATACCACCGCGGCGAGCAGCGCGGGCGACTCCGCTTTGTCCAGGAGCCCGGAGGCGTCGCCGTCGGGGAGGCATTTCGATCCGTGCGCGCGTACCATGGCCGCCGCGACGTCAGCCGCGGCGGCGTCACTCGGATCCGCCGCGATTGACTCGCACGCGGATGCAGCGACCGGTGCCGCGAACCGTTCGCAGACCCAGTCCCCACCCTCGCCCGTCTTTGCCTCGCGATCCACCGCCGCGGCGACGAGGCATCGATGGAACGCGACGACGCGTGATGCGCCGGCGGCGTCAAACTTGCCCCCGCTCGACCCGCCGCGCGCGAGGTCAATCGCGCGCGCGGCGAGTGCGCTCCACATCTCCCCCGCGGCGACTCCGAGCTCGGGTTTGGCACTGATCGTCGCGAGCACCTCGCACAGTGCGCGTCGTTCCGTGTCCCCGTCGGCGCGCGCCATGCACCCCGGCGCCCACCGGTCGAGCACCGACGCTCGAACCAGCCCGGCTCTGAACGCGTTTGGATTTTCGGCGCCCGGGGCCAGGACGATCAGACCGTAGAGAAGACCCTCTCGCTGGCACCTCAGCAGCGCGGCGGCGTCATCCGACCTCGACGGCGTGCAGCACACTCGCCAGCCTTCCCAAGCCGCGGCGAGCACGTCCGCGAGGGCCGACGCGCCGGTTTCAGAGTTTGCGGTCGCCGTCGCGGTGAGCGCTCGAGGCGGAAGGAGCGACAGGAAGGGGAGGATGGACGGCGCGGACGCGATCGCGTTGCCGTGACATCCACTCGCCAGATGCGCCTTCAGCGCCGGGATCACCGCCTCGGTCGCGTCGACGTCGCTCCAGCACTCGGGCCGCGCCTGAGGGTAGCTCACGCATAGCTCCCAGACGGCGGAAAAGTTTGACGATTCCGTCTCCTCGAGCGCCGTCGAGACGCACAGCTGTGCGATCTTCTCGCGCCTGCCCTCACGACCGACACCGCCCAAGAGCTCGTCGGCGACGGGCGCGGAGATAAGATCCATCAGCGCGACGTACGCGGCGCGACGCAGCACCGGCGCCGGGGATCTCACGAACGGCCCGAGGCACCCAGAGTCGTCGAGCGATTCGCCCAACACGTTTCTCGCCCCAACCGCCTTCTCGTCGCTCACCGAGTCGAGCCCGACGAACGCCGTCTTCGCGAACCCGCCCATGGATGCCACCGTGCTCGCGAGCAGCCGCTCGTGCCGCTCGGCCTGCTCGTCGGCGGAACCCTCCTTGTGAGGCATGTCGCCCGGGGACTTGATCGTGAGATTCTCCAAAGCCTGCCCGAAGATCTCCGCGTGCGCGAAGAGCAAGGCGTTGGCTCGTTTAGCGTCGGTGGAGAAGACCTGGTCGAAAGCTGAACGCGCCGCCCTCGCGACGGTCTCGTCCGGATCGTGCTGGGCGAACCACCAGGAAGGGGCTAGTCTCTTGAGGTGTTTACCCAGGCCCTTTCCCGCGCCGCCCGCGACGATCCCCATGGCTTTCGCCGCGGCGACTCGAACCGCGGTGGAGTTGTCGAGGTGCAGCCTGCGGTAGGCGAGGGTCCACTGCGGCAGCGCGGCGGCGAGCTCTTCGGGGGATCGCGCGTACGGCGTGGATGCGGCGGACGCGTCACCGCACGCCCGTCCCTCGCACACGTCGACGAGGTCGGCGAGCGCCTTGAGCCTCGTCGCGGTGTTGTGCTTCACGAGGCGGGCCATGACCCTCGCGAGGTCGTCGTCCACCTCGACCGCGCCCGCGGGGTCGTCGTAGGCCTGCGACGTTAGGGATTGTGCGCCGGAGTATCCCCCGAATCCGATCCTGCGCGTAGAGGGTGAGAGGGTGAGAAGGGGTGGGACGGTCGGTGGTGGAGGTGTGTACATCGCGTCGACCGATGAGATCTCTGGGTGCCGAGTTGCGAGGACTCGTGAAAACCGGGCGAAGTTTAGGGAGCGCACCCTCCGAAGGATCCGCCGCCGCCGAAGCCGCCCGCGCGGGCTCCCGCCGCGGAGGCCTGGCCCGCCTTCTTGGCCTTGTCCTTCCCCATGGCCGCCTTCGTTTGCCTCTCGGCGTGCGCCGAAAAGTGTGTTTCGATGGGAAAAACCCTCGCCGACGGATGTCCAATCCTTGCGACTTTGCTTTGGTCTCTCATATCATATGTGTATGCAGTTAGATCTATGAAAAGTTTGGCGTTAAGTTGGTTTATTTCTGAGTTTCGCTAACTCTCATGACCGTCGGCCACCACGAAACAAGCCGACGGACGACGTGGCACCCACCAGTGGCCACGAATCGCCGAGTCCCATCACTGAGAGCTCGCGCGACGACGCATCTCACCTCGACGGTAGCCATGGCTTCCGCGGCTTCCCTATCTGCTCCGGCACACATCGTCACGTCGCGCGTCTCCCACGCCGACCGCCGCACCGCGTCACGCGTCGCCAAGGCACCCCGCGCGACCGCCACATCGGCTCCCACCTCGGCTCGCGTCACCCCGACTCGCCCGACCGTGGACCCGACGGAGAAGGACTGGCAGTGGGAGGGCCACAAGATCAGGTACACGTGCGCGGGTGACGAAGGCCCCGCCATGATTCTCGTCCACGGCTTCGGGGGTAACGCCGATCACTGGCGCAAGAACGTGCCCGTGCTCGCGAAGCGCGGACGGGTGTTTGCCATCGACCTCCTCGGGTACGGATACTCGGATAAACCGAATCCGATGGGCCAGCCCCAGAACTCCATCTACAACTTCGAGAACTGGGCCAGGCAGCTCAACGCCTTCATCGAGGAGATCGTCGGTGAGCCCGCGTTCATCATGTGCAACTCGGTCGGCGGCGTCGCCGGCTTGCAGGCGGCGGTTGACGCGCCGGCCACGTGCCGCGGCGTCGTCCTCATCAACCCCTCCCTCCGCGGGCTGCACATCACGAAGCAGCCCGACATCATCAAGCCGTTCGTCGCGATCCTGCAGAAAACCCTCAGGACCACGGACATCGGCCAGAAGTTCTTCAAGAACGTCGCCCGCGCCGAGACGGTGAAGAACATCTTAAAGGAGGCGTACGGGAACCCCGAGGCGGTCACCGACGAGCTGGTGGAGTGCATCCTGAAGCCGGGACTCCAGCCGGGCGCCGCGGAGGTGTTCCTGGACTTCATATCGTACAGCGGCGGGCCCCTCCCGGAGGAGCTCCTGCCGAAAATGCCGAAGGAGGTGCCGGTGCGGATTGTGTGGGGACAGGCTGATCCCTGGGAGCCCGTGAAGGATGGGCGGGCGTACGGCGAGTTTGAGAGCGTGGACCGGTTCATCGAGCTTCCCGGGGTCGGGCACTGCCCGATGGACGAGGCGCCCGAGTTGATCAACCCGCTGCTGATGGAGTTCGTGGAGGACTACCGCGGGGTCACGCCGGGATGCGCCTGAGGGTCGAAACCGGTTAAACGCTCAATGTACGCTGCTGCTTATACGATAGATTGTCCCATCCCGTCTTTGTAGTCTCAAGAATATTCGTTATGTTATCGAGCCGAGGGTGTGGTGCGCAGAACGCCTAGGTTCGCATTGACAATCGCTATCGCCTACGTGAGCCCAGACAAGATCTACGGGTAGAATAAACACGGCAGTCTGCCAATTTACGCCTCGGGGAGCGCCTTGATGATGTCGGAGTCACCGGGGTCGGTGATGGAGCAGCAAGACACGCGGTAGTAGCGACCGCAGGCGGTACCGAGGTCAACGTTGTTGCCCTGGTAGTGGTGCACGCCGGTGTCCTTGGCAAGCATCGCGTAGTACTCAATCTCGGACTTCCTCAGGGGAGGGATGTTGTTGGAGATGATCACGAGCTTGGACTTGCCAGAGCGGAGGGACTTGAGGGTGGTCTTGTAGCCAAGAGTGTACTTGCCGGAGCGCATCACAATCTGGAGACGGTTGTTGATGCCTTCCTTGGCGGACTTGGACTTCTGTTGCGACGGAACGGGAGGGATGAGGTCGGTCAGCTCGGGTTCGAGGGAGACGAAGGCTGGGATGGGAGTGTGGGCCCCTAATTTTGCGACGGCTCCGGGACACGACCGGCGAAGGTGAGATGGCCGCCACGACATCGACATCGCGTCGCTGGAAGGCTCGAGCGGAAGTATGGACGTCACGATGACGATTCGCAGGATACGGCGCGCATCTACAGCCCGCACGATGCGCACGTCGCGCGTTTCCGGCGTCATCTATCGGAAAACCCTAAAACCCAGGCCCATGGAGTGGGGGGGCGCGCCCCCGCGTGGGACAGCGACGCACCTTCTTGGTGGAAACCTCGGCAGACATGATGAGTGTTTAATACAGCCTTCTTAAGTAGATGGACTACCGCTGTGAACTTCTAAGGATGGACCTTGAAGTGAGTGCGAGCTCAAAGAGGGCGAGGGATCGAGGGGGTCACCCCTTTTCTCTCCTCACCGGACTTGCTCTTTCACCATTTTTCTGTTCCCTTATTTCCTTACAAACGAGTAACTCTTAAGATTCGAGTGATTATTGTTTGTGGTAGAGTGATAGTTGAAGTTTTAATTAATTAATTCGGAACTAAACGTTACTGGTTATCACTGATGATCCTTATTTCGAGAGGAAGTTTGTAACCGCGCGGACGTCAGTTACACTTCGTCACACACACGGACGGCATGGGCACGCGGCAGGGGACGCGCTCGCCCACGCGAGTGGCGGTCGCGCTCATCGCGGCGATCCTGCTGATCTCGATCGTCGCCGTCGAGCCGTCGGAGATCCGATACGACCTCTCCTCGGCGCACGGCGGGTTCATCGGAGCCCAACATGCCGACGCTCACCTTCGGGCCGCGGCCGCCGACGCGAGACGCGCGGATCCGCGCGCTTCGGCGTCGTCTCTGGGTGCGACGCGGGGCTGGATCGGGGACGATGGATTGAACGACGCGATTCACCGGGCGGGACGCGCGAGGGAAGGGGTCGTCGCCGGTGAGGGCCAGACCGCGGGACCGGTGCCGACGCCCGCGCCCTCTTCGCCGATGAAACCACCTGCCGAGGAACGAGGTGATGGCGATGGGTACGGGACGTATCGCGCGCGCGAGAGCGCCGGGAACGTCCGCGGGAAGCGACCGGCGCCTGGCTCGCTCATGGACGAGCTCGCGCGCCGAGGAAGCCCGACCGCCGGCTCGAACACTCGGTTCGCGCTCGGAGGCGGTGCCATCAAATCGGAAGCGGCTCCGGCGGACGCGCGCCGGGCTGGATGGGAGCTGACATGGCACGATGAGTTCGACGGCGACCGCCTCGACCTCGCCAAGTGGACCCCGCGCGGTAACTCCTCCGGTCCCGCGGCGGAGCAGGATCAGCTCGGCGGGTCCCAGCAGTGGTACGACCCGCGCGAGTGCGTCGTGTCCGGCGGGTCCCTCGCGATGAGAACGCGGCGACGACCGGGGACGTCGCCCGATGACTTCTTCCACGAGCCCGGGAGTGTTCGAACGTCCGAGGCGGAGTTCCCGTTCGTGTCGTGCTGGGTGGACACCCGCGACTCGTTCTCCCAGACGTACGGACGCGTGGAGGTTCGAGCCCAGTTCCCGGATTCTTCGTGCCCGGGCCTTCGTCCGAGGCACTGGATGCTGCCGCATCCGAGCACGGGGTACAGCGAGGCGTGCTGGCCTCTGGGCGGGGAGATCGACATCGCGGGTGCGCACGGGAAGGGACGCGGCGGGCCGGGATCGCGTCCGAACACGGTGGAGAGCGGATACCACTTCGCGCCCCAGGGGCGGTGCGGCGTCGACTCGGAGGCGAGGGGTCGACACCCCGCGAAAAATCTCAACCTCGACCAGGAGTTTCACACCTTCGCGGTCGAATGGGATAAGTCGTCCCTCCGGTACTACGTCGACGACGTACTCACGAACGTCCTCGACAAGTTCGCGGTGCCCATCGTGCCGAGGTGGCCGTTCTACCTGATTTTGAACACGGAGATGTCACCGTTTGGCATGCCGGACGCGATGACTGAATGCGAAGGGGACTTTTACCATCACGTGGACTACGTCAGGGTGTACAAACGAGCCGAGGTGGCGGTGCACGTGAACGTGTACAGGTTCCTATCCTTCGCGGCGATCGGCGCGCTGGCGACGCTGTCCTGCGTCGCTTGCATCACGCTGCGAAGGACCCTCGACGACGACGAACAGGGGGCTCGTGATGAGGTTGAGGAGGACGCGGCTCGGGTCAAGGGGCGTTACAACCCGGAGATGGCCGAGCGTTACTTCGACCACGACTCGGAGGACTACTACTCCGCCGTCGGTGGGCCGAGGCGGCGCGGGAGCACGAGCACCGCACTGAAGAAGAACGGTTCGGGGTTTCGGTCGGGATCGAGCTCGGGCTCCGCGGATCTCAGGCTGCTCGACGTCGGCGTCGGGGAGGAGAGGCTGACGGCTTCGTCCGAGAGGCGGCGGCGGCAGCGACGGTGCGCAGAGGAGCGCGCGCCCCTCATCGGCGGCGTCAAGCTCCGCATGCCCACGGACTCGACGCCCAGTCACAGCAGTCACAGCAGCAGCGGCGGGGAGTACGGCGGCGGCGGCGGTCAGCTTCGTTGGCGCCGAGGTAACGTCACCTCTGGTTCGGTGTTTGGGTCCCGGCCGGCGTTCGGCCCTCCGATAGGGGCCTCCGAGACCGTCGTCGGGTCGGTGTCGCCACGGGCGGGCTCGGGTGACGATGTCGCGTCTTTCGCACCCGCGTCGGCCCGAGTGAGCGCGTAGCGTTGAGGTTAGCACCTCGATTTGATCAAATGTTAGTTTTAGAAGTCGACTCTAAGTTTTGGGCGCGTCACACTGCTTCGCCCCGGAGCGTATAGGATGGCGTGACGCATGGGTTTCCACGATACGACGCCGCTTTGGACCGCCGCGGAGAGGACGAGAGGTCGCGAGAGCTCCGGTGCAGACGCCGGCCCCTCCCGCGCCATCGACGATGAGGTCAGGGAGCGAGTCGTGCATCTCCAGGCGCTCGCGTCGTCCGTCCGCACGCGCCTTGGACGGGGCCCGAGGATGAAGGCACACGCCGACGACGGCGCGTGGGCAGAGCGGACGACGGTGATGACCACGCTCAAGGGCAGAGAGAGCGAGCTGGCGGGTGCGTTCGAGCGGCGGCGAGGGGTCGCGGCGAGCGGTGCGCACGGGTACGCGAATTGGGACGACGGTTCGCTCGCGCACGGCGAGCTCGTCCCGGACCTCGCGGGGCTCCTCGTGGCACTCGGCGGCCCGAGACCACACCCAGTCGTCGGCACCGCACTGAGATGTATCGCGGACGGGAAGACGGGCGCCGGAGGTGGGACGTGGGGATTGGTGTTCGCGGGACTCCTCGCCGGTCACGCGCAGCGATTGCGAGCGGAGCACGACATCGGCTTCGCGGAATGCTGCGAGCACTACGTCGCCGCGTCCATCGCGGCCGAAGAGGCGCTCGGGGAGGTCTCCGCCGACATACACGACATCACGCGTGACCTGACGGACACGACCGCGATCGACGGGGCGATTCAGCGCGCGATGGCGACGGTACGCGCGGCCGGCGACTTCGGCTCCGAGGAGTCACAACAAACCGAGGAGTCACAAACGCCGGGGGTGTCCGCGGAGGTGACGACCGACCTCGCCGCGCTCGTGCTCGGGTTCGACCGCGAGCGCTTCCAAGGCGACGTCGACATCGCACTCGCCGCCGCCGTGCTCCTGGCTGAGGGACGATCGGACGATACGCGGGGGGCGGACGAGGACGTTTGTCTTCGAGCGGTGGCGGGCGTCCCGGCGGAGCGATCGAGGGTCGTTCCCGGTTTGTTCGTACCCCTCGAGCCGTGGCACGTCCCGGGCGGCGACGTCAGCGTCTCGCGGCTGTGCGAGGCTATCGAAGAGGGGAACCGAGGTGTGGAGAGGAAGGCGTGGAGGACGATCTGTGTGGTCGACGACGTCCGCTTCGACTCGAGGTTTGAGGACTTTAGGAGGTTCGCGGACGACGTGTGCGCGGCGGTGACCGCCGCCGGTGGGTGCGACGCCATCATGTGCGCGGGTGCGTGCGATGACGACGTGGCGCACGAGCTGACGCGTCGATGCGGCGTCTCCGTCGTGGTGCGTAACCTCGGCGGTTGGCCCCGGGGCGACGCCGACGCGACTCGACGTCTTCGGGATGTTCAGAGCGGCCACGTCCAGACGATGTGCCTGGACGCGTCCGTGCGCGGTGGTTGGGACCCGGATGCGAGGGACGTGCCGGTGCGGGGTCAAAGAGAGGCGCTCGGGGCCTGGAACACGCGGAGGTATCTCTCCGTGACCGGGCCGGGACGACGAATCGGCTACGTCCACCCGCTCGTCACCGCCGTCGTGTGCCATCCGGTGCGCGAGGTCGCCGAAGCTCGCGGCGCGGAGGTTCGCCGGCTCGTCCGCCGCGCGCGCCTCGCGCTCACGAACGGCCGCGTCATCCCGGGCGGCGGCGTCATGGAACTAGCCGTCGCCGCGAGCTTGACGGCGAGAGCCGCCCGCGAGGGTGAACGCGCCGAGGAGTCGACCGGAAAGGCACTCGCGTGGGAAGCGTTCGCGCATTCGGCGCGCGAGCTGAACCACATCGTGTCGCAGAACCACGGTCTCGCGTACGACGACGCGTCGACGCGGGCGGCACGGGCGGAGAAGCTCTGCGCGGATGCCCTCGGTCGCGGCGCGATGGGTTGGATGGAAATATCGCGCCAACTCGGGGATGATTCGGGAACGTTGAGGCTCGAGCCCGGGACGGCGACGGGACTTCGCGTCGCGATGGACATGACGCGACGAGTCCTCATCCCGGAGCTGGATGACCCGACGCCCGTGTTTGACATGTCGATGCGGGTCGTGCGGTAGGCGGTGACTCATATGATAGGCGGTGACTCGTGGGATAGGCGGTGACTCATGGGATAGGCGGTGACTCATGTGATAGGCGGTGACTCATGGGATAGGCGGTGACTTAAGGAACGCTTCACACTAAAGTGTCAGCTAGTCGTCCCCGGCGGGAACACCCTCTCGGCGGAACACCCTCTCACTTCTCCGCCTCTGACTTTTCCCACACGTCGTCGTCGTACATCGGCTCCTCGTCCCAGCCGTAGGTTTCGTTTTCCACGTCGAACTGCGGCTTCACCCCACGCACCGGGATGGACACCGCGTACATGGTTCCGGCGACTTCGGGATCCTGGCTCATGCTCACCTCGATCCCGAGCTCCTCGTCCACCTCCACGAAGTCCGACACCACCTCGACGATCCGCGTCTTCATCTCCGACATCGCGGCGCCACTCATCGCGCACCTGTCCGCCACCAGGATCATCCTCAGGCGCTTCTTCGCCTCGAGCCTCGCGGTCTCCTCTTCGCTCGGCGGGAAGAAGATCGCGAACGCAGCCTTCACCTTGCCCCAGAACGACGAGGTGTCCGCGTCGTCACCCTTCTCGAGCATCTGCTGGCGCCCACCGAAGGTCGTGTCGCGGCCGCGGCGCTCATCGGCGTCGTACTCAGCCTTGACGACGACGCTCTTACGCACGGACTTAACCAACCTGGCGCGCGTGTTGGCCTGCACCGAAAGGCGGGAAGGATGGATCAGATCTTTGCTGCGACTTTTGGCGGGCGCGATCGGTAGGAGGTTGGGGGTCCGTGCGTCTCGAAGAGGGAGGTATGTGCGTGGGGGGAGGGTGCCTCACCTTGAAACGCGCCGCGGGCGCGACCGCGAGGGTCGCCGGGGAGGTTATCGCGAACATCAGTCGTGCCTGCGACGGTAGCTTGTGACGGGCACGCACGGACCAAACGTCAACTCGAAGGCAGAGGCAAAGGCAGAGGCTGAGTTCGTATTTCGAGTTTCTATCCCATACTACTTACCCATACAGATACATTCAAAAATAGTCAACAGTAAATATAATGCATAAGGCGTATGACTATTCCAGGTGCAGTGACGGGAAATCGTCGCTAAACCTGAGAAGAATCTTGTTTATGCAGAGCTGTCCGAACGGCGGCGAACGACGTACTCGACGGCGCGAGGGAGGATCCGGCACGGGCTCGGGCTTGACGAGAGGGCGAAACATGTCGAGCACCGGACCATCGACGCCGCTGAGCCAGTCTCCCCTTCGAGGAGTGGGTAACACGACGTCTCAAGTAGTATCCTCCCCGCCCCCTGGATCTCCCGGGGCGCTGTTCAACGCCGACCGCGACTCCATCCTGAGCGCCATGCTGGAGCGTAACTGCAGCGTCGGGAAAGGGAGGAGGAGCGGCGCAGATCTGAACGCGTTCGCGTCCGTCCTCGACGAGCGCGTGGAGCGCAACGGCGGCAAGGAGCCCTTCCTCATCGGAGTCGCGGGGGGCACCGCATCCGGGAAGACCACCGTGTGCGACCTGATCATGCACAACCTGCAGGAGAAGCGCGTGGTGCTCATCGCGCAGGACTCGTTCTACAGGGGTCTGACCCAGGAGGAGCACGACAACGTCAGCAGCTACAACTTCGACCACCCAGACGCCATCGACGTCGCGGCGCTGGTGGAGACGCTTCGGAACCTGGCGCTGAGGAACGAGGTGAAGGTGCCCATCTACGACTTCGTCACGCACTCGCGCAAGGAGGACGAGTCCGTGACGGTCGAGCCCGCGGACGTGATCATCGTGGAGGGCATCCTGGTGCTGGCCATGGCGGAGGTGCGGGAACTGTGCCACATGAAAATATTCGTGGACACCGACGACGATCTTCGCCTGGCGCGGCGCCTGAAGCGGGACACCGTGGACCGCGGCCGAAGCGTCGACGGCGTCATCACCCAGTACACCACGTTCGTCAAGCCCATGTTCGACACCTTCGTCTCCCCGAGCAAGAGGCACGCGGACGTCATCATCCCGTGGGCGCAGGGCGAGAACAACGTCGCCATCGACCTCATCGTGCAGCACATCCGCACCAAGCTGGGTCAGAACGACCTGCGACGGATCTACCCGAACCTCATCGTGCTACCGCCCAACTTTCAGATCAGGGGCATGCACACCATCATTCGCAGCCAGACGTGCAACCGGAGCGACTTTGTGTTTTATTCCGATCGGCTCATCCGGCTGGTGGTGGAGCACGCGCTCGGACACCTGCCGTTCAGGAATGAGATCGTGACGACGCCGAACGGGGACCGATACAACGGCGTCACCTTCAGCAAAAAGATCTGCGGCGTCGCCCTCATCCGCAGCGGAGAGGCGATGGAGAACGCGCTACGGGCGTGCTGCAAGGGGATCAAGATTGGCAAAATTCTAGTCGCCCGGAGGGACAACGACGGCCTGCCGAGCTCGCTCTCCGGGCATCGTCTGAGCAGCGCGTCCCAGTCCACCACCCCTAACCCGGCGGTCAGGTCCGTCAGTCGCGTCGCGATGGAGGCGGCGATCGACTCGCCGTCCTCCCACCTCCCAGAGAGAGAGAACGGGACGCGAAGCGGCGAGGGAAGCCCGAACCTCCCGAGGGTCGTCTACGAAAAGTTACCCGCCGACATCAACGATCGATACGTCCTGCTCCTCGATCCCATCCTCGCCACCGGCGTGTCCTCCATGGCCGCGATCGACAGGCTGATCAAGGCTGGGGTCAGGCAAGACAGGATCATGTTCGTCACCATCATCGCGGCTTCCCAGGGGATCCACTCGCTGTGCATGCGGTACCCGCACATGAAGATCATCACCAGCGAGGTGGACGCGGGGCTCAACGATCAGAACAGGGTCGTGCCGGGCGTGGGAGAGTTCGGGGATCGATACTTCGGGACGGAGGATATGCAGGCGTACTACGACGGGGACATAGACGAGGAGCTGCACTTCGAGTGAGCGCGCAGGGCTGTTTCGAGACTGGTTCGAGGGCTGGTTCTCGGTACACATTTGTAATTGATACATTCGCCGACAAATCCGTCAGCTCCTCGCGGCTTTACTCTTCTTTTTCTTCCGCGGGTGTTCGTCACCGTCACCCGATCGCGTCTTCGATGCCTCGAGCGCCGGCGGTCTCTTGAATCCGGCACCCTTCGCGTCGTCCTTGCCTTGGGCGGCGGGTTTGGGTTCCGTTCCGCCCTTTCCCGCCGCCGCCTCCTTTCCCAACGACGACGCCATCTCCGCGTCGGTGACGTCCTCGTCCTTCGCCCTCTCCGCCTCCGCCATCGCCTTCGCTCGCCGCCTCTTCTCCGCGTTCTCCTCGTTCATCCGTTCCGTCTCCTTGTTGAACCCACCGAAGGACATCCTCGCCGGACCCGCGTGCCTGCGGACCGCGGGCATGTACTGTATCCCCCTCGCGCCGTTCGCGAGCAAGGCACCCGGCGCGAACCCGGGCGCGTGCCACTCCTCGCTCTTCTTCGCTTCATCCGTACGCCGCGTGGTCTCCTCCGAGGCTTTCTCCATGGTCTCCTTCTCCTTGGCGCGCTGCATGAACTGCGAGTGGAGGGACGGAGCGCAATGCGGAGGTTCAGTCGATGGGTTCTGTCGGCGGCGGGGGTTGAAGGTACGCCGTTCGCGCGCGCGGGGGGTGATGTCGGTTCAAAGGCGGGGGTAGATATCGGTCGTCGCGCGCACCTTCAGCCCCAAAAGCTTGGACGATATGCCCGACATGTTCAAATTTCGTCCTCCCGAAGGCCGCACGGGCGGCACGCGAGCGCCAAACGGAGTGCGAAACACTGGCGCGGCGGTGCCGGCGACTTGAGCACCTCGAAATTTTGAAATGAAGATCTGCTGTGGGCACCCCGTCCGCACAATCGCTCCGCGCAGGCAGTGTATGCTCGCGCTCCCCGGAAGACTTTTCCTCCGTCCAACTACCGTCCGCCAGGTCTTTCACAAGACCCTAGCAGTCCGGCGCTTCCCCGTCCGCTGCATGTCCACCAAAGAGAACTCCCAATACGAGGCGAACAAGAAGCCCAAAACCGACATTACTAAGATGGCCGATCTACTCCGCGTCAAGAAGATAAGCGAGCACGCCACCCTGCCCGTCCGTGGCAGCGACGGCGCCGCGGGATACGACCTCGCGTCCGCGTACGACTACGTGGTACCCGCCCGCGGCAAGGAGCTCGTCAAGACCGACCTCTCCATCGCCATCCCCAAGGTGCGCGCGAACCCTCACTTTCGGCTTTGCCATTTCTTTTGGTTTTTTCTCCGCGGCGCCGACTGACATCCATCGATCCTTCGTCGCCCGCAGGACACCTACGCGCGCATCGCGCCTAGGTCCGGGCTCGCGTGGAAGCACTTCATCGATACCGGCGCGGGCGTCGTGGACTACGACTACCGCGGCAACGTCGGCGTCATCCTGTTCAACCACGGCGAGAAGGACTTCGAGGTGAAGAAGGGTGACCGCGTCGCTCAGCTCATCCTCGAGCGCATCACCACGCCGGAGGTTGCGGAGGTCGAGGACTTGGACGCCACGGACAGGGGTGCGGGCGGTTTCGGATCCACCGGCGGTTTCCAGCCCCAGCAGTGAGAGAGGTGGCCGATTGTAATCCAAACGAACCCGCGTTGAGAGCGTCGAATGATTCTGTCCCTCGAGGTTCGAATTCGGTGCTGCCAGTGCCAGCGCCGCGCAGCTCGGCGAATCAGGCGTCGCCAGGTGGATTCGGAAGAATCTCGCGTGCATCCGATGCGCGGCTCACTTCGAACGCGCGCAGCTTCGAGCCCGCTCTTCCGCTCTTCCCGAACGCGAGGCGACTCGTGCACCCGATCGACCCGGCCTTCGCTCTCACATCTCAGGCCCCAACAGATCCTACGCCAACTTCCAAAGACGATGATGACTCAACACGCAATCCGCGGTCTCTCCGGGGCAACCGCGCTCCCAAGGCTGAGGACCTCCCACGCCTCCCTTCGAGGTGTGAAGAGCGCGGTCGCCCCGGTGAGGGGCCTGGTGTCACGCCGTGGCCGCGCAAACACCGTCGTCGTCAAGGGTAAGCCGTCTCTCAGCGAACCCACGAACCCGCGTCCACTCCCCGGGGCGGACACCGTATCCCGAGCGCATGGAATGTTCCTGTCCTCCCCGCCATTTTGACGGATGGCCGAAACTAACAACATCTCTCCCCGACCTCCCTCTCGATACTCAGCCGAGGAGACCAACTGGGGCCGCGAGCTTTCCTCCGCGGTCGTTCGCGTCGGCGCGGGTGTGCTGATGGTCCACAACGGCCTCGATAAGCTGGTCGATCCCGAGGGCTTCGCCAAGTTCGTCGTCGAACCGTATCTCGGATTCCTCCCTCACGACGAGCCGCTCTCGTTCGTGACCTGGACCTACCTCGCCGCGGGCGCCGAGCTCGTCGGCGCCGCGGGTCTCACGCTCGGGTTCCTCACTCGACTCAGCGCCGCGTCGCTGTTCTCCACCATGGGACTCGCGGTGTACTTCCACATCGCGCAGTCCGGACTCGAGGGCTTCCCGCTGGGAGTCGTCGAGAAGCACCAGTACGCGTTCGAACCCGCCGCACTTTACTGCCTCATCTACTTCTATTTCGTCATCAACGGAGGCGGCGCCGTCTCCTTGGACAACGCCCTCAAGAAAGACGACTGATCCGAACGATGCCTGGGGTTCGTATCTTATGACCTGTTTGTATTTGCTAACTATTTTCAACCGAAAGTTCATACGTTTTCGTCGCCCTCGGAGTCGCCTCTGACGTGAAACCCGGTGACCACGTTCGCCCCTTGCGCCCCGAACGACCCCACGGTCGGCCCGTGGCTCGGATCGGACGCGCGCCGTTGCTCCGGAAGCACCCCAGAGTAGCTCGAGAACGACATGGTCGCCTTGAAAGATCCCGACGTGAACTGGTGTCGGCTCGGCTCCGCGGCGGCCTCTGAAGCCAGCCCCGACGGTTGCGTCCCCGGGCTCCCGTCCCCGCCTCCATCCCTCGCGATCGCCGCGACCGTCTCCGCAGCCTCCCGCCCCGCGGATGTCCTCGCGAACGCGGAAGCCGGCGAACCTGGGGGGCGACCCGCGAGGTCCACGCTAGTCCGCCCCGGCGATAACAACGTCTCCTCCGCGCCGCTCCATTCGTTCCCGGTGTCGTCGTCCGTCCCCGATGCACTGTGTCCCGACCGGGGAAGTTCGTGTCGGTTGCTATCGCGCGGGGGCTTCCGTTCGCGACGACCACGCGATGATCGCCGGGAAGAACCGCCGGGAAGATCGGGAGCCGCGACGCCGCCGTCGGATTCCGCCCGCAGGCGCCGTTCGAAGATGTGCTGACGCTCCGCCGCGTCCCCGCGCCCGTACAGCAGCGTCCCGAGCGTCCCCATGACGAACCCCCCGAGCTGCATGGTACTCATCTGCCACGTCAGCGATTCACCCTCAAACACCGACGGGTTCCCGTGGTGAAGACAAGCCGCCAGGAACCAGCACGCGAGCGTTCGCAGCGTCTCCAACCAAGTTCTCGACGCCACGCCCGCCATCGGCGACACCTGCTGACCCACGTAGTTATACGCCACTAAACCGATGACGTACGCGGCGATGATCGCGATGAGGTGCGGCGAGTTGCGAAGCATCACCACCGTGTCACCCGAGGTGTTCTCCAGAACGCCGCCGACGTCGGTTAAATCCTTCGAGTTGAACACGAGCCCCGGCGTCTGCGCCGCGGGAAGGACGATCCCGAGCATGAGAACGACGCCGACGCAACCCTCCGCGCCCACCATCGTGGTCGGGGTCTTGAACACACCGGCGAGGTCACGGAGGAAGTACCCCTCGAACGTGAGCTGCGCCGCCTGTACAGCCTGCGACGCGAGAATGTACGCCATCCCGCGGACGGTGGCGGTTCTCCGATCGGGATCCGCGAGAACCGCCGCGAGAGCCACGAGCGCCACCCCGGAGAAGGACAGGGACATGCCGAGCTTGTGCAGATCGTTGAGCTCCCGCCTGAGACACACGGCGATGAGCGCCGCGAAGAGAAGCTGGCCGTGTCGAAGCATCAGGAACGTGGATAAAGGGACGTGCAGGAGCCCGTAGGAGATGAGCGCGGTGGCGACCAGGTCCGCGAGTGTGATTGGGACAAGCCCGAACAGGGCGGGGAGTATCGGCGGCAACGACGCGTACCACGACGACGGTTCACCGCGCTCCGGAGACGGCGCGCTCTCCTCGTTGCCGCTGACGCCGCTGTCGCCGGAGAGCAGCCCGCGCGTGAGCTCTGCGTCGTCGCGAGCCCTTCGCCTGACGCGCCCGCGATTTTCCCCGAAGTTGCCCTCCCTCGGCCGCGTGTTCCATCCGTGCACCACGAGACACAACGCCATCGCCACGAATGAAAGGAAAGTCATGAACAACGGTTTCTTGAAGTCGTGTACCGCGGGGTGCGCCGCGTCCCCGCGTCCGCGGCCACTCACTTCGTAAATGTACTTGCTGATCATCGCCGTCAGAGTCCCGAAACCGAGAAGCGCCGTGGAGCCGACGCGAGCCGCGAGCCTCCTCGTTTCGCGAAGCTCGCGCTCGAAGCTAGCTCGATTCCATGCACCCGCGGGTGGGTGCACCGCGGTGGACATCGTCGCGAAGCTGGGATGTGGCCAGTGCGTCGGCGCGGCGGGCACTGCAAAAGTAATTCTGAGTGAGACCGGAAACAAATATTCGGAGGCTCACGTCAGACTGGCGGGCACGCGAGGGGCGTCGCCGCGCGGGCCGGCGAGAAGAAGCGTGCGGTCGAGATGCAAACACCCGCGCCGCATGGGACACGCGACCCGAAGACACCGAAGACACACGTGAGAACCCCGCAATCTCCCCGCAACTTCCCATCCACTTCCAACGGCGACATCGGGACGTCCGCGAGATCTGCGACCTCGCTCCTCCACCCCTTCGTTCACGCGCACCGACGCCCCTCCCACGCCCCTCGTTCACGCGCATCTCGCTCACGACCCACGACCCGCGTCTCGCAGCTGGTGACCGCGATGAAAGACTCGGACCCGTACACCGGTGGCTCGTCCGACGTCGGGACGAATCCCACGCATCGAAGAACGCGGTCAACTGACGTGGGGGTCGACGAGGACACGGTGCCCATTCCGCAGACGGCGTTCAAGAAGTTCTACGACTCCGTGTTCGGCCCAACCGCGGCGGGTGCGGACGCCAACGCGGGCACGGCGGGTACACAATCGAGCCTCGGCCCGGGGACGGGACGCGCGATCCCCGGGGAAGACGGCGCGAGAGAGACGAAACCCGCGAGAGACGCCGCGAGCGTATCCGCCGCGTCCAACCGCGCCGGATCGAACCCCTCGTCGTGGTTCAACCCCGAGGCGTTCACGAAGGAGAAGAGGGAGTGGACGCGGGCGCAACGGGAGGCGCAACGTAGGCGCGCTGAAACGCACGAGGTGGGAACCAGCGACTGGGGCATAACGTCGCCGTTTGAGCATTTCATCGTCTGCGGCTTGCCCACCGACGCGGACGTCAGCGGCGTCGCGGCGTCTCGAACGGAGGCGAAACGGGCCATCCTCGGCGGCGCGACGGTCGCGGTGACGGCGCCGAAGGGTCACGCGCGGGACTCGTACAAGAGCGCCGTGGGCGAGACGTACCCGGCGCGGGTGCTGTGGCGCTACCCGGAAAACGTCCCCGTCCCCGTCGACGACGTGGCGTCGTTCTGTTTCCCCCACGGCGTCGAGCCGAGCCTTTTGGAGCGGACGCCTAGTATGAGCGGTTTGAACGATCTGGTGTACGGTCAACGCTGGGCGCAGGCGGATGACTCGTCCTTCGTGTGGGCGCTGAGGAACCAAAACTTCGACGCCGAGGGTGGCGCCGCGGATGAGAAGATTGAGACGCTGTACGGCGTGTGCTGCTACGCGAGGGAGCTGGTGCAGCGGCGGCCCGGCATGGTGGCCGCGGCGGAGTGCGCGTCCAGGGGCGATGAGGTGGAGACGCTGCGGCACGGGTCCGGGACGAAGCACCTGCGAGGGAGGTACCTCATCGCCGCGGACCGGTGCTACTGCCTGATCAGTAAGGTGCCCTTCTTCTCGATGCACTTCGAGGTGCTGCACAGGATGCTCGGGGTTGACCGACTCGAACGCATACGCGCGTGCGCCGAGGAGCTATGGGCCGAGGACTACGAAGAGAACGCGGAGAAGGATTCAGTGACTGGGGAGTTTAACGGCGAGAAGCCCCGGCGGAGCGGGACGGGAACCGACGTATCGCCTCTCGTGGGTCGTAAGCTGTCGTACGAGACGCCTACCGGGGATGCCGCCGCGGTGACGCGTTCGGAGGATGATGCCGCCGCGGGGACGCGTTCGGAGGATGATGCCGCCGTGGGGACGCGTTCGGAGGAGGATCCGCGGGATCCAGCGGTGGGCACGGGGCCGTCCACCACGGACACTCAAACGGTGCCCACCGACGAGCAGCTGGGTGAGAGATCGGAGGCGCTCAGGATCCTCTGCGAGTACCGAGCGCTGCGCATTCCCGCCGTCGGCGAGGAGGTGACGTTCACGCCGCTGCCGGACCTCGCGCCGGTGCGGTTCGTTCGCAGGATACCCGCGGAGGACGACGGCGATGAGGATGACGCCGACGCCAAGGGTGCCGAGGGTGCCGACACAGCTGTGCACGAAGACGTCGATCGGCCGAATACGCCGTCCCCCGGGGAGCATCGCGACGAGGGCCCGGACGACCCGACCTGGCGGTCCCCCGCGGTCTACCGCAACCAGGCCCAACGCCGCCGCCAGAGCAAGGAGGGGCGAGGTGAGTTCATCGAGTCGATCCCTAGTGGCGTGGGTGCGGTGATGACGCCGATGGAGGAATCGGCGCACATGGAGACGTGGACGGTAGCCGCGTTGTGCCGAACGTTGAGTCTGGACCACGTCCTCGCCGCGTTGAACTCTGTGCTTCTCGAGCGACAGGTTGCGGTATTCTCGCCTAACCTCGGTGATCTCGGCGCGGTGACGTTGGCGTTGTCCACGACGATGCTGCGACCGCTGCGTTGGCGCTCGCTCACGCTTCCGGTGATGCCGATGACGGAGCGCATGACGTCGCTGCTCGAGGCTCCGGTGCCGTTTGTCATCGGGATCCAGCGTAAGACGAACGAGGTGCGTCGGCTGTGCCAGGAGCTCACCAGGGTTAACGTGTACAAGGACGAGGTGAAGGTCGGGGGCGGTCCGCAGCCGACGCTCCCGCGGCTCAAGGAACTGGCGGGCGTGCTCAGGCCGCTGCACGACGCGGCGAGGGAGGCTGCCCGCGGGGGTAGCTCCCGCGGGCCCGTCGCCGAGCCCAGCGAGCGAGCGAGGACCGCCGCCCGCGCTTTCCTCGAGGCGTGGAGGGAGTACCTCCGGGCGCTGGTGGCGAACCTTCGGAGTTACGCCATCACCGAGGTCTCCGACGCGGGTGAGAAGACGTCCATCTTACTCAAGGATACCTGGGTGGATTCCTTCTCAAAGGCGGACAGGTCGTTCATGCGAGCGTTCGGGGAGACTCAGATGTTCGATTGGTTCGCCGACGTCGCACTGCAGGCTTAGACTACGTACTACGAGTATGATACCGTTAGCGTGATAATAAGTAGTCTACCGTTAGCATGATACACAATCGGAGATTGACGATGAACCACCGCGGATGAGTTAGGATGAAGATCGTGCTCCTTTCTTGTCGACGACGTACTCGCCGACGCCGCTCGGGTCGCTCGCGTCCGGCCACATCACGGAGTCCGCCTGCGTCACGATGCCGTGCGCGAGGACCCCGTCGATGTCCTCAACCTCCGCCGCGATCTGATACGGCGTCGCGACGTCACCCGCGAGAAGGAACCCGTCGTCCCATCTCGCTCCGTCGTTCAGCGGGTCGTTGAAGCGCAGGTCCACGATGGTGTGCGAACCGTCGGCGGATACGTAGGGCTGCTTACCCCCCCGTGGGTTAGCCTCGAGCTCCGAGCCGCGTCGCCACACCTCCGCGTCGCCGAGGAACATGTCGTCCAGCTCCTCGGCGCACTCCTCCCACTCCATCTGACCTCCCACGACGGCGATGGGCACGCCGCCGCCCAGGGGCGCCGGGTCCCCGAGTTCCTCGGCGAGGAGCACGATCTTCACCGACTTCCTCACAACCTTCCTGGTGAGGATGAGGTCCGGCTGCACGGGCCGCTGCTCGCGTCCCACGACGGCGGCGATGCCCGGGGACTTCTCGTCCCTGTACGTGACCACCTCGTCCGCCTGCAGGACGCACACGCTGACCGCGGGGACGTCGTCGAGGTTGGTCACGGGCACACCCGCGACGGCCGCTTCCTTCGCGCTGAGCGTCCCGGTGGGCACCGCCTGGACGTCGTTGAGCCGGCCGTCAGCGAGCGCGTCGTGAATCTCGGCCAGCACGAGCGACACCATGGGGCCCGCGCCGATGCCCACCCTGTCGCCGTCGCTCACGTGGCGATCCACGAACGCGATCGCGCACTTGCGGAGCGCATCGGACACATCGGAAGTGGACTCGGGCGCGGAGGCCCGGACGATCGTACGGCTCCCGCGCGCGCGCCGACGGAAGCGGTGCGACGCGGGGATGGCGCGCGTGGTCGCGGGGACGGAGAGGGCGACGGTCGTCATCGACGCGTGTGCCCGCGAAAGTGGATAGCGCTTTCGAAACTTTCACGTCTTGAGGCCGCGGATTGTCTCACGAGACGCCCCACTGCATTCGGACGCCACCGGTGGCGGTCGCGTTGGGTGGCGGGCTACGATGGCGAACATCGGACTCGACTGGATGGGTAACTCGGTCGCGCCGACGCCCGCGGCGGCCGAACCCGAGGTGGACAAACCCGCGGACGAGGTCGAACCGCCGCCCTCGGCACCTCCGACGAACGAAAGGGACGCTGAACAATCCGAGACGCGGCAGGAAGCCCCGCCCGAGACGTCGGCGGAGGCGACGGAGACACCGGATCCACCGGATCCACCGGTGCCGGTATCCGCCGCTCCCGGAGATGCGCCGCTCCCGGAGGAAGCGCCGGCCGCAACCTCCGAACCCGATGAGGACGACGACGGAATCGAAGAGGTCGAGTTCGTGCGTGTGCCGCTCGCGTCCGCGGAGCGCCTCAAGATCCTCGACCGCGGGCCGAAGGAGGAACTGGAACGAATGCACGCCGAGGACCGCGGCGGTATGTTGGTGGAGATTCGCGTGTGTAAGGCGCTCCTGCGGCAGGCCTACCCGCTCATGACCCCCGAGGAGCTCGACGAGACGCTACGAAAGCACGTCGCCAAGCAACGCGCAAAGGCTGATCCATCCATCGACGTCCTCCGCGTTCCGCTACCGAGCATCACCCACGAGGCCATGGACGACGGGATGGCCAGGACACTGCTCGTATCCGCCCGTACGCGTCTCATGGAACACGAGCGCCTCATGGAGAGCGCCGCCGAGGATGCCGACGCGAGGCTTGACGCGATGGCCGCCAAGGTTGAGGGTTACAAGGCGCAGGCTGAAGCGGCGAGCTCGGCGGCTCGAGACGAAATCAGCGCGCTGCGTGCCAAGCTGGAGCGCTCCGACGAGATGGCGGCGATGTCATCGAGCGCGAAGGTGTCCTCCTCGCCGTTCAGGCCGAAGGTGGGTGACGGCGGTTCAAACGGCGGTTCAAACGGCGGTTCAAACGCCGAGGTTCGCCTCGTCGTCAACGTCTTCGGCGGCGACGGCGGATCCGGCTCATCGGAGGACCTTCGCGAGGCGCTTCGTACGGCGCAGACGGAGTTACTCGCGGTGAAGACGGAGCGTGATACCGCGAACGCCGTGGCGAAGGATACCGGCACGCTCGCGTCGAGCTCCGCGGACCACATCGAGGAACTGAACGCTCGGATCGAGACGCTGACCGCGGATCTACGCGACGCGACGGAGAAGGCTGAGTCGTGGCAGCGGGTGGCCAACAGCGCCAAGACGGGCGCGGCCGCCAAGGCCGAGGCCACGAGTCAGGACGCCGCGGACCGCGAGCGCAGGCTCACGCAAAAGCTCGTGTCGCTCGAGAACGACCTGAAGGTTGCCAACAGTAAGGTTCGTCGGGTGGAGCAGTCGCTGGCGAAGACGAAGGAACTGTCGGACAAGGCGATCGAGGACGAGCGCGAGAAACGTGAGTCGTCCGTGTCCGCCCTGACCGCGGACCTCGACGCGGCGCGCGCGGAACGTGACTCCGTCGTCGAGAGCCTGCGCGCCGAGCTCATGGAGGCGAGGGAACGGGCGAACGATGCGGAACTTCGCGCGAGGGAGGCGGAGGCGGCGAGCGAGGCGCTTCGGTTTGAGATGGAGGAGACTCTGGAAAGTTCGTACAACTCCCCGACCAAACGGGCCGCCGAGCTGGAGGTGGAGCGGCTCAAGAAGCGGCTCGTCGAGGCGGAGGGTAGGGTCGGTACCCTGACGGACGAGGCGAGGGACGCGCGGGAGAGGTTGGCGACGGCGGAGCAAAGCGCGAACGAGGGTGATAACCTGGGGGAGGAGGCGTCGCCATCCGCCGCCGAGATGAACCTTCCGACGGATGAATCGTCCCAGTCCTTCGCCAAGATCGCCGCCGAGCGCGACGCCTACCGCAGACGCGCGGAGACCGCCGAGAAGAAGGCCGAGGCTGCCACGCTACTGATGCGACCGGTCCCGGTGACGGACGAACTTCGGGACATGCGAGCCGCCGCCCGGAGGGGCGAGGAGGCGGAGGCTAAATGCGCGGGTTTAGAAGCCGCGCTCAAGGACGCCGACGACGCCGCCAAGAACGCCCAGGTAGACGCGCACACGTCGGCTGAGGCGCTGAGACGTGAACGGTCGGAGTTTGAGCTGTGGAGGACGCGCGCGCGGGGTCTGATGGAGGAGAAGGACCGGGAGTTGGACACGCTCCGGCGTCGACTCTTCGGCGGCGACGGAGCCGCTCCGGAAGTGAGTCGTCCCGGGGGTACGTCCACCGCCCCGATCCACGTGATGTCCGCCGAGGATTTCGCGCACTTCAAGGGTGCGATGCTCCGGTTCCTGCTCGCGGAGGACTGGGCGGCGCAGCAGGCGATGATGCCGGTGCTCGCGGCGCTCCTTCGCCTCGACGAGGACGAGGGCGTGAAGCTCGCCGCCGCTCGCGAGAAGTGGGAGCCGGTGGACGTGACGCTCGGGAAGCAGCTGCCTGAGAGTTTCGAGCAGGCGGCGAACTCGCTGACGGACACGTTGGGTCTGGGGAAGATGTTTTAGCCACTAGCTAGGGTTTAGTCGGAACACCGTCGATACATTACACACGCCCCTCGGTATCTATCTATTGCTTCTCGAACGAGGAGCCCGGGTTTTGTAAAACCACGAGAATGTAGTTTTCGTCGGGCGCGATGAGGATCTCGTGCTTCTTGGAGCGAACCCTGAGGAAGGTCACCTCGTTATCCGGATCGAGCTGTTTAATCACTCCCTTCGCCTTCTCGGTGAAGAGCGTGATGAGCGCGGCGTGTTGCACCGTCTCCGCCGCCTCCATGCTGGTCTTGATCGGCACGCCGTCGTAGTTGACCACCAGGACGCCCAGGACGCCCTTGTGCGAGTTTATGCGCTTCACCGCCTCCTCCACCTCGTTGCTCGCCATGGCTCCCTACCGCACCTGATGTACGGCGACTTCTCCCTGAGATATTACCGCGTCTTCCCGCGTCGAGAACGTGTTACCGTGTCGAGGTCGCCCCTCGCGCGGCCGGGAATGACGAGCCTATTTTGGAAATTGTGCTCGTGCAGCACTGTCGCACCCACGGCCAGTTGGAAATAAAACTGTTGGGAGTTTCCACGCGCGGTGAAGGTGCAGCTCCTGGATCCGGCACGAAACACGACTGACGTTTGGGGCGGCGACGTGCGCGATACGCGTGGTGTTCTATGACGTTCTATGGTATTACATCGCGCCGATCGGCGGCGCCACCGGGCTCGCGTCTCCCCCGAGCTTCATCACTCACTCCGCTTCAGCTCCCGACTCCTCCGCGCGGCGCCTCAGTTCCCATCCCCTTCGCCGGCGATCGCCGCCGTCGCCTCCAGCTGCTGCTTCAGGGTGGCGCGCAGGTCCTGAAACTCCTTCCTGAGCGAGCCAACCTCGGTGTTCAGCGTCTTACGAAGGTCCCCGAGCTCGCTCCTGTAGCTCTTCACCTGGTTGTCCAGCTTGAACCTCCAGTCCTGCAGGTCCCTCTTGAGGTTGGACACGCGCGAGAGCAGCTCGTTGCGGCTCTCCTGCAGCTCACCCAACTGCTTCATCTCGAGCTCGAGCGAGAACTTCTCGGCGGCGTCCTCATCCTCCTGCGCGGCACGGCGGGACGGCGAACGGTCAGCGAGTGATGACGCGAGAGGAGGACGTGTGCTTTCCAGCGGGGGAACGAGGGGCGAGATGGCGACCGGTGGCGCGGTGAGCCTCTCCCGGAGATTTCCCGGGGTTGGAATGAAGATGCGATGGATCGATGGTGGGTATGTGGGCGTACCTCCAGCGCGGGGTTCATCGTTCCTGGTCGAACGTCACGCGTGCGGCCGTGCCGACGTGTGTGCCGGGCGGGCACTGGAGCGATGAAGCTTCCACGGGACGGGCGGGTTGAGATTTTCCATTTTGGGCTCGTGGAAATTTTTGAAATTTTCAATGGAAATTAGACTGGGAATTGACCGTTCACCGTCCGCCAATCCTGTTTCGCCACTTCAAGCACCTGATAGCGCGACAAACCCAGCCCACGTTCCTCACAGGCGATGGCGGCCGCGACGACGACGAGCGCGGTGCTGGTCGGAGGGGCCGGGGTTGGGGTCAACAGATCCCCCCCCGGGTTTGCCGCGGCGGCATCCTCTTCCCCACAACTGCGTCGGCGGGCTCCGCGCAGCAGCCGGCCGAGCCTCGCGCTTCATCACGGTGAGAGGCGGGGAGTGTGGACGTCGGGGTTGGCGACCCCATCGAGTGTCGACCGTCGGCGTCGCGAGCGGCCGTCCTCGGTGATCCACGCGGTCGCTTCGGGGCTCGATGCCGGTTCCAAGCCGTCGAGTCGCGGAATCGGGCGCCGGAACGGCGACGCGACGCGCGGCGCGAGGGTGAGAATCAACGCCGCGGCTGACAACAATGGCGAGGAGGGTGCCGCCGAGGTCGAGGCCGGGGGCGGTGGAAACGACGACGGAGCGGGCGAGGGCGGGGACGACGGAAACGGCGGCGGGGGAGGCGGGGGCGACGACGGCAGCGACGGCGACGAGGAAGAGGAGGACAAGGAGGGCAGGCTGAGCAGAGACGAGGTACGCGCCCGCGATCAACCCCGACGCGATCGACCCCGATCAAAATCTCGTTATGTTTTTACCCTGGTTGTGACGCCAAGGATCCCCTCGGTTTTTTGAACGACGACCACTGACGGACCCTTCCCATCCCACTCAACAGGCCAACAAGGCGTGCGAGAGCGCGGGCATCAAGCTCCCGCGCGACATGGCCGAGATCGCCGCCGCCGAGGGCATCCGATCGGAGGCTATGAACGCGTTCGTCGAGCTCATGACGAAGAAGGCGTGGCTGGGCTGGCTCTTTGCCGCCATCCCCGCGATTCGCGATCGCGCGCTGGCGGATCCCACGTTCCTGTTCAAGCTCGGCGTCGAAGTGTTCGGCGACGTCGCGCTGTCCCTGGCGTCCGAGATGTCCGGCAGGAACGAGCACTTCTGGGACGAGGCGGAGTACTTCTTCTCGGACGTGGCGGCGACGACGTGCCTCAACGGCGCGGTGCTCACCATGCTGTCGCCCGTCGTCACCCTGGGCAAGTCCCCGGGCGGCCGCAAGGCGCTCAAGTACAACAAAAAGATTGGCGGGAAGCTGAACCACTTCCTCCGGCTCCTTTTTTACAAGTACCCGCGCAACCTCCCCAAGCACGTGTTCCAGAAGGGTAACTACTCCACGACGTACCGCGCGTGGTGCTTTGTCAGCCAAGGCTTTCGCATCGGCTTGATGTCGTCCACCGTCGGCCTGGCGGGTCAGGGCACCGCGAACTTCATCTGCAGCATCAGGCGCAGGTACCTGCCCGGCGGGTACAGCGAGAGGTACGCGTCCACCGTGCACCCCGAGGCGCCGCCGCTGCTCGAACCCGCGATCGAGTGGGGCGGGTTCATGGGCAGCTCTGGCAACGCCCGCCAGCAGCTCATCGCCGGCGTCGAGCGGGTCATCCAGGACGCAAACGTGAAGATGCCGACGCTGAACCTGCTCGCGACGCTGGTGCTTCGCGTGGGTAACAACATGTGGGGTGGCGAGCAGTTCGCCAGAAGGATGCGCGAGATGGAGGACGCGGTGTGGGAGGATTATTCCTCGAAAGTGGCCAAAGCGGCGAAGTTGAACAAGGAGACCAAGAAGAAGAAGAAGAAGTGACGGCGGACCCGGCGGAGGCGGACTCCACATTGGCTTGTTGATACGACGTCGATCATCACACTAACAACGCTAAGTAAATCATTGAACCCCGAAGATCCGGCTCGGGTCGTTGCTGTAGTCCTCGCGTCCCTCCCCAACCTGCTTCTTGGGCCTGCGTTTCTCCCCTTCGGGTACGATTTTCGGGTTCGGCTTCCACTCAGTCTCATCCGGGACGTAATAGAACGGAGCCTCGTACCCCGGAGGCGCGGGTGCCGGCAGCGTCCCAGATCGGTCCACCTGGCGCCTCAGACCGAGGGGCGGCCTGGCGGGCCTCGGGAGCCCGTCGGGAAACTTGTGAGGCTTGAGCAGCGCGCGAAAGCCCAGCTTGTTGTAGTGGACCCTGGTCGCGCTCCCTCCGGCGGCTTCGAGGATCTCCTTAGCCTTTCGTCCCACCCGCGACACCTCGACGTTGACGACGTGGCGGAACGGAACGTACATCGCGTTACCCTCCTCGTCGAACGCGAAGTTCCCGAACTCGTCCTTCACGCGCGTCAGCTTGGCCAGCAGCTTCACGCCGTGCTTCACCCTCGGATCGATGAGGCGCGCATCCACAAAGTCCTTCATGGTCAGCGTCTTGGACGGATCCAGCCGCCCCGCGTCGATGAACTCCTGCAACTTTCCGAGATTCACCGGCGTGAACACCATCCTATGCTTGTTCACGAATCCCTTCTTGGGTAAGGTCAGAGGCAGAGGCGTCTGCCCGCCCTCGAACCCGAGGTTCGGCCCGCCCCCCGATCGCGACTTTTGCCCATTGTGTCCTCGACCCGCGGTCTTGCCCTTGCCCGAGCCGTTGCCGCGCCCCAACCGCACCTGGTCCCACTTCGCGGACGGATTATCCCGAAGATTATTCAGCGCCATCACTCCCTCGGGGGGGATCGGGGTCCCGGGCTCGACGTGCGTGCCGTATCCGCCGTCCTTGCGCGGCCCCGGGCCACGGTATCCACGCGTCTGAAGCAGCAGCGATGACATCATCCGCGCGACTCCATCGACGGACGTGGAGGGCGCGACGACGGCGGCGGGATCGAACCCGCGCGTCGACGCCGCGCACGAGCGCCGAAGCGCAGCTCCGCAGAGCTCCAGCGCCGATCGACGAAGCATCTCGCGCGTATCACACAGTGTTCGCGGGGCTCTCTCGGAAGAACCCTAAATCTCGAAGGGAGGAAGGCCTGCGGGAAAACTCGATTTTCCAGTTCCGGAGCGACGCGAGCTGGCGAGGGTTTGCTTCGAAGCCTTTAGGGTAGATTGACTTTAGGGTTACGTGCCCAACTTTTTCGTCCGAGTCAGATGAAGCATAGGTTTGCACAGAACGCAGAGGGCATGGCGACGCTCGCCGTCGCCAACGCGCCTTTCGCGCCAAGAAGATGGCGTGGACGCGTCTCCAAAAGAGACCTGCGACCGCGTGCGTGCGCGAGGATCCGCGTCAGAAACGCTCCGTCAACGGCGACTTGTCCGCTGCGGGACCGGAGGGACCGGAGGTCCTCGACGAGTAACGGCACCGCCGAGAAACATCGGACGACGGTGGTCACCCGCGCATTGCTGCTACCGACGGACACGTGGGAGATATGGGCGTGCCTTCTGGCGTCAGCCGCCACCGGCTACCATCTAAACAAGACTCCCATAGGGGGAGCGCTGTCCGGCCCGGTCTGTGCGATGCTCTGCGGCGCTCTTCTGGCCAACATGGGAGTGCTTCCACCGCCTGGTCCGCACTTCACCGCCATTCAGACCGGCGTTGTGAGTCTCGCGACGCCTCTCTTGCTCCTCGGCGCGGACCTGCGCGTTGTATTCACGCGAACACGCCGTCTGGTTGGCGCATTCGGTCTGGGATCCCTGGCGACGGTGCTCGGCGCGGTGGTCGCGTTCGCCGCGCTCGAGTCCACGACGCACTGCATGACGGCGCTGGGGAGCAATGGCGACGGCTGGAAGGTGGCCGCGGCGCTCGCGGCGAAGAACATCGGCGGTGGGATAAATTACGTCGCGGTGGCCAACACGCTCGGCCTATCGCCCGAGGCTTTAGCGGCCGGTATCACCGCCGATAACTTCTTCGCGCTCGTGTACTTTCCGATCGTGTCGTGGCTCGGGGGCGACCCGAGGACCGTCGGTGACTCCCCTACCGGCGCGCAGAGCACAGCCGGTGCGGTGAACGAGGAGAACTACGCCCCGCCGTCGACTCGGAAGGCGACGTGGAGATCAGCGGACGACGGTGACGAGATCGAGACGTGGATGACGGTGGACGAGGAGCCGCGAGGAGCCGCGGCGGACCAGGCTCTGAGCCAAAAAACTGAGAGTCATAAAAACCCAACCCCGTCCGTCGGCGACATGGCGACGGTGCTCGCGACGGCGTGCGCGGTGGTCGCCATCGCAGGTAGGATCGCACCGCCAGAGCTTGGGATTCTTCCCACCGAGACTCTCATCGCCGTCGCGTTCGCTACGCTCTGTCCGAGTGGTTGGAACGATCGGCTTCGACCCGCGGGGGATTTGTTGGGTAACCTCCTTCTGTTCATCTTCTTCGCATCCGCGGGAGCGGCGGGCGGGGCGATCACGTCGGTGTTCGCGTACCCCGCGTTGTTCGCGTTCCTCGCCGTGCTGTATTTCGTGCACATCTGCGCCATGCTCGCGGTGAGCAGGTGGAAGGGCCTCGGGCTGACGAGGGAGGAGGTTTTGGTGGCGAGCAACGCCAACGTGGGGGGACCGGCGACGGCGGGGGCGCTCGCGGCGGGAAAGAACTGGACGGAGCTCATCGTGCCAGCCATGCTCGTCGGGAACTTTGGCAACGCGGTAGGGACGTTCCTGGGGCTGGGACTGTCCAAGGTGTTCTACATGTTGAGCTGGTAGTACATATATTTAAACATCCGACGGCTCTCAAGGGGTGATTTTGGCCCTTATGTATCGCGCCGACTCCTCGACCGCGCGCTTCGCGGCCGCGTCCGATCCGTTCCTCACAGCCTCGGCGCTCTCCGCATTTCGGGTCTTCTCGTACGATTTTTGCCACTGCGGAAAGTCCGGGAACCTCGACGAGAACTCCGCGGCGGAGAGGGTCACCGCGCGAATCTCCGAGTTTATCTTCCGTTCCCCGCGCTTCGTGCTACCCGATCCCCCGTTGCCTCCGAACCCTCCCCCGAAGTCGCCGCCGGACACAACCTCGAACTCCACCTCCCCGCCGGACCCCACCTTACCCTCCGCGACGATATCCGTGGATCGCATTTGCCTCAGGTAGGCTATGCGATCTATGCTTCGCTCCGACGCGCACAGCAACCGGGCCATCGTCGCGGGTTTGTCGCTGTACCTCCTGAACGCCCCGGGCGACACGCGTTCGATCTGCTCCAGCCGCCTTCGAATCGTCCCGGTAACGTCGGACGTCAGAAGCCTCGGCGAGTACGCCACCATGACCTCCACCGCGGTTTCGACCACGCCGGCAGTTTTCATGAGCGCCTGAAGTGCGGCTAGGTTCTCCGCCACCTTGCCGCCGACGTTGATGGACAGCACCTTCGGATGCAGCTCGATGAGCCGGATGACGTCGGTGTGAGGGAGGAGGACGGAGAGCTCCCGCATCTTCGCGGGGAGCGTGCACGTCGCGTCCATGGACAGTATCTGCGGGTTTCTCTCGATGACCCTTCGAAGGTTCACCCCCGGGAGCAGATCCCGCATCAGCCGCAGCTTCTCCACCAGAAAGTCCGGCTCGAAGTACAGCACCCTGGGAAAGCGACCGACGAGGACGCCCATGTCGATGTCCTGGATGTTCACCGCCCTCCACAGCGAGTCCTCGAGTTCCACCATCCGCTCGATGAGACGGCTCGGGTCCCGGTAGAGGCCCCGCGTGGACGCCGTCTTGACCAGATTCTTTCTCTGCGTCGCGCTCTTCACACCGTTCGCGCTCCAGAAGCTGTCCAGCTTGGCCATCTGTTCGTCCGTCAGCGCGACACCCCCGCCGGGCATGACCTGCGACTCGTTGTCCACGTCCAGAGCGTACGCCGAGACGTCGTCCAGGGCGTCGCCCTCGTCGTAGGTGTGGTCGAATTTCGCGGGTTTCCCGGGAGGCGGTTTAGCCGGGGGCGCGATGGGACGCCATTGGTTCCCTTGGCGCTGCACCACCTGCCCGTTCGAGCCCGACGAGGGCCTCGCCCGACCGGAGCTGAGCCCGACGATGTCGTTCGGCCTCCCGCTGTTGGAAGCCTCGGGAGACCGAGGCACGGGAAACCTCCCGGACGACCTGCGAGTAATTCTACTGGTCGGCACACGCCAGCGAACCGAGGAGCGGGGAGCGCGATGCGGCGCGGATGCGACGCACCACGAAGGGCGCGCGTATCCTGCCTCAAACATCGCGCCCTGTGTCTAGCCTAAACCCCCGCGCGTGCGGACGACCTTTCGCGCTGGGCGTTATGAACGAGCATTGGAAGGGATAATATTGGATAAAAAAGTTGGCCAGTCGGAAAGTTCATTTGCCCGGCGCCGGCGCCCCGCCCTGCGCGGCGAGCGACCTCTTCATCTCCCTATCCTTCAGGTACGCGTAAAGGAGGCACCCCGTGAACGCGAGTCCCACGCCGAAGAGCGACGCCGCGCTCGCATCCGAGTCGAAGAACATGTACCCCCCGCCGAGCACCAGCACCGTCTTGAGGTGCCCCATCACCTGGTAACTCACCGGGCTCGTCTTGCCAATGAGGAAGAAGGTGGCGCCGTTGACGAGCACCGCCAGCGCGCACGTGCCCAGCACCGCCTTCATCGCCTCGGGGGTCCACGCGTAGTCCACGTACGCGCTCTTTCCCACCACCCACTGGTCCCAGATCGGCCCGATGACGAGCAGCATCAGTCCCTCCATCGGCGCCACGTTGAGGAGCATCTGGAACGAGTTCACGTCGTGCGCCTTTTGCATGGTGTTGGTCAGGATGGACACGACGCAGACCATGCCGGTGGACATGACGCCGAAGAACGTCCCGAGGGGATTGAGCTGGACGTCCGTGACCGTGGCGAAGCCGATGCCGGTCAGGAGGACGAGCAGCGAGAGCATGACGGAGGGCGACGGGAGCTTCTCGCCGAAGAACACCCTCTGGATCACGACGGTGCACGGCGCCACCAGGAGCTTGCACATCTGGTAGAACGACACGCTGTTGTTGCCCAGGCTCAGGTTTTGGAATCCCATCGTCACGGAGTCGAGCAGGGAGAAGTAAAAGTTCGCCCTCAGCGGCATCTTCTTGTACTCAATCACCTTGAGCTTGCACGCGGTCCACAGCGTGGCGGAGGTGAAGACCATGTGCCAACCCGTGAGGGTCACCGGGAAGGTGAAGCCGTAGGTGGTGAAGAGCGCCTTGTTGAGGAGCACGATGAACACCGCCGCGAAGATGGACGCGCTCATGCCAGCGGCAACCTCCGTGCGGAAGCGCGCGAGATCCGCGACGTTCCTCGGTTCGCCAGCCATCGTGAACGCAGCGTGCTCGAGCGGGGTGATCTGTCGTGGCAACCCTAGGGCGAAATACAAAATGTTGAACAAAATCTCATCACTTCAACTCGGGTCTACAGCCAAATCTTAGCCGGGGTGCCGTCATGCCCCCACCGGCGCTCACATGCCCATCGTGGGATGCGCCTTCTTGATGTGCAGCTTCACGCTCTCCGCGCTGAGCCCGCACCTGGCGCCGCACTTGGGACAGCTTCGCATCTGCGGCTTACCCCGCCCGCGAACCTTCTTCTCCGACACGGAACTCTCCTCCAGCCCGAACAGAGCCTTCTCCTTCGCCATGAGCAGCCGCATGAACCCCTCGTTGGGCTTGGTGTCCGGGTGCGCCGCCTTCATCCCCTTGAGCGTGGTGTTCAGGTTGGTTTTGGTCGATTCCATCAGGTACTGCGCGACGATCGTGGCGCTCCGGCTCTTCCCCTCGAAGCAGTGCACCAACACAGAGTTGCCCGGGTCCGAGGCGAGAGCGCCCGCGATGAACGCGTTCGCGCTCTCGAAATGAACACTGAGGTTCTCCTCCGACACGTCCTTGGCGGGCAGCCTGTGGTACGTGAAGTCCCCGGCGTGCGCATCCTCGAGGTCGTCCGTGCAGTTCAGCACGTGCGTCACGCCGAGAGCTCGCAGCGTGTGTCCCGCGTTCGCCACGAGGGCGCCGCCGAGGAACAGCCTCTCCCCGACCAGACTCGCGCACCGTGTCTCGCTCGCCGCGGCGATCCCCGCGCCCCTGTGAATCAGGTGCGAGAGTCGGACCCAGAGTTCGTAGCAGTCCACGATGTCGCGCCCGGTGCTGCAGTCGAGGAAGCCCGTGTGCATGTCCGCGTTCAGGCCCCGTCGAGCGGCCCACTCGCCGCACCGAACCTTCAGCTGAGCCTTGTCGTCCCTCATGACGTCCTCCCAGTCAACCAGCCACTCGCCCATCGCCTCCGAACCCTTCGCCTCTTTCTGCGCCTTGCGGAGCTTCATGGTGCCCTGCCTGGCGAGGGGCGCGGGAGCGGCGTCCGATGCGGTGGATGACTTCGCGGGCGTCTCGATACCGCCGCCGACGAGTTTGTCCGCGTCTCCCAGCCCGGCGTTGTTCTCCGGCCGAGTCGCTAAACCCGCCGGCGTCTGCTCGGCGTCGCCGCCGCTCGGTGACCCGGCCATTCGTAGGGTCTTCGGGACCATCGCACCCCCGCCCACGCCCGGGAAGTCGAAAGCCTTGACCTGCGCAGCCTGCTTGCGCGGGGGCGAAGCGTCGACGGCGGCGGCCGCCGCCGCTCTTCGCTCCTCCAGGAGAACCTTCACTGGGGACGGCTCCGCGGGCGTCTCGGGACTCCCCGTGACGCCCGCCCCGCCGCGCACCTTCTCCGCCTTTGTCTCCTTTCGCATGTCGTCGAGGTCCTCGAAGAGCATCTTGAGGGTCTCGTACAGTCCCCTGGCGAGGGAATCGAAGAGCCCTTTGAGCTTCGCGGTCGCGTCCACCGCGTCCTCGACGCCGCCTCGGAAACTATCGGTGAGTCGATCCGCGATCTCGTTCGGGTCCAACCCCGCCCCCTCGAGCGATTCCGCGCCTCCCAGGGACTCGATGAACACCTCGCGTGCCGTCGGTGAGTGGTTACGCAGTAGCTCGGTGAGCGGCGGGACCTCCTTGGCGTCCTGCCTGGCTCGCATGGCGGGAGGCCGCCGGGGCACCGCTTGGTCGATGACAACCACCGTCTTATTCCCACCCTTACTCGCCGCCCCGTCGTCGCCCTCACCGGTGTCCGCTCGGCCGTACAACATGTTCCCCGGGTTTCCGCGCCACATAAGCCGCGAGCAGGGCAGTCGGTCCGGGTTGGCGAGGAGCATGTCCAGCACGAACACGCGGCCAAGCGCTTTGGCGTTTTCCGTTTGGCTCTCATCCTTGGAATCCGCCGCGAGCGCCCGGCGAAGGTCGTCGGGAACCAAGGGCTTACCCCGGACGTATCGCATCACGAGCCCCGCCTGGTTATCGTCGAGGCAACGCGCGAAAGCCTCCGCGGCGTCGGCATCTTCGCGGATATCGTCGGAAACCGTCGGACATGCGGCTTCGTCCGACTCGTCAGCCGCGGCGGAGACAACCGGAAACGAGAGTCGCCTCGCCGCCTCCAGCGCGGCGGTCCACTCGCGCCCATCCGCGGGGGGTACCGGCGCGCCCGGGAGATCTCCAGCCGGGGGGGTGTTCTCGGCGCCGCCGTTGACCACCCCGGGCGCAGCCTTGCGGAACAGGCGCGTGGTGGGCGCGACGACGCCGAGCGATTTGGCAATCTCGAATGCGAAATATTCAGACTGCGCGGCGAGTCTGTTGGCGCAAAACTTGACCACCGCCACGGTCTCACGTTCCGTCGACTCGTCGGTATCGGCTGTATCGGCGCCGTCAAAGATACAGAAGAAGACGGCGCCTCCAGAGTTGATGTCCACGGCGCCTCCGCCGATGTTCGTCTCCGCGGCGAGTTTCTCCTCGGCGACTGATTCCGATCGAACGATGGCTCGTAGCTTCGTCCAGTCCAGCGGGCGTTCGACCCGAGCTGGGGTGCACCGGCGGAGTCTGGACCTGAGCCTCCCCGCGAACGGCGACGGGCCGCACGTGCCGCTGAGCGTCGAGCGGAAGGAGGACCAGTTCGAGCGGAACGATGCGGTCCTTTCGTCGGGGTTCATTCCGGGAGGGGTCCCTGGGGGTGACGACGGCTTCGAGGCTGCGTCCCCTGAACGCGACCCGTCCTCGGACATGAGGTGCGGCGCGGCCTCCATGAACACCGTGGCGATCTCATCGACCGCGCCCGCATCCTGCCTCCACTTACGGGGTGCAACCTTGGCCAGGCCGACGCCCCGAAGCATCAGCGTGCCACCATGTCCCGGCACCGGGTGAGAAGATGCGTTACCATGCGAGATCTCCGGCGCTTCGCGCGCGACCTTGGAGTCCTGGTGCGACGCGGCGGCGTTCGCGAAGGCGTCGTACGCCCAGAAACCGCCGTTGGCGTCTGATTTAGCCCTCGCCGGGTCCTTGAGCGCCATGGTCGCCGAGAGCTGGCGCTTCCGACAGTGCTCGGAGTCAACCAACGGTCAGTTCGAGAAAACACGAGAAGACGAGAGAAGACGGAGTTCGAACCCGAGCCCATCGCACACTGACCATGGGGGCAGCCTCTGTCGGCTCGCCCGCGGCGACGCGTATCCCGCCCGCCCTAGGGCGGACTGGACGCCGCGATGTCGCGATATCACGCCTCGCCGCGCCCGTCTCGCGAACCCGACGACGGGACCGCGTGCACCTCGCCGCGCGTGCCGCCCGCCGCGACGAGGAATTTGGACACGAGCGAGCGCCCCGACGACGCCCCGGGCGAGCGCCACCCGCAGATTTCAACGCCGCCGACACGTGGGACGACAGACTCGAGTGGCCGCAGTCGGGACAGGAGCGTCCCCCGAGCTACGACCGCCGGGAGTCCGACCGGGACGCGTCGCCCTCGGGGTCCGGTCGGCGGCCGGACGACGAAGAAAGATTCGGGAATGGCCGCGGTGAACGACGGCGCGAGTCCCGCTACACCGGCGCGCGGGATGACTTCGGGTACGACGACTGGACCGCATCCGAGCCCCGCGGCGCGTACGACGACGAGTGGCGAGGGTCCCGTATGGGCGGCGACCGCGGCGGCGACCGGGAATCGGGTCGGGCCGGCTGGAATCCCTCGGAGGCGCTCCCCGGGGTGATGGGCGCCGCGACGAAAGCCGCGCTCGCCGCGTGCTCTACGATGTCCGACGTCACCGCACGTGCACTCGCGGGTATATTTCCCAGGTCCATACCGATGGCGACCCTGCGCACGCTGTCGTACCTGCTCTGGGGCTTCCTCTTCTTCGCGGTGTTCCAGAGGGTGATCTCGGGCTTCGTGCTCGTCGGGGGACTCCTGCTTTTAACCGTCGCCGTCGCTCAGGGCGAGATGTCGCTGGGAAATCGCGGCGACCCACGGGACGGTCGCGCGTGGGGCGCCGCGTTCGGGTCCCGCGGCAGCAACTTCGACGAGTTCCGCGATCGGAGACGCAAAGAGCGGAGACGCAAAGGCGCGGAGGACTTCTTCGGCCGCGCCGCCGCCGCCGCGGGTGGCGCTCCGATGATGGAGTGGTGGAACGAACGCGTGGAGTACGAACGGGACTTTTACTCCTACCCACAGAACGATGAACCGGAGGGTAACCCCCGATACGACGACGGGGACGTGGGCGCGTCCCGACAAGACAAGGCGGAGAGTGACGAGGCCCATCGGCGGCGGAGCTACGACCTAGACGGCGACTACGTGGACGTGACGCCGCCGCCCATCGACTGGTCCAAGCTCGCGGATACCGTGCGTCAGGCGACGCGGGCTGAGGAGTTTTCGGTGGTCAACGAAGGGATCAAGATGGCGGGGGAGGCGGTGAAGGGGTTCCAAGGGACGTTCGAGGGGGCGGGCGCCGCGGGGGAAGCCGGGTTTTCGTTCTCGGCGGCGGCGGCGGCGGCGGCCGGAGACACGACGGGCGTGAAGGCGCAGGAACCCGTCGCGACGGTTGAGGATGAAGTGCCCGTAGCTGGTGACGTGTTCGATGACGAGGTGGCGTCCGAACCGGCCGAGGATGCGACGGTCGCGTATGGGCAAACAGTCGTGGACGCGGAGGCGAGCGCGGTATCCATCGACGAGTGGTTCAGCCGCGGCTCGACGGACTCCGCGGATGACGACGCGCCGGGACCGAGGACGGGATTCGAACCGCCACGAGAGGGCTACGCCTCGTACCAGGACCCGTCGCCCCGGTGGACCGCGGGCACGTACCGCGATCCTAATGGTCCTAATGGTGAGGGGTCGGGTCGTGGCGAGGGCGGATACGAACGGTCCCCTGAGTGGGGCACCGGCGCTCCCTTGGGCCGTGACCGCGGCGGAGTGGGACGGAACCGATGGCGCGAGTTCATGACCGGGCGATTCTACGGTGAGTTCCAGGAGGATCTCATCGCGGCGCGCTTCGACCGGGCTGGCGGGCTCGCGGTCGAGGACGACGCGAAGGATGGGGGAAACGGCGGGAACTCCCGGCAAGACTTTGACGACGACGAGCCCGGCGCCGGTGCCGTGCGATAGGCGCGATGGGCCGGGACGTGTGTAAAACACGGCAATGTACCGTTTCATAAATGAACAATATGATAGTCTACCTCTACTAGGCGCTCTAGTCCATGGCGGGTCCCGCGAAGACCGAGTCGTTAAAGATTGGAAGCTTTCCCGGGTCCACGAGCTTAATCTCGGACGCCATCGCCTTCGCCAGCGCGTCTTCCCCGAATCCTCCGTACGCCTCGCACTGTCCCGCCATGCCGACGAAGAGTTTGTGCCACCTGGTGTCCGCGGTGATCTCGGGATGGAACGAGGTGGCCATCAGCTGTTTCTGCTTCACCGCGACGATGATCTTCTCGAGGCTCTTGTCGTCGATCTCCGACCGCTTCTCCTCGGGGAGGATGTACTCGCCGAGGACCTCGACGCCGTCGCCGACGGAGAGGATGGCGGGTGCACGGATGAAGAGGGCGCGGAAGGGTCCGTTCTCGTCGCCCGGGATCTTGCACGGCAGGTTGGTCTCGAACGAGTCGATCTGGGAGCCGAAAAAGTTGCGGTCCACGGTGACGTCGAGGCCGCCGAGGAGCTCCTGTCCGCCCTCCTTCGCACCGCGGTTGATGCGCTCGGCGAGGAAGATGAGCCCCGCGCACGTGCCCCAGACCGCACCGCCCTTCGCCTGAAAGTCGCGGAGCGAGTCGAACAGGTTCCAGCGCCTGCAGATGTTCGCCATGGTGGTCGACTCCCCGCCGGGGATGATGAGGCCGTGGCATCCCGCCAGCTGCTCCGCCTTGCGAATCTCGACCGCCTCACCCCCCGCGCGCCTGACGTGCGCGCAGTGCTCGGCGAACGAGCCCTGAATGGCGAGCACGCCGATCTTCACTTTGTTGTCTCCGCTCATCTTGAAGTCCCGAAGTACGACGTGCGCTGACCGCGCCGCGTCGCTATGGGGCGACGCTTCGGCGACGTCGAGGTGGCGGCGACGTGGCTCAGCCTCTCATTTCAGATGTGGATCTCGAGCAGTTTCGCTTTTCGGGTGCCCACATACATGCCTTCTCGCGACGACGTTGCGGTGGTGGTGAATAAGTTAACGCCTAGCTAGTGCGCGGTGCTATCATTCGCCGGCGCGGCTCTCCATGATCTCCCGGACGCGCCGTTCCAGCTCGTCGAGGTGCGGGTCGTGCACATCGATGCCGCGCATGGCTTGCGCCAGGTTGAGCAAATACTCAGAGTTTGGGCCGCTCGGGCCAACCGCCGTCGCTATGGTCTCAGCCACCTCCTCGACGCTCGCCTCACCGAGCCAGTTCAGGTTCTCCTTCGCGCCCGTCGCGATGTACGTCACCGCGTCCTTCACCACAACCTCGCCCGCGTCGTCGTACAGGTCCAGACGTATGCGTTTATCGTATTGTTTCTCCCTCACCTCGAGCAGCTCGAGCACTCGGTCTGCATCCTCGGGCGGCACGCGGTAGGCGGCGCCCCAGCAAGGCGGGTTCGTCTCAGCGTCGCAAAGTTCGAGCGTGACCGTCCGGCCGGGAAACTCGGGCGTGCCCCTGTGGTCCGTGGATCCCTGGTAGAACCTCCGGCGGTACCCCCGCGCCGCGCACAAGATCCGCGTGTCGTACTCGAAGCCAACCTTCCAAACGATGCTCCCGTAGCCAAACACCCACAAGGGCTCCCCGGGGGCGAGGCGGAGCGGTTCGCGCTCCATGATGAGCCCGTGGTCGCTGGGAGCGGAGCGCGACGAGGTCGCGGATGTCGTGAGGGACCGTGCGGCGCGCGAAGCCCCCTGACCCTCGTGCCCGGTCGTGACCATCATAGGATCCCTTACCGCGCGGGATACCCGTCGCAGCGGTGACGCGAGCGATGATGCCCCTACAGCACTGATGCCACTGATGCCACTACAGCGGACTATCCGTGACGTCGACGAAGCGAGCATTCGAATCAGCCTCGCCAAAGCGACCGGGCCCTGCGGAGGCGCCCTGATGAGAGTGACCGAACTCGCGGCCCAGAATGAAATTTCGAGTCAATCTCGATTTCTCCGAGAGATGTCGGCGCCGCCTCTCGGTCCCGGCTCACAGAGCAGCTCACGGGACATCGCGGTGAGACGGGGAGGATGATATCGTACGAGGATGACCCCACGACTTCCTGCCTCGCCGCGCTTCGCCCGCCCCAGGGCCTCACCGAATGGCGCTACCCCAAGTCGCCGGAGGGCATCGAACTTTGCAAGTATTTCATGCAAGACGGCAAGACGTGCAACGCGGGCGACGCGTGCGTGCGCTCGCACCAGCCCAGGCACCTGAGATACACGTGCCCGAGCTGGAAGAGGTACGGCGTGTGCGATCGGGGATCCACGTGCTGGTTCCCTCACCTGTGCATGGATCCGGAGCCGGCGGATGTTGACTTAGCGCTGCACTGCTACGTCGGCACCGCACATCGGGTCGTCGTGCGGTGCCGCGAGCTGTTCGGTGCAGACTGCGTGGTCGGATCCTCCAGGGCGGATCTCACGAAGAACAGCGTGTGCGTGGTGTTCATACGATGCGGAGGCGCGATGCGAGGGCTACGGATGCTGGCGGAGTGCGACGACGCGCCGCACCTGGTCGGTAACCTCAGGAGGCTTTTCGTGCTGACCGACGACTCAAAGGAAGGTACCGGCCCCGATGAACTCGCTTCCGACACGTTCGCGACGAACGCGCTGGCGGGCGAGACGCACGACGAGCTGTGCGATGCCCTTCGAACAGTCCTGCGCGAGCGCCTGGCGGTCGCATCCCGGGCCCACGCGCGAAAGTTTACCGCCGTCGGGGACGAGCGAAACTCCCCGATGAAACTCCGCGTGCGAGGCTTCCCGAAACTGGCGGAGTCCGCGGCGGTGGACGCGGCGACGGAGGCGGTGGACGCGTGCGATGCTGGGTCGTTGATGTTATCACCGGCCGATGCCACGCACTGCCTGGACGTGGTCACGTCGCGGGGTAGGGTGTACGTCTCTCTGTGGTCCGCGGCGGATGTCGCCGCCGAGGAAATTCCAATCGCCGAGGAACCCGCTTTAACCGAAGCCGGCGGCCTCGTCGCCTATGGGATCCCTTTACCCAAACGCGGCGAGGCGACCATGCGGGACCTCGTGTACACGTGCGAGCGCGTGCAGGAGATGCGCCACGCGTCTCCCCCGCCGTGCCGCGCGTACTATAAGATTGAGGAGGCTTTCGCTCGGTCCGGCGTTTTGGTGCGAAAGGACTGGCGCTGCGTCGACGTCGGCGCGTCACCGGGCGGGTGGACCTCCTACCTCTCGTCCAGGCTGGGTAAGGGTAACGGCGGTGGGCACGTCTGGGCGGTGGACCCCGCGGCACTGTCGGGCCTGGACCCCACGCCGGACAACGTGACGCACCTGCGGTTGAAGGCGGAGGAGTGCGAGGGTCCGCTGCTCGACGACGCCGCCGCTCGTGGACTCCTACGCGACGCCGCGGATGAGGAGCGCAAGAGGGTCATCGACCTGGTGGTGTGCGATGCGAATATGGCTCCGCTGAAGGTTGCGGACATGCTGGCGTCCATGCGGTCGCTGATGAGGGAGGGCGGCTGGCTCGTGACGACTTTTAAGAACTTTTGCCGCGGCGTGGCGGAGTGGGAGCGTGAGGTCGTCGCCGCCTCCGACGCGTTGGCGCAGGTTGGTTTTGAGCAGCCGAGGGTGTACCACCTGTTCAGCAACTGTCCTTACGAGAAGACGCTGGTGGCGAGGTACGCCGGGGCGAGAGAGGAGTGAGTGTAGGGTGGTATGGAAATAAGAGCTACGAAGGTAGAAATATTTCAGGTTTGCCCAAGACGGGGTTTCAGAGTAGGGGGCGATGGCAGCTACCATGGTCGGGAAGGAGGCGTTGACGCGCGTCACATCCTATAACGTCCTCGCGCAATGCTACGTCCGCAGCTCCCTCTTCACACACAGTCCATCGTCGTGTCTCAAGTGCGTTTAGGATCCCCGTCCCCTCATCCCCCGTTGGTTGAGAAGCAGATCCCGTTACTCAACCCACTCCGCTCCTCATCCCCTCATCGCGCAGGTGGAAGGCGCGCAGCCGCAACCTCATCAACGAGCTCACGAGTCTCGACTCCGACGTCCTCGCGCTCCAAGAAGTGGACCAGTACGAGGAGTTCTGGCAGCCGTGGCTCGTCGAGCGAGGGTACGACGGTGTGTATAAATGCCGAACGCAGATGACCAAGTCCAAGAAGGACGGCTGCGGGCTGTTCTTCAAACGAGACAAGTTCGAGTTGCTCGCGAGGCGGGACATCGAGTACAACGACATCGCGTGGGATCGTCCGGTCGGGTACGTCCCGCCGCAAGGGACCACGGAGCCAACGGATGCCCCGGTCGACGCGGATGGTGAGCTAAACAAGTACGTCAGGGATTGCGTCGGCGTCCTCGCGCTGCTCCGGTCGAAGACGGCGACGGACAGGTACGTCATGGTGGCGTCCACGCACCTGTTCTGGGATCCGAAATACGCGGACGTTAAGCTGGCGCAGGCTCGGAGGCTCCTGGGCGAGGTGGAGCTGTTCCTCGAGTCCAACTCTCCGGGGAGTTCCGTGCCGGTGATTGTCGCGGGCGATTACAACTCCACGCCCGGCAGCGAGGTGCACTCCACCATGTTGCGTGGGTTCGGTGGGAAACAGATGAGGAGCGCGTACGCAACTGCGATGGGAAACGGGTTGGTTCGTGAGTCAACTGAAGGGTCCGTGAATGTGGGGCAACACGGGGAGCCGGCGCACACCAACGTAACGCCGGGTTTCACCGATTGTATCGATTACGTCTTCGTGAACGACGGCGTCGCGGTGAGGAGCGCGGAGCCGCTCCCGGGGAAGGAGACGGTGTCCGCGGGTTTGCCCGACGCGACGCGCGGCAGTGATCATCTTCCGCTCACCGTCGATCTCGATCTCTGGTCTCATTGAGTATTTGATGGCACTACATTACAACCCGTGATTGGTTCCTAATTACACGTCGAGCTTTTTCAGGTCGCGATGGAGTTTGGCCTCCATTGCGGCGGCAGCCTTGCGTTTGATATCTTCCTTCTCATCCGCCACGACCCGTCGCGCCACCTTCGCGCCGCCCTCATCCACCAGGAACGCGTTGTGCACCACCGCGGAGAGCACGTGGTCCGGTCGGTGCGGGGCTTCGTTTTGCAACATAATCCTTTGCGCCGCCCGATCCGTCATCTCGCGCCTCGTGAGCTGGTAGTCGGGCGCGTGCATGCCGTACGACGTGGTGCTGCTCATCCACAGCCCGGTGAGCACGTCGCTGCCGCCGACGGGTTGCTTTCGACGCATGGGGTGGACCCCCCGCTTCGTCCAGAACGGTTTCTCCGCCTCGGGCTCGTCGTCCTCGGGCCGGGGCGTCCCATCTTCGAGGTGGGTCATGAGGACGCCCGAGCGGCCCCTGTCGGGCCCTCCCAGCGGGTCCACCGCGCCCTTCCTAATGCTCATCCTCGGTACCCCCGCCCACCCGCCGATTCCGCTCTCGCCCGTGCCCGCGGGGTCGGCGATGCGGCTTCGTCGCCGGGCGATCTCCCCTCGCGGATCCCTTCCGTCCGCGGTGTTTGGGTCCCAATGTTTCTTCTCCGGGGTTGGGACGAAGTCGTTGGGATCGTACTGAAACTCGCGGTTCGTGGTGCGCCAGCTGGTGGCATCGCCGAAGCCGACCACCTCGTCGGTGGCGTGCGAGCGATGCGACAGACGGCTGCCCGGGCGCGAGTCGCCGAACGCGGAGTCGTGGGTCGTCTTCCACGTATGATCCCCCTCGGCGTTCGCCCCGTCCCCAGCCTCACTCGGCGCGCGAGAGCCGCGACGGGAGCTCGCCAGGCTACGGGGCTTCCCGGCGAACCGGGTCTTATCCGCAGACGCGTCGGTCTTCCATGGAACCGGTTTCTGCGTCTCGCGTCCCATCGTGCGCGTCCCACAGTGCGTGATCCCTATTTTGGCAATTCTCGGGTCTGGGGCGACGATCGCGTGCCAGGCGATGCATTTGTACAAGTTATTTCGAGCTCTTCTGTCTGTATCTACAAAGCTAATGGTCTGCTCAAATCTCCGCGGAGGTGGCGAGTTTGATGACCCTATCCCTCACGGCCAACTCCGCCCGTCGCTCCTGGACCGATTGCGCGAGATGTTTCAGGTTGGACAGCGTAGCGGCGCCCGCACCCGCGAAGAACAGGACAGTCGCCGCGTCGCCGTCGAGAGCCGCAAAGTTTCCGAGCTCGCCCGATATCCTCTCCATCGCGGTGTGCACGCAGCACGAACCAGCCACGCCCTTCGCGATCGCATACGCCGCCCTCGCGACACCCGGGGTCACCTCGGCGAACGCCCCTACCACGCGGGGAGCCACCGCTCCGAGCATGAACAGATGCGGCACAGCGCGGGTGACGAAAAACGCCAAAACCTCGAGCGGGTACGAAACCTTACGAAGCGCCGAGTCCCCGTGCGGAAACCCGCTCGTGGCCCGTGCGAACGTCCTCAGGTCCTGAGCCGCGGCGTGGACGTGCGCCACGGACGCGAACGCCACGGCTAATAGGAACCTGCGCCGGTGCGACGCCAGCGAGCACGCGAGGAGCACGAACGCGTCGCGGACCGAGCGGTCGTGGTGAGCGGATGCGGTGACGCCGGGGATGGAGAACCCCCCGGCTCCGACGGCGTGGGCGAGCAGGCGGAACGCCGCGAGTGCACCCGCCGCGACCGTGGTGTACGCCGCGAGTCGCTCAGCCTCGTCTCCGCGAGGGGCTTCCGGGTCGGTGATCGCGTCCGCGAGTGTCGAGAGAGTGTCCAGAGAGTGTCCAGAGACGGTGGACGCCGCGGCTAAAAACGCGCAAGCTCCGACGCCGAGGGAGACGACGAACGACGCAAAGGGATACCCGAGCCTGAACGCGCGCGCCAGGAGCGTGTGAGACTCCCCGCTCTTCAGCGCCGGGTTCTTGCCGTCCGAGCTGGTGACCACGAGCAACGCGGCGGAGAACACCGTGGCGATGAAGTGCGCGAGCACGCACGCCGCCGTGGCGGCTGGAATCGCCCGCGAGAATTTGTCCTCGCCGAAGACCAGCCCCGGGATGGACGCGACGGCCCAGAGGCACAGCGCGACCCCCGCGACGGCCCACGACCTTCCATTTCCATGACGCTTCACATCCTTGGTGGCGATCGTCCCGACGTCTTCCTTGACCCACGTCATCTGAAGGTCGTGGATGAGGCGATGCGCGAAACCCGCCTCGCAGTAGGCGAAATAAAACTCAAACATGCGCAGAAACTTGCGGCTGTACCCGAGTCCGAGAACGGTCTCAGCCCGGTGCATCATGCGCTCGCGCCACAGGCGAAGCGTCACCGCGTAGTGCTCACCGATGTCGTCGTAGCTCTGCAGCTTCAGCCCCACCGGGTTCGCCGCGCCGGTCATGGCTCCCACGGAGGGCAGGTGCCCACCCGGGAAAATGTAGGCGCGGATGAAGTCGCTCTCGCTCTTGCAGTAGCTCTCGTAACGCTCGTCCGGCATGGTGATGACCTGGATGGCAGCCTTACCACCCGGCTTGAGCGCACCGGATACCGTGTTGAAGTACCACGGGAGGTGTTCGTGACCCACAGCCTCGAGCATCTCGATGGATATCACGCCGTCGTACACGCCCCTCTCGTCGCGGTAGTCCCGAATGACGATGTCGACCCTGTCCTGCACGCCAGCAGCCTTGACCCTCGCCTTGGCCTCCGCGTACTGCTCGTTGCTGATGGTCAGTCCCGTGATCCTCAAGCCGGGGTATCGCTTCGCCATGCGGATCGCGCAGGTACCCCACCCGCAGCCAATCTCCAGGACGGACTGGCCGCCGCCGTCGCCGTCGAGCCCGAGTCTGTCGATCATCGCGTCAATCTTGGCGTACTGAGCCGCCTCCAGGTGCTTCTCCCTCGCGTCGAAGTCATCCTCCGGAATGGCACCCAGCGCGGAAGCCACCGTGCACGGGCCCGCATCGAGGGGCTGGTGGATACCCGAGGAGTACAGCATGGTCTCGTCCAAGAAGAGCTTGTAGAACGCGTTACCCGCGTCGTAGTGGTACTCGATGTTCTTCTTGCTCCCCTCCTTTGTGTTGCTCAGCGCGGCGTGAGCGGCGAATTCCATCTTGGCGCCGAGCCAGTGCAGCACACCGCCGGCCATCCCGACGATGTCGCTTCCCAGGGACGGAACACCGGTGTCCGCTCCCTTGCTCGCGCCAGTGTTCGCGGGGTGCCCGGAGCAGAGCATGTCCAGCAGCTCGTACAATTCGCAGTCAAACTCCCCGTTCATGTACGACTCGCCGAAACCTATATCAGCGCGAAGCACAGTCTGCATGAACATCCTCTGGTCAAACACCTGCACCGTCACAGTCTCCGAGAGCGGCTTGCCGTCCACGGACGTGCCGAGGGTCTGGCCGGCGGGCAGAGCCTTGCCTCGCATGGCGAGTTCATCGCCGTTGGGCAGGATCATCCTGAAGCATCGGCCGGGGGGTACCCACGACCCGCCGACGCGTCTGAAGAGGGGAAGAGCCGCCTTGGTGGTCCAGTTCAGGTGGGGGTCGCACGGCCGAGGGTCCCACGGCACCGCACTCTTGCCGAACATCTTGTCCGCCACGTGCACGGCGGACCGGATCCCGTCCTCGTGGAACCCATAACCGCACCACGCGCCGCAGAACCAAACCCCGCCAGAGCCCTGAAGTTCCTCGATTGTCTTCTGCGCCGCGATTGCCTCTTTATTGAAAAGTGGATGCGCGAGTGTGACGTGGTACTGCGTCGTCTCCTTGGACGGTACCTTGGGCGGGTTGAGGGTGACGAAGAGGTCGGGTGTACCCTCGGGCAGGTTCTGGAGCAGGTTCACCCAGTACGAGACGCACACGGACTTATCCCCCGAGTCGCACCCGCGCGAGCCCTTGAGGCAGTTCCAACTCGCCCAAGCGTCGCGGTTCTTGGGCATCAAAGACTTGTCACCGTGGAGGTACACCTCGTTCGGCTGGTACTTGATCGCACCCAACGCGTTCTTCTCCGATTGGGACGCGTTGGAACCCAGGATGGCGAGGGCCTGGTCGGAGTGGCACGCGAAGACGACGTCCTCGAAGAGCTCCACAGTCGGCTTGTCGCCACCACCCCTGTGCGTCACCTCGACGCCGCCCGGGACGCGCTTCACGGATACGACCGGGGTGGAGGTGCGGACGTCCGGGAGGGCGGCGCACACCGCGTCCACGTACGCCTTGGACCGGCCTTTGACCACCCTCCACAGCGGACGCTCGATGACGTTCAGCAGGTGGTGGTTAACCCAGAACCGGATGAGCGTCACGACTGGAAATTGCATAGTGTCCTTGTCCGAGCACGACCAGATGGCGGCGCACATGGGGACGACGTAGTTGTCAATAAAGAACGTGGAGTACCCGTTCTCGGCGAGGTACTCGCCGAGGGTCATGGCCTCGTACTTGGCGGACTTTGACGGGTCCAGCACCTCGGGCGCGCGTTTGCCGAACTTGAGGATCTCCCTGATCATGTTGAGGAAACTCGGCGAGACGAGGTTCTTCTTCTGCGCGAACACGGCGCCGAGGCCGAGCGAACCCCACTCGACGTCGTCAGTGGACAGCGCGAAGGACATGTCGGACCGCTCGGATTCCACGCCGAGCTCGTTGAAGAGACCGACGAGGTGAGGATACGTCGTGAGGTTGAACACCTGGTAGGGGGAGGGTGGGGGGACGGCGGATTGTAGTCAGAATCCTCTCGCGGGTAGGGTATCGCGTCGGTTGGGCAGGCGGCGGTGGCGCTTCGTACCTGAAAGCCGAGGTCGACGGGCCCGGCGGTGGAATCGACGGTGAGCGCGTGGCCTCCGCAGACGTCACCGGCCTCGAACAGCGTGACGTTTTTGCCGTTCCTGTGCATCAGGTAGGCCGCGCTGAGGCCGGAGACGCCCGAGCCGACGACAGCCACCGACCCGGCGCGAGCCTTGGTGGAGGCCGGCATCGATTCTCGGTGTTGTTGGACGCGTGGAAGTGGTCTTTGGTCGCGAGATTCGGCGGCGGCCTGCGGTTAGGATGAACAAAAAAGCCCGACGGGTTTGTCGCGCGTTTCCGCTGGATGCGTCGCTCTCGCGTGCTGCTGCTGGGCGGCGCGTGTGGGAATTTCCAAAGGGCACGTGCACTTTTCGTGTTTTCGTGGCTCCCAATGCACTTTTTATCCCGCGAGCCGAATCGTGACAGTTTGGCATTGCAATGCCACAAATTGCAAGCGAGGACAACCAAAACCCATAGGGATCCAAATTGGGTGTGAACCGATGGTCGCGTCGGATGAGGAACGAAACGCATTGGAAGGATCAAATTGGATTGCCAGATTGCGTTTCCACTTGTCAAAGTGCTCGACCATTCCGGGACATGCGCACGCGCTCGGTGGGCGCGGCATACCGTCTTCGCGCGACGAGCGTCCCCATACCGGCTCGTGAACACGATATACGCCGTGGCACCACGTGTGTGGACGAAGGAAACGTCTACACGCCGATGGACGCGAGCGCAAACTCACGGGGAGACGGGGCGTCGCATCCCGAACCGTCATCGACCCTTTCGTCTCCCCGCATGACTCTCGCCGAGAGACGCGCGGGCCCGGGATCAGATCACGCCCGCGAACAACAGATGCAGACGCCCGAGAGTCCATCCGATAACGGGCGCGCTCGTCTTCAGCGCATGAAGTCGTGGGGCGCCGCCCGCATCGACAGATGGAACGCCGAGGCTCGCGACGGAAAGCAGCACTCGGGGCGAACCAAGAATGGGAGACAGACTTGGCGCAGGGTCCAACCGCCGGGAGTACCTTTCTTCAGCAAGCTCGGGTACATCCTGACCTTCGGCGAACCCATCGCCGAGGAGAACGTGCATCTCTTCGACGCGGGCTGGGTGGAGAAGGTGACGGGGCACCCGCACTGGTGGGTGATCCACCCGTTCAGCTCGTTCCGTCGCAGCTGGGACATCAATCTGATGCTCGCCCTCACGTACGTGGCGCTCTGCGTTCCGTTCGTCATAGGATTCGAGGTGCAGTACGACAAGGCCACCGTGATGTACGTCGTGGATAGGATCGTGGATTGCTTCTTCATACTCGACGTGGTGTTCAACTTCTTCACGGGGTACACCAGTCACGACCACGCCACCGTGGTGATGGAGCCGGGGAAGATTGCGAGGCACTACACGAGGACGTGGCTGGTTTTTGACCTGGTCGCGTCCGTCCCGATCGACCTGATGCTGATGAGCGACGGAGAAGGGGCGGCGTACAGGGGCACAAAGTTCGTGCGGGTCATGAAGCTCCTGCGGCTCGTGAAGCTGTTCCGTATGCTCCGCCTGAACCGCATCCTGCACAGGCTGGAGCGCAAGATGAGCATCAAGTACGGGCTGTGGCAGGTGATCAAGTTCGCGTGCGTGGTGCTCTGCCTCGGGCACTGGCTCGCGTGTGCATGGTACCTGATGCACACGCTGGAGATCGGATGGGGCGACCGGTCATCGATGCTGACGACACCCAAGTCCACCTGGGTAGACGCGCTCGCGGAATCCCACGGCACCGAACCTCTGTACCACCAGAGCCGGTGGAGCCAGTACATGACCTGCGTGTACTGGGCGATGACCACCATGACCACCATCGGGTACGGCGACATCGTGCCGAGCAACGTGGACGAGCGGGTGCTGACGGTCTTCGCAGAGCTGATGGGCAGCAGCGTGTTTCTCTACGGTCTGACGCAGGTCACGGGGCTCATCGCCAACATCAACTCGTCGGATGTGGAGTTTCAGAAGCTGATGGACGTGGCCAACGAGTACTTCGAGTTTCGACAGATCCCGGTGCCGCTGCGGCTTAAGGTTCGCGAGTTCTTCCACTACAAGCGCGCGTCGAGCTTGTTCTACGGCGAGAAGAAGCTGCTGGCGCACGTCTCCGATGACATTCGCGCCGAGTTACAGATGTGGTCGCTGCGCAGGGTGCTGAACAAGACGCCGTTCCTGAGGGACGCGAATGAAAAATTCGTGAAGCTCATCGTTCACAAGCTGACGCGAAAGATCTACGGTCCGCGCGAGGTGGTCATTCGGGAGGGAGACATCGCGGACGAGATGTACTTTGTGGCGCACGGCGAGGTCGAGGTACTCGTGGGTCGTACACGGATCGCGTATCTGGACGAGGGAGCCATGATCGGCGAGATTGCGGTGGCGATGAAGACGAGGCGGACAGCCACCGTTCGCACCGTGACCTTCACCGAGCTACTCGCGCTGCATCGATCCACGTTCCAGCGCGCGGCGAGAGCGGTCCCGGAGACGGCGGATGCGATGATCGGATACGCGGTTCGTCGACTGCGTCAGGCGCTGTGGAGCCGGGTTCGGAGCAAGATCCGGCTCATCTGGTGCGTCAACGCCATTCGACAAAACGCCGGGTACGAGACCTTGGGGAACTCGTACCGCGACGTGTCGATCCGAATCTCGCAGAACGGCGGCGAGAACGACCGGACGACGCTGAGGACGATGAGGACGGCGTATCACGTATCACGCGTGGGAGCTGAAGGCCTGCGTGGGATCATCGGTATCGGCAGGGTGGGATCGAGCTCGAGTCCCGGCCGCGGCTGCGCCCCCGACGGCGGCGTTCGCCACTCCGCCCCGGCCGGGTACGGGGGTTCGGACGATGCGCGCGTTGCTCCCACCGCGTTGGACGTGTACGACGTCGCCATGGAGAACGTCCCGCTCCCTTCGCTCGCGACGTCGGATGAGAGTGACGTCGGGTTGGACGGCGAAGGATGCGCCGATTCATCTGCGAAGCGACGCTACTTGGAGGAGGAGGCCAGACACGTCGCCTCCATCGCGTCGCTCGCCGCGTTCGCCGCGCAACAGACGGCGGCGCGGGTCGACGGTTTGGCGCGAGAAATCGACGGAGGCGTGGAACATCTCGGGGATGGAATATCACCCGGGATCACGAGTCAACGCGCGACGGATGCGGCGGTCGACGACGCTGCTGAGCAATTGCTCATCCTCCTGCGGCGAGTGACCGCACACCTGGAGTACGCGGGCGAAAGGATCGCGACGCACGTGGGAGACGAGAGGAGGATGATCAAGGGCCCGGCGGAGGTACGGGAGCTGTTATAGTCGTTGATGTCGTCTCAAGGTTGGAGGATTGCACAGCCATTAGCAAGCAGCTTGCCAAGCAGCTTGCCAAGCATTTGATCAAATCAGTCGTCTAATCAGTTGTTACCCGGAATTTTATTGGATTTACGAGGCATTTGTGCGTTGGATCCACACATGCAAACAGTCATGGTTCCGGACGTTTTTTCAACTTTCCGCGATGCGTTTTCGCCTCGTTTATGGACGTGGCTAACTTTTTTCAGACGACACAACAAAGGCTTGCGAAGCGTCGAGTTGCTTAGTACGCAACGAGCGTTGTTGCCTCCGACGCGCAGATTGATTGAGCTTTCTCGTATCGGTAGCAGTCTGAACCGGTGGGCGAGTATAAAACGGCGGTTAGCGGCCATGTTCGGCCACTTCTCGCCACGCGTGGCACGAATCCGTTACACCCGCCCCACCCGCAATCCAACACCTGACCCGACCGGTGATGATACGCCTCCTTCTGCTTCTGGCGTCTCTCGTCGGCGTCGCGTCGGCGACGTCGGATCTACCTCCGCTCTACGACGCCTGGACCGACGGATCCGCCATCGACCACTCCTCAGACGAGGCCAACCGGGTGCGTTACTACTTTTCCCGATCCACCGCGCTACCCGAACGCCGCGACACTCGAGACGCTGACCCTCCGCACGCTACTCCATCGCGTCCATTCATACGCAGTGGATCGTCAAGTTCAAGCCCACAACCGAAGACGGCGATACCGAAGCTCGCGCCAAAATGTCCCGGATGTGTTCCGAGGCTGAGGCTGCGCCGGGGTTTGCTCTGTCGCGACGATTCAAGGGTCGCTGCGGCAGGTCTATTCTCCAAAGCCGTGTGGTCGTCCTCCGATCGGAAGACGACACCGAGCTCCAAAAGATGCGCGAGGCGTTCAAGGACGACCTCGAGTACATCGAGCGGGACATCACCCTCCACGCTTTCGACGCCCGCAACCCCACCAACCACGCATCTTACTCAGCATCTCAAGATGTCAACATCGCGTCCGCCCTCGAGCCCGGTCTCTGGGGACTGGATCGCATCGGACAACGCCGCCCTCCTCTCGACGGAGTCTACAACCCGCGCGGGAACAACACCGGCTCCGGCGTTCACGTCTACATCATCGACACCGGCATCAACCCCGACCACGTCCAGTACGCCGACCGCATGGGCCCCGGCTTTGATTTTGTCGATGACGATGACGTGCCAGACGACTGCAACGGCCACGGCACGCACTGCGCCGGAACCGCGCTGGGATCCACGTACGGCGTCGCCCCCGAGGCGACCCTCCACGGCGTTCGCGTCCTCGACTGCGGCGGTTCGGGTTCCATTTCCGACGTCATCGCGGGGATGCGATGGGTCGCGGACAACCACGTTCTCATGCACCCCGACGAGGACGCCGTCGCTTCCATGTCCCTCGGCGGCGGCAACTCCCCGTCGCTGATGGCCGAGGCTCAATACCTGTTCGAGTCCGGCGTGACCCTCGTGGTCGCCGCGGGTAACAGCGATGCCGATGCGTGCAACTTCTCCCCCGCCAACGCCCCGAACGCCATCACGGTGGGCAGCACCGCCATCCCCGGCGGCGACAACACGGACCCTCGAAGCTCCTTCAGCAACTACGGCTCGTGCGTGGACGTGTTCGCGCCGGGCTCGAACGTCAAGTCCGCGTGGATCGGCGACGAGAACGCCACGCGGACCATCTCCGGAACGTCCATGGCATGCCCTCACGTCGCCGGTGCCGCGGCCGCGTACCTCAGCGCGCACCCCGGATCGACCCCGGCGCAGGTAACCGCCGCCCTCATCGCATCCGCCACCAACGGCCAGGTTTCCAACGAAGGCGATGGATCCCCGAACAAGCTCCTCTACGTCCACCACCAGGATGAGAACAACACCACCAACCCGCCGCCGCCTCCCGCGGCTCCGCCCTACCCCGAGATCGGCCCGCACTGCTCGTCTCTGTTCGTGAACATGACCGCGGACAACTACCCGAGCGAAATCGCGTGGAAGATTGTGGGCCCATCCGGCCGCGACGTTCCAGGCGGCGAGGGCGGCTCCTCGCCTAAGACCGTGACGCTCTGCGAGGACGGCGATCACCAGTTCGTGATTCGCGATGCAGCCAACGACGGTATCTGCTGCGGGTACGGCATCGGCTACTACTCCCTGCACCTCGACGGCGTTCTCGTTCACGACAGCGATGGCCAGTACGGCGGCGGCGAGACGGTTGACTTCAACGTCGAGGTTTGCATCGGCGAAGATTGCCCGCTGGACTGCGAGGTTTCCCAGTGGAACGAGTGGAGCCAGTGCGCCGCCGACGACCAAACCACCCCGTGCGACGACACCGACCTCGCCGCGGCTACGAAGGTGTCCACCGCCGGCGCGGCGTCCACCGACGAGCCCGACATGTTCCCGCCCCCGAGGACCTACCCCTTGTTCCCCATGAGCGGCGAGGTGGTCGGGCGCATCGTCGGCGGCGAGGAGGTATCCCCGCCCCTTCGATACCCCTGGATGGTCTCCCTGCAGACATCCGACGGCTTCCACGCGTGCGGCGGTGTTCTCATCGCGCGTGACAAGGTTCTCACCGCGGCGCACTGCGTGGTCAACGACAGGCGGTACGTCGCTCACGTCGGCCGCCACGACCTCTCCCTCGACGAGTCCACCCAGGGTGCGGACGCCATCGAGACCATCGGGTCCGTGACTCACCCGGCATGGAACCCCGCCACGTTCCAGAACGATCTCGCGGTCATCACCCTGGCGCGTCCCACGACCCTGACCCCGGCCTCCGTCGACCTCACCCCCGACTTTGAGCTGATGAGCGAGAACGCGGCGCTGGATTATTCACCCCCGACTTCGGCCGAGACGCTGCTCACCACCGTCGGCTGGGGTTCCGTGGCGGAGAACGGCGCCGCATCCACCGTGCTCCGCCAGGTGACGGTCCCCGCCGTGCCCTTTGAACAGTGCAACGCGTCGTACCCTGGCATGATCGACGTCGTATCCATGATCTGCGCCGGTCTCCCCGAGGGGGGCCGCGACTCCTGCCAGGGTGACAGCGGCGGGCCTCTCTTCCGCGAGGATGGCGTCGGTAAACTCGTGGGCATCGTGTCGTGGGGCGCCGGGTGCGCTCGGCCGGACACACCCGGCGTGTACGCCCGACTCTCCGCGGCGGCTTACTGGCTCGCGCCGATGCTCGAGGAACAGAGGTCCGGTTCCCAAGAGCGAACCAGGACTGTCAACCAAGCCCCCGTCAACGGCGGCGCGGAATGTCCGGCGCTCACCGAGACGAGGCGTTGCGCGCTTCCGTCGTGCCCTGCTCCGTCACCACCGCCCGTGGAGCCGTCGCCATCGCCGAGTCCTCCTCCCGTCGAGCCGGAGCCGTCTCCGTCACCGCCGCCCGTGGAGCCGTCACCTTCGCCGTCGCCTCCCCCGCCCTCACCGAGTCCATCACCCACGCCCGTGGAGCCCGAGCCTGAGCCGAGCCCGAGCCCGAGCCCGAGCCCTCCTCCGTCGACGCCTCCCCCTGTCGTCGAGGAACCTCCCACGCCAGAGGAGGAGTCTGCTTCTTTGCTTCGATCGATGTACGACCTCATGCGCCGGCTGACGCCCCCGGCGCCGGAGCCAACCGGCAACCGAGCTCGCCGGCTGCTCCGCGCGCACGCGCGTGAGCGGCGTCTCTAGAGAGTGCCGTATACCGTATAAGAATTGTTTGCCATGTTTATTTAATATTGAGTTTAATGTTGTGTGAAGTCCTCGCCTTCGTACGCAGGTACAGACGTGACAGGCGTGACGTTCTATTTTTTGCTGATTCTCGAGCAGCAGATTCGGAAGGGTTCGGGCATTCGGCGGCCGTGTCGAGCGATGGCAGTAGCGTAGCATATGTTGAATTACTGCATCAGCTACGATAAATAGCTATCCGTTCACA
>Ga0302114_10000030_pt1 | contig 105769 bp, 65 predicted proteins | sample AG5_Surface_MG_FD_203107 | JGI IMG/M metagenome (GOLD analysis project Ga0302114, IMG submission 203107) | Marine microbial communities from Western Arctic Ocean, Canada - AG5_Surface | ecosystem: Environmental > Aquatic > Marine > Oceanic | place: Canada: Western Arctic Ocean | collected... | reverse complement strand
TTTATCACCGACGAAACGACCGAGCCCGACGAACACCGGAGTGAGAAGGCCGCTCAAGCTGAAGTCACCTAACGGCCCCATGGGTCCCACGGTGGCTTCACCGGTGTCTGCTGCGTCCATGGAAACCTGGGAGGCGCCCTTACCCCGCGTCGCCACCCTCAAACCCGGCCGCGGGCAGTGGTCGAGGGAGGAACCCGCTACACAAACCCTCGACGAAGACGAAGAAGATTTCGCCGTCCCGACTGAGGTTTCCGCCCACGGCATCGACCCCCGCGCGGTGGGTACACCCCCGGGTACCACCCGCAGAGTCACCCCACGCAAACCCAGCCCGGCGATCCCACAGCTCAAGATTCCACGAGTCGCGACGCACGACCCGGACGCGCACAGGCGGTCGGTGACGGCCGCCGCCGCGCTCTTCAACGCCGAGGAAAGCGTCGGAGCGGCTGCCGCGTACATCGATCAACAGCGCTCGCGGCTCGACGTCAGCTCCATGGACGAGTCGGGTGGTATGCCGCCGCGGAGGAGTCCGGCTCCTTTGCCCAAGGTTGCCGGTTTCGCGCCCGGGCAGACTCGGCACGCGAAGCCCTCGGCGGAGCTCGGCGACGGCACCGGGAGCGCTGACGGCGGGTGGGGACCCGGTGAGGTCAACGATGACTCGATCGTGTTTGGGGAGGTGGACGGGGCGCCGCCCGATGCGTTTCCGACGTGGTTCGGGGTGGTCGCCAACGAGACTGGCGAGGGTATCGAGAACGTCGAACCGGTGGAGAGTGCGGAGGAGCCGGTCGTGGAGAAGGAGTGGGGGGTCCCGGGGCTGGCGACTGGCGCCGCCGGCGTCCACATCCCCGACCACGTGCTGGCTGCCCAGCTCGCGTCCCCGAGCGCCCCACCCAAGAAGAACGCAAACGCACTACACGCCAAAAACAAGTCCCCGAAGAAGAAGGGTGAGGCTATGTGGGTGGACCTAGGCGCGTGGGACGACGCGTCGAGGGTGGGTATACCCTCCGGCGCTTGGGGCGTCGGCTCCGAGCAGATGAAGAAGATGGCGCCGAGGGTCGGGACGTCCGAGGTGAAGAAGCGGTCCGCGGCGGCCGCCGCCGAGGCGAGGGAGCGCAAGATGGGCGCGCTCACCGCGGCCATCGGGTCATCAAACAGGCAGGGCGCCAAGCCCCCGAGCTCGCTCACCTCCGACCCGAAACTGTTCCGAGCGGCTTCCAAGCTGTCGAATAAAAAGCTGGTGCGAAACGCGCTGTGCCACGTGTGCCTCGCGGGCGCCGCCAACAAGGCTAACCTGGACGATGCCCTGACAGCCCTCGACGCGGTCGCCCCAGACGTCGCCACCGTGTTTGTCATTCTGTTCAGGGAGAACACCAGTCCGCACAAGTACAGGGCGTTGTACGCGTTGGTATCGGGCGACGGCGGGGTGGACGACGCCGACGCTAGACTCGTCAAGATTCACGGAGCCGGCGGGCCCGGTAGCGTGGGTCTGGACGGCGTGGACAGCACGATGAAGTACGACAGCGGAACGCGGGAGTTTAAGCCGCTGGCGACGAGCGGGAGGCTCACGCCGTTGACCGCGGCGGTGACGCTGGTGAGTCGAAAGTAGAGGTTGACGGGTGGGCGCGATGTCAGTGTCAACCGAATTGAAGTGAAATATTAGACTCGAGAGTGTGAAGACTGTCGCCATTTCGTCCGTCGGATTCGTGTTCAGATCTCGATGCGCGCGGTGGCACTCCTCGCGCTGCTGCTGGCGTCTGCGGCGGCGCCCATCTCTGGGGTGCGCGCGCCCGGCGGCGTCCACCCCGCGTGGCATCCCGCGGTCCTTCACCCGCGGTCGGAGCCATCGCCCAGCGATCCGTCTCCCTCGGGGTCCACAGCTGTGATCGATGGAAAAGACGCGCCCCCCTCGATGCCCAGGCGGTATCCACCCGCGGGCTACTCCCCGTACAAGGGCACGTCCGCGGGTTTGCGCACCAGGGAACTCCCCGGATGTTCCCTGCACGTGTTCAGACACGTCAGCAAAGCCGCGGGAACCACCGTCCGCTTCCTCTTCGACAAGCAGGTCGCCATGGGTGATTTCGAGTTTCTCCCGATGTGCCACTACGGCTTCAGGGAGAAGGACTGGCGCGAGGTGGTGACCCGTTTCAAGGACGCCGCGGTCGACCCCGCACGTATCGCGTCCGGCGAGGGCCCGCGGATCATCGTGGAGATCCGCAACGAGTGGGGCGCCACCGATGCCTTCGAGAACGTCGTCATGAAGGATCTCAAGGAGCTCCGCGCGACGCACTCGCACCTCGGATGCGAGATTTCCTCCTCCGTGCTCCTCCGCGACCCGACGGCCCAGTACCGCAGCTTCTACGAGTATTACATCAGGCCGGAGCAGGATGGCGCCGGCCCGAACCAGGGCAAACCGCTGTGGGGCGACGGGTTCGCCGAGTGGGCGTCGCGCGTGCCGGACGTTCAGACGCGGGAGCTGCTCGGAGATCGGTGCATGGTGGGCGCGACGCGACTGCCGGTCTTCGACGTCGACGGATCGACCAGGCGCGGGGACCGGACCCTCGACGAGACGTGCAAGGTGACGCTCAGCGACAGGGCGCGATTCGAGAAGCTGGTGAAGGAGATCGACGTCGTGGGAGTCGCCGAGGAGTTCGATTCGTTTTGGCTTCGCTTGGCGGACGTCGTCGGGTTTCAGCACCTGGAGTACGTTCGATCCAACACGAGGGGACGCCACGGCGCGGGGCGGCGACTGAGCACGGCGCGTTCCGTGCTGGATGATAAGGGCGATGAGACGGAGGATGCGAGCGTGGTGGCGGCGACGGCTCCGAATGATTTGTGGGCGCACGAGTTGGTGAAGAAGACGCAGGCGAAGCTCTGGGCGGGATGCGCCGGTGAATCCAAGGGTGAAGAATCCAAGGATGGGGACGGGTCCACCGCCGGGTCCACCCCCGGGTCCACCGCCGGGTCCGATGCCGCTTCGAGTGATGGCGGGTACGGGTGCGAGCTGAGGCGTCGCGTGGATGCGTTCCGCGCGGCATCCAACGAAGATTCAGACGGCCGGAAGAGGGTCGGCGGGATACCCCCTCGCTCCCTGTACATGTTCGCCAAGGCAAACCCCGCGAAGGACGATAATCCGGTCCAGCCCGAGCACCGCGCGCGGCCGGGCTTCTACACGTCCGAGCCCATCTGCGCGGGATTTTACACCTCGCTGTCGGCGATGGTGAATAAGAACGACGCGAGGTACAAGTGCGACCGGGGATGCTCGTTCGATTGAACCGGCGGGGGACGGGCACCGGGGACGCGGTGAGCGGGATTCGCGACGGGGCCGCGAGTCTCCACGCGAGACCGCGCTCTCGCATCCAGACGCGACGGGAAAGCCATTTTTCGAGAGGATTGTCAACTTTTCGATCAACTTTTTCGGTGCGACGGTTCGTGAACCTGCAGTAAAATCAGACTGAATATCAGTTCTGAATAGTGTTCCGTTTCGGAAGGAATTTCCGTGGTTGAGAGCGCTTCAGGACTCAATCTTCGCAAACTTCAACCTGACGAGGACAGATCTTTTTTTTTCTTTTGAAAAAGGGGATTCATTTTCTCAAGGAAAAGCCTCTTTTGCCCTTCCCGAATCTGATCTCGTCATCATGAAAGTCAGTCAGTAGATTCGCTGCGCTCGATTTCCTCCGCTTTTTGGTGCCCGCTCTCGTTACTGTCCGCTGTATTTGCGGACGCGTCGCGCGTCCGCGCCCGCGTCCCTCGGAGTTACGTACCCCGGAATACTTCGCCGTGCTATGGAGGGTGCAAATGACCTGTTCAATGATGATTTTAAGGGAGAAGCGAAGCTAAATGGGTTGGTGCGTCTCCTCGCGATTGCCTTTGGACAAACGCCTTCTGCTTCGCGGCATTCTGACTCATCCCCTCCCCCGTCTCGAACGCAGGGTCTATTCACCGGCATCGGAGGCATCGAGTTCTCGCTCAAGCGATGGGTGCACTGGATCGTCTACTGCGAGTGCGTGACGCGCCCGGCATTTCCCCGAGTCACCCGCCCCCGCCCGACACATTCCCGGAACGCACTGCATCGCTCGCTTTTTCGTCACACAGCGCGGGTAAACCGAGATTGCCGACATCGTGCCCGTCCCGTGTTCCGCGCGCCGCGACCCATCCCGCACGCAAACACTCAACCGCCTTACACCCGTATGCCCTACAGGATCGATCCCTTTTGCGTCGAGGTTCTCAAAGGTGAGATTTCCGTCCCCGATACCCCGCCCTACCCGCCCCGACCCTGTTGAACACCACCGCGCATTAATTACCCTGAAAAAGCGCGTAAAAAGCGCCGACGCAGACAATTACAAGATGACACCCGAGACCCCGCGACCTCCCACACGGACCCACGCCCTCTGACCCCACATCCCCCCCCCATCCCCGCCCCGCAGCACGAATGCATTCCGGACACCTCCCCGACGCCCCCGTCTGGGACGACGTCAGGACCCTCACCGCGTGGGACATCCCCGGCGCCGAGCCAGTCGACATCATCGCCGCGGGCTTCCCGTGCCCGGACGTCAGCGATCTCGGAACTGGACGCGGCCTGGAGGGAGAGCAGTCTCGCCTTTTCTTCGAAGTGGTACGCCTGGCACAGGAAACCCGCGCACCTTACGTCCTACTCGAGAACGTCGCCGACATCCTCCACCGCGGCGTTGAGCGAGTCTGTCAGGCTCTGCATCAGGCAGGGTATGATTGTCGATGGATGTGCGTGGCAGCCGCTGATGTGGGAGCGCCCCACGAGCGAAAACGTTGGTTCTGCCTCGCCAGGCGCCGCGCGACGGGGTACCACGACGAGGACGGGCCAGGCGACCGCGCGGACCGGGACTGAGAGAGGTGCGAACGAGCAAAAGGAACTTGACGCGGAAGGATGCGACGCCGACGACGCCGCCGTACAAAACGTGTTGGATTTATTAGTCGAGGAGATAGAAGCGGAGGCGGAGAGGGTCGACGACCGGCCCGGGACGACGACTGCGGACGTCCCGAGACCGAGTACGATACGAACCACCCACTCGCGGTCGCCGCTCGGAGCGCGGAGCGGCGAAAACCTCGATGAAGACACGCGCCCCGGCGGCGGCGGCGGCGGCGGCGGCGACCCGACCCCGTCGGGTCGCCCCGCGGAAGACCCGACACATTCGCCCGCTATACCCAAACCCCGACGCCGCGAGCGCTGGCCCACGCCACGGGCGGTCGACGGCAACGAGCTGGAGACCTCCGTGGCGCTTCCGCTGAGCGTACACGTCGCGGTGCGCGAGTTGAGGGCGCTCCACGGCGACGTCGCGCCCGCCCGACCGAGGCAACCCCAGGGCCGAGCCTACGCCGAGGCGACGGAACCGAGGCTCCACCTCAACCCCGCGTTTTCCGAGTGGCTCATGGGGTTACCCGCGGGGTGGACGTGCCTGGACGATGACGTGGTGGACGGAAACGGGCACCTCGCGCCGCACGATCTGTGGGCGTCCTGGCGACACCCGGCGGATGGTGAGTTCGTTTTTTTATTTTTGGCAATCTTTTGGCAATTTTTGGCAATGGTCTGCATGGGCAATTGTATTGACGGCGTGTTTTGTGTACAGGTGAAGAGGGACCGGGAACCGGGTGGAGCGCGGGGACGCAAGTGGCGCTCGGCGTGGCTCGACAGATGGACCGGTGCAGGACGGTGGGTAACAGCGTGGTTCCCATGTGCGTCGCGGTGGCGTGGAGGGTGCTGACGGGTTTAAGGCATACCGTGAACCCGCGGGACACACCGGCGCCGCCGCCGCCGAGGAGCAAGCACCGGCTGGACCCCAATCGCCGAGTCCCCCTCATGACGCCGGACCCGCGGGTACGACCTAACTGGGACGGCGGAGGGGGGGACGAAGCTCCTTGGAAGCCGTGGTCGGTACCGTGGCCCACGTTCTTCGCGCCAGTGAATGTGACCGACGGAGAGCCCAGGACTGACCCACGAACTGACCCACAAACCGGATCCAAGAGGAAGCGACAAGACGGGGGCGATGGGGGACAAACCGGTTCTGAACCGACACCCGACGACCGCGGCGACGTTCCTTCGCCGCCCGTGTTGGATAAACTCGAGCCCTGGGGTGAAACCGAGGAGGCCAAGGCGAGGAGGCTCGCCGAGCGCCGGGGAGGAGGCACCCAACGTAGGTCAACCTCTTCGTCCCCGGCGGAGAGTCGGCAAAAATCCAAGGCGAGATCCGCGGCGAAAGAAACTCGGACGACGCTGGACGCCCTCGTCGCCTCACCCGACGTCAGGAACGGCGCGTCCGCGCTGCTCCGACAGCTGTGGGAGTCCACGCTACGCAATCGCGCGGAGTACCGCCGCGTCGCCGAGACGCTCAGGTCACCGGCTGCGAAGCGGAGGGCCGCCGCGGGGGGTGACCTGGAGACAGTGCGGTGGACCGCGGAGCCCCCGCCTCGGCTGTTCCCGTCTCCCGCCGAGGTTCGCGACGGGCGGGTGGCGGCGGAAGAGCGCGGTCGGACAGGCGCGCGTGTCGATGTGAATGCGCGCGAGGACCAGGACCCAGCCGACGCAGACACGAACGCGGTCAAGGCGGAACCGGGGTACGTACGAGGTCCAATCGGACTCGACGCTGACGGAGTGGAGTGGCCGCGGCGTCGCCCGATTTCCTATCCCGACCCGTCAGGTGTCACCGGTGTCACCTACCGGGATACCCACGACGATACCCCCCGACACATCTTGGACGCGGGAATGAGCGTCAAGACTCGCCGCCCGATCGCCGAGACTTCACGGTTCGTGTTTGCCGTGTGCGCGGTGTCCGACTTGACCAACGAAGAGAGCGTAGCGATTCGCTCCCAGATCACGGACCCGATCGAACTCGAGGCGCTGAGTCAGATCGTGAACCCCCCATCCGAGGTTCATGACGACCCGATCGATGCGGCCGACGACGACGACAGAACACCTCGTCCTCGAGCTTCAGCCGAACCCTTCAAGGTGGCGTGCCTGCGCGGGCTCGAGGACGGCGGGCTCCTGGCGGCGGCGTTTGTCCGCCCCGCGTCCGGTGAGGGAATTCTGGGTCGATACGTCGAGATGCCCTTTCTGGTCACCTTGCCGCACGCGCGGGGCCGCGGTCTGTGGTGCGAGCTGACGCGGCTGTTCATCGGCTGGGCGACTCGGCACGGGGACTGGCGCGCCACCGGGCTGATCGTCAAGGTGGCCCGTCCTCGGAAAGGCGCGCGGAAAGGCGAGCGGCACTGGCAAGAGGCGATGTGGCGGGACGGTTTGGGGGCGTGCCGCCTCGACGGCGGGTGGGGCGGTGGCGGGGCAGGTCGGCGCGCTGCGAACGCGGGGGAGAGGATCGAGACCATCCTACGCCGCCTCGGTTCGAACGCGGGGGAGTCATTGACATCATCCGTGGGTGAGTCATCGTCCGCGGCGGCGTCCTTGCATTCGACACCCGGCCGAGACCTCCTGTTACTCCGGATGCTTCCACCCCCGGACGAGGGATCCGACGGAGCCCCGTCGCCGCTGTACGTACCGCCCGCGCTTTGTGCAAGCTCATCCGCACGCGCCGCGGCGCTGGACGAGCTGCGCGCCAAGATGCTCGCGAGTTCATCCAGCCCCGAGGAACTCGAGCATGGGCAACTGCTCTGCCGCGAACACGCGATGTTTTTGGATTTCGTCACCCGCGTCATCGGGGGGCACGCGGACCGCGGCGTCTCCCTGTCCCTGTTCGGGTACTACGAACCCAAGCCTGAACGCGGGACGCAGCCGCAGGGTGTACCCGCCGCGCTCAGGCTGCGGGTCGAGCACCTCGACCGGGAGCTCTTGCTCTCTGGAGGCGGCCCCGGAACCTTCCTCGCGTGCGCTCACTCGTGTCTGCTGAGGGAGACGTTATCGAATCTTCTGCCGGGAGCCGTCGTGGATTGGGGCGCGTGGTCGGACGTCGTGAGCCAGGGTAACTTCCCGGCGGTGGCTAAGGAGTTCCTCGCTCGTCGCGAGAGACTCGCAGCCGCCGCGGAAGTCGCCGCCGGAGTCGACAACTCACCAAGCGATGGGAACGACTTACCAAACTCGAACCCTCCTCCCGCCGTGCTCTCACCCGGCAGTGCGTCCGAGGCTTACGCCGCGATGAACGTCCGCGATCGATGCGAGACGCTCCTATCCCTGCTCCGCATCGCGGTGAAGCTAGACGTGGGCGGGGTGCGGTCCGCCGCCGCCGCCGTTGACCGCGCCGCGAGGGTCCGTCCGGATTCGTACGCTTTCGCCTCCACGCAATGCCACCCCGCGCACGAAGTGAACAGGCGCCCCCTCGCACACACGATCGTCTGCCGCAAGCGTGGCGCCGACGGGACGATGTGGACGTACCGCGTGATCCCCGCGTCGCTCGATACCGGCCGATCCTTCGCGTTCGTGTTGGTGGCGACGGCGCCGGTGGAGTCGTCGAGTTCAAATTCGGGGGGGTCCGAGCGCGGCGGGCGCCGGGCCGGCGTACACGGATTGGGACTCCTCGGTTTGGACCTTGACGTATCATCGAACGTCAGGTGGCGTCGCGTGGCGGCCGCATACGGCGCCGAGGACGTGCGTCTCCTCGCTCGTTCCCTTCGTAAGATCGCGGACGCGTCGAATCCCGCCGACGCGGAGCCAGTCGCTGAATTAATCTCTCCGGTGACTGGTCGCCCTCGTCCCTCGCCACCCTCGCTCCCGCCTCGCGGGCGGGTGGCGTGCATGGGTCCCGGCGATCACGCCGCGTGCATCGCCACCGCGGAACTCTTGCACACGTACGCCGCGTACGAGGAGACCAGGGGCACCGAACACGCGGTGAAGCTGTCGAACGAGGACCTCGCGGTCCTCGTCGGTGAATCACCATTATCCACCGCGTTCGTCGCCGCCTTCCCCGCCCTCGGGGCATCGCACCCGGTCGCCAGGAACGATAACATCGCCACCCCGGGGCTGTCCAAACGTACGGACGGATCCAACGACACGTCCGCGAGGTGGCTCGACCCGAACGAGGTGCCTTTGGGGACCGCCCCGGAGCGCCCCGCGGTGGGTCGGGAGCACGTCGCCGAGCGGGTGTTTGTTCGAGTCAGGCGCGACAATGACGGAGCCGGCGGTGATTGTGATTGGTTCCCACCGCTGGGGCTCATGGAGCCGCACGTCGACGCCACGTACACCCGCGAGATCGGCGCCGTACGTCTCCTCGGGCTGACGCACTCGGCTGATACGATGAACGCGTGCGAGGAGAACGGCGAGGGTTCATCCCGGCCGGAGTGTCCGGTGTCTGGCGCTGAATTCGTCCACCTGGCATCGGGCGGGTCCGTGACCGTGGCTCAGCGGCACTGGATGCGCCACGTGGACGTCGTTCATTCGCCGGTCACGGTCACAAACGAAGGACCAGATGCTGCCGCTTCGTATTCCACGACGACGCCGCTCGAGGACTGGCTCGCATCACGCGGTGAGGCCCTCGGCGGCGACGACGCGTCCGGGCTCCGGGTGCTGGTATCGTGGCCCGCCGACGGGGCATGTTACCCCGCCACCGTGGAGAAGTTTCGTAACGTGGGCGGGAACGTCGGTCACCACGGAGCACACGCGGTGAGGTACGACGACGGTCACCGGGAGACGGTGCATCTCGCGCTGCAGACGTTCTGCCCGCTGGAACCGGTTGGGACGGCGGAACACCGACCCGAGACCGCCGATGAGAACGCCGAGGACGAGGCAGGCCCGAACCATTCCCGAGGAGAACACCACCACCGCCACCACGCGCGGCTGTTCGACCGGGTGTGTTGGTTCGCGCCGCGTGGAGACCAAACGGTCGCGGGGTGGCGTAAGGAACGCAGACGACGGGTGCAGATGAGGCCCCGGGGGTTGGACGTTGAAGCCCGGAACGTTCCGGCAGCAGCGGAGGACGCCGGGCCCGGCGTTCCAAACGTCGACGAAGACCCGGGACCCGAAGAGGAGGACGAAGGTATCATCGAATCAGGCGGCGTCGGAACCCGCGGGCGCAAACGAAGGCGCATGGACGACGGCAACGAGGACGACGCAGAGGACGGGAACGAACCGCCGGACTAAACTCGTCGCACGGCAACAGCGGCGAAAGAGAAGGACGGCGGTGTCGTCTAACACTGTACAATTAGCACACGTAGCATAGCTCACACCTGTACGCTACCCGGCTCGCCCGCCCCGTGTTTTTCAAGGGGTCGGGCGCCGGGACTCGCATGTGGGCGCCGCTAAAGCGGCGGCGGCCCACGCTTGCGCATTAGCTTTAGTCGAGGGACCACACAGGGCGCCGTTGCTCGGCCGGCCCGTTCCTCTTAGCCAAAAACTAGAAGTCTACTTTGTATTCACACAGGCTCTAACTAAGTACAGTACGCGATCCCGCTCGGGGTCATCACCCGGTCGTCACCCCAAAGATTTGTTCGCCCTCGCCAGCGCCAGCTTCTCCTCCTCCCGCTCCTTCTCGTGCGCCACCTCGTCCGCGTCGTGGAGCAGCAGCGGGAACATCCCGAGCAGACACCCGACGGATATCCCGATTATCGCACCCAGCACCTTCGCCAACCTCGGACCCCGGGCTGACTCTTGCGCCGCCGTGAGCACCGGGGACTTGAAACCCGCGCGTTCGGCGTACGCCTCAATCTTATTACTCGTCGCCACGCCCACGATGTCGGACAGTAAGTTACCCAGCCCCGCGGCGGCCATGGTGGACAACGCGAGCGTCGCGCCGATGCTCCGCTCGATGTATTCCCCGGCGGCGATCATGATCATGTTGTCCATGAACCCAAAGCCGACGAAGGGGATGGCCTGCGCCAGGAACACCGCGTAGAGGACGTTGTTGTCGACTCCAGATGACGAAGTTCCCGCCTTGGTGTGGATCTCGTCGACGTTGTTGTCGTCCACGTGGTGTAGCATCGGCATGGGGTGCCGCGGTTCGAGGTCGAGGAAGAATCTCGAGCGGAGGAACTTGTCGAACTCGTCGCGGTCGACGCGGCCGCTGCCGTCGGCGTCCGCGGCTCGGAAGAGGGCGTCCATCTGACCGGCGGTGATGCGGCGGGTGGATCCGCCGCGGGTGAGCAGGAGGGAATCGTCGCCGTGTTCCGCGGCGAGGAGGGCGCTGAGCATGGCGGTCCTCTGCGCGTTGGACATCCCTCGGACTAGTCCGTTCGCGCCCTTCGTCTCTGCCGGGAGGAGCTCCGGTACGAGCCCCGCGGTCCCCAACGACGACGACGACGACGATGCGACGCATGTCGTGTGGATACCCGCGGCGATGGACCGGCGGGTCACCGCATCGTCGGCCCCCGGGCGAGAGATGGGCGCGCTGGGCCGGCCGTTGTTAAGATTGCAACCGGGCCCGGCGCCCGCGACGGCGTCGGCTGCGATCGGGGCGGGGATGGCGCACGCATGGACCGATACGAGCGCGCCACGACCGATGGACGCGGCGCGGGACGTCGCGGTCCTGAGCATCGCGGCAGAGTCGATCGACCCTCAGTGCCCCGGAGGTGGCGAAGAGGTGGCGCGCCCGGCAGAATGGAGGCTGATAACGGAAAATCGGTGCCCACCTCGTTGGGAATATCAGATTCTCAACCGTCGATGCGACGTCGCCGTCGTTCACGCTGCCGCTCTACTCATTCGATATTTGCGCTAATACGTCGCCAAGACTCGAGCCTACATCATCAGAAATCTTGCGCCCCCGCCATCCCCGGCGCCGATCCCAGTCCGCCGAGGTTCAGTCCCGCCAAGGCTCCGCGTTCATCTCCGCCTGCATCTCCTCCCAGTCGACCTCGGTCGCCGCGGGCTCGCAGATTGATGCAGACCCACCGCACTCCTTGCACGTAGAGCGCCGACGACCGTGCTCGCAGATTTGTGACCCACCGCACTCCTTGCACCCATAGCGCTGACGACCGTGCTCGCAGATTGATGCACCACCGCACTCCTTGCATGTAGAGCGCACACGACCGTGCTCGCAGATTTGTGAACCACCGCACTCCTTGCATGTAGAGCGCACACGACCGTGCTCGCAGATTGATGCACCACCGCACTCCTTGCACTGAGAGCGCTGACGACCGTGCTCGCAGATTTGTGACCCACCGCACTCCTTGCATGTAGAGCGTATACGACCGTGCTCACAGATTGAGCCCCCACCGCACTCCTTGCACTGAGAGCGCTGACGACGGCCGTGCGGACAACCGCTACACACCTTGCACCACGAGCGGTACTTAACCCCGTGCTCGCACGGCCCGTAGTGTCTCTCCGCGTTCATCTCCGCCCTGCCGAGCTCGGTCACCGCGGCCGCGGGCGCCAGCGGCGACCCCGACGTCGGACCCCGAGCCTCCGACGATTTACGCCGCCTCCCGGGTTTCGGCACGATGACCGTCTCCCCCGTGGGCGTCGGGGGAAGGCTTGTGAGATCCAGCTTGTCGAACCGCACCGTCCATCGCTGGTCCACGAACCTCCCCTCTTTGCTCAGGCACCTGAACACCGCCTTGGAGTCAGCCTGCGACTTGGAGGTACCCTGCCCGATGAGGGCGCTGCGCGCGCCCGACTGAGCGGCCATCGCGTTTTTGAACTTCCGACCGGCCCTGTCGCACGCCTCGATCAGCTCGGTGACCGTCAGTCCTCCTTCGCCCGCGTCCCGCAGCACCTGGGTGACGAGCTCGCCCATGGTACCCTCGCCGTAGGGCGGAACGAATCCCGGCATCGTCCGTGTCTCCCCGTGCCCCGATCCCGGACCTCGACCCCGGATTGCCCCGTCAACGTGTGTGGGGGTGTTGGTATCGTCGTCGGAATCCGGGTCGTCGTCCTTTATCGGCGGGTGGTCGGCGTCGTCGGCACTCGCTTGCACAGCTGTGTCGGCACCCCCCTCGGCACCCCCCGCCCCCTCCCTGCCGAATCTGTCCACTCCAGCGTCCACTCCCGCGCCGCCCCCCGAGGTCTCGATACCCAAGCCCTGAAGAAGGGAATACGTGGGGGCCTGAGGAGACCCGCGAACCGCGACGCCGGCGCCCGGCGGTCCGTGGCTCGACGTCATCGATCCATCGCCGCCGGCTTGGTCCCACGCGGCCGCCGCCAAATCCCTGATCCCCCCGGCATCCCCGGAGTTTGCGTCGGGTTTGCGAGCGGGTGGCGGCGGAGCGGGCCTCGCTTCTTGGGCGTCCTCGTACGAGTAAATATCCTTGAGTGATCTCATCAGCGGTTTGGGTCTCGACGGCGCCGCGTTCGACGCGAACTTTCTCGCCGCGCCCGGGGATAGGGACGCGCGCGCGTGCGGCAGGTCCCTCGCGAAGCGCGGTATCTTGCCGTCAACGCCAAAGTCGTCCTCTTCCGTATCGGGCTCGGATGCGGGTGCGGATGCGGCGGCTACACCCGACCATCGCTGATGGTGATTGGCGACGCCAACCTGGTGCTGAATCATCTGCATCGTCTCTTCCGCGGGTCTCGCGATAACATCCGGGATACGCGGGCCGGTCGCGTCGTTCATCGTCGCCGCCGCCATCTCCGGCATCCCAGCCTCGATCTCGGCGTTTTGCACCCGCATGATGACCAAGCTGACGAGTTGCTCCTGTATCTGCTCCACGGACGCGAGCCTTTGCATCACGTCGGCCAACTCCATCCTGGACTGCCGGATCTCGCGCCTGAAGATATCCTTGAGTAAGGTGTCTTGCCGGTTCTCCTGCATTAGCCTCTCGTCGATGACCGATCGGCCCATGCCCATACCCACGCCCCCCGCGTGCGAGAGCATCTCCATCCCTTGGACCTGGAAGGGGATCTGCACCTGCGAGTTCCTTCCCGGATTCCGGACACCTTGGCGCGTAATCCTGTTGAGGTTCTCCGAGCCGCCCCGGAAAAACCTGGGGTTGGCGAAGGTCCAGGAGTTCTGCTCGACCTTACGGAAGCCCTGAGATGTTCGGCGATTGAGGGGGTGAAGGAGGTCAGGATGTGAAGTCAATTTTTTTTAACATTTTCGGTCCCCGCCAGTGTTGCAGAAAAGTGGGCGATGACATCCGGACCGGGAGGGTGGGATGAACGCGGGCCGGGTGCGCTATCGAGGGCCACCCCCGGCCCCGCGCGATGACCGGGACCGTGGTATAGATCCAAACGAGACGATGGTGATTGAACCCGCGGTAGATTCGTGTCGGGAGCCCGCGGGACGGGTGACTCACGTAGTTGTTCAGCTGCCTGACGAAGCTGACGAAGTTGTATCTTGAGAGGTATCGCGAGAAGTGCAAAGGCATGACCTCGTCGGTGAACTTTTGCACATCGTATATGGTGAACGCCTTGCCATCCTCGGTCCAGGAGACGATGTCCTTGAGGCTCGTATCCTCCATGATAGTGTACCTGCGAGTCGGGCGCGGTCGGGGCGCGTGTCAGCGAGGGAAGGGACGATGCGATGGCATTGGCGGGTTCGCCCGCTTCTTTTCCTCCACGGATGCCGAACGATGGCACTCACAGTTTGCGCGGGAACTCGGGCCCATGTAACCACGAACTACGCGCATCACCATCCGACGCCATTGATCCGAGAGGATCGAATGTGAGATCCGATCGCGCGGGGCGCAATCGACGGTCGCACGCTCGCGGACGACCCGACTCCGCGCGGCGTGACACACTGGAATCCAACGCTTTTTTCCACGTTTCGTTCTAGAATTTTCTCGAACGGATAACGGAAACGTCAAGAAATACGATTGATCGTCTGGCAGTCTGGTTATGAACACCCTCGTCGGTAGTCTAAGCTCGTCGGTCTAATCCGTCGTCTCGCGCTCGTCTCACGCGCCAGGTCCGTACACGCGCACCACCCCATCGCTCGTCCCCACCGCGAACGACGCGCCACCGAACGCGTCGCCCAAGCAACCGACGCCCCATCCCGCCGCTGTCACCGACGATACCTCCTCGTCGACCCGCCTCGCCCAACCCGCCCCGAGCCCGCCGCCTCCTACATCCGCCCGTTCGCCGTCGCCGCCCCACTCGGCGACGACGTCCCCGGTGGACACGTCGGATACCCTGAACCCGTCGCCCCTCTCGCCCGCCGTCGTCACGCACATCACATCCGTCTCGCCCCTCGAAGCGGACAGCACGCACGCGCCGCGGTTATTAGCGCCGCCGAAAGTCGAGCAGACTTCGCGAAGAACGCCGCGGTGCGCCGAGTAGTTGAACCCGCCGTTGCTCCGCCACGCCTGCAGGTCACCCTGCGCGCTGAGGGTGAGGACGTCGTCGGATGCACCCGCGTGCGCGCAGGTGACCCAGCGCTGGCCAGTCTCCAAGGCGGCGAGTCGGGCGGGGCGGCCCGGCGCCCGAAGGTCAAAGACGCGGCCGCCGTTTGACGCCACCAGCGCGAGGGACGCGGGCGCTGTTCCGTGCGCACCGCCGCCCGTCGCGTTGCTCAGGGACATGGCGTGGATACGCGCGGCGCCCGCGACGTGCAGGGTCATCGCCGGGACAGCCGCGCCGCCGCCCAAGGAGGATCGATGGCCGCCGCGGGGAGCCAGCCTGACGTCCCATAGGAACACGTCGCCGCCCTCGCCGGCGGCGACGACGACCGGGCCGCCGTGCGCACCTCCACCCTTGATGCACGTGAGCTCGGGGGAGACGCCGTCGACGGTGGTGAGAAGCACGCCGAGCTCGCGGCCGGTCGCGAGGTCGTGGCGCGCGACGTGCGGGTCGCGGCCGGCGCTCGCGATGAAAGCTTCGGTGCCGATGGCGACGGCGGAGGTGAGCCCATCCTTCGGGCCGCGGATCATGGCAGCCGCGCGGCGGGACCCCGGCGCGAACAACCGGACCGCACCGTCGCTCGTCGCCGTCATCAGCATCCCGGCGCCGTCGCCGCCGTCGGCGCCGCCCAGGAACTGGAGGTTCACGACCTCCTTTCGCAGTTCCACGATTTGCGACGCGTTTTTCCTGGTGGCGATTCCAGCGGCGGTCGGGTTCTTATGCTTCCCCGCCGAGCCTCCCGGGGTCATGACCAGCGCGGGGGTCGCCTCCGCCGCGGCGGCAGCCACCTCGAGTGCGCGCGCGGTCGGGGGGGTTACGGCGGGGGTCATGAAGACGCCGCCGCCCTCGTCGCCGATCTTCGCGACAGCCTCCGTGGTTCTCGCTCCACCCGCACCCGCGGCGGCGTAATCCATGACGATGAATCCATCCTCGTCAACCATGGAGGGCGCGACGGCGGCTTCCATGGCCCTCATGACCCCGGCGCTCATGGGCGCGAGCGGCGTTGTGGGTTTCACGGCCACGCCCGGGGTGGCGACGGCGGCGAGCGAATCCATCGGGACCATGGGATGGGAGGAGAGCCGGCGGGATTCGACGTTCGGCTTGAATGCGGTGTCTGCGGCTGCGGCGATGGCGTCGACAACCTGGCCGGGGCGCGCGAGTGAGAGGTCCATCATCCTCGGCGGCGGCGGCGGCATGGCTGCGGCGTGCGTCGCATCCTGCTGCATCGCGGCGGACGGAATCAGTGGCTGGACCAGCTCCATCGCCGCGGCGGGTGAAATCTTGGGGTTGCCCTTGATGACGAGCTCGAGCATCCGCCGCTGGAGGTCGGCGGCGCGGTTGAAGAGCTCGGTTTCTTCGCGTTGCAGCGTCTGCATCCGCTGCGAAACCGCGTGGGACTCCTGGGCGCGCCGTTGGAGCTCCTCGCGGGTCGCGCGAAGCTCCTCCTCGACGCCCTTGACCGCGCTCAAAGGGAAAGGGCTGGGCGCGACTTGCGGCTGTCGCCTAGCCGCCTCGGCTGCGGCGGCGGCTCTCGCCGCTTCCTCCTTGGCCGCCGCCGCCTCCGTCGCCATCGCCGCCAGCCGCGCCCGCGTCGCGTCCTCCTCCGCGCGACGCATCTCCAGCTGCGCCTGGAACTCCGCGCGCATCCTCGCTTGCTCCTCTGACGCGTTCTGCGCCCTCTGAAACGCGAGCCGAGCTTCGTTTTCCATCTGACGCTTCTGGTTCGTGAGCGCCTCTCGCTGCGCCTCCAACTGCGCGGCTTGCCTGGAAGCCTCCGAACGCATCTTCAGCTGCTGACGCTCGAGCGCCTCGCGCTGCTCGAGGAGCTGAAGAGCCTGTTGCTCGACGAGCGCCTGGAGCTCCGCGGCTCTGCGCTCAGCGGCGGTGGGCGCGGCGTCGGTGACGACCACCGCGGGTGAAGCCGGCGTGAACGAGGCGGTTTTCATCGCGGAGAGTCGCGGGGACCTTCGCACCGGCGACGGCGACGGCATCGCTTGCACAGCTGTGTGCATGGGCGATTGGACCGCGGGCATGGGCGGGGATAGCGCCGCGATCGCATCCGCGGAGATGGCGCCCGCGGAGATTGGCGCGTCGACGGCGGGTGACGTGAAATCATCGCGAAGTGAAATCTCACCCTCCTCGAGGGGGCTCGCCGGCGGGATCATCGGGGAAGGACCAGGGGACGCGTGCGCGATCGTCTCTCGCGTCTCCGGCTCCTCGAACGTCTCCGGACCTTCCAGCTCGGGGATCGTCTCAGCCTCCGCGATCATCTCGTGTAGGGTGGCACCCGCCGCGACGAGCGCGGCGGCGCCGAGAAACCCAGATCCAATCTCGTTCGCCGCAATCTCCCCATCCTCGAGCGGGCTCGCCATCTTCGCCGGGGTCGGGTTCAGGATATCCCGCGACGGCGTCTTGGACGATGCGCGCTGTCGCTCGATGGGCTCACCTGGGGTGTGCGCGGTGAACGCCGGGATGGCGACGGTCGCCGCCGCGATGTCGAGCGCGGCGTCGAACGCTGACGTCGTCGTCGGCGTTGGGAGGTCGCCGTCGACGTCCAGGTCCATGGACCGGTCGTCGTCCACGTCGTCGCGGGTGAGGAAGGAGGTTCCTTCGTGTTCCTCCGGCTCGATGAGGACACTGTCGTCGGCAGTATTCGTGACCTCCGCGAAGAGGCTCAGCGCCGGGGAGGCACCTGCCGGGGGCGCCATGGGCTCGGGTTCCGGCATCGTCTCGTGGGATTCATTCAGCGTGACATTCGCCGGCGTTCCCATCTGCAACGCTTCGAACGCGGCGTTATACGGCGCCAAGGCGGGAACCACCATCGTGGCCTCCTCCAGGAACGGGTTCACGGCGACGTTCGCCAGGGGCGAGACGTGCTTGGGCGGGGGCGGGGGCATGGCGGCCTTGGCCTCGGCATCCGCCGCGGAGGCGTCGTACGCGTTTGCCTTTGCGGCTCTGAGCCTCGACCTCGTGGACGGTGGGGTGAGTAGGACGGTGGTGACGGGGACGGACGCGAGCTCTGAGAGGGGCGTGCGTTCCTTCTTCTCCGCGGTCATCTCCATCGCCGCGTCAGCCTCGGCGTCGTCCTCGTCGTCGGCATCTTGGTTCTTCGACGGGGTGGCGGAAGGGGTCTTCATCTCAGCCGGGGTGAATCTGGGCCTGCCGTTGCGCGCGGCGCCGCTCGCCATCGCCGCCGTCGCGGGGCTCCTGGCCGATAGCTTCCTCACGGACTTCTTCCTCGCGCTGACGTAGTTGTTCTCGCGGTCGCGGTCGCGAAGCGCCGCGCCAGGGGACTTCCACGGCGCGCGCTTGGCGAGGGACTTTCCGGGGGTTCGGTAATCTGGCTCTTTCGCGATGGGCGCGATGTCCCCCTTGGCGACGGATGCGCCGCTGGGAGCGCCGGCACCGGGTGGCGACAGGCGCGCGCTACGCCTCGGGGCGTCGCGGCCGAACATCGCGACGGGATACGACTCCTGCGCTAGTTCAAGTGGCGTCCTTTCGTGGCGGTCGTGGTACAACAACGCCTGCAGCCCCGAGTGCAACGGTTATTTTTCTGCAGCATCGAATTTCCCATGTGCTAGAGTGCTAAATGGCTGGTGATTTCACCGCGCGTATGTGCCAGCAGTCATAAAAATTAACGAAATGCCAAGTTGTCACGTATGTGTACCAGTCAGGCGCGAGGGTTTCGCGGGCTCGTTGGAAAGATCGAGACCTCGACGTCTTTTCGGGCCGGCCCCCACCTCGAGCGGCACAACCCGACGCCCCGCGGATATATCGCCGCATACGATGACCACGATCTGGCGCCCACACTGGTTGATCAAGCATATCGAATCCGTCGAGGAGGAAGTGCCCGACGACGATGTCCCGGATGTCAAGGTGGAGCCTCCCGCTGACGACGATGGGATAAATGGGGAAGACGGAACGACGCCTTCCGAGGGAAAGGGCGCGAAGCGGAAGAGAGCCCCTCGGACGAAGGGGCCATGCGAGCATGGCGTGAAGTACCGCTCTAAGTGCAAGGTGTGCGGTGCTTGTCCGCACGGTCGTCGGCGGTCTCAGTGCAAGGAGTGCGGTGGGGCTGCAATATGCGAGCACGGTCGTCGGCGCCATGTGTGCAAGGAGTGCGGTGGTGCATCAATGTGCGAGCACGGTCGTCAGCGCTCTCAGTGCAAGGAGTGCGGTGGGGGATCAATCTGCGAGCACGGTCGTGTGCGCTCTTACTGCAAGGAGTGCGGTGGGGGATCAATCTGCGAACACGGTCGTCAGCGCTCTCAGTGCAAGGAGTGCGGTGGGGGATCAATCTGCGAGCACGGTCGTCAGCGCTCTTATTGCAAGGAGTGCGGTGGTGCATCAATATGCGAGCACGGTCGTGTGCGCTATCGGTGCAAGGAGTGCGGTGGTGCATCAATCTGCGAGCACGGTCGTCGGCGCTCTGAGTGCAAGGAGTGCGGTGGGGGATCAATCTGCGAGCACGGTCGTGTACGCTGTCGGTGCAAGGAGTGCAGGAAATAGCTCGTTAATGGACGAAACAAGTTTGTACGTGGCTCAGTCAATATTTACAGCAACATGCAGGTAGTTCAGGGTCCCCGCCGGACCCTCGTATCATAACGTAGGCGCAACTCCTCGAGCGACGCTTCACCTCGCGGCGGACTCCTCCTCATCCTCGTCAAAGTCCAAGATGTCCTCCATCCCGTCGCGAATACCCTCGCCAGCCGCGGGCGCCTCGAAGAGCCCGCCGCCGGACGCGCCCGCGAACGCCCCGAGCACCGGCTCGGACTTGGCATCGGACGGATCGTTGGGCTTGATACCGTAGGTCCCCGCCAGGCGCTCCGCGATGGTCCTCCTCACGTCCGCCTCGACTTGCGTCTTGATCTCGGGGTTGGCGTCGAAAAACTCCATGGCCGCCGCTCGTCCCTGGCCCAGGCGCTCCTCGCCGTAGGAGTACCACGCGCCCCTTCTGGTGATGACGTCGAGCTCGTCCGCGGCGTCGAGCATGCACCCGTCGCGGGAGATGCCGAGTCCGAACATCATGTCAAACTCGGCCGTTTTGTACGGTGGCGCGATCTTGTTCTTGGCAACCTTGCACTTGACGCGGACGCCCTCGTCGTCGGCGCCCGCCTTGCCGCGGATGATCTCCTTGCGGCGAATGTCGAGGCGCACGGAGGCGTAGAACTTGAGCGCGTTACCGCCGGTGGTGATCTCGGGGTTGCCGTAGATGACGCCAACCTTGCTGCGGAGCTGGTTGAGGAAGATGATGGTGACCCCAGCCTTGGCGGCGTTGACGTTGATCTTGCGCAGCGCCTGGGACATGAGCCTGGCGTGCGCGCCCACCTGCACCATGCCAATCTCGCCCTCAATCTCGGACCGCGGGACGAGCGCGGCGACGGAGTCCACGACGATGAGGTCAACCGCGGACGATCGCACCAGCGTGTCGACAACCTCCAGGCCCATCTCCCCAGTCTCCGGCTGGCACACAACGACTTCGTCCACGTTCAGGCCGAGGCGCTGGGAGTACTCCGGGTCGAACGCGTGCTCCGCGTCGATGAGCGCGACGGTCCCGCCGATCTTCTGCATCTCCGCCATGGCGTGCAGCGCGAGGGTCGTCTTTCCGGAAGACTCCGGACCGTATACCTCGACGATGCGGCCCCGGGGGAGGCCGCCGCCGAGCGCGAGGTCGAGTGTCATGGCGCCGGAAGGGAAGGTGGCCACCTTGGCCTGGCCAGCCTCGCCGAGCTTCATGATGGACCCTTTACCGAAGTTGGCGTCGATCTCGCCGAGGACGCGGTCGAGCGCCTTCTTCTTGGCGTCGCGGACGGCGGTTTCCTCGGCGGTCATCTTGGTGGGTTCCTTGGCCGCCTTGGCCTGTTTGGCGGAGGCTTTGGTCTTGGCGGAGGGCTTCTTGGCGGCGGGCTTGGTGGGGGATGGTCGCTTAGTCGCCGCGGTCTTCGCGGCGGACTGCGCGAGGAGCCTGGCGGCGACGGAGGACTTTGGGGCGCCCTGGAAGGCGGAGCTGCTGAAGGAGCTGGCACCCGTGAAGCTCGAATCGTCGTTCGATCCGGCACCGTCGGCGGTGGACGCGATGATCGCGGCGGGGGCGCGGCGATGGATCGCGCGTTTGGTGGCCCTGATACCCTGGATGGAAGGAAGGAAGGGACGGTGTGGGACGCGGGACGGTCAGGTTCGGTCGTGAAGGGGGAAGACACGTGGGAGGACTCGCGCGGGTATTTCAAGATCGCGTGGGAAAATCTTCGTTGTTTCGCGACCTAACGCGCGGTGATCTCGCGGGGCGTGCGGCGTGTCGGGGCGCACCTGCTTGGCGAGCGCGCCGTTAGCGAAGCCGGCGGTGAGAGAGATGCCCGTCATTGTAGCAACGGATTGTATAACCTTTCCGGCACGATACATCCGCGCCTTGGCAAGTGCTCAGGGACCGGCGCCCTTCGAGGTTTTGGCGCGCAAATGATAAACGAGGCGGCGAATGCCGCGAATATCACGATTTGCAAAACTGATGTCCTCGGAAACCGCAAACCTCCGAATTTTCCGTTTTTCCCGACGGATATCCGTCGACGGATTGTGCGCACGGCGCGGGGCGCGGCACCGCTAATTGTGGGATTTACGCTCCGCAAAGGCCGCGCACTCGTTCAGTGCATCGAATAGAGCGATTCCCTCAGTCACGTCGCGTCGTGATTCGACCTTCCCGCGTCTCGGCGCGCGCATGGCGGGCGACCACCAGGATCCGTCGACGGTTTTCGACGGATATCCGTCGCGGAGAGTTGACAAAAGGTGAGGACATCAGTTTTGCAAATCGTGATATGATAATCCGCGGTGAAAAATCGTGACTCGGACTCGAGAGTCAATCTTTCGCCACTGTCACCTCCGCCGACGAAGCGCGTCTTGACTCCACCCGCCATCCTCGAGGATGGACTGGAGCACCAAGGCGATGCTGCAGGAGACCTTGCGGTGCCTGCAAAAGACGGAGACCGACCTGGGAGTGAACCTGGACGGCGTGCGCAAGCACGTGAGCGCGGCGATCATGGAGTTTGACAAAGTCCATGGGCGGTGCGAGCGATGCAGGGGGCGGGGGGTGTCACGGTGTGTCCTGTGCGGGGGCGTCGGGGAGTTGCAGTACCCGAAGCACCAGAAGTGCACCAGGTGCCTGGGGACCGCGCTGGAGCAGTGCGCGGAGTGCTGCGGCTACGGCATATCGTGACACGTGTCCAAGCCGAGAGCGGCACACGTGGGTTCTCATCTGATTGAGAAGAGGTTCTTCTCCTCCGTCGAGTTTGACCGCGTTGATGTAGTCATATTGTCGACCGCGCCGCCACTACAGGCAGGCGCGCGTCTGTTGTAAACCGAAACGAACGAACGCGCACGAGACGTGCGTGGGCTTTAATACTCTGCGTGCCTTTGCATTACACGTTAGAACACACGATTCACTTCACGGCTAAAACGACGCATGTTTAGGCTGCGGGGCGGTGGTAGTGGCAGGTGACGAAGGGCATCTTAGTGGCGACCGCCTCGCTCTTCCGTCCGCGCGTCTCCACCTGAAGCTCGGTACCCGCCTTGGCGTGTGACTTGAGCACGTACCCCATCGCGATGTTCGTCTGGAGCACGGGGGAGAATCCGCCGGACGTGATCTCGCCGACGACTTCTCCGTCGGCGGATAGAACCTTGCTTCCGCCCCTCGCGGGTGCGCCTTTGCCAACCTTGAGGCCGATGCGTCGGTGCGTGACCGTCTTGGGATCCTCGAGCTGCGCCTTGATGACGTCACCGCCGACGAAATCGCATTTATCGCGGCGGGACTTGCCGATGGTCCACGTTAATCCCGCTTTGATGGGACCGATGTCTTCGTTCAGGTCGTTCCCGTAGAGGCACAGCCCGGCTTCCAGGCGAAGTGAATCGCGCGCGCCGAGGCCGCACAACCTGGCATCCGGGTTCTCGAGGAGCTTCTTCGTGAGATCGACGGTGTCGGCCTTCTTGAGGGAGATCTCGAAGCCGTCCTCGCCGGTGTAGCCGGTGCGCGTGAGCCACACGGGTTTCCCCGCGACGGTAGCCTCGGTGAACATGCCAAAGTAGAGCTTGGACAGGTCGATGTCGGGCGCGAGGGGCTGGAGGACATCCACAGCCTTGGGCCCCTGGAACGCGAGGAGCGATCGATCGCCGTGGACGATGAACTCGCAGTCCTTACCCTTGGCCTTGAACGCGGCGAGGTGCTTGTTGATGTGCGCCTGGTCCTTCTCGCTGCACGCGCCGTTGAGGACAATGTACACGTCCTCGTCGTTGACCTTGGTCACCACGGTGTCGTCGATGATGCCGCCCTTGTCGTTGGTGACTACGGAGAGGGTGCCGGTGCCGTCTTTGAGGGAGCGGATGTCGCCGACGACGATGGACTCGACGAATTCGATGGCGTCCTTGCCGCGCATGGAGGACCCGAGCATGTGCGAGACGTCGAAGATGGAAGCCTTGGAGCGGCAGTGCTGGGTGGCTTCCATGATGCTGTCCTTGTACTGGATGGGCATGCTGTGACCTGCGAAGGGAACCTGGGGGATGGGATGTGGGGATGGATGCGTTTGGGAGGTCAGTGGATCGTGTCGTTGGAGGTGCATCACGCGATACGTCGGTTGGGAAGGATGCCGGGTGGAAGGATGCGCGGGGGCTGGACAGCCCGGGGCGGGCTTCCGTTATCCGCCCGTTTATCCATCTGTGTTTTTTCCTCGGTCGCGTGTGAAGGGGGGTGGATCGATCGCGGGTTCGCGCTTGGGTCGAGGTCGCGACGTCGCTTTGGATGCCGCGGTGAATCCCCGAACGCCGCGTCACACACATCGTCTGAACACACGCGAAGGAGGGATCGAAAACCAAGCGGCGACGACGGCTCGTCACTCGATCGCGGGCGCCCCTTTAAACGCGGTGGGACCGGGACGTACCATCTTTCCGCCCATCTCGAGGTGGAAGTCGTACAGCGCCGTCTTCAGGAGGTTGGCGTCGGAGGCCATGTGGCGGTATGTGGGAATGAGCAGCGGGCGAGCGGCCTGGCCCGCGAGGGGCGCGGCGCGCTGCGCCAGTCGCTGGGCCGCGTGTCGAAGAGCCATCGAACTGTGCCGAGAAAGATCGATGCCAAGTGGAAACGATTGCGAGTTTCGACGGCACCCTCCCGATTTTCCTGACTGTCGCTCACTGGATTCGCCGCGAGTTTGGGGTTAAATTCCCCCATTTGGGGTTGCCCAGCCCCATCCCGCCGAGTTTCGGCGCCCGATCGCCGCGTCAGCACCACCACTTTCATCGATCTCGAGATGGCCTGCGTCGCGTCCGCGCTCCGGCTTCGACCGGCGCCGCCCGCCTTCGCCGGGTGCCACGACACCACCCACCGCCGCTGCAGAGGAACATACCGCGTCGCCGCGTCCGCAGCCGAGAAGGCTGATGCGCCGTCGTACGTGTGCGACGACAAAGGGGTCTGCGGCAGCGTGGACGAGTTGAAGGCGAACGAAGCGGACGCGGTGACGACACGCCGCGCGTTGAAAGAGTGGGGCGCGGTCGTCAACGCGCTGGCCGAGGGCGAACAGACGGTCATCTTCCGCAAAGGCGGCCTACAGGACGGCAAGGGCGGGTTCAAGCTCGAGGCCCGGCAGTTCGGCCTCTTTCCCACAGTCTACCACCCCAAGGACGTCGACGGGAAACAATCGACTCCGGCTTCGAAAAAGTTTGTCGAGGCGAAGGTGCCTGACATGAAGAAAGGCGAGGACGTGCCCATCGCCGTCGTCGCGGAGGTCACCGGCGCGTGGGTCACGCACGACAGCGCCGTGCTGGACGCCCTAAACGAACACCACGTGTGGTCCAGGGACGTGCTCGAGTCACGGCTCTCATGGAAACCTGAAACTCCAATCACAGTCTTGGAACTCCGAGCCAAGAAACTTCCTAAACCGCGCGTACACGCCTTGCCGCCGGACCTGGACAAGTACGGGGGATGCAAGAGCTGGATCGACCTGCCGTTCTCGGTGCCGGTCAAAGGTGAAGAGGCGACGCCGGCGCTCAGCGATGAAGTGTTCGGTGAGAGACAAAAGTCACTGCGAGCGGCGCTCGCGAGCGTGGACCACGTCGGATTCTCAAAGGCGAACAAAAGCGCCGTGGACGTGTGACCTAATGACAGTGCAATTAGTGTGTGAACGTCGTTTTCGATTCGCTATTTGACATCGTCTATTTCCGTTCCGTGTTCGTACAGTGTGGGTCGGCGGCGGCGGCGGTCAGCGCTGGCCGGCCTGAAGCGATATATGCCGCCGCCGCCGCCGCGCCCGAAGAAAAACTAACAATCAATCGATCTCCAGAGAACGTAGATCGAGCCCGCGGAGAATCTCATCGACTCGATCGAGTCAGGCCCGATCTACATTCACTCATCGATCTCTCTCACCTGAACTCATCCTCCAGCGTCCGAAACGCCGTCGCCAGGTCGCGTCCCAGCTCCGACAGCTTGTGCGTCACGCCGGCCTCCCCGATTGCCGGATCTTCAAACTTCTGACTCGCGATCCGGTACATCAAGTCTCCCATCCGAGCCCTTATGACGTTGTACGTGATCTTCGCGCCGTCGACGTTTGCGGTCTTCTCGACAGCCGCGTTCGCCAGGTTGTGAAACTTGACGATGTTCCGGAGCATCCCCGCGGATTTGTAAAACGGACAGTACTTGTCGTACGCGGTGAACGAGTTCTGCTGGAGGAAATCTTCCTTGAGGAACTTCGCCGTCTCCAGCGTGATCTTGTCGGACTCCGCTAACGAATCCTTCCCCACGAGCTGCACGATCTCGTTCAGCTCATCCTCCTTTTGCAAAACCTCCCTCGCCTTTGCGCGCAACGTGAGAAACTCCGGATCCGTCTTTTCGTAAAAGGGTTCCAGCGCGTTGTTGTATTTGCTGTACGAGATGAGCCAGTTGACTGACGGGAAGTGCTTGCGCTGCGCCAGCTTCTTGTCCAAGCCCCAGAACACCTGCACGATGCCCAGCGTCGCGCTCGTCACGGGATCGGAAAAGTCCCCACCCGGCGGGGACACCGCGCCGACGATCGTCACCGAACCTTCCCTGCTCGGGGAACCGAGGCACTTGACTCGCCCGGCTCGCTCGTAGAAGCTCGCCAGCCTGGCGCCCAAGTACGCGGGGTACCCCGAGTCCGCGGGCATCTCCGCAAGCCTTCCCGAGATTTCACGAAGCGCCTCCGCCCACCGCGAGGTTGAGTCCGCCATCATGGAGATGTTGTACCCTTGGTCGCGGAAATACTCGGCGAGGGTGATGCCCGTGTAGATGGAGGCCTCCCTCGCGGCGACTGGCATGTTGGACGTGTTGGCCACCAGCGTCGTCCGCTTCATGATGCTCTCCTCGGACCCGTCCGGGAGCGTCATGGTGAGCTCGGGGAACTCCGCGAGCACCTCCGCCATCTCGTTCCCGCGCTCGCCGCATCCCACGTAAACGATCCCGTCGCTGTTGGAGTACTTGCTCAGCGCCTGCGAGATCACCGTCTTGCCGCAGCCGAACGCGCCTGGGATCGCGCACGTGCCTCCGAGCACGGACGGGAACATGACGTCCAGCACGCGCTGGCCGGTTAGCAGCGGGTGGTTCGCGGGGAGTTTCTCCGCGACGGGCCGCGCCGCTCGAACCGGCCAGTGCTGTAACATCGAGTAAGACTTTTTCACTCCGTTGAACTCGAGCTCGATGACGTTGTCCTCGAGGGTGTACTCGCCGGGGTCCGCGATGTAGGTGATGCGGCCGCGCGCGTTGGGCGGGAGCATGATCCTGTGCTCGATGAGGTTGTTCTCCGGGACGATGCCGAAGATGTCGCCGCCGGAGATGAGGTCGCCCACCTTGAACTGCGCGTTTTTACCGACCGGGTGATTGAATTCCCACGCGTGTTTCAAGTCGAGCGCGGGTACGTTGATGCCCCGTGGGATGAAGCAGTCGCCGCACACGTCCGCGATGGTCTTCAACGGGCGCTGGATCCCGTCGAAGATGTTACCCATGACCCCAGGCCCGAGTTGCACGGACAGAGGCTGCCGCGAGCGCGCCACCGGGTCCCCCACGGTGAGCCCCGAGGTTTCCTCGTAGCACTGGATGGTCGCGGTCTCGCCCTCCAGGCGGATGATCTCGCCGATGAGCTGGTCGCCGCCGACTCGAACGAGCTCGTACATCGCCGCGCCGTACATGTTGTCCGCCACCACGACGGGGCCGGACACCTGCGGATATTCGTGGGGTGGATGGAGAGGGGACGGTCAGGCTGGGCGAAAACTCGTTGTTAGGAGGGGCGCGGATCTCGGATTGCAACGTGAGTAGGGTTGACGGGAGCGACGGTGAGGGACGGCGCTCACCTTCTTCACATGGCCGTATTCGCTCTCCTTATCCTCCCCGAACATGGACATTGTGTCACAAACGTCTCCCTCCGGCCAGTCACCGGCGCCGGGAGCTGTGGTGACGGAGTTGTGGCGAGCTCGTGGGTGACGGAAAAAACACGGAGCGGCGATCGCTCTCGCGACCGTTGGTGGGTGTGTGATTTAAAGAGCTCCCAGGGACCCGGACGCTTCACACCGCCCCGTGCCTGAGGAGCCGGCTCTTGGAAAAAGAGCTACCCCTCGGTCCCAACATGTCGTTCGGCGGCGTGCCCCCATGGGCCAAGACGTCCGGCAAGGACCCGCGGCTCGAGCGCAGGCGCGTCCTCATGGTCGTCAGCGAGAACAGAAAAGTTCGGCTGGAAGGCGCCGAGGAGCGCCAGCGAGAGCGCGCCGCGAAGGCGTACTCCAAGGCTGCGAACGACAATATCGACGCCGCACACAGGCCGTTCACGACCGCGCCACCCGTGGAGGTGCGTCGAAGCATCCAAACCCGCCCCTTTCCATCCCGAGACGGGGTCATCATCGCCGCGGGAGGCTCGCGCATTTAAACGTTGACGGACAGCCCCGAGAAAACGCATCGACTCCCACCCCCGTTCTCACCCTTCCATCTCCCGATTCTTCATCCCCAGGACGTCACGCAGGTGAGGCTCGACCGATACGGCAACTTTAAGCGGCCGGAGGGAGCCCCTGTCCTTAAGGGCTCCCCGCCGAACGGCATCGCGCCGCGCGTCCGCCCTCCCCATCCCGAACAGCCGTGGTCCAAAGACGCAGCCGTGGAGAAGGTTCGCGAGGAACGCAAACGCATCGCCGAGGCCAAGGCTGAGACGGAGCGCATCGCGCGCGCCGTGGAAGCCGCGGCCAAGCGCAGGATGCGCAAGACGAAGAAGAAGGGGGACACGACGACGAAGCACGCGCACTTCGACGCCAATCCCGAATCCGCACCCATCGATAGACCGCACACGCCACCGGCGATTGAAGCCGCCCCGAGCCCGCGGAAAACCCCGACGCGCAAGGCGACGGTTCCCGTGTACTCCGTCGCCGGGCGCAAGGTGTCGCTCTTCGACCTCCTGCGCGAGAAGATCCTCGCGTCCGGCGAGGGCGATTCAATCGCGGCGCAGAGGGCGTTTAAGCTCGCCGCCGATCGCGACGGCAAGATCGATGCCGTCGCCATCGCCGCCGTCATGCGCCGCTTCAACGTGAGCGCCACGGACGACGCGGTTGCCGCAGTGATGACCAGGCTCGACCCAGCCGGCCGCGGGCTCGTCGACCACCGCGCCTTCCTCGAGGCTGTCATGGACGAGGAAGTCGTCGGTTATACCTCGACGTCTGTCTCAATCCCCACGACTCCGGAGAGCTTCCACGGTAAACCCAAGCCCGCGAAAGACGTCGCGCAGTACGGCGGCGACGTCGCCGCGATGCGCGAGCTCATCATCGATAAGATTGCTCAAAAGTTCGAGGGCAGCGTCGCGTCGCTGAGAAAAGCGTTTAACTCCTTCGACGGCGACGGCGACGGCGCGGTGAACGAGTCAGAGTTCAGAGCGGTCCTCGCCAACTTCCTCATCGTTCCCCCCGCAGACGTCCTCTCCTCACTGTTCGCGACGCACGCGGACCCAGCCACCGGGCGCATGAGCTTCAACGGGTTCGTCGCTGGGTTTGTCCCGGAGGATATCGCGGCTGGTATCGACCCCGACGCCGAAGCGAAGATCCGCGACGGGTTTTCGGCCAAATTTTCCGGCCCCGGCGAGGCTCTCGCGTCCGCGGCCGCCGCCAAGGGCGGCTCGCTGCTCTTCGCGGACGCGCGTGACGTGCTAGGCCCGGACGCGGACCCCGAGCTCGTCCGCCGGCTCAAGGAACTCGGCGACGACTGCAGGGAGGGACTGATCCTGACCGAGTCTCTCCGCGACGCGGTTGTGGAACACCAAAAGTCCCTATCCGACGCCGCGGTGGCACAGGCGAAGCGGGACTTCATCGACGGGTTCGGTAAGGGTGTCCAGAAAGGCAAGGCGCCGCCCGTCGCGGCGCCCAAGCCCATGGACGCGGACGACGTCGAGGAGATTCTGCGCGAGAAGCTCGCCGCTAAATCGGCGGGCGGCGCCGCGGAGCGGCGAAAGGCGTTTCAGATCTTCGACAAGACGAACAAGGGCTTCATCGACCGCGAGGCGATGGTGGAAGCCCTGCATCACTTCCACCTGGTGCTCAGGCCGGAGGATGTGGACTCCTTGATGGCCAAGTACGACTCCTCGGGCGGGGGTAAGATTTCGTTTCAAGATTTCACCGACAAGCTTCTCCTCGATGATTACCCCACGGCGTCCACCAAGAAGGCCAGAGTCGTGGACGCCAAGATCGCCGGGTTCACCATGGAGCTCACCGGCCTTTTGACCGAGATTGAGGAGATGGGGGGCGTGTCCAGGTCCGTGGCGAGGTCGGAAGCGATTCGCGCGGCTGAGCAAGCGGCCAAGGACGCCAGGGTCCGCCTACCCCCGTCCGCCACACACCACGCCGCGGACGCCGCGTCCGTCGACGCACACCTCGCGGAGCATCCCAGGGTGGAGCCCGCCAAGTACATCCAGTCCATCGTGTCCATCGTTCGCGCCGCGGAGGAGGGTGCGATTGAAACCGCGGCAAATGAAAAAGAGGGCGTCTCGGAGAAGTTTGGCGACAACTCCTACGTCGCCCCCGTCGCTCTCGCCGACGCGGGGTTCGCGAAGAAGATGTCCACCGCCGAGCTCCTCGTCGTCGTCAGCGAGAAGTTCAGTGCCAAGGTTCCTGCGGGGAAAGCCGCGACTTGGTACTACGGGCAGTTGATGGAGACGGGCGACGGCGGGGCGGTGACGTCGGCAGTGTTCAAAAGGGCGTTGAGTTCCGTCGGGCTTGGCGCCGTCGAAGCGTCCGACGCCGACGCCCTCTTCGCCAAGATCACCGACGGTGCGTCCACGATCACGGTCGCGCAGTTCACCCGCGCGCTCGCGCCGGGGCCCGTCCGACGCCCCGACGCGAACAAGCTCCGCGAGTCCTTCGAGACGGTTGACAAAGCGCAGGTTGGCGCGCTCAGCGAGGAGGACATCCGTGGCGTGCTCGTGGCGTGCGACGTCGAGGTGGACCAGGCGGCGATCGACCGGGCGCTGAGCCAGTGCGCCGCGGATACTGACCTCCGCGGGCCGGATGCGAAGGGTAAGATTGATTACGAGCGGTTCGCGCGGGCCATCGGGGACGTCGACCTCGCGGGCGTGAACAAATCCGTGGCGCCCACGCTCGAGACTTTTGGCAAAGAGGAGGTTGACGTGAACCTGCCTGGTGCGGCTGAGGGGGTTGACGTCGTTGAAGGCGTCAACGACGACGCGGGTGTCAAGACGTACTCGCCGGAGACGCTCAAGGCGATGAACGTTGGGTGTGAGACGCCGCCGAGGGGCGTGGAGCTGGGCTCGGACGTGGAAGAGCCGGAGGAGCCGAGGTCGCCGGATTCGTTGCCGGAACCGAGCCCGGGGCACATCGAGGTCAAGCAGTGGGACGGGCCGGTGGTCAAGCGCATCAACCAGCTTTAGAGGACGATGAAGGACCATCTGTGTAATATATCAGTCTTTATTCCCTGACGTACTCGTAGTGGCGGCGCTCTAGACTAATAAGTTGCGCCTTTGTTCTCCGTTCTAACGTTAGTTTCTAAATGTTTTCCTTGCCGTCGTCTGCAACCGCCGACGCCGCCTTCCGTTTCGCGGGCAACACCGGGAACTCCTGCGTCGGCGCGATGTTCTCGTCAGCCTCATCGTCCGTTTCGGGCACCACGGAGTCCGAGTCCGAGTCGAGGGCGTCGGAGTCCTTGGCGACGAGCAACTCGGCTCTGTCGGGCGCTTTGTCATCCGCCGCCGCCGTCGTCTCCGAGGGAGACACGATGTGGAGGACGTCATCGCCGAGGACGTCATCATCCGTATCGACAAACTCGGGTAAATCGGTCAGGTCCACGCAGTTCGCGAGGTGCGCAGCCGCGAAACCCGCTCGGATGGTATTTTTCTTCTTCTCGGGGTTCGCCGCGAGTTTCTCATCCTTGCGCCGACTCGCGCGGTCCTTCGCCTGCGTCCTGGTCCGCTGCTTGTGGCACAACACGCACAGCGTCTGGCAGTTATCGACCGTGCACTGCCCGCCGCCGTCGTACACGGCCCGCACGTGATCGCACTCCCAAGCGTATCCGGAAGCCGCCTTTTGCACCAGCGCGTTGAGCCTCGAACCGTTACCGTGGTTACCCATCGCCGGCCACGCGGCGAGTATAGCGGCGCGCCGTGCGTCCTGGCTCCTCATCACCTTGATCCTGCTGACCAAATCGTGACAGTCCAGCCCACACTCGGCGCACACGCCGCGGTCCCTTTTGTGACACGCCTCGCGCAGCGCCCCGGCGCTTCTGCTCTGTCGGTCCTCCACCGCGCACTCTTCGCTGCAAAACAGATCCGCCATCGAGTCGATGAGCTTGGGACCCTGCGTGATCGCCTGGGTGAACGCGCGGACGTGACGTTCGACGACGTCCAGGTCCAGGTCCGGCGCGTCCTCTCCGAACGGGTTCGCGAAATCCCTCGGTCTCATGCACTTCAGGCACAGCAGCGTCCCCGTGGCGATTGACGTCTTCTTCTTCCCGTCGACGGACGCGTCTTCCCACCCTAAGCTCACCGGCTCCTTCGCCGGGCGAGGTTCACCGCCGCGAACCTGCCTGATGAGCACCGGGCGCCACTCCGCGTGCTCCGGGATATCGGCGCGGCGGCCGGTACCGTGTCGAGTGGTCGAGCCCGTCCCGAGTTCCTTCGACTGAGTTGTGACGATCGGGTCAATCTTACCGTGGATGTAATCCTTGATGCCGCCGCGAACGCACGCGTGGACCCTGGAGATCGTGTTCTTATCCTCAGCCTTGAGCGCGTCGAGCTCGTGCACGTACGCGGCGGCCGCGAACACCGCGTCCACGTCGCCCCAGAGCCTCGGCGCGAAACTCCGCGAGAACCCGCTCCTCTTGTCGCCGCCGACGAGGCAATCGTCCGAGGCGGCGTCGGAGAGGCGGACGTCCAACGGCTTGGACCACCGCCGACGCTTGACGTCGTCGGGTGAATTCGGGTCCAGCTCGGCGCGTATGCGTCGCTCGGCCCGAAGCACGTCGTTCGGGTCGAAGGACTGGCCGAGGGGCGCGGACCCGTCGGGGGCTTCGTGCAGGTGAACGCGTTGAGTGGCTCCGCTGTATTCGAACCACAAGTCGTTTGGAGGCGCGGGGACGACGTAGGACCTTTCCTCCTCCTCGCCGAACTGTGCAGGATGGGCGTCGGTACGCGTGGACCAGTCGAGCGGAGCGTCGCCGTCGCCGTCGCCGTCATCGGCGTCGGTTACGTTCAAATCGTCTCCGTCGAGTAAAGAGTCTCCGTCGCCCTCGGCCTTTGCGCTTTTTCTGTTTCGAACGTCCAAACCTCGCGCGTCCGCCGCGTCGTGGTCGCCGAGCGCGCGCCGCGTCGTATCCAGAGACACATCGATACTCTCCAGACGTTTCCTGTCGTGCCACTCCCCCGCGCCCCTCGCCACGAGATAGTACACGGTCACCGGGTCAGTGACGCCCTGGCGGTGTACCCTGTCCTCAGCCTGCTCCACCAGGTGCGCCAACGGCAACTCGACGAATATCACGACGGAACCGCGGGAGAAGTCTATGCCCACGCCGCCGGCGGTGACGGACACGAGCGCGACCCTGCAGTTGTCGTCGTTGCGGAACCGTTCCATCCCCACGTCACGTTCCTCGCCGCTGGTGCCGCCGTCGAAGCGAATGTACGGAAGCCTCTTCTCGTCGCCCCAGTCCCGCGGCATCTGTCGCAGCACCTTGTCCTCGACGTAGTCCATCACGGATCGGTGGTGGGCGAATATCACCGTCTTGGGCATCTGCTGCAGGGAATCCGCGTGGTCCTTTTGCTGCTCCTCGGACATGTCCCGCCAGTCCCGCGCAGTCACGTCGCCGCCGCCTTGCTCGATACCCAACAAGTCGCGGATCCACTCGCTCGCGCCCCTAGCTTTCGCTAGGCCGATCGCCTGCATCTTGGCGATGGCGCCCGCGCTGTTGGGCTCACCCTCGCAGTCCACGCCGTCGTCCTCGAGGTTCACGCGGTGTTCGCTCAGTTCGCTCCAAGCCTCGGACATATCCGCCTTGGTCACGTCGACGTACACCTTCTCGCGTTGCTTGGGAGGTAAATCGGCGGCGACCTCAGATTTAAGCCGGCGGATCATGACGTTCTTGAGCAAAACCTGGTACTCCGCGAACCGCTTACCGCCCCGTGAGTTTTGGTTTCCAAACTTGTCGGATTTGAAGTCGCAATAGACGTGCATGAAGGTGTTCTTATCGCCCAACAGCCCCGGGTGCAACGCGTCCACCTGGTTGTACATGTCGAAAGGTTTGGTCAAGCTCGGCGTTCCGCTGCATAAAATCACTCGAGCCGACACGGGCGCCAGCCCCCTTGTCTCCCTCCTGTCCTTCTTGGCGTACTCCGGCTTGGACCCGCGGAGCATCCGGAGTATCGACGCCGTCTGCTCGGACTCGCAGTCGTCGCCCTCCCAAGCCTTCGGTGTCGTTCGAAGCGTGTGCGACTCGTCGACTATCACCGCGCCCCACTGGATGCTTCGGATGTGGGTGGTGAGCAGCTGGCACATCTTGTATGCGACGACGACGACGCGGGGTTGCTCGACGATCTTACGCGCCGTCTCCATGTCTTCCATGCGCTGGATGGCGTCAGTCACGCCGCCCACCTCGTCTTCCTCTCCGTTCAACTCACCTGTTGATGACAAAACACGACGTCAGTCTAATCGCCCGTACGAGAATTAAAAAGAAACTCACCCATCGCCCGCAACCGTTCGCGAATCCGCATCGCGCGCGCGAACAGCTTCAGCGGAGCCGTCCCCTGCGCCTGCGAATCACACACCAGCAGGTTCTTCGGCCGTAAGTCCGGGAGCCAACGCTCGAGCTCCCGAGCCCAAGTCAGTCGCATCGATTTGGGAGCGATGACCAACAGCGGGCCTTCGTCCAGGTAGCACGAACCCAGCGCGAGCGCCTGCAGTGTCTTGCCCACGCCCATCTGGTCACCGATCAGGCACCTGCCGTGCCGCTTCAACCCGAAACGAACGCCTTGTTCCTGAAAAGGGAACAAGGCGAGTGCGAGCCTGCGCGGGATCTTTCGCATCGAGTCGTCAACGGCGTCGTCCTTCGCCAAATCTTTCGTGTTTGTTAAAACCGAGCGAGTGGCTTGCGGGATCCACTCTTTGAGGTGGCTGTTGGCTGCGAACGGCGGCGCCTCCGGGTTCACGAGGTCGCATTCGTAGAGGCACCTCGCGATCTTATCGTATCCCTCGATGGTTTCCTTGGTGTCGTTGAACTGAAGCAGCCACGCGACGATCGTCCCGGGTTCGCCGTTTTCTGGATCTCGGGTGCAACGCGAGCATCTCATCGCGGCGACGCTGTCGATGGCAGCCTTGACCGGCGGTGCGGGCTCCAACGACCTGTCGTCCTTCCGCGTGGGATCACGCCGGCGCTTGCGTTCCTCCTCCAGGTCCTTGTAGCTGCACCTGCGTTCGTGCAGCCTGCCTATGGCGTACAAGGGCTGGAGCAGCGCATCCGAGAGTTTCTCGCTCAGCGCGTTCTCGATCCGCTCCGCGCGTTCGGAGTGGAACCAGAGCAGCAAGGAGTTGGGTGATGCGAGCTCGGCGCCAACGAAGGCTCCGTTGAACGGCGTTGGGACGATTCCCCGGCTGTGTCCGCCCCAGCTGTTGCGGTTGTTGTTGGTCCGTCCGCCCCAGCTGTTGCGTCCGGCGGGTGCCACGGTCGTCGTCGTCGTCGTCGTCGTTCCTCCCGCGCGACCCCCGGACGCGCGACGATCGCCCGACCCGCTCCCTCCTTCGCCCTCCGCGCTCGCCCGCGCTTTCGGAACGCCGCTGAACCCGAACTCGGCGAGGGAGGCCATGCCGCCTCCATCGAGGGACTTGCCCCCCGAAGGGCGCCGTCCCATCGCTCTCGATTTTGGGCACCCCCCTTCTTCTGCGGGTCCGATGGTTTGAAGTTGCGCGCAAGTCGGATCGAGATCGGTTCGTGGATGATGAGAGTCTGCTGGAAATCTAGTCACCAAATCCCGCATAAAATTCATAACGCATAAATTCCCTATGGCGCCAATGTCAGGACCGGTCAGGACTTGGTGTGCGCACAAAATTTTGTCGTCTATTTGAACGCGTTATCAGTGCGACTCCTCGAAAATGCACAATTCACTAAAATGCAGACTGGAAAGCCATATAAGATTATGAATATGACTCACACAGAGGGACACAGACGACAAGTTTTCCCACGTGGGGCGGGGGTTCGACACATTGGAGGGGAGCGAAGCGTGGGGCGCTCTCTTTGTACATCCATGTCGGGATTCGCGCTACCGCTCGTCGAGGCCGAGAGCATGGTCCGGCTGAGCACCGAGGCGACCGTGGTGGAGTGGCCGGAGCCGATACCCCGTGCCGCCACCCTCACCGCGAAGCTCGGAGATCGGTGGATCCGAGGACAGCTATGGACCAATAGACTCACGGGACGAGTCTCCATACGCATCCCACCGACGGGCCTGAGCGGCGTGCTCGTGGTGCGACCGTACTGGGTGAACGAGGATGACGGGCCCGCGGCGCCGGTCGATCCAGCCGGGCCGCCGCGGCGGGTGCTGTACCTCAAAGATCCCGTCCTGTGCGAAGAGGCTGCGCTGTACTTAGGGTTGACGTGCACGGTTCAACGAGGGGTTCGGGGCGCGCGCGGGGGCCCGTCCGTGATGGGCATGGTCGGAAACATTCGGACGCTCGTCGGGAACATGCTCCTCGGGAACCGCGATGACGGGGAGGTACGATCGCAGCGCGCCTCGGGGCACCGCTCGAGCGTCTCCGGCTCGGACCACGACGTTCGACACGGGAATGATCGCGAGAATGATCACGACGAAAACACAGCTGTGTTGGACGCGAAGGATGACGACATCGGCGAGGATTCGATCGCCGCGCGAACCAGGTCGGGTCGTCGCAAGCAGCGCGCGACCCCAACGGAGGATCAGCGAAAGCGGAAACAACCGAAGCAGCGCAGGTGGTCGACGAGGAGCAGCGCGGACGACTGCGAAGATCGCGCGCTCGTAGATCTGGCGGCGCTCCTCTTCGACAACAGCTGCGACGCCAACGCCCTGATGGACGGATGCGAACTCGCGGGCGGTCAAGGCCTGCTCCACCTTCTCAACGCGTTCGCATGCAGGCTTCTGGAAGTTCACGCGGACGCCGGCGACGACATCGATCAAGCGCTGAAAACGTCGCTGACGGAGCGGAGGTTCGGAAAGAGCCGGGTGATGAACGAGGTGGCCGCGTACGGATGCCCGGATACGCTCTGGCAGCTCTTCGAACTCATCGGCAACGCCGACGACGCCAAAGGTGACCTCGGGGAACGGCTGTTCGGCGGCGTGGACATGCCGGTGGATGACAAGCTGTGGACGCCGCTGCACACCGCCGCCGCGGCGTCGGCGGGGGAGGGCGAGGATTCAACCGGCGGCGCCGCCGCCGAGCTCGTGAAGGCCATGATCGGGGGGTGTAAGGACCCGCACGCGTGGATGAAAGGGGTGGCCAAGGTGGTGGACGATGAAGGGTATGGCGAAGAGCTCCGCGCGGAGCAGTACCGGGCTTCCGCGGGCTTCCAAGGGCAAACCCTCTCGCAAACGGATTCCGACCAAGACACCGAAGGGTCCGCGCCCGACCAGCGCAGTGAGGACGGTGAGAGGCCACCACTCGGATCGATGAAAGGCCTGGCACCGCCGCCGCACGACCTCGCCGGCGCCGATACCCGCCGCCTGGTTCACGATCTCTACGAGAGCGCGGCGGAGCTGGCAGTGTCGGCGCTCGGCGCGGTGGCGACGGCGTGTGCGGAGCCGTTTTTCATCGAGTTGAACCAGACGGTGCTGGAGAATGCGCTCCAGCGGGTCATCACGTGCGGGCGCGATCCGACGCTGACATACATCGCATCCTTGATCTTACAAGACGACCAGTGCTGGGCCACGTTCAGCTACGTCTATTCGCTGACCAGGGGGCCCGCGCAGGTGTGGCTGGCGTTTCCACTCGCGGAGTCCGTGGACGCGACGATGCGATGCCTCGGTTTTGAATCCGGAAATGGACAGCACCGAGGAACCGGCGAAGGCGGCGCCGTGTTGGCCGAATCGCCCATCGGGGATAGCCTTGTCGCCGCGGAGGCTTCCAAGGGAGCCGCGTCTGAGATGTGCAGCGACGTCGCCGAGGCTGAGTACCGCCAGGAGGTTGTCTCAATCTCCGCGCTCAGGCTCAAGGAGACAAAGGGGCTCGAGCCTTTGGTGTGCCAGACCCCGTGGAACACGCGTGGGTTGATGCGGTTCGAGGATCCCGTCGTCGAGGATGCTTTCAGATCCTTGGCGGATGAGATCACGGCGCCGGCGGTGAACGCTGGGCTACTCGCCGCGTTCGTCCTCATCTTCGTGTGCGCGATGACCGCGGGTTACCTCACGATGCTGGAGTTGTACAGCAACACGGAATTCCCGTCGTTGCCGTTTGGTTCGCTGATGATCATGGCCCCCGTGGCGATCATGTGTGTGTTCCAATTCCAGAGGCAGGTGAGGGCGGGGTTACTCGCCGCGTGCTTCCTCATCTTCGTGTGCGTGGCCACCGCCGGGTATCTCACTTTGCTGGAGATGTACGTGTCGGGACGCGACACGGAATTTCCGTCGTTGCCTTTCAGTTTGCTGATGACCATGATCATGGCCCCCGTGGCGATCATGGGGGTACTCCAGAGCGTCGGCGTCTCGCATCGCGTGCGCATGGGGTGCATCTCCGTCTTCAGGCTGGCGCTCGCGGCGATGTCAGTCAAGTACGGGTCTTCCCTCTTCGACGGTGAAAATTTGGCGTTCGACGCCGACGGGTTCGCGATTGTCCCGAACGAAACCCGGAGCGCGTTCGACCCGGACGCGTTTAACGACCAGTTTGGGGTCAAGACGGCCGTGTTCTTCGTGATGACGACGATCGTTTTGCCTCACCTGATGCCCTTGCGCTTCGGTGAGCAGTTGGTGACGAGCTTTCTGTGCGGGTGCGTGGCGTGGGCGAGGTTCGGGTCGTTTTTCGCGCTCGGCGGGATGGAGATGTTTCGGTCCGAGAAGGACCTCATGTTGCGGTGCGCGATGTTCGCCGCGACGCAGGTGCCCATGTACATCCGGGAGTATCACCTGAGGTTCAGGTTCCTCATGGGCAAGTTTGGTCGGCCGGGCAACAAGCTCGAGAAGCAGAAGGTGTTCTGATTGTATTTTGTATATAAGGGGCGAATTGCCCCAGGGGCTGTTGAAGATAACACTTCGGCAGGCCCGCGTTGAGTTTGAAAATCCGACAATTATTATCATCACACGAGCTATCATACTCACTCCGTGTCCCCGAACCATTTATCTCGGTCGTCCCGGAAGTTTGGCTGCAGCACGCAGTCGATGGTGTGCACCACCCCGTCGACGCAGATGAAGTCAACTTGCCGCAGCCTGCACCCGTTCGCGTACAGCTTCTGACCCAGCAAATGGTTGACGTAATTCGACTGCCTTTTCCCGCCCAAACCGAACGATTCCACGAAGATCTCCTTACCTTCAAACGTGCGAAGCGTCCGCGCGTTGTGCGTCTGCAGTTGGCCGCTCGTGAGCCTCGCGGGCACGAAGTGGTACAGAAGCGTCTCCTGCAAACCCGGGTACCCCGGATTCACCACCCGCTCAGCCTGCGTGTCGATGAAGAACGAAGGGCTCGAGGCCATGAATTTGACAAAGGCCGTGTTTGTCGGCGCGAACACCGTGAGCGGGTTCGTCGGACTGGCCTGACTGATCGCCTGTAGTAAACCCCCGCCCGTGAGCGCCTGCTCGAATATGGACAGCTCGAACCTCTCCACGATGACCTGCGCCACGGTCCGACCCGCGGGCAGCGGCTGCGGCGACGGCGGGAACAAAACGCAGTCCACCGCGTGAATCACCTGTTATATCACAGATGGGGGGGGAGATAGGATGAGCACTATTGGTGCGGTATTCGAAGTTCGGGTCGAGAGACGGGCGCTCAAGTTGTCGGGGCTCACCCCGTTGCTCGCGACTAAATCCATGGAGTGCGCCTTCACGTCGCACCCGTCCACGTAGTACATCTTCCGGAACATCGTCTGGAAGGTTTCGATTTCCAAGCCCTCTGTCATCATCGCGCGGACCGCGATCGGGTCCGCGCCGGACTCGAGCGCGGCGCGCACGGACCTCGCGACGTTCGGCGCGGACATGTGCATCGTGGGAATCTTCTTACCAAAAAACATTTGCTCCGCGTACACCTCACCCCTGTGTATGTGGTGCATGATGACCTCGGTCAAGGAGGGGTCCTCGAACACGTCCTCCTTGGTCACCCCGAGGCTCACCAGCGCGCGGTACCACGCGCGATTCGTGGGTACAAACGCGGTGAACGGCCCGGCGGATTGGAACAGACCTTTCAGTCCCGTCGCAACCACCGCGTCGGCGAAGAATCCAAACTGAAAGTCACTTTTGTCGTCGTTGATCTTGTCCCAGATGCTCGGCAGGTTCGGGGGTTTACGCCGGACCGGGTCACCTGCCGGCGGGGGTATGTTGAGGTACCCGCCGAGGGATTGCGGCGCGGGGGGTGGGATGGAGAGCTGCGGCGCGGCTCCGGGCGTCCCGAGCGGCGGCGGCGGAGCGGGCGCGGGCGGCGTCAGCGGCGGCGGCGGCGCCGGCTCCGGGGGCATCGACGGGACCTGTGGGAAGGCTGGGAAGGCCGGGACCGGGGGTAGGTCCCGTGGCTCGGAGTCGGGGATCGGCGGAAACTCTGGAGCGTTCGCGCCGTCCGTCAGCGGCGGCGCTGTGGGCGCCGGGGGTATACCCGGCTCGGGCGGGAAAGGAGGGAACTCAGTAGCCTCGTAGTCTTCTTCTTCTTCCTCCTCCACCCCCGGCTGCTGCGGCAGCTGCTGCCCCGGCTGCTGCTGCTGCAGGGTGGTCACCTCGCGTTCCCCGAGCGTCGATGAGGCCGTGGTACTCCCCGCGACACCGCACGCGTCGCCTTCCGTCAGCGCGTACCCGCACTTGGACCGCGCGAACGAGCGGAAGTACTCTAGTCCCGCCTCTCCGATCACGGACCGTACCGCGTTCACGACGCCTCGGTCGCAGAAGCACCGCGCAGCCTCGGCGCGGCGCAGGGTCCCGCAGCACGAGTCGTACGTTCCCCCCGCGTCGAGGTTACAGTCGCCCGCGATGCCGGTGAAGACGAGCGCGCGGCAGTCCACGGGCGGGCGCGGGTCGAAGTACGCAGCCTGCGAAGCCGCGCGGCCGGTGTCGCCCACCGCCGCGGTCTGAACACCACCGGTGGCCACCTCGCGGGCGGCTACGCGGCACGGCGCGGCGGCGAGCGCCAGCGCGGCGACGAGGAGGGTCAGCATCGCACGGGGCGGCGGGCGCATGGATGCCGATACCCGCGTCTCGCGCTCGGGGCGGTGACACAACAGGAAGTGTGGCGGCCACCTCGTAGCTCCAAAAACCAAAAAAACCAAAAACTCTTGTGAGAAACAAACAAACCGAGCCGAGTGTCGCGAAAGCCTACTAGTAGTGTGTTGTGTATTGAGGATGCTAAGTCTTCGGATGCCTATTTAGAGAGCCAGTATATGAGCGTGAACGCGGTGCAGATGGCGACGACGGTGGCGAGGACCATGGTGTCCTTCGACCGTTTCCGCCGGATGGCGGTGAGCAGGTTGTTGACCATCGGAAACCGTCCTCCGATGGCGTCTAGGTTCCGGTTAACGTTCTGGAAGATCCCCCGTTGGTTCACCAGCGCCGCCGCGGTCGCCTGCGCCTGCCCGATGACGTCGTCCACCTTGGACGTGCTGCTCATGATCGTCCCGCGCTCGCGCATCAGCTGCGACCCGGCGGAGGAGTCTCCGAAGTGATCATTCCCATTCAGCCCGCCTGATATCCGGCCGCTCCCTAAGAGCTCGGCGCTCTCCCTGCTCTGCTGCACGGCGTTCTTGGCGCGCCTCAGCTCGGACTGGTACTCGGCGTAGATGTCTTTATGCCTGGCGAGCGTGTGCGCGCGCGAATCACCCACGCCGCCCTTGACCGCGCCCGCCATGGCGGTGCTCACGTCCGCGAGCCTCTGCAGCAGCGCTTCCAGGTCGGTGACCTGCGCGTCGAGGGAATCGCCCGCGAGGAGGGCGTCGCGAACGCCGACGCCGGCGGTGCTCGCCGCCCTCTGTAGCGTCGCGAGCTTACCGTCGATCTCTGACTCCAGCGACCGCGCCTGGGTGACAAGGGTGGAGGCGTGGACGGTGAGCACGGGGAGCGCGGGGGATCTCGAGTTTGGGGGTGCCCGCACGTTGTTGGCGCGGTGATGTGGAGGGGGGGGGGTTCGTTGTGGGGGATCGACGGGGGCGTACCTCGCGGCGCAGTTCCTCCCAGGCGCCTGAGGGCACCGACATCTGGCTGCTAACTCCCGCCCCCTGCGAGTATTGCATAGCGCGGGGTAGACTGATGGGCGCCATCCTTCCGAGGCTTTCCATCTCACGGCAACGGCCTTCTTCCCGCGGGTAGCCTCGGTTTATCCAGATCGATCGATGCGAGTCTTCGTCTCCGCCACTTCGTCGTGTCACATGCTCGTCGTCGCGGCATCTTCCGCGGTCTCGATCGTCGCGCGCGCCGGACTCGCATCTGTAGCGACCGGCCGCGGCGTCTCTATTCCCCGGGCGAGGCCAAGCGTCGGACCCGATAGCTACCGCGGTGTCGTCTCGGGGCGAGCGAGCCCAACCCGACGCGCATCTCACGCGTCTCTTTCCTCGCGCCGCACCGGCGACCTCTCCGCGTTCACCACCCGCGCGATGGCACCGTCAGTTAACGCGGCCACCGTCCTCCCATCCGCCGACGACGACGCGCTCTTCCTAGGCCTCGACTTCGGCACCTCCGGCGCGAGAGCCACCGTCGTGGGACCCGACGGCGTCATCCTGGTCGAGACCACCGCCAAGTACCCTCCCATCGTCGACGGCGGTAAGGCCGGCGACGGGATCCCGGAAGGCGGATGGGCCGAGGCATGGCGCGGCGCGCTCTGGTCCCTCCTCGACCAACTCGATGAACACACCGTCCGATCACGCATCGCGGCGGTGTCCATCGACGGAACCTCGGGCACCGTCCTCATCGTCGACGCCGCATCCGGCGAACCGATCTACCCCCCCATGCTGTACAACGAGAAACGAAACGACGCCATGGACGCCGTGTGCGCCATGGCACCCGAGGGGCACACCGTGCGGACACCGTCCAGCGCGCTGTGCAAGCTGCACAGCTGGTGGCTTGGCAACGGGGAAACGATCGGGAACGCCAAATTGTTACATCACGCCGATTGGATCGCGTTTCTACTCCACGGACTGGACGGCGAGACGGACCACAACAACGCGCTGAAGCTGGGGTTCGACCCGGGCTTGGGCACACACGGGGACTACCCGGCATGGATGAAGTCGCTGCCGTACGCGTCCATGCTGCCCTCGAACGTGCGCGCGCCGGGGACCAAGACCGGCGCGGTGGCCACCGAGGCGGCGATGAAATATTTCACCAGGCCGGGGGGATGCGCGGTGATCGCCGGGACGACTGATTCCATCGCCGCGTTCGTCGCCGCGAGGTGTACGGACGTAGGGGACGCGGTGACCAGCCTTGGGAGCTCGCTCGCGCTCAAGCTGGTGAGCGAGACGCGCGTGGATGACAGCGCGAAGGGTGTTTACTCGCACAGGCTGTGCGGTGAGTTTCTTTTTTCCATTCTCGTACGGGCAATTAGTATGACTTCAAGTGTTTTGTTTACAGGATCGTGGCTTGTGGGCGGGAGCAGCAACCTCGGCGGATGGCTCCTTCGTTCAAACTTCTCCGACGACGAGCTCGTGGAATTGACGGAATTGATCGACTTAGACGACGCCGAGAAGGAAAAGGACGTGCCGGACTACTACCCCGGCGTCCTGATGGGCTTTGGTATGACGGTGAAAGAGGCGACTGAGGCGCTGTGCCCGAGACCGGACTCGGACGCCGATTACCTTCGCGGTGAGTTTCTTTTTATTTTCGTATGGGCAATTGTAATGACGTCATGTTTTATTTACAGCCATTCTGGGCTCCGTCGCGGGCGTCGAGGCGCGTTCGTACGCGGAGATGGCCGCCATGGGCTCGTCGAAGGTGGCGAGGGTGTACACCGCGGGCGGGGGTGCCAAGAACGATAAGTGGAGCACGATTCGGTCGCGGGCGAACGGCGGGATCCCGGTGACGGCGTCGGAGTTTGCGGAGGCGAGTTACGGGTCGGCGCTGCTCGCGAGGATGGGGCACTACGAACTACCCACGTACAACTGCTCAGAGCTCGAGTGTCTGGTCGGTTTCTAGACACCGAAGTGCTGGGTTCTCTGTCCTCTCAACTCGTGATGCTTAACAACTTACTTGTAACACACTCTAAACACTAACACACGATGCGCTCACTTGCCGGAGCCGTAGGGGTTCATCCACTTGTCGAGTTTTTCCTTCCACCCGAGTTCCGCCGGCGCCCCGTCGCTTCCGTCCGCCGCTCGTTCGAGCAGCACGACGTCCTCGAACGGGTTGAGCTTGCCGCCCGCCTCGCGGATCTCCTCCTCCGTCACCTTCTTCTCGTCGTCCCGGACCCGGTACCCGTACTCAACCTTGCCGAAGCACGGAGCGTTGAGCAGCGCGGGGTACATCTTGAACCCCGCTTTTTTCATGTCAGCCTCCGCTTTCCACATCTCCGGTACGATCATCCAGTCCTGCTTGACGGCCATGGGTCCGACGGGGAACCACTGGTTAGGTCCTTTGGCGCGGATGAATACCTCGTACACCTTGGCGCCGTCCTCGAGCATGGTGTCGTACTTGGCGGCCTTGGCGAGCTCAGCCTCGGTCGGGGGCATGTCCACCTTCTTCTCGCCCGATGGCGCCTTGCGGCGCTTGGGCTTCTGGTTCTGCGCTTGTTTGGGCTTCTTGGCGGACTTCTTGGCGGCTTTCTCGGCAGCCTTCCTCTGGGCGGTCTTGGACATGCCGCCGGGCGTTGGGGCGGCGTCGAGGGAGGGCGCGGGCGCGCTGGAGAACTCCTCGGGACCCGCGCGGGTGATGCTCGTCGGAAGCTTCGTTTTTGAGGTCGCGGCCGATCGCGCGGTGAAGGGCGCGGCGACGCGGGAGGAGAGGGCGGCGGCGCGCGCGCGGACGGGCGCGCGGGCCGAGACGGTCGTGGTCGTCATCGCGAGCATCTTGGCGGGTGTATCGGCGGCGGGTGTGCGTGCCGGCGGTGATGGTTCCCCGCGCAGGTGAGCACCTTTTGGCTTTGGTTATCGGAATGTCGGGCGCGAGATTCAGCCACGTCATCGCTCTATCATCGCTCCGTCCACCTCAGCTTTTTGCTTTTTTGTAGGAGCACAAAGACGCGACTCGCCACTTCGCACGGCGCCATGCAGACTGGAAACGAGCGGCTCGAAGCCGATACGATCGTCAATAAGATCCGCGGGGGTGAGATATCGGTGGTCGAGGCGGTCGCCGAGGCCCTGCCCGAGGTCTTCAGAACGCACGTCGTCGCCGCACTCGACTTAAAGGCTACGCTCAACTTGGCGCAAGTTAGCAAGTGGCACAACGACGCGGTGTGGAGCGTGGATGGCGTTCGGTCCATGAAGGCCAAGCTCGAGATGTACGACCTGGCCCGCGTGGAGGAGTACGGCACGGATAATAAGAGAATAACTGAACCGATGTACTGGGCGGCATCTTACGGCAACCTCCCCGCAGTCAGGGCCTTTTTGGAGTCGGGGGAGGACGTGAACAAGCCACTCAATGAATACAGCTGGACAGCTCTCCACTGCTGCAGTTACGTTGATAGACCCGCGAAAGTGAAAGCTATAATCGAGTTAGGGGCCGATATCAACAATCAGGACACATCAGGCTGCACTGCTCTGTCGTTGGCCTCTCGGCGCGAGCAAACGCTTAATATCATGGAGCTCATAAAGGCGGGTGCTGATGTGGACCTCGCGGATAACAAGGGCGATACCCCTCTCATGTGGGCAGTTATGTACGGATTTCAAACCTCCACACATGTCCTGCTCTTCTACGGTGCAGGTGCAGACGTTCATAAGGCAAACAATAAAGGTGTCTCCCCGTTGGACCAAGCGAACACGGAGTTGGCAGATATCGCGCAGGAGGACTCTGATGTGTACATGAGGTGCGAAGCGATCGAGAGAATGCTGAAACACGCCAGCTCCATCAGCGCGTGAGAACCCATGTCATAACACGTACACTAGTCTCGCGTACACGTCGATGAAAAACTAACTAGTGCGTCAACCGCTGCAGATCCTCCACCCTGCGCGTCAGCTCATCCACGCCCAAGTTCACCGCCGCCGCCACCTCCGCCGCCTTTTCCGGCTTTAAATCCAAAAACGACTCGATCAAGTCGCCGTCCACGAACCCCTTGGCGCCCTCCTTGGACCTGTGCCTGTGCTCGTTCTGGAAACTTCTCCACGCGTCGTGGCTCAAACCCCCGACGCCACTCACCGTCTTGTTCAGCGCCGCCTGAAGTGCGCTGAGGAACTCGAACTGCTCCCGCGGGAGGGTGGCCAAAACCCCGATGACGCCGTTGACAGTGCCGAACAACAGAGTCGGGACGTCCGCGTGTTCCTGGTCGGGAAGACGCATGACGAGTGACCCTCGCCTGAACTTGTTGACGAACTCGCCCACGTGGTACTCGCCGACGATCTCCAGCCTGCTCCGTTCCTCGTCCGTCGCGGCGTCGGATTGCTTGCGAAGGGTGAAGAGGTTGAAGTTATTCTCGGCTCCGAGGTAGGTGTCGTCGTCGAGGATGTCGACGGCAGTCATCCAGTTGGCGTTGTAGTCGCGCGCGCGCTCCTCGATGACCGACTCCTCCGGCTTGTACGCCAGCAAAGAGACCGACTTCATCAGGTCACCAACGACGATGAAGTCACCCCGCACCGCCACGTACAGCGCAACGATGTGCCCGTGGTGAGAACACTCCTTCGCCAGCTCGTACGTAGAACCGCCCTCTTGTTGCTTACCGTCCGTATGGGCAATCACCCCGCCGCCCCGGGCGACCCATCGGAACAGCTCAACCTTGCTGTTGATCCCCGCGAGCAACTTCCCGTTGAACGCGTTGAGGTTGTACACCGCACCCTTCACCTCCTTCTCCGCCACCAGCTGAAGCTTACCGTCCTCGGCTCGAAACACCAAAACTCGACCCCGCGTCGGTTCCGGCTCCTCGGGCAACGTGTACCCCGTGCCCACGACGTAATACGCACACGGATCGTCCGCGAAGACGCACGAGATGACACTGGAGTCCTGCTCGTTTGGTTCGAGCCTGAACTTGTGCAAGGTTTCGAACGTGACGTCGTCGAAGAGTCGGACAAAGTAGGTCTCGGATCGTCCGTCAAAGTTTTCAGTCAGCGCCGCGTAGGTACCCGACTGCGGCTGGTGCGCGACTCGCCTCGGCTGCTCGCCGAGCGGGACGGTGCGTATGTGCAGCTTCTGTATGTCGTCGATGCCGCCGATGGTGAGGTCGGACTCGGACGCGAGCGCGAGGGAGTCGGGAAAGGCGTCGCAGTTGAACGGACACGCGTGCAGCACCTCCCGCAGGTTCACGTTGGAGTAGATGAGCTTCCCGTTGTTGCCGTAAATCACCGTGGGTCGGTCGGATCCGGCAAAGACGTGCGTGGTGCCTTTGCTGCGAAACGTGCGCAGGGTGATGGGCTGGGTACCGAGGCTTAAGGACTTGCCGTCCTTGAGGGTACCGGCGATGGGGTCGACGCCGAACGTGTGTAACTGCCCGTCTCCGAGCCCGGCGAGGAGGTAAGGGCTACCTTCGAAAGAACAGAGGAGCACGGCGCGGGGGATGACGCCGCCGGACGCGCCGCCGCCGCCGCCGCCGCCGCTCGCGCCCAGCGCACTCGTCGTCACCGGCTTCAGGTCCGGCATGGTGAGTAACGAAACCTCCGCGGTCCACGTCCCGATCGCGCACAGCTGTGCGGCGGGATCCCCTGGGTCCGACAGAGGCGTACAGTCCAGACACGCAATCTCCGAGCCGTCGCCGAGCGTCGTCGTCGCCACCTCGCGGATCAGCTCGCCGGATGAACCCGACGATCCGTCAATCTGCATGGCGTCGTCAGAACTCGAACCAGCAGCGCCCACGCTCAGCGAATACAGCGCACCGCCCGTCGTCGCGACGAGCACCTGCGTCCTGTTAGCCGCCGCCACCGAAACCGCCGCGCCCCCCGGCGGCGTCCACGTAGCCCTCGGTTCCCCTGTCCCGGCGGTGACCAAACGCACGCCGGACGCGACGCACTGCACGACGTACCCGCCGTCGACGTTGCACACGCACAGCGTCTGTTCCTCGGCGGAGAACCCGGGAAACTCAGCCTCCGCGAGCTCGTCCTCGTCGTCGATCGCGAGAACTCTGGTTTCGCTCGCGAAGGACACCACCAGGTGGGTGTCGCTCGGGTGCGTGCTCGCGTCGCCGCTTCGAAGGCTCCACGTTCCTTTAACCCCGGGGAGCTCGATCGCGGCCTGCTCGTGGATCCCCACGCCGTTCCGCACTACTCGAAGGGATCCGTCTTTGCCCACCCCCGAGCACGTCACCACCTGCCCTTGGCCGTGTCGTTCGAGGTCGACGACGGCAAAGTCCACGATGGGGCCGAGGTTCGTGAACGATTCCAGGCACTCCACGTAGGTCAAACCGTCGGGGGTGGCGGGTGTTTGGTCCACAGGGCACCGAGTGGGCTGCGCGTGTAACCGAACGAGCTGCGAGTCGCCGTACGCGCTGCCCACGTAGACGACTCCGTTGTCCAGGTAGGACAACGAGGACGCGATGGACGTTTGCCCGAGCGACTCGAGCTTCAGCGCGTGCACCCGCGCTTCGTCGTGGACCAGCACTAGGAGGTGGAGCATCCCGGTGCTATCGCCGAGGAGGTACCTGCTGCCGTCCGCGTCCACGGCGCCGTACGCCATCACGTTGACGCTCTTCATGGCGATGGCTTTGACGATCATGCCGTTGACGCCGGAGTGGCCCGGATCTCTTCCGGTCGCTCCCGGAACGTTTCGATCGCCGGCCATCTCCCCCATGCCGCCGCCGTCCTTGTTGAGGTAGACGATCACGCTCTCGCCCACGACGATCGCGCCGCCCAACGGCGATGCGACCGGGATGATCAACGAGCTGCCACCCTCCAAATCGTTCTGCGCCCACGGCCCGTCGACTAAGCACTTCTCTTTAACGTCAACCTCGTACGTCTTGACGTGCCTCGCCTCTTTGGTGTCCTCGTACAGGACGCATATCGTGGGACGGGGACAGCCGTGGAGGAACTTTATGTCCTTGATGTTGGACTCCTCGAGGCGCATGTCGAACGCCTCGCGGAGTTGACCGGTTCGATCCATCGGGACGACTTTGAAGAGCCCATCGTACGCCTGGGTTCCGATGAGTCGGCACTCCGGGTCGACCTCTCCGATCAGCCCGTGCTCGCACGTCCGGCCGATGCGGGCCGTGAGGTCGCCCATCGCGCGCGTGACGATGGATCCGGTGGTTTGGTCGTACGCGAGCACGCAGAACATGAGCCGTTCGGTGGCGATGTACAACAGCTGGCGTTTCTCGCCTTGCGGTTTGTAGAGCCGGAGGACGGCGATGCGCCCGTACAGTGGGACGTCGTGCATGGGCTGCAGGCCGTCTGGGGTGAGCATGTGGATCTCGATCCTCGTGCACTTACTGCGGAGATGATCGATGGTGGTTTGTGGGAAGGAGGGAGGGAGGGTGAGAAGGGGGTGCGAGAAGATCGCGCGCTTTTTTGCAATTGTTGTTTATGATTGGGTCGGTGGGGTGGTGACGCGTCGCGGGCGTTGGGTTGGGGACTCACGCTACGATGAGGTTGAGCTCGTTGTCGTGGGTGAAGTTACCCACGAGGCTGTGCGTCACGCTCGTTGGCTTTTGCGCCTGTGGGAGACGGGGCGGGGGTCGGGACCGGTCAGATCGTGGGTCGGCACAGCGCCAGTAGGGTTCATCGTTTTGTTGGATGTGCGGGAGAAGCGCGGGAGCCCGGTCGCCTCTTCTGCTTGAGCGCGGTGGGCGGGGCTCGAGGGCATCGTCGGGATCACACGGCGGCCGGGGTACGTACCGTCACGATATAGTTGTACGCCATCGCCGCTCCGATCCCCCGTCCGGGTCTTCCCGTGGGTCGTGGCACGCGCGTTCTCTCCACTGGCACCTCGTCGGCCCTCTCCTCACTCAGAGACTTCCGCTCTCTCCCGCTCTCACGGCCGATTTTGAGTCCAACCGAGGCCAGGAGGCTGGGCCAAATATAGCACATCGGCGGATTTCCCGTCTTCGCCCCGGTCAGAGATAGCGCGCGCGAGGAGACCGCGACGCAGTAGACGCGACGACACCGACGGCGGCGGAGTCCCGACGTGAACCCTAGAGGGGCGCGAGTCACGACATGCCTCCCCGCAAGGTCCGTCCCCGCGCAAACCCGCGTCTCCGGCCCCGTCAATCACGCGAAAAGTAAACCGGGTTTCCGTTTGCCCTCCTAAAACCATCGATCCATTGACCCGCCGTCTCTGACCCCACACGTCCCTCTCTCCACCGCATCGAACAGGCTCCCGAGAAGGATGGCGCCAAGCCCAAGGCTAAGAAGGACAAGGGTGAGAAGAAAGCGGCGCCGCCAGTCGCCGACTTCGACGCTTTCGAGGAGGCCAAGACCGTGATCATCGTCCCGTCCAATCAACTCGAGCTGACGCAGAAGCAGATGGACGAGGAGTTCACCAAGCAACTCACCGCGAACAACCCGAACGCCCCGGCGAACATCGCGCGGTACAACACGAAAGAACGCGAGTACAAGTTCGAACCGATGATCGATCAGCTCGTCGTCCACTTCGCGTCCGACGGCTACCTCCTCCATCGCGAGTCCGACGCCGCGAAGCAGCAGCTGCAACTCGAAGCGATGGAAGCGGAGGCGGTCGAGGCGTACGAACGCGAAGTCGCGGGTTTACCCAAGAAGAAAACCGAGGGTGGCGAGGAGGGTGCCGAGGGTGCCGAGGAGGAGGCGAGCGCGGCCGCGGATACAGACGAGTCGCCGCGGGAACCCGCGGATGACTCCAAGGCGCTTCGCAATCAATTCAACTTTTCCGAACGAGCGGCGCAGACGGTGAATAACCCCACGCGCGAGCGTCAGTCCGCGACGGAACCCCCACCCTCGCAGCAGTTCACCGCGAGTGCCACGCAGTGGGAGATGTACGACGCCTACATGGAGGACCAGCTGCGGATCGCCATCCAGAAGGATATGATGAAGAAGCAGAAGCAACGGGAGAAGGAGGCGGAGGAGGCGGAGGAGGCGGGCGAACCTTTGCCGAAGAAGAAGGATGAGCCCGTGACGGTGCCCAAGGAGAAGAAGCCGGAGATGATGGCGGGGGTACCGATGACCCGCGCGGTCAAGGTGATGGAGCGCATGGTCAACCAGAACTCCTACGACGACATCGCTCAAGATTTCAAGTACTGGGAAGATCAGAGCGATCAGTTCCGGGAAGGGGAAGGTACGCTGTTACCGCTGTGGAAGTTCTACAACGAGCGCGCGAAGCGCCGGCACGTCACGGCGATCGCGTGGAACCCCGAGTACCACGATCTCTTCGCCGTCGGGTACGGCTCGTTCGATTTCGTGAAGCAGATGAGCGGCTTGATCTGTTGCTACTCGTTGAAGAACCCGAGCCACCCGGAGTACACGTTCACGACCGACTCTGGCGTGATGTGCCTGGATTTCCACCCGCATCATCCCAGCCTACTCGCCGTCGGCCTGTACGACGGCAGCGTGATGGTGTACGACGTGCGGAACAAGGTGAACCGGCCGATTCGGCAGTGCACGGTTAAGACGGGGAAGCACACGGATCCGGTTTGGCAGGTGAAGTGGCAGGACCAGGACCTCAGCGAGCGCTCGCTGAACTTTTGCTCCGTCTCATCGGACGGGCGCGTCACGACGTGGACCATGTCCAAGTCCGAGCTCGTCCACGTGGACTTGATGGAGCTCAAGCTGGTGACGGACGACGAAGGGGACGACGCCGACGCGCTCGGGTCGCTCGCCGGCGGGTGCTGCTTCGATTTTAACCAGGTGAGTTTATTTTTATTTTCGTACGGGCAATTAGTATGACGTCGTGTTTTGTTAACAGGCGCAGGACCACCTCTTCGTCGTGGGCACCGAGGAAGGGCACGTGCACAAGTGCTCCAAGGCGTACAACTCGCAATACCTCGAGACGTACGTCGGGCACAACATGGCGGTGTACTCGGTGCAGTGGAACCCTTTCCACCAGAAGGCTTTCCTGTCGGCGTCGGCGGATTGGAGCGTGAAGCTTTGGGAGCACAACACGGCGCGGCCGCTGATGAGCTTTGACCTGAACAACGCCGTCGGTGACGTGGCGTGGTCACCGCTCAACTCCACGTCGTTCGCGGCGGTCACCAGCGACGGCAAGGTGCACGTGTACGACCTGGAGATTAACAAGCACGAACCGATCTGCGAGCAGAAGATTGTGCGCAAAGCGAAGCTCACGAAGGTTGCGTTTAACCCGGAGTATCCGGTGCTCTTGGTGGGCGACGACCGGGGATGCGTGACGTGCTTGAAGCTGTCACCGAACCTGAGGAAGGGGAGCGCGGAGCCGGAGCGGATGGAGACGTTGGTGGATACCGCTCTGAAGGGTGAGCAAGCATGAGGCTTGCCCCGCGCTCGTACCCTCGACGATTTTTTAGAAACTTAAATTATTTAGCGGCGTCGATGAAATTCAGCACATCATCATCAATTGGAGAGTCAACTTACATTCGCGACTTACATTCAAACGATCTTACAACAAACAACAGGGGACATGGCAGCTCTGGCTAAAGCCTCGTCAAAACTCGCGTCATCTCGTACAGCGACGCATCGCACTTAACACGGTCGAAGGCTCGAGCGTCGACAGACGCCAGCCTCGGGAAAAGAATGAAAAAGAAGAAATTTCCGCCGGGATCATCGCGCGGGCGCCGGCTCCCGGTCGCCCGCGGGCTCCTCGTCCTCGCTCCCGCTCTTGGCCGGGTCCACGTCCACGGGCCATCCCATGCCCACGTCCTCGTCCCTGTCGTAGGCACCCCCCGGCCTGTGCTCCTCGATCGCTTCCCGTATCCGACCAACCTTGGATATCGAAGCGCTGAACCCGGCAACCTTGCCGAGGGACCCTTTATACAACTGAAAGTACGGCAGCACCTTGACCCCCATGCCGCGGCAGAGGTCTTTGTTATCGTCGAACTCAATCTTGATCACCACGACGTCCGCGGAGTTGGCCTCGGCGATCTTGCACAGCTTCGGGTGCAACGCTCTGCACGCGGCGCACCACCGGGCGTAGAAATCGACGATGACGAGTTTATTCTCCCCGCACCGCTTGAGCTCCCCTAAGAACTCGTCCATGCCGTGCACTTCCACCATGTTGGACGCGTTGTGTTTCGCCCACCACTGGTCCTTACTCGTGTCCACCTTACCGCCCATCGCGCGCGTCTGTGTTGGAGCGTGAAGAGAGAGGGGGATGATGCACGTCAGTCGCGGCGGTCGTTGAGGGCGCGACGCGTTCGAAAAGCGCAAACGAATGATGGCTCTCGAACCGGCGGGTTTGGAAAGCGAAAAAAGTTTTTTGGAAACGACGATGAGGCGTGGGTTCGTTGGGGACGGGGATGACGCGATGACGCACCTTGACGTCTCTGGATGCCCTGGACGTGTTCACGGGGCCCATGCGCGCCGTTCGGAGCGCGCGAGTCTCCCCGAAGAAGCGATTAGGGCCCGAGGCGACTCGGTGCCTCGTCGCGGTGCGGGCGGGGGAGACATCGCTCGGGGTTCCCGAGGCGCGCGCGGGTTTGGCGCGTCCCCGGGTGTGCCCGCGGCGGGCGCCCACCGCGGGCGCCGCGCCAGCCGTGACGATCGCGATGCCGTTCATGCGATTCGTCCCTCCGACGATACCGACGTATCGGTCGCGTGCCTCACTCCGCGCGCGCTTACAAGTGATGGACCGCCGCCAACGGACGCGTTTGAGAAGATACGCGCGAAAAACGAGTGACCGAGGAAATATCTCAAGAATAAACAGGCCGATCTCTGTGACCGCGACCCTCCGTTGAGTGGCGCGACCTTGAAATGCGTTTCAGAGTCCTTTGTCGTCAAACCGAAGTCCCATACGACGTAACCCCTGGAATTACGGTTAACACTTTCGGGCGCAGGGCAATGGTCGCGGAGGATGCGGGAGGGGACGGCGCCTCGCCGAGAAGGTCACACCCCCACCCACCGGTAGCATCCACGCGATGGGACAGCGGCGGCGTGATCGACTCGCACCGCATATCCGTCGCGCCGATGCTCGAGTGCACCGACACCCACTTCCGCCGCGTCTGCCGACTTCTCAGCCGCCGCGCGCACCTCTGGACGGAGATGGTCAACCAGGACGCCATCGTCCACAGCTGGCGCACCAAGCCCGAGATGCTCGCGTACGGCGACGAGGAGCACCCGCTCACCGTGCAGCTCGGCGGCGCGTCACCAGAGCGCCTCGCACAGGCGGCGTCCATCTGCGACGGCGAGTACCGATACGACGAGATCAATCTAAACTGCGGTTGCCCATCCGCGCGGGTGGTGAACAAGAAAGACGCAGACAAGTGCTTCGGCGCGTCGCTCATGAGGGACCCGGAGCACGTCGGCGAGTGCCTCCGGCGCATGCGCGAGGCTGTCGACGTCCCGGTCACCGTCAAGCATCGCCTCGGAGTTCGGCCGACGGAAAAATCAACGGATGACTCGACGGACTCGTACGCGTTCGTGACTGAATTCGTCGACGCCGTGCACCAGGCGTCGGGGGTGAACCACTTCATCGTGCACGCGAGAGCCGCGGTGCTCTCAGGGCTGTCCACCACGGGGAACAGGACGGTACCGCCGCTGCGGCACGAAGAAGTTCACGCGCTCTGCGACGATTTTCCATCCCTCGGTTTTTCGTTAAACGGCGGGATCGAGACGATGGACCAGGCGGCGAAGCATCTCGCGAGTGGGAAACTGCGCGGGGTCATGCTCGGCCGCGCGGTGTACCGCAACCCGTCCATCCTCGCGGAGGTGGACGCGCGGTTCTACGGGGACATGCGGGGGCCGTTACTCGAGCGTTACGCGGGTGAAGGTGCGGCGACGGGTGAAGGTGAATTATTAAGAACTGAAGGTGAAGGTGCGACTCGATGGGAGCGCGACGGGTTCTTCCCGGACGCGGACGATTCAGTCGATTCAAACACTTTCCAGGACGATGTACTCGGTTCGAGGCGTGCGTTCTTCAGGGTGGACGACGGCGTCGACCCGTGCGTCACGCGGCGGGACGTGCTGGATCGATACGCTGTTTACGGCGACGCTGTAGTTCGAATGAACGGAGCGTTCGTCTCTAAGTTTCCAAAGGCGCTGACGACGCCGAGGTGCGTGGCCAAGGCGATCAACGGGATCGGGCACGGCGCGCGGGGCGGGGGTTCGTTCCGGCGCAGAGCGGAGAAGGAGTTCGGGGAGTGGACGGCTCGGTTGTTGGCGGGGGAGTCGGCCGACGCGCTGTCGTTCGCGGACTTGGTGGGTAAATGCGCGGGGGAGATACACCCGGATGACCTGGACGCGCCGCTCACGGCTGACCTCAGTAAGAGTAAAGCGCACAGGGACGCGAGGTACGGCGGTCACGACACGGCTGTGTCTTTGGACGATGTCGAACGGTAGCTCGGTGTGGTGGCCATTAGGACGATTAGCGGTAAGAGTTAGGTATTCGATCGGTGTTAGCACCCCCTCCGCGTTGTTGGTTTTGGTTTTACCCACCGCACTCCTTGCATCGATGACGCCGACGACCGTGCTCGCAGATTTGTGAACCACCGCACTCCTTGCACTCAGAGCGCCGACGACCGTGCTCGCAGAGTGATGCACCACCGCACTCCTTGCAATAAGAGCGCTGACGCCCGTGCTCGCAGATTGATGCACCACCGCACTCCTTGCACTGATAGCGCACACGACCGTGCTCGCATATTCCTGCACCACCGCACTCCTTGCATCTATAGCGCTGACGACCGTGCTCGCAGATTGATGACCCACCGCACTCCTTGCACTCAGTGCGCCGACGACCGTGCTCGCAGATTCCTGACCCACCGCACTCCTTGCACACATGGCGCTGACGACCGTGCTCGCAGATTGCACCCCCACCGCACTCCTTGCAGTCATTGCGCCGACGACCGTGCTCGCAGATTTGTGAACCACCGCACTCCTTGCACTCAGTGTGCCGACGACCGTGCTCGCAGATTGCAGACCCACCGCACTCCTTGCACTGACGGCGCTGACGACCGTGCTCGCAGATTTGTGACCCACCGCACTCCTTGCACTGACGGCGCCAACGGCCGTGCGGACAAGCGCTGCACACCTTGCACCTCGAGCGGTACTTCACCCCGTGCTCGCACGGCCCGTGGTGCTTCGGGGCTCTCTTCCGCTTCGTCCCCTTCTTGGTCAACTCCTCTCTCGATGTATCCGTGTTCTCTGCATCGCCGACATTCGGAACGGCTATCCTGACTCTCGGCCTCCAAACCGTCGTCATCCCCATCCGCGAGGTCGGCGCGCCCCTCGAAGTGAGATCTTCCGACTCGACGTCTCTCTGACGAAGTTAAAAAAGTTTCGCGCTTCAAAAAGAGGCGACGACGATTCGAGATCGTCCGGCACTGAGACGCGCGCGGTGACGGGGTTCGGGCACGTCACGCCATGGGTCGCTTCAAGACCCAACACAACGGGTACTCCCTGGCCTTCTCCCCGTTTCTCGAGGGCAGGGTCGCGGTGACGACGTCGCAAAACTTCGGGATCATCGGCAACGGAGTCCAGTACGTGCTGGACCAGCGGGGCGGACCCGGGGCGCCGCTCGTGGAGGTGGCGCGGTTCGACGCCGCGGACGGCCTGTACGACTGCTGCTGGAGCGAGGAGAACGAGAACGTGCTGGTGAGCGCGAGCGGCGACGGGAGCGTGAAGGTATGGGACGTCGCCGCGCCCCCGATGGCCAACCCGCTACGATCGCTCGAAGAGCACACGCACGAGGTGTACGCCGTGCACTGGAACCAGGTGCGCAAGGACTGCTTCCTGAGCGCCTCGTGGGACGACACCGTCAAGCTGTGGTCCCTGAACGGCCCGCCCGCGTCGTTGCGGACCTTCGCGGAGCATTCCTACTGCGTATACGCCGCCGTCTGGTCCCCGCAACACGCGGACATCTTCGCGACGGCGTCCGGCGACTGCACGCTCAAAATCTTCGACGCCAGGCAACAGTTCAGCACCCTCACCATACCGGCGCACGAGTACGAGATCCTCAGCTGCGACTGGAACAAGTACAACGACTGCGTCGTCGCAACCGGGTCGGTGGACAAGACGGTCAAGCTGTGGGATATTCGATCGCCCCGAACCGAATTGGCGACCATCGCCGGGCATCAGTACGCGGTGCGACGGGTGCGATGCGATCCGTGGAACGAACGCGTTGTGTACACGTGCAGTTACGACATGACGGTGGCGATGTGGGACTACGAGATGTGCGCGTCCGCCGGGCCCGGGCCGGCGGCGGCGCAACCGCTGCGGCGGTGGGGGCATCATTCGGAATTCGCGGTTGGGCTGGACGCGAGCGTGTTGGCGGATGGCGTGGTGGGATCGTGCGGCTGGGACGAGCAGGTGGCCGTGTGGCACAGGGACGGGGATCCGATGATGTAATACGACGTGGCGCATGCATCACACAATGAACGTATCGTCCTATTAAGTGTTATTCGTGTGGGGAGACGCACATGAACCTCCCCGGCAACTCGCGCGCAAATAAATTTTAAAATCATCAAGTCGTCAAATCGACCCCGACGACGCCTGCGCACCTTAGGCAAAGTCGCAGGTGGCGGGGCACTTGCAGCCGGACTGCTGGATGATGGCGTTGGCGCCGTAGTTACCCGCCGCGACGCACTTCTCCAGCTCGGCACCCTTGACGAACTGCGAGAGGAACCCGCCCACGAACGCGTCGCCCGCGCCGTTGGTGTCGACGAGCTTCTCGGGCGCGAGGGGAATGACGGGGAACTCGCCGAGGATGGCGCCATCCTTGGCGACGATGGTGGGGTCCATGCCCTGGGTGAAGACCACGAGGCGGCTGGCGCTGCCGCCCTCAATCTTGGGGATCTCGGACGCCTTGCAGGCGATCTCCTTGACGTCGGTAGTTTCCCAGCCCTCGGTGGTGGCGAAGGTGGCCGCCTCGGACTCGTTGCCGAAGAGCACGTCGACGTAGGGCATGCACTCCATCATGGCGGACTTGAACGGGGGAACCTCCATGAGGAAGGGCGCGGAGAGGTTCATGCAGTACGTCTTGCCCTCCTCCGCGGAGTGCTGCGCGACCTTGAGCATGGAGTCCGGGGACACGGTGAGGAAGAAGCCGGCGGAGTAGAAAAACTTGGCATCCTCCACGAGCTTCCAGTTCTCGGGCTGCTCGAGGTGCGCGATCTTGTAGTTGTTGGCGGCGTTGAGGGCGGCGCAGAGGGAGCGCTCGCCGCCGTTGACGAGGACGCCGCAGGTACCGGTCGGGGTGGCCTCGTCGACCATGTAGTTGACGTGGACGCCCTCGGCTTCGCACGCCTTGATCATCTCGTCGCCGAAGGAATCCTTGCCGACGCAGCCCATGTACGCGGCGGACTTGGGGGCGCCGAGCATCCACTGCGCGACGCGGATGGAGTTCTGGGTGGCGCCGCCCGCGATGTACTCGACCTCGAAGTTCTTGACCATGTCGTCGTACATCGGCGCGTGCTTCTCCTCGGCGAGGACCGCGTTGTTGAGCTTGAGGTCGTACTTGTCGAGGAACTCCGTGGGCACCACGGCGGAGATGTCCAGGAGGGGGTTGCCCATGCCGAGAAGAACAGCCTGTTTGTTGGTGGGATCGTGGGATCGTGGAGGTGGGTCAGCGGGATAGTCCGTGGTGTGGTCGTGGGGCGACACAGCTGTGCATCAGACGCGCGCGGCTCGAAGGGCGGCGCGATCACGCGTGCCGCCGCTCGGGAAAAGACGATCTGCTGTCCACTTTTCAGCCGACAGGGCGATGACAGAGGATGCGCGGGGCGACGCGCGCGCGGCGGCGCGCACGTCGGGCCGGTACGTCGCGTTTGGGTTCGTGGAATGGACACGACGAGACGTACCATCTTGAGTGTGAGTTTTGTTTGGGTGTGGAAGGTGAGGCGCGTGCGGAGAAAGTGGCGGTGACGCGCGCCGATCGCACATCATGGCGAAGCGGCGGGCTCCTTCCCCTCCAGGAGCGTTTCTGAGCCACAGACGCTTCGGAGATCATCCCCTGACTGCTTCACGTTCGAATGTTCGGCTAATTCAGGTTAAATAGCAAAAAAACTTAGGCAGCATCAATACGGCCGGTGCCTGTCGTATCCGCCGCCTCCTCCCCCTCCCCGTCCACCATAGCCTCCCCCGCCGCCTCCTCGATAGCCCCCGCCGCCGCCTCCCCTATCGTAGCCGCCTCCGCCCCCGCGCCCGCCGCCTCGGCCGCCATAGCCGCCGCCTCGGCCACCGTAGCCGCCGCCCCGGCCTCCACCTCCGTACCCCCCGCCCCCGCCGCCGCCCTCAGCTTCCTCCGGCCTCTCCTTCGTCGTCGCGATGGACACCGACAGCTTGCTCCCCTTCAGCTCGAACCCGTCGTAGAAACCCGGCGCGGACTGAGCCGCCATCGGGTCGTCGTACTTGATCACGGCTTCGTCTTTGGGAGCGCCGGATTCATCCTTGTAAATCTTAACCGCGTGAGGCCATTGGTCGGGGAAGCCGTGCCGTTGCCTGACGCGCGCGATGATGCCGATGCCGCCGAAGAGTTCCTTCAGGTCGTCCTCGCTCACCTTCGTCGGGTCGAACCCTTTGACGAAGATGCGATTGCTGGTGTCGGAGAGGCCGGCGACGAGCCAGCCGCCGGTGGCGGCTTTCTCGGCGTCCTTCAGCGCGCGCGACTTTGGCGCGTTGCACTTCTTGCAGGACTTGCGGAAGGAGAAGTTGCTGTTGCCGCAGCCGTCGCACTTCCAGTCGCCGCCGAGCTCCACCTTCGGGCCGTCGTCGCGGCGTCCATCGCGGTCGGACGGCGGCGGCGCGGGCGACGGGGCTCCGCCGACGTGGGAGTACCGGCACCGGTCGCCCCACTTGCAGGCACCGCGGAGAAAGTCGTTGCACAGGCCGCGTGCGCCCGCGCCGGCCTCGATGGCGGGCCCGGCGTAGCCGTAGCCGCCGCCGCCGCCGCCGGGCGGGGGCGGGGGTTGGTCGCCCGACGGCGGCGGGGGACCTCGGTCGTGGGACCCGGGGCCGCCTCCCCTCCTGTCGTCGTAGCGGTCGCCTCCGCCGCCCCTGTCGTATCCACCGCCGCGATCGTATCCTCCTCCTCCTCCTCCTCCGCCTCCGCCGCCGTAGCCGCCGGGCGGGCCGGGGGGACCGCGTCCCCCGCCTCCGCCTCCGCCTCCGCCTCTGCGATCTTCGCTGTAGTCGATGCGGCACGCGCGTCCCATGATGTCCGCGCCGTGCATGGTCTGCACGGCCTGCGCCGCCGCGTTGGCGTCGGCGAAGGTGACGAAACCGAAGCCCCGGGACCGCCCGGTCTCCCTGTCGGTGATGACCTGGTGGTGAGGGAGGGACGGAGAGGGAGGGGGGTGAGGGGGCGATCGATCGGATTAGGGTTCGGACTAAATGCGCGGTGAAGAGGAGAATTCTGGTGGTGGGATCGGGGCGTACCTTGCAGTCGGTGATGTTGCCGAGGTGTCCGAGCGCATCGCCGAGGGCGCGCTCGTCCGCCTGGAAAGGCAGGTTGCCGACCATGATGCGGTTACCCGACATGGTGGAAGGACTTTTCACGTGCGTGCGTCCTGTGTGTCCACCTTTCTCGACGATTGGATGATCCAGGTTGTCAGACTTGAAGAAGGAGACACAGTCACATCAAAGGCGGGTCGATATTTCTCGAACTTTCCGTCACTGCTCACCCGCGCGGTTGTATCGCCGCATACGATGACCACCATCTGGCGCCCATACTGGTTGATCAAGCCTATCGAACCCGTCAAGGAGGAAGTGCCCGACGACGATGTCCCCGATGATGTCAAGGTCGAGCCTGTCGCTGACGACGATGGGATAAATGGGGAAGACGAAAAGACGCCTTCCGAGGGAAAGGGAGCGAAGCGGAAGAGAGCCCCTCGGACGAAGGGGCCATGCGAGCACGGGGTTAAGTATCGCTCGTGGTGCAAGGTGTGTAGCGCTTGTCCGCACGGTCGTAAGCGCAGTACGTGCAAGGAGTGCGGTGGGGGTGGAATCTGCGAGCACGGTCGTCGGCGCACTCAGTGCAAGGAGTGCGGTGGGGGTGGAATCTGCGAGCACGGTCGTGTGCGGTCTCAGTGCAAGGAGTGCGGTGGGGGTGGAATCTGCGAGCACGATCGTGTACGCTCTGTATGCAAGGAGTGCGGCGGGGGCTCAATCTGCGAGCACGGTCGTTTGCGCTCGCAGTGCAAGGAGTGCGGTGGTGCATCAATCTGCGAGCACGGTCGTCGTCGCTCTAAATGCAAGGAGTGCGGTGGGTCTGCATTCTGCGAGCACGGTCGTCAGCGCCATACATGCAAGGAGTGCGGTGGGGCATCAATCTGCGAGCACGGTCGTCGGCGCTCTGAGTGCAAAGAGTGCGGTGGAGGATCAATCTGCGAGCACGGTCGTCGGCGCTCTAGATGCAAGGAGTGCAAAAAGTAGCGAACAAGAACAGGCAGACAGGTGAAAGTAAGAGTTTTACTGTTTCGTTTTTCAATCGTCGCGGCGAGCTTCGTAGTTCGCTGGCTAAATGCAATGTTAAGTTTGTCTATGCGATCGATTCACCCTCGCGGTCGTCGTGCGCATGTGTGTTAAGCGCGCGGCGTGGTCATCTCCATGATCTTCACCGCGCCGCACGAGTTGGCGGCGACCAACATCCCCCCCACGGGCGCCCACGTAACCGAGCTCACAAAGAGACCCGGCTTGTCGCTCTCGGCGGCGGCGACGGGTGGTACCGGCCCGGCGCCCTGGTTGGAGAACGCCGCCGTCACCGCGAGTGACTGCCTCGCCACCGGCTTGGGCACCGCCTTGGTGTACACGCAGACGCTGTTATCCTCGGACCCAACCGCGATGTGACCGTCGGCTGAGACCGACATGCCCACGAAATTTTTGCGGTTGACGTGCCCCGTGAACGTTCGCAGGCACGCCGGGTTGGCACCCTCGCCTTTATCCCCGCACCACAGCGTGGACGCCGGGTCCTTGAGCGCGAGCGCGCCAGGCGACGGCGACATCGCGGAGAGTATACCCCGCTTGACGTCCCAGAGCTTCAGCGTGTTGTCCGTCGAGGCTGACGCGATTAAATCTCCGCTGAGCCACCGGACGTAGGAAACCGCCTTGTTGTGCCCGGCGAGGGTGACGAGCGGGCGGAGCGTGTGACGCAGGTCGTACGCCTTGATGCTGTAGTCCGCGCTGCCGAACGCCACGACGTTGGCGTTGACGGGGGAGAAGTGCACGCAGCAGACATTGGCGCGGTTCTGAATCACCGCCGTGCTCTCGCGCTGGTTGATGGACCACACGCGGCATGTACCGTCGTCGGATCCCGAGACGAGTTTCGTGGGATCGAGCTTGGACCAGCTGGTGCTCCACACGCGCTTCTTGTGCTCGTGAAACACGTTGCTGATCTCCCCGCGGTTCACGTCCCACAAGCTGAGCACGCCCTCGTAGTCCGCGGTGGCCACCGCGTGTTTTATATACGGGTTCCAGACCATCGACGAGAGCTTCGACTGCGTCTTCATCTCCGCCACCGGACAGTGCACCGCGGCGCCGCTGTTGATCAGAGGCTTGATCTCGAAGATGCGCAGGCGCTTGGAGATACCGGCGGTGGCGATGTACTCCGCGTCGCGGTCCCAGCCCGTGCTGCAGATCATCTCGCTGAAGGAGTGCACGTCCCCGAGGCTCACGTCCGCGACGGTGCGAAGCGTCGTCTTGCGGGTGGACTGAGCGAGATCCTTGCCAAAGGCGTTTAAAGCGCCGCCGAGCGCGTTGGTGGCATTCACAGCAGCCTCCGCGACGACACCTTGCCTGTGCTTGTCCGCGAGGGCGCGCTGTGCGTCCTTGTCCGACGGAACCGTCTGCGGCGCGGTCGGTCCGGCGCCGTCCGCGGGCGGGACAGGGACGCCGTCGGAAGTCGGGGACCCGCCGGTGGTGATAGCCTTGGCGTAGTTCCTCGCGACGGGCGCGATCGCACGCGCGCACGCGTCGAAAAAGTTCTCCTCGAGCGCCTCAAACTCCGCGTCGTCCAAGTCCTTCGCCGACCTGTACAGCTTCGCGCGCTCGGCGGCGGCGGCGTCGTCGGCGCCGCCTCCGAGCCCGAGCCTGGCGAGGTCGCCGGTGCTGAAGGAGCGGTTGAACGAGGCGCTTCGCATGGAGTGTCGCGGGCGCGCGGATCCTCCTCCTTCGTTCCCCCCGCCGCTGGACGTGGTGTCCATGCTGGTCCGTGACGCGTCGCGGCGGACGGGGTTGAACGGTGTCCCTTGGGTTCCCGATCGAGGCGAACCCCCTTGGATGCCCCGGCCGTCGAACGAACGCTTGCGCTCGACGGACCTGCGGTGCCCGCCGTCGACGCTCGCCCGCCCGTCGACGCTGGTGCGCGGGGAGCCCGCTCCCGCCGCGGCACCTAACTCCTGAGACGTGAATGAGGGCTGGCGGACCACGCCGCGGGTGACGGGCGAGTCGCCCGGGACCTGCGACTGCGAAATTTCAGTCACGTCGAGCGACTGCCGTCGCTTCTTCATCGGCTGAAGCTTGGACAGGTGGTCCGGGAGCCCCGCCGCGGGTTGTTGCGTTTGTTGCTGCGCGTGCCCGCGGTTGAAGCTCTGCTGCCGCAGCTTATTGTTGAAGCTGTTCTGCCTGGGAATGTCGAGCGACGTCCCGCGGCGGTGCGGTTCAACGCCGCCGCCGCCGCCCGCGTCGAAGCTCGGCCCTCGAAGCGGCGACTGCGTCCCGCGGTTGAAACTCTGCTGCCTGCTCAGCGGTGAACGTTCAGATCCCCCGCGTTGTTGACCGAGGCCGTCATCCGCACCCGCGTCCGTCTGCACGCCGAGCTGACGCAGCGCGTTCGACAGCAACGCGGACCGAACCCTGTGCCCCTGGACCTCCTTCATTCTCGCCTCCTTGTGCGCCAACAAAAACGCGCGAAGCGTGATGAGCTCGGTGAACCTTCGTTCCGTCGCCAAACCCATCTCGCGCCGAGTGCGCCACCCGTTATCCCTGTGCAGCAAATCCGCGCCGCCCTTGGCGTCCGCCTCGGACTCGGCGATCTCAGCCGCGCGTCGAACGAGCTCGGAAACCTGCTTCGCGCTCGGGCGGTTACCCGGCACCGGTTGGAGAAGTTGCCGGGCGACGCTCGATTCGTTGGGATCCGCGTCGAGCCCCGCCGCGCCGGACCCGTCGGGCCTTAACGTCGCGCCCAAGAGCTTAGCGACGTCACCCATCGCGCCGGCCGCGACGTCCGGCCAGCACAGCTCGACCATCAGCACGCCAAGTCCGAAACACTCGGCGACGCGGAAGTCGATCTTATTTCCGTCTGGCACCGTCCTCGCCATGCGCTCCTCAGGGGATTCGTACAAAAACTCGTTGGGGCACGGGGACTCGTCCGGTGCGGTGTGCACGGGGCCCGCTCCGGTCGCAGACGGTTTGGTCGTATGAGCGCGATCGATTCCGTCGTCGTCGTCGGAGTCCTCGTCGTCGGCGTCGAGCGACTCTCCGGAGATTTCATCCGAGGAGTCATCCGAAGACCGGTGTTCTCGCGACGCTCGTCTGTTGCGCATGGTCGCGGCTCGCGCCGCGCGCCTCGAACCTTTGGCCGCGCCGCCGGTGTTGTTAGTGTTCGCGCCGGCTCCTTTGGCGGCGGCGGCGTCGCTGTCCCGTCGTGGTGAGAGCGGCGGCGTCGGGGGCATGAGCGCCACGTCGCCCTGCGCGCTGACCACCAGCCTGCTCGGACACATGTGCCCGAACATCATGCCGCTCTCGTGCTGCTTCGCGAGCAGCTCGGCGCACTTGCCGATGACGTGGAGCGAGTCCCGCTTGTCCACGATCGCACCCTTGGCGTTCTGGCCGTCCAGCCACTGACGCACGGACATCCGCGCGCCGTGCTCTAAACCCTCGAACCCCTGAATCGGCGGCACCGCCGCGAGCCTCCGTTTCGCGCCCGTGACGGGACACGTCACCACCATCGGGTCGGTGCTGGCCCTCGCGGCGCGCTCCACCTCCTCGCGCTTCGCGTGCGTCTCGTCGCCCTCGTCCACCTTCTCCATCTTCGCGCCCGCGAAAGGGCAGGCTCCGTCCGGGGTGAGTTGAAACCCGACCCGTTTCGTCACCGGGCCCTTGGGCTTCTTGCCCGTGAAGGGGCATCCGCCGCCGCCATGCCCGGCCGCTCCATCCGCCGCCCTGCCCGAGGTCCCGACCGCGGCGTCCATGTGGTCGTCACCGCCGGTTTCCATGTACTGCGCCGCGGCTCGGTGACGCGCCTGGTCCCACTCCTCGTTGGTGATTTGTTCGTAGTACTCCGCTCCCGCGGTTCGATTCCGTTCAATCTGTTCGTCATCCTCTCCGTCGCTGGAGTACTCCTCGCCCTCCGGGACCGGCAGGCCGCCGTCGTTGTAGTCGTCGAACCCGGGTAGGCGGTGTCCGTCTTCCAGTCCGTGTGGTCCGATGTTCGCGGCGTAGTCGTCTTCGAGGACTTCGACGCCGTTTTCAAACTGCGGCACCATCTGGTACCTCTGCTTCCGTCTCCACACGTGCGCCCACATGTGCTTCACCGCCTTTTTGGTGACTGGTTTGAGGAGGTAATCCTCGGCGCCGAGTCGTATGCAGTTCATGACGGTGTCCGCGTGTTCGTTGGAGGACATCATGACCACCGGCATCTCCTGGTAGAACGAGTTGTTGCGCACGTAGTTTAGGAGCGTCGGGCCGTCGACGTCGGGCATCATGACGTCGGTGAGGAGGAGGTTGAACTGGGTGCCGCGCTCCAGGAGGGCCATCGCCTCCTCGCCGCTGCTCGCCGTGGTGACTGCGATGGACGGGGGTGGGGGTTAAAGGTCAGGCGGGTGGTTCGGTCGGGTTCGGGGGCGCCTCGGGCCGAGGGGTCGCGCGCGGTGGAAAAACCACGTCGACCGATGCAATGACGTCACGTGTTTTTTCATCGTCGACGCGCGCGCGTTGCGGCGGTGTTCGCGTACGACGCGGGACTCACCCTGGTAGCTGCACTTCTTGAGCATGCCCGCGACGAGGGTGCGACACACCCTGTCGTCGTCCACGAGCAGGACGTGCACGTCCGAGGGGGAGGAGCTCGCCATCGCGTTCGCACCCTACGCGACGTCACTCGATGTTTGGGAAAGCAACCGCCGACTTCGCACGAGCGTCGTCGTCTCACGCGCCGTCGTCGTCGTCGCCCCCACGCGCTTCGCACGCGTCTGCACCTCGCCGGATGCCTCTCCCGTGTGCGCCGTCGGAGTCGCCGCTCCGAACTCACGCGTGTTCGTGCGGGCCGCCTCGGCCGCGCACCTTCGGTGTGTGTCGAGCCCTCGTGGTGTCCGCAAAACGGCAGAAGTTTCACAGGGACCTTTTTGCCATTCCGAACAAACGACGTGGCACGGTCAGCTGTTGGGATTGCGATTCCCAGTATCTCGCCTCTGTGCGGTGGTCGTGAGTGTTTTGTTAGAGTGAGGGGTGTTTTCGAGTTTATTTCAACAGTTTCTCGAAAAACGTGTCCTGTCGCCTGGGACAACTCCAAAACAATTCTTTGATTCGCAGAATCCTGCGTGGCACCTGAAGCCGAGACGATTCTGATTGGCTCAACGAGACCGGCGACGAAACACACAGAGTAAACAGGCTCTTTCGGGGATAATTCGCAGTTTATCGGTCCTTTATCCAGACTGCGGCTCCGTACGAAAAAAACAGGATAAAAATGGAGAGGCTTGGAGCTCTCTGCGTTGCACAACTGGCAAAAACACGGACCGGCAGAAGCGAGGCTGTTCGCGGTGCGATCCCGCGCGCACTCTTAACGCACACGCACGTCACCACGCGCCACTTTTGTAAAAAATGGCTGCTTTCGCTACCACCACCCCTTCCCTCAAGGTACGTGCCCGAGCAGCTCCGCCGTGTGCGCCGCAGAGACGGCCGCGACGTCGTTTCCGCCCGAGGGTCAATCGGGAAGCGGGCTTTCGCTCGCGAGGAAGCCCTATCCGCGCGCGGGCCCACCTCGCGGAAATCGCGCCTCACCCTCAGCATCGACCGCGTTACACCGCCGCGAAACGCGCGTGCTGACGACACACCCACTCCCCACTCTTTCCCCACAGGCTGAGTTCCGCGGCCAGACCGCCGGCCTCAAGCGCGTCCAGCCCGTCAAGGTGCGCGCTCCTTCCCGATTTTATCCATGGCGCTGCCGTGAATATCTCGTTACCGCCCGCGGGTTTCCGGGACTCCGCGCCCGCGTGCGCTGCGCCGCGACCGTCCACTGACCCGATCACGTCCTCCATCCACAGGCTGCCGCCGTCAACACCGTCACCGAGGCTAAGGTGAAGGTCGCCATCAACGGTTTCGGCCGCATCGGTGCGTCTCCCGTCCTCGGGCTCCGACTCGGATTTCCGTCCCGATCGCGCGCAACTGCCGCGAAGAAGCGGTTTTTAGCGAGCAAAAAAAACTCATACCATGACGACGAAACTGACCGCTCTTCATTAAATCCCTCTCTTCAACCTCACAGGCCGCAACTTCCTCCGCTGCTGGCACGGACGTGAGTCCTCCAACCTCGAGGTGGTCGCCATCAACGACTCCGGCGGCGTCAAGCAGGCGTCGCACCTCATCAAGTACGACTCCATCCTCGGCACCTTTGACGCCGAGGTGAAGATCGTGGACGACACCCACATGTCCATCGACGGCAAGTCCATCGAGATCGTCTCCTCCCGCGATCCCCTCCAGCTCCCGTGGAAGAAGCTCGGCGTGCAGCTCGTGATCGAGGGCACCGGCGTGTTCATCGACACCCCCGGCGCGTCCAAGCACATCGAGGCTGGCGCCGAGAAGGTGCTCATCACCGCCCCGGCCAAGGGTGACGACATCCCCACCTACGTGATGGGCGTCAACGAGACTGGCTACACCCACGCCGACAAGATCATCTCCAACGCGTCGTGCACCACCAACGGCCTCGCGCCCTTCGCCAAGGTTCTCGACGACAAGTTCGGCATCGTCCAGGGTCTCATGACCACCACCCACTCCTACACCGGAGACCAGCGCATCCTCGACGCGTCCCACCGCGATCTCCGCCGTGCCCGCGCCGCCGCGCTCAACATCGTGCCCACCTCCACCGGTGCCGCCAAGGCTGTCGCGCTCGTGCTCCCCCAGCTCAAGGGGAAGCTCAACGGCATCGCGCTCCGCGTCCCCACCCCCAACGTCTCCGTCGTCGACATGGTCATCCAGACTGAGAAGAAGTGCACCGCCGAGGAGATCAACACCGCCTTCCGCGAGGCTGCCGCTGGACCCATGAAGGGCATCCTCGCCGTCGCTGACGAGCCCCTCGTGTCCATCGACTTCCGCTGCTCCGACGTGTCCTGCACCATCGACGCCGCGCTCACCATGGTGATGGGCGACAACCTCATCAAGGTTGTCTCCTGGTACGACAACGAGTGGGGCTACTCCCAGCGCGTCGTCGACCTCGCGGAGCTCACCGCCACCAAGTGGGGCAAGTAAATCTATTCAGGATATTCAGGACGTCGAGTGAATGTCGCGTGGATTGATTTGTGCTGCGTCGAGGCCCATTTAAGCCTCGAATTGTGCCATAGAAGTGAAGAGTTTAAAATAATCACGATTCTTACCCGGAACGAACCGCCCACCTGTGATATGCGCCTCGTGTAGCTAGTCTACGAACACTAGCTACGACTCTTCGACGTTGCTGTCCTATTTATTACGCATCGCTTTGCTGTCCTATTTATTACGCATGCAAGCTAGCGGTAAACCCGTCCTATGATGTGAAAAAACCCGACGCCCGTCCACTCTGAAACCCACTCTGAAACCCACCCGTGCCAAAATAATCGTCGTCTTCAACTGCGCGGTTGAAGACTAATACTGCGCTATGTGGACACTCTTAAACCTTGGCGATCTGCTTGCCCACGGACGCGGACTCGGTCCAGTTCACGGCGGGGAGGATCAGGCGCTGGTCCACGTTGTCCTGGTACTTGACCACGGTGGTGAGGAGGGACTCGAGGATGCTCTCCTTCATCAGGTTGGGCTGGAGGCCCATATCCTGGAGCTTCGAGTGCTTGGCGTTGTAGTAGTGCTCCTCCATCTCCGTGCGGGGGTTGGGCACGGAGATCACCTTGGGGTCCAGACCGAGCTTCTGGCCAGCCTCGGTGATGAGCGCGGCGAGCTCGTTGACGGAGAACTGCTCGGTGAACTGGTTGTAAACCTTCATGTCGCCGGGGGGCGCGGGGTTATCGCACGCGATTTGGATGCACTTGCACGTGTCGGTGATGTTGAGGAAACCGCGGGTCTGCCCGCCCTTGCCGTACACCGTCATGGGGTGGCCCACGGCGGCCTGGATGGCGAAGCGGTTGAGCGCGGTGCCGAAGACGGCGTCGTAGTCGAGCCTGTTCACGAGCCTCTCGTCCATCATGGTCTCCGGGGTGGCGACGCCGTAGACGACACCCTGGTTGAGGTCGGTGGTGCGCATCTTCCACGTCTTGGTGCACATGAGCATGTTAGCGGAATCGTGGCACTTGGAGAGGTGGTAGAAGGAGTTGCCCTGCTTGGGGTACGGGAGCGTATCGGTGCGGCCGTTGTGCTCGATCGTGATGTAACCCTCCTCGATGTCGATGTTCGGGGTGCCGTATTCGCCCATGGTGCCGAGCTTGATGAGGTGGCACTCGGGGGCGAACTCCTTGATGGCGTAGCACACGTTGATGGTGCCCATGACGTTGTTGGTCTGGGTGAACACCGCGCGGGAGCGGTCCATCATCGAGTAGGGCGCCGAGCGCTGCTCTCCGAAGTGAACGCACGCGGTGGGATCGAAAGCGGTGAACGCGGCGGAGAGGAACTCGTAGTCGCAGATGTCGCCCACGAAGAGCTCGATGCGCTTGCCGGAGACTTCTTCCCAGGCGCGGACGCGCTCGTGGATGCCCTTGATCGGGGTGAGGGAGTTGAATCCGAGCTGATCGTCGAAGGTGCGGCGGCACATGTTGTCGACGATGGCAACCTCGTACCCGCGGTTGGAGAGGTGGAGGGCGGTGGCCCAGCCGCAGTAGCCGTCACCGCCGAGGATCATGATCTTCTGGCCCTTGCCCGCGTCGGGGGCGTCGGCGCCGGAGCGGTCGGGGACGTCCGCGGCGAACACGGTGGCCACGCGAGCGGCGGCGGCTTTGGACGCGAGCTTGGCGTGGGATCGCGCGGTGAAAGCCTTGGCGGAGACGCCGGCGACGGACGCGCGCGCGGAGAGGGGCGCGGCGGCCATGGCGGTCTTCTTCGCGGAGACCTTGGAGGTCACCTTGGCGGTCACGCCTGTGTGTGAACGAGGGACGAGGGTGGTTAGCGGCGGTCAGCGGCGAGAACAGATCTGGCTCGATGGCGGGCGATACCGGTTTTCGATCTCCCGGGATCAAGCGACGGTTCACGAATCAGCGCCCGCGCCGTGCGTGTGGCGTTGGCCTTTGACGCGAACGCGTCGGGATTCGGCGTCGTGGATGACTGACGAATCGACCGCCGCGTTGGGGAGCGCCGGGGACGGCTCCATCGGTCGCACAGAGCCCGCGCGGCACGCCCCGACGGGGAAGGAATAAAACCCGGCGAAAGCGCATAAAATCCTATCTGAAGGCACAACGTGCGCGGGTGGACGGCGCCGAGGCGCCACCCTGGGGACGTGCGACGCGGGTGACACGTACCGATGGCGGAGGTGGCGACGGTGAAAGCGCTCATTTCGTGTCGAATCGAGTGTCTGTGACGCGCGCGGGTGCGACGATCAGTGCCGTCCTCGATAAAGCCAGCGGGGCGCTCACAGCCACGAGCAGCGGCGGGAGCCTCGATGACGTTTCAGGAGTTTCGTCGCCTGCGAACCGGAAAATTAACCAGCGCCGTCGGTTTTTGCTCGAGCCAATCAGATTTCCGGAACACGGTTCCGAGACCGAAAACCCATACGGAGAGTTCCCCAAATAGCCAAATACGAGTTCCCAACCATGAATGAGTTTTCCAGCTTGTTTGTGGATATTGAATGTTCAATCTCTCGTTGCTACCTTGCTACCTTGGGTCCCCGACCATCTCGCACGGATCGTCACTTATCGGCGAGGTACTTTTCAATCACGGGTCCCGCCAGCTCCCGCGCGCGCACGTACGGCCCCCGCTTGCTCTCCCACACCGAACTCACCGCCTCGTCCCACGACGCCCACTTGACCCGCGTGAACTCCCGTGTCTCCCCGCCGAGTCCCTCCAGGACGCACAACGGGCTCGGGTCCGCCGTGGTGTCCAGGTGAAAGAGCGTGAACTCCAGCCGCTGGCCCGCGAGGCCCTTCGCCGCGAGCCACCCGCCCGCGGCGTAGCAGAAGTTCTCGTCGGGAGGCACCTCGGCGACGAGCGCGAGGCCGTGCGTGGCGCCGGGCTTCATGCCAACCTCCTCGTAGAGCTCGCGCGTCGCCGCCGCGGACTGCGATTCGCCGATCTCTATGCCGCCCTGGGGCATGCCCCAGCTCCCGGGCCGGTCCGATCGCTCGCCCAAGAGGACGTCGCCGTTCGGGTTGAACACCAGCGCGGCGGCGCAGCGGCGGTACTGACGCCCGCCCACCTCCACCTTGCACTCCTCGGGATAAACCTTCTCGCCGTCTTTGCCAATCTTGGGGGCCGCCATGGAGAGGACGCGGCCGGGGGTATGGACGCGACGCGCGCGGCGATGTGGGGAGAGGGCACGCGCGGCGAGGGAGGCGAGCGACGGGCGAGCGACGCCGAGAGCCCCGAGCATCGTCGCGCGCGTGGTGAAGTGAGTTGGTCGGGCGATTGCCAAAAGTTTATTGGGCGAAATGCCAAAAGGTCGGATATAGTCCAGGTTCTGCCCGGGTTCGAACCGGGGACGCTGGATTCAAAGTCCAGAGTGCTAAACCACTACACTACAGAACCACGTATGGCTCTAAACTTAGAAAACCGGTCATTCAACCGGTGGACTTGTATCAAACGAATCAGTGTCTGTTGTGTGATTTGTAGAAATATTAACCCGATTTACGTTAATGCCAAATGCGATCCGGATTTGTACGCTCTCCTCTCCAGAGCACGCTCGCCTGTCACGCGATTCTATTTCCGTAATTCGCGGTGGGTGATTATTACGGTAAGTGTAAAGACGAACAGGAGTCGAGCTGAGCTCTCAGACGACGATGGCACAGGCGGTCTTCGCGCCCTCACCCCGCGCGCCCGGCGCTCGCGCGCGCATCGGGACCGGACACACGAGATCCAAACCTCGCGTCCCACCCCGAGCCACCGCCGACGGCGACGGCAAGCGTCACCCGCGGACGGAGGTCAAGTTCGAGCGCGAGGTGCCCGCCGGGGACGAGCGCGAGCGGGACGTGTGCGTCACGTGCGGCTTCGTGGACTACAGGAACCCCAAGGTGGTGGTCGGATCCGTGCCCGTGTGGGTGAGTCCATCCGGCCTCATTCCCTCTATGCATCCCCGCGTCGGATGAGAACCCCGACCCATAAGCCCGTTCCCGCCCCGGGGATCATCGCATCGTTCATCGCCAATCGCTGACAATCGCATTTTCCGCATTCAGGTCGACCCCGGGTCTCCCGAGGGCTCTCCCCCCGACGAGCGCATCCTCCTCTGCCGCCGCGGCATCGAACCCCGCGTCGGCAAGTGGGGCTTCCCCCAGGGCTTCATGGAGCTCGGCGAGACCTCACGGGAGGGCGCCGCGCGCGAAGGGCTCGAAGAATCGGGCGCGACCATCGTCCCCGGCCCTTTACTATCAGTGTACAATCTCCCCGGGCAGGTGCAGCTCCTCTACGTGTCCACGGTGAACGGCGGGACCGTGGACGAGTCCGACGGCGTGCACCACCCGCCGGCGGTGCACACGGACGGCACGGAGTCCCTCGAGGCTGGGTACTTCACGTACGAAGAGGTTTGCGAGAAACGGGCGGCGGACGAACTGGCGTTTCCCACGGTGTGGTGGGCGATTGACTACTGGAAGGCGAACTACTCGTACGAGACCGCGGGTGGCACGGGTAGTTCGCGGCCGGTGCAGCCGCAGCAGCGGACCAAGCGGTGGCCGCCGGTGGAGGGCGAACCGGAGTTCATCGAGGAGACTTAGACACTGGGGTTTAATTACGGAACCGAACCGAGACCCGCGGACTAGCTAGCTAAGATTAAGTGCTTAGAAAAGGAATCCGGTATGATTACCCTATTCATTAAACGCGCAGCACTACCTCACCGCGCCTCGGTGGTCATCCGACCCATCGCCCCGACGAAGGAGGCCGTGGGGGGCCGGAGGAAGGGGGCGCTTTACTCCCCTGGACGCCCTGCTTCCGACCTTTACCCCCGCCACCCGCCGTTTCCTTCCTCCGTTCCTCCTCGACGCTCTTCATGCGCTCGAGGTCCAACAAACCCATCTCCGCCAGCGCCAGCCACGACGCGCGATCGGGCTTGGCACCCAGCCCGACGTTCAACCCGAACCGAGCCGCCGTCTCTCGCACCGTCGGGAACGGAGGTACGGGCCACGGGCCCGACTCTTTCTTCATCGCGTCGTACACCATGCGAACCTTGATCGCCGCCACCCGCCGCGCCTCCTCTTCGTCCCGCCACTCGTCCCGGACCCCACGCTGGTACCCCTTCGGAAGCGACTCGTACGTGGCGCGAGGCAGGCCGAACATCAACTCGGCGCGGTGCGACTCGGGTTTGCTCGCTCGACGCGGCGAATTTGAATTTCCCGAGGCGGATTTACCCTTACCCGCCGGGTCGGCGGGTTTAAGCCTGTTCCGTCGGGCGTTGCGACGTCGTTCCGCGCGTTCATCCGCGTTGGTGCCGAGCCGCGCCGCCTCGAGCGTCCCGCGCTTGTACCTCGGCGCCTGTGTCTCCGTCGGCGTCCGAGAAATTCGTTTGGCTCCGTCGGAATCGTCGGAGGAGTAGTCGGAGAACGAGTCGGACGAGTCGGAGTCTGTGTCCGACGCCTCGTAGGGCCGCGTCGTCCGTCGTTGTTCAGCCTCTTTGCCCTGTCGGTCGCGGGGATTTGTGTTATCCTCCGTCTCCTGTGAGGTTGGTTGGTCCCCCGGCTTGTATTTGGGATTTGAAAAGTACAAATCGCCCCATCGGTCCCGCCGCCCCTCCGCCTCGGTATCGGTGTCGTAATCGTGGTCGAACATCAGCCGCTCGGGACGATCGCCGTCGGAGACGAACCCTGAATCGCCCTTCACGCCGTTCCCGTCCACTCGTTCCTCCTCCTCGTTCGCGGCGACTTCCCACGTCACGTCCACGCCCCCTGTACACAAAACACGCCGTCAGTCTAATTACACGTACACGCGTTACAAAAAACTTACCCGGCGAGTGGTGGTCGCCGAAATAGTGCACCGAGTTGTCCGCGGCGTCGTTCGCGGGTCGCGTCGCGCGCCACGCGTCCATCTCCGATCGCTTGGCATCATCATCATCATCATCGTCGTCGAGAGGCGGAGGCGGCGGGGCAGTAGAAGCCGGCCGCGAATGAAAAGGTTCGCACGCGAGCCCCCGCCTTCGCCGCGCCGCGCCCAACGTCGCGTTGGCCTCTTCGAACCGTGCGGAATTCGAACCGTCGTCGACATCCAACGTGGGAAACACGTGATCCCGACCGACACACCCAGTCACCGTCGCGGTTCCGCCCGTGCTGTCGAACCGCGGGGCGGATGCGCCGCAGCACGGGCGGGTCCCGAGCGATGGATTGGATTCGTCGCGAAATTCCAGCGGCGCCGGGTGATACGCGCACTGACCGAGTTCGGACGCGGGAACCAGCTGTGCACACCGCCCGCAATGCGCGATCGCGTGCGATACGCCCCACACGTGCCAGTACACGTCCCTCCATCCGTGCCCGCGCGCGCGCAGGCGCTTGAGGTGAGCGTGAACGTCAAAGTTTTTCATCGGCGCGTGTCTCGCGACCACCGCGCCTCGGTAGTCCACGTAGCGCCTCGCGCGATTGCAACGCAGCCCGTGCCGGAACTGTTCGCCGTACAGTAACCCGCACGTGCCGCACCGGCCGATCGTCACGCCGGCATCCGTTGACCGTGACGCGATGAGGGCCCTGGTCTTGAGTCGATACAGCTTAGACGCAAGCGTCGCCGTTGAACTTGAATTTGTTGCATCGCCGTCTCTGCCTCCCTTCGCGTCCCCTTCGCGTTCCCTCCTCTCTCCGTCGCCGGTAGGGTACTTCACGAGGAGCGACTCTAGCACGTCGTCGTTCACCCGTCCCGATATCTTCTCCAGTAAGTGCTCGCCTAAGTTCGCCAGGTCCGCGCCGAGCGCCGATACCTGGTGCAAGTTGGCGACTACGAAATCCGCGCATCGCTCCGTTAAACCTTCCATTCGCAGAAAGTCGCTGGATATCATCACCGCGACGCAGTTACGAACCGTCATCGACGGTGCCCGTCCTTCGACGTCGTCCACGAGCCACTCGAACGTGGGTATGTCGCAGTGCACGCTCATCTCCGCGGAGGAATTCGGTTTGTTCTCAACGTCAGCGTCCAGGTGTCGCTTGAAGTACCGCATCTCCTTCAGCAAAACGCGGAGGTCGCACGTGAAGTCCCGCCGCTCGTGCCTAGCCTCGTCGAGGACGTGTATGAGTATGCACCCGGGCGGTGGACCGGCGCGCGGACCGGCGCGTTTCTTATCGGATGGCGACGGGGATGGCGGTTGGGTTGACTCGATGGACGAGCGGCTTCTCTCAGCGTTGGATGCCTTCTCGTCGTCGCCGTCGAATCTCTTCGCGGCGCCCGTCCCCGGCGTGACCTTCGCGCCGCTTCGCCTCGCGAGCGACGCGGCGGTCGCCGACCGCAGCTTCGCGCTCGACTCGCTCAGCGATGGTTTGGGACGAGCGGAGTTGGTGATGGACCCTGGGAGTTCGAAGGTCTCGCCCCTTCCCTGCGCGCGCGCGGCGTCGCGCTCGGTACCCCGGGATCGAACCCTCGCGCCGGAGGGTCTCGCCACGAGCGTCGCGGACTGCGCGAAGCCCTCCGGCCGCGCGCTGGACGTCACCTGTTGCGTAGATGGGGGGGTTCGGATGAGCACTGTGTATTCGAAGTTCGGGTCGAGAGAGACGGGCGCTCGTCGGGGGTCTCGTTCGGTGGGTTTGAACGCGATACGGGATACGGATGGACTCACCGCGAACCGGGGATCTTTCCGCTTCACATCCGACGGTCTCTCCGGCGCCATGCCCCCTCGCTCGCCCGGGCCGACGCCCCGAACACTGATTCGAATATCGATGCTCTAGCTGGAGAGTTGACAACTAAAAATCACAACGCGGGTGCGGCGATGGAGTCAACCGACGCGTCGAAGGAGAGAAGCGCCGCGGGGGAGGGAGATGAGACCGCCATGAAGAGACCGCCGGACGGGCCATCCAAGACGAAAGATGAGGAGGAGGAGAGGGAGCACCCCGCCATCGCGCAGGTACGTTGCATGATGGGACGGGATCTTCGGATCAGGATCGTGGACGGCCGGGTGTTCACCGGGCGCTTCGAGTGCTACGACAAGCAGGGCAACATCCTGATGGATAACGCCATGTCCACGGTAATAGGGGACCCGGAGGGTACGGAGCCGCACGTCTTCCGCGGGATGATCGTCATACAGGCGCGGCACAGGGTGGACACGCACCTGGTGGTGAGGGACGGCGAGGTCGACCCATCGGCGCCGGACTTTGACCCGTACAAAGAGCTGGAGGAGCGGTCGCTGTTCGAGATGGCGCAGGCGGAGACGTACGCGGACGGCGGGGTGGATCCCGTGGATGGACACGACCCGCCGGTGCTTTAGACTCGGAGGACGTGACCCAACCCTAGCCTCGAGCCACCTCCGTAGTAAGAGTAGGAGGGAAGTAAGAAGTAAAAAACCAGCGAGATTAAATTCACAATCTAGGGCACGGGCGCCGGTACAGCGTGGAACGGACGAGAGCCATGGCGTCGGCGTTCGTCGGGTTCCTCTCCGACATGAACTCTCGGCAGATCAACCACCTGTATCAAAGCCCGTGGGCGTGCCTCTCCGTCCTCCGCTCCCTCCCGCCGCTCGCCAAGCACTACGTGATGCGGCTGATATACGTGGACGTGGGCATCGCGCGCGAGGAGATCGACGCGTGGGTGCGGCCCGGGAAGGAGCACAAAGATCGCCACGGACGGGCCATGGAGGCGCTCAAGCGACTCCGCGTGTTGGTCCCGGCGGGAGACCAGGAATACGTCGCCGACGGCAAGGAACTCGTCCGCCTGAATCGCAGATTCGCGAAAGGAATGCGAGCGCAACTCGAGACGTGCTTCAATCCGGAAGGCGACGACGCGGAAGGGACGGTATCGCCTTCCGATACGATGGGCGGCAAACGCCCGACGCCAAAAAAGATCGACGAGTTCGCCAAAAGCAGATGGGAGTCACTGCTGCTGACCTTGACGGGACGGAAAGTGGACGAGTTCGACCTCGATCGCGAACGCGAACACGAACCAAACGCGAAAAGACGAAAAGGACACGCGCCGCTAGACGTCGCCTCCCTATTCCGCGGCGCGGGGCTCATCGCGGAACGGTCCTCCAAAGACAAAGGCTGGGGCATCACCGAGAAGGGGTTCAAGTTCTTATTAACCACCGCCAGGGAACAGATTTGGACCCTATTAACGGAATATGTCCGCGAGTACGTGGACGCCGTCGGCGCCATAGAGCAAAAGGTGGCGGAGGTGTCCATCGCGGGGACACACAGGGACATAGGCGACGCGGCGAGCGACGACGACGACGACGATGAGAAGGATGCAGACATGGACGTGGATGACATGGACAAGGAGCTCGTGGCACCCGCGGTGGTCGGGTTCATGCTCCGGCTCACGTTTCAAAACACGGGTGCGCCTTATTGCTCCGACGATTTACCGGCGGCGCAGCGTTCGATCGTGGCTGATTTGGCGCACCTCGGGTTACTGTACCTCTTCACCGGGCCGGGTGGGAAAGGGTACTACGTCCCGACGCCGCTCACCGCCGGTTTATCGGGCGGCGGGGAGAAGGACGGCGAGGGAGGGGACGAATCGGCGGATGGGGGTGGTAAACAGACTTCAACTTCCGATACGATCCACGACGTCGGCGACGCGGGACACATCATCGTCGAGACCAACTACAGGGTGTACGCCTACACGTTCAGCGACGTGGAGTGCGAGATCCTCCGGCTGTTCACCAGGCCGGACTACCGTCTGCCCAACCTGTACGTCGGCATGCTCACCAGGGAAGCGGTGCACGACGCTTTGGACACGGGCGTCGCCGCGGAGCAGATAATCAAATACCTCAGAGCGCACGCGCACCCAAACTCGCGAGTCGCCACGAAGGGCGTCGGGATCCCCCCGAACGCCGCGGACCAGATCATGCTGTGGGCGTTGGAGCGTAAGCGGGTGAAGAGCGCGGACTGCGTGTTGTACTGCGATTTTCCCACCGGCACCGACGAGTTCGCGACGGCGGTGAAAGCGGCGAGCGACTTTGGAGTTTTACTCTGGGAGGATCCGGCGGGGCTGAAGCTGGCGGTGTCGAAGAGCGGGCACGATCGGATGAAGGAGGTGTTCAAGGCGATGCGCAGTGGGTTGAGTGGGAACGTGTCCTCCGGGCTCAAGATCGCCATGCGGCGCGGGTGAGCGGCCTTCGAAGGTGGTACTTTCGGCGACGTAAGAGTTAGACGATTTTCATAGTAGGTCTCTGTCGTCATCAGTCGGATGTGGACGCCTCCACGGCGCGGAGTCTGTCGTGCACCAGCGCGACGCACTGCGCACTCGCGCTCACCACCCGTTCCCCGCGTTCCCCGTCGTCCGTCAGAAACACCGCCACGTCACGTCCGTCCACCACCGCCACCGCAAAACCCAGCGCTGCGACTCCCCCGTCCTCTTCCTTTCGCGTGACTCGCACTAGTTTCCCGTACCAGTCCGTCGCCGACGTCTCGAGCCCCACGCGTGTAATGCCGTCCCCTTCCGTATCGATCGATGACGCCGCGGCGAACCGTTCGGTGACCTCGAACGATCGCAGGTTCGGTCGGTCGGAGTCTTCTGGAAGTGTTCCGGAAGTGTTCTGGAAGGAACCGCTCCGTTGGAATCTCTCGTCGAGCCATTGCCAAACTTCGCGCTCCACCACGAACTCCCTCGACTGCGCCTCGGTGAAGTCCGGGTCCGGGTTCGCCGTGACCACGGACGCGCACACCTCCGGCCAACCGGTGCGTGACATCTCGTGTACCACCGCGTCGTCGCTGCGCGCGATGGACCCCGCGAGTTGCAGCGCCCGCATCCACACCTGCGGCCCCGCGTGTTTACGACGCGTCAGGGCTAGGAGAGGTGGTAGGATGCCGGTGGGCGCGAGGACGGTCGGGGGCCAGGGCTTGGCGCACAGGTCGTATCCACGCACGGGCCAGCGCTCGTGCGAGCCGTCGCGGGAGGTGTGCCCGAAGGTGGCGCGGTGGTCGCCGCCCGACGCGCTGACGAGCACCTGCAGCGCGGCGGCGGTGGTGAACACATCCTCCCTCGTTCTCATCGGGTCGCCCCCGTCCGCGACGCCCTTGCGGAGCTTGCCCGCGAACCACGCGAGCGCCGCGCGGTGCGGCGCGTCCGGCGGGCCGGCGCAGAACTCGGCGCACGCGTCGTCGCCGTCGTCACCGGGCGATCGAAGGGCGGTGTCCAGGTCCCGTACGCATCGGAGAAATTCCTCGCGGGTCAGATTCGAAGACCCGGTGAGCTTCTCGCCGGCGTCCCGCACCGCCTGGACGACGGGGGAGAGGGAGGACATGTCGCGCTCCTTGCGGTCGCTCGGGCGAGGCGCGACGGTCCTCGATGCGAGGGTTCGATCGCAAACGGCAGGGGACGCGCTCTGCGAAGTGTGAACCACGTGCGGATGATTATTTTCCTCGTTGTTACACAGTCGGCGGGGTGGAAATCATGTTTGTCATACCCACAGTGTGAGAGCGCCGCGCGCTGCGACTCCGCCACCGCCGAGTCATCACCGCGCGCGTTTCACTGATTTGTTTTTGCCTATAGTTAACGACATGTACAACCGTGGGGAACAAACAACACTCCCCCGAGTTCTATGGTTTAGTTTTTCATCGAGTCGCGAGTCCCTCTTTCTCCTTCAAACCCACCGACCCCGCCCGCGCCGCCTCTCACAGCTTGTTGAAGCTCACCGGGTTATCGTTGTGCACCCTCCAGATGGTCTCGCCGAGGAGGTTACCGACGCTCAGCACGGTGAGCTGGGGAAAATCCCGATCCGGCGTGTGCGGGATCGAGTTCGTCACGATGACCTCGGTGAAGACCCCAGAGCCGAGCCTCTCCACCGCGGGCGGCGAGAAGATGGCGTGCGTGGCGCACGCGTAGATATCCGTCGCGCCCAGATCCTTGAGCAGCTTGGCGCCCGCCACCAACGTCCCGCCCGTGTCGATCATGTCATCGAGCATGATCGCAACCTTACCGTCAACCTCGCCGATGAGGTTCATCACCTCCGCCTTGTTGTGGCCGGTTCGCCGCTTGTCGATGATGGCCATCGGCGCGTCGCACAGCTTCTTGGCGAACGCTCGCGCCCTCGGGACGCCGCCGACGTCGGGGGAGACGACGACGAGGTCCTTTGGGGAGAAGTCTTTGCTGGTGAGGTAGTCAAGGATGACCGTCTCGCCGTAGATGTGGTCCACCGGGATGTCAAAGTACCCGATGGTCTGCAGCGAGTGAATGTCCAGCATGACGATGCGAGTCGCGCCCGCCTCGGTGAGGAGGTTGGCGGCGAGCTTGGCGGCGATGGACTCGCGCCCGGACGTCCTGCGATCGGCGCGGGCGTATCCGTAGTAAGGGATGACGCACGTGATGGAGCGGCAGGACGCGCGGCGGCACGCGTCGATCATGATGAGGAGCTCCATGAGATTATCGTTGACGTTTGGCGGGCACGTGGGTTGGACCAGGAAGACGTCGCAGCCGCGGATGGACTCTTTGATCTGGACGTACACCTCGCCGTCGGCGAACTTCTTGATGACGGAGGTGCCGAGGTCCATGCCGAGGTAGTTGGCGATCTCCTGTTGAAGTGAACACGTGGGGGCGGTGAGTCTCTCGGTGAGTGTCGGAGGATTGGACGATCGTCTCGTCTGCCAAAAAAAAAGCTGGAAAAAGGCTCGGTTTGGGAACCGAATTTTTGAAATCCGGGCGTGGGGCGCGCGCGCCGCCGTCGCGCCCCGTTCGCGTCGGGACGTGACGAGATCGAGCGCGGGGACACGACGCCTCGGGGTGACGATCCCGGGCGCGTGGAAGCGCGCGGATGCGAACGAACCCGCCGTTGGGACGCCGATACGCGCCTTCGGATCGCGTAGGGATGGTGGGGACACGAAAAGAGGTTGGACTCACGTTTGCGAGTTCGGGGTGCGCGGTGCCGGAGAAGACCTTGAGCCTCTCGCGGTGTGGCATCGTCGCGGACGACATGTCCTCGAACGGCATCATGTTCTGCTGCACCGGGACCTGGTTGTTCACCCCCATGGCGCTGAGCGCGGCCAAAGACCCGGGGTTGTTGGCGAACACGTTGTCCTTGCTGATGGTCGCCTCGATGAGCTGGCGAGCGACCTTTCGGCGCGGCGCCACGGCGGCGTTCCTGAGCGCGCGGGTGGGCGCGCGGGAGCCGAGCTTGGCGGCCGCGCGGTGCGGGTGCGCGGCAGAGGCGACGGTGGAGAACATCATTACGTACGCCGAGGGACAGGTGCGGCCTGAATCACCGGCGGCGGCGAGCGCGTCGCGACGAGTGTTGCGGCGATGGATGAGTTTTTGAGCGTGATATTTGTCCGGGGCACAAATAGGGGGATGTCTTGTCTATTTGCGCGTACAAAACCGACGCATCTGCCATTGCCCGACTAACTCGCACTTTTCCGTAACCACGTTGCATGTGTCGTTCCGAATGAAATAGATCTTGACCGGGTGAAATTCTTTATCCTCGTTGCCCTAACCCCGATGCCACAGCCACGCGCCCGGCCTTCGCGACGCAGTCGACATGGCCGCCGCACACGCCACCGCCGCGATGATCCGCGCGGGTCCCACCCCCGTGCCCCCCGGCCGGCGCGCGGGTCCCATCCGCCTCCCCCGCCGCGCCCCAACCCGAGCGGCGACCCCGCTCCACGCCAGTAAGACGAAGACGAAGCCCCCATCGAGCCCCGAGACCGGCGACGCCTCGAAGGGCGACGGTAAGGACGACGAGGTCCAGTTCGAGGCGGTGATCGGCATCGAGACCCACGTCCAGCTCAACTGCAGGACCAAAGCCTTCTGCCGATGCCCCAGCGTCTACGGCGACGAGCCAAACACGCACGTCTGCCCAACCTGCATGGGCTACCCGGGCACCTACCCGATCCTCTCCGAAGCCGTCGCGCGCAAGGCTGTCCAGCTATCACTCGGCCTGAACGCCACGACCCTCAGGCGCCGGTCCAAGTTCGATCGCAAGCAGTACTTCTACCCGGACCTGCCGAAGGGCTACCAGATCTCGCAGTTCGACGAGCCAATCGCGGAGGGCGGACACCTCGACGTCGTCATCCCCGTCGAAGACGGCGGAGGCACCAAACGTATCGGCATCACCCGCGCGCACATCGAAGAAGACGCCGGCAAGCTCACGCACTTCCCGGCGAAGGGAAGCGAACCGGGGTACGCGCTCGCGGACTACAACCGCGCGGGCGTCGCGCTCGTCGAGATCGTGTCCGAGCCCGACCTTCGAACGGGCCGGGAAGTCGCCGCCTACGGAGCGGAGATGCGAAGGCTCGTGAGGTACCTCGACGTCGGCGACGGGAACCTATCGGAAGGGGCCATGCGATGCGACGTCAACGTGTCGGTACGGCCCGTGGGACGCGAACGGTTCGGGACCAAGGTTGAGGTCAAGAACATGAACTCGTTCAACGCCATGTCCAGAGCCATCGATTTCGAGATTGATCGACAAACCGCGATGATCCGCGAGGGTAAGGGGGACGACATCGTGCAGGAGACGCGGACGTGGGACGAGGGCAGGCAGTGCACGGTGTCCATGCGCAAGAAGGAGGGTCTGGCGGACTACAGGTACTTCCCCGAGCCCGATTTACCGCCGTTGGTGTTGGAGGAGAGTTTCATCGACGAGTGCGCTTCGTCGATGCCCGAGCTGCCGGGCGCGATCCGCGAACGGTACGCGGCGCTCGGGCTGCCCCCCGCGGACGTCCAGGTGCTCGTGGAGGATAAGGACCTCGTGGTGTACTTCGACGCCGCGCTGGCGCAGGGTGCGCCCGCGAAGCAGTGCGCCAACTGGCTCACCGGCGACGTGATGGCGTGGCTGAAGAGCTCGAAGGATTTCACGGTTTCCACCATGCCATTGTCCGCGTCGCAGCTGGCGGAGTTCTGTGCTTTGATCGAGGACGGCGTGATCAGTGGTAAAATCGGGAAGGACATCTTACCCGACCTGCTCGAGGGCAAGGAAGGGGATAAGAGCGTGGGAGACATCGTCGAGGAGCGTGGACTGAAGCAAATCTCCGACCCGGCTGAGATCGAGGCCATCGTCGACAAGGTACTCGAGGCGAACCCTGGGCAGCTGGAGCAGTACCGCGGCGGTAAGGATAAGTTGAAGGGGTTCTTCGTCGGGGCGGTGCTGAGGGAGAGCGGGGGCAGGGCGAACCCCGCGCTGTCGAACGAAATCCTGATGCGCAAGCTGAACGAGGGGAAGGAGTAGGAGAGATGAAGATGTGCGTTTGGCCCCATTTTTGGTTAATGCCAAATAAGGCAACAGGAGCGTTACAAAACGCGTCGTTTCGGGGAAAATCTAATATCCCAGGCCTATTCCACCTATTCTATCTATTCACCATACTAAATGCCCATATCTCGGAAATAGCAAAATGCTTCGGCACCCCCGTTGGATTTAGCGGCACCCGTTCGCTCTCCGAGCCTCGCGTCCAGTTGGCTGGATCAGGTCACACAACAAGCGCAACACGCGAGTTAAGGACCACCATGTCCATGTCTCGCTCCTCCCGTGCCGCCGCGGGTCTCTTCCGCCGCCTGGCGGTGACCCCCGGCGCGCGCCTCGGCGCGGCGTCGCCCGCCGCGTGGACCCAGGTGCGCGCGCGTGTCCGATCTTTCAAACGTTCCGCCCTGTCCGATGACGACGCCGTCCCAACTCAAAACGCCCTTCCCACGCCCCAACCCGCAGGTCGCGCCCTTGGCCACGGTGGCCCACCGCGCCGCCAACGTCGGCGTTCGCGCGGTCGTCAACCCCGGATTCGCCGCGGGAGCCGTCCGCACCATCGCGGTCGAGGCCCTCAGGCCCCTCGACAGGTAACCCACCCACCAGGGACAACTCACCGCGTCACTTATCCGCTCGACGCGGCCACGGCTTTTTACAAGTGTCGCCCGATCTTCACGCCCCCCCGCGCCTCGACTGACGTATCACCCCTATGATCGATGTTCTCAACAGCTTCGAGCGCCGCCACAACTCCGCGACGAAAGCCGACGAGACCGAGATGGCCAAGTACATCGGCTTCGACTCGATGGACGCGCTCGTGGACGCAACCGTACCAACCGACATTCGCAGGACAACCACCATGGACATGGGCAAGTGGACCAAGCCGCTCTCCGAATCCGAGTTTCTCGACAATTTCAAGACGATGGCGTCCAAGAACCAGGTGTTCAAGTCCTACCAAGGTACCGGATACTACGGCACCCACGTTCCCACCGTCATCCTACGCAACGTCCTCGAGAACCCGGGATGGTACACCCAGTACACCCCGTACCAAGCGGAGATCGCGCAAGGCCGACTGGAGTCGCTGCTCAACTACCAGACGATGATCAGCGACCTCACCGCGCTTCCCATGGCCAACGCGTCGCTCCTCGACGAGGGTACCGCCGCGGCGGAGGCGATGACCATGTGCAGCGCGGTGAACCGCGGGAAGAAGCCCAAGTTTCTCATCTCGGACAAGTGCCACCCGCAGACGATCGAGGTGTGCAAGACGCGCGCCGACGGACTCGGACTCACCGTCGTCGTCGGCGATGAGAACGGCTTCGACTACTCCGGCAACGACGTCTGCGGCGTGCTCCTCCAGTACCCCGCCACCGACGGCGCCGTCATCGACTACTCCCCCGTCGTCAAGTCCGCTCACGCCGCCGGCGCCAAGGTTGTCGCCGCCGCCGACCTCCTCGCGCTCACGTCCCTCGTGCCCCCCGGCGAGTGGGGCGCCGACATCTGCATCGGATCCGCGCAGCGCTTCGGCGTTCCCATGGGCTTCGGCGGGCCCCACGCCGGGTACCTCGCAACCTCCGAGGACTACAAGAGGCTCATGCCCGGACGCATCATCGGCGTTTCCATCGACGCCGAGGGCGCCCCCGCGCTTCGCATGGCGATGCAAACCCGAGAGCAGCACATCCGCCGCGATAAGGCAACTTCCAACATCTGCACCGCGCAGGCGCTCCTCGCGAACATGGCGGGGCTCTACGCCGTCTACCACGGACCAACCGGGCTCAAGGCGATCGCCGATAAGACCCACGGCCTCGCGTCCATCTTCGCCGAGGGCGCCGCCAAGATTGGCTTTACTAAACCCGCCAACCCGTTTTTCGACACCGTCGCGCTCGGCTGCCCTAACGGCGCGGACAAGGCCATCGCGGACTGCCAGGCACACGGCATGAACATCCGCAAGCTCGACGCCAACACCGTGAGCCTCGCGTTCGACGAGACCACCACGATGGCGGACGTCGACGCGCTCTTCGCCGCGCTCAACGGCGGATCGGCTCCCGGTTTCACCGCCGAATCTCTGGCGCCGTCCGTGAACGCGTCCGATTTCCTCACTCGCCAGTCCAGGTACCTCACGCACCCGGTGTTCAACGCGTACCACTCCGAGCACGAGATGGTCCGCTACCTCGCGAGGCTCGAGTCCAAGGATCTGTCCTTGGTGCACTCGATGATCGCGCTCGGCTCGTGCACGATGAAGCTCAACTCCACCACCGAGATGATCCCCATCACCTGGCCGGAGCTCGCAAACATGCACCCTTTCGCGCCCAAGGAACAAACCGCGGGGTACCGCGAGATGTTCGACGAACTCACCAAGCAGCTCTGCGAGATCACCGCGTTTGACGCCATGTCACTCCAGCCCAACAGCGGAGCTTCGGGTGAATACGCGGGCCTGATGGCGATTCGCGCGTACCACCAGTCCCGCGGCGATCACCACCGCGACGTCTGCATCATCCCAGTCTCCGCGCACGGTACCAACCCGGCATCCGCCGCGATGGTTGGGTACAAGATCGTCGTCGTCGGCACCGACGCGCAGGGTAACATCAACATCCCCGAGCTCAAGGCTGCCGCCGAGAAGCACTCGGATAACCTCGCCGCGTTGATGGTGACGTACCCGTCCACGCACGGGGTGTACGAGGACGGCATCAAGGATGTCTGCGACACCATCCACAAGCACGGCGGCCAGGTGTACATGGACGGCGCGAACATGAACGCGCAGGTTGGCCTCACCGCGCCCGGCATCATCGGCGCGGATGTCTGCCACCTTAACCTTCACAAGACGTTTTGCATTCCCCACGGCGGCGGCGGCCCCGGCATGGGACCCATCGGCGTCAAGAAGCACCTCGCGCCCTTCATGCCGGACCACCCGTCCGCCGAGCTGGACGGCGCGACCCCCGCGGGTGGCGAGACCCCTTTCGGCGTGGTCTCCGCGGCGCCCTACGGCTCCGCGCTCATCCTTCCCATCTCATTCGCGTACATCGCCATGATGGGCAGCGAAGGTTTGACGAACGCGTCCAAGCGCGCGATTCTCAACGCCAACTACATGATGAAGAGGCTCGGGGACCACTACCCCGTCCTGTTCTCCGGCAAGAACGGCACGTGCGCGCACGAGTTCATCATCGACATCAGGCCCATCACCGACAAGACCGGCATCGGCACCGAGGACGTCGCCAAGCGCCTGCAGGATTACGGCTACCACTCGCCCACCATGTCGTGGCCCGTCACCGGCACGCTCATGATGGAACCCACCGAGTCCGAGTCCAAGCAGGAGCTCGACCGCTTCTGCAACGCCATGATCGCCATCCGCGAGGAGATTCGCGACATCGAGACTGGCGCCATTGACAAGGAGAACAACCCCCTCAAGCACGCGCCGCACACCGCGCACGTGGTGTCGTCCGAGAAGTGGGACAGGCCTTACAGCAGGGAGACCGCGGCGTTCCCGGCGGAGTGGGTCAGGCAGTTCAAGTTCTGGCCGACCACCAGCCGCATCGACAACGTGTACGGTGACCGTAATCTGGTCACCACCCACGCGGCGGTCGAGGTGGCGGCGGAGGAGACCGCCTAATAAGTTGGGGGGAGAGAATGTAATCGGCTTGTATTGAAAAGCTTTTGATTTTTTGGCAAGTTCTGTCGTGGCGCGAGCTACTTCTCGCACTCCTTGCATGTAGTGCGCCGACGACCGTGCTCACAGATTTGTGCCCCACCGCATTCCTTGCATCTAGAGCGAATACGACCGTGCTCGCATATTCCCTTCCCACCGCAATCTTTGCACCGATAGCGCTCACGACCGTGCTCGCAGATTTGTGACCCACCGCACTCCTTGCACTGAGAGCGCACACGACCGTGCTCGCAGATTGCACCCCCACCGCACTCCTTGCACTGAGAGCGCACACGACCGTGCTCGCAGATTCCACCCCCACCGCACTCCTTGCATGTAGAGCGCACACGACCGTGCTCACAGATTGCTGACCCACCGCACTCCTTGCATTTAGGGCGCTGACGACCGTGCTCGCAGATTTGTGACCCACCGCACTCCTTGCACTGAGAGCGCACACGACCGTGCTCGCAGATTGATGCACCACCGCACTCCTTGCATTTAGAGCGCACACGACCGTGCTCGCAGATTGATGCCCCACCGCACTCCTTGCACACATGGCGCTGACGACCGTGCGGACACCCACTACACACCTTGCACCTCGAGCGCTTTTTCACGCCGTGCTCGCACGGCCCCTTCGTCGGAGGGGCTCTCTTCCGCTTCGCCCCCTTCCCCTCGAGATGCGTCTTTTCGTCTTCCGCATTTATCCCATCGTCGTCAGCGGGAGGCTCCACCTTGACATCGGGGACATCGTCGTCGGGCACTTCCTCCTTGACGGGGATGATAGGCTTGATCAACCAGTGTGGGCGCCAGATGGTGGTCATCGTGTGCGACAATATATCCGCGGGGCGTCGGGTTGTGCCGCTCGAGGTGGGGGGGCCGGCCCGAAACGATCTTTTCCAACGTCGGGCCTCGATCTCGCGAAACCCTCGCGCCTGAGCACAGCTGAGATTGCCAACCTGGCAGACCAAGAACCACGATTTAAATCTGCCCGTTGTTGCTTTTGGGTCCAAGCCATTGCGTCCCATCGCGCCACTCAAAGCGCCGGAGCGCCTCCCGACGTCGACACCACCGACGACGATGGCACCCGCGGTGTTCATCCCCACCGCGAGCACGCGCCCCGTCGCGCCCGGCGGCGCGCGATCCTCCGGCGGATTGAACCACGGCCACGGCAGCAGAGGCGGCCATCAAGCCCCGAGCTCACGATCGGCGTCCGGCACCTCCCAGGCGGGCGGGCTCGGCGGCGTGGGTCCCAAACACGGCGCCGAGCATCCCTCCGCGGCGCACCTGCACGTCGCGCACGCGTCGCACCGCATCTCCCGTCGCAGCGCGCGCATCGCGCACCTCGGACCCGCATCGCGCTCCTCCGTCGTCGCGCGCTACGCCGCCGCGGACGCCCCGCCCACCGCGCCCGCGCCCGCGGGGGAGACCGTGCGCGTCCACTACTACCGGCACGACGGCGAAGCCGCCTCGTTCGGCCTGCACGTCTGGCAGGACGTCCTCGAGGAGACCGACTGGAACGCACCACTCGCGGGCGCCGTCACGCCGGGTAAGGGCGGCGACTGGGCCACGTACGATGTCATCCTCGCGCCCGATGCACGTAAAATCTCATTCATAATCCACCGCGGAGACGAACAAGACGCGCGGGTGGAATCCTACGACGTCAACGCATTCGGCCCAGGACAGTCCGTGTGGATCGTGCAAGGTAACGTGAAAGTGTTCACGGACGAACCGGAGATCTCATCGTTGCCCACGGGAGACGTCAACCTAGGCAAAGCCAGAGCGCACTGGCTAGCGGCGGATCTCGTCGCGGTGCCATTCGCGGTGGATGACTCCGTCGCCGTCGAGCTCATCGCGTCTCGCGACGCGGGGCTGCACGTGGGAGACAACGGCGTGTGGTCAGCGCACGAGCACTCGGAGACCCGGTACGTGCAATTAGAGTACGTCGCCGCCGGGTGGGGGTACTCACCGGCAGTCGCCAAAGCCGGGGATAAGTACCCGCACGTCAGGTGAGTTTATTTTACTTAACTCTGGTATACGTGGCAATTAGAATAACGTCGTGTATTGTTTAACTCTTACAGGGACGCCGGGTACGCTGTGATGAAGATCCCATACGGATCCGGGGTGGACGTCGGGTGGATGCTGAAGTGCCAGCTGGCGGTGACGGCGCACGATGAAGCCGGGCGACTGCGGGACGCGACTTCGGTGCAATCGCACGGAGCTCTCGACGACGCTTACGGCGGCTACGCGGGTGAACTGGGATGTGTCGTCCACTCCGACAACTCCGGAGCGGACGTCGCGCTGTGGGCGCCTAACGCACGACGCGTGACGCTCTTGCTCCACGGCGGCCCGCGCGGCGGTGACGCGCATCGCGTTGAGATGTCGGAGGGTGCGACCGACGGCGTGTGGCGCGCGAGCTGCGGGGGCGAGTGGGTGGGAAAGTATTACCAGTACGAGATCGAGACGTACCATCCGTGGGGCGGCGGCGCTCCCGACGGCGGGCTCGGCGGCGTGGTCACGAGCTACGTCACCGACCCGTACTCGCGGTCGCTCTCCGCCGACGGCGAGCGCACGCACATCTGCGACGTTAACGCTCCAGAGCTCAAACCTGCTGGTTGGGATTCTCTTAAAAAGCCCAAGCCACCGGGCGGCGGCGAGGTTTTCGAGCCGACTGACATGGCCATCTACGAGCTCCACGTCCGGGACTTCTCCGCGCTCGACGAGTCGACGCCGGACGCCCTCCGCGGTAAGTACGCCGCGTTCACGTGCGACGGCAGCGTCCCCGTGAAGCACCTGGAGAACCTCGCGAAGGCGGGTCTGACCCACGTGCACCTACTACCTTCGTACGACTTTGGTAGCGTTCCCGAGCGTGCGGAGAACCAGGCGACAATCGACCACGGCTGGCTCGCGTCGTTACCTTCAAACTCCGACGAGCAACAGGCGGCGGTCGGCGCCATCGCCAACGACGACGCCTTCAACTGGGGGTACGACCCGGTTCACTACGGCGTTCCCGAGGGATCCTACGCCACGGACCCCGACGGCTCCGCTCGCGTCGTCGAGTTCCGGTCCATGGTACAGGGCCTTAACAAGATCGGCCTTCGCACCGTGTGCGACGTGGTGTATAACCACACCCTGAGCGCGGGCCCCAGCGACGGCAAGTCGGTGCTGGATAAGTGCGTCCCGGGCTATTACCACAGGCGCAACATGGACGGGTTTTATGAAAATTCCACGTGCTGCAACAACACCGCGTCGGAGAATAGCATGATGGAGCGACTCATCGTGGACGACCTGGTGCACTGGGCGAGGGACTACAAAGTAGACGGGTTCAGGTTCGACCTCATGGGCCACATCATGCTGAGGACCATTATCAAAGCGCGAGACGCGCTGGCCTCGTTGACGATGGAAAAGGACGGCGTCGACGGGCGGAGTATTTATTTGTACGGGGAAGGCTGGGACTACGCGGAGGTTGAACGCAACCGCGTCGGGGTCAACGCGAGCCAGCTCAACCTGGCGGGCACCGGCGTCGGCAGCTTCAACGACAGGCTCCGCGAGGGTATCATGGGAGGATCACCGTTCGGTGACCCGCGGACGCAAGGCGTGCTCACCGGTTTATTCTTCGCGCCGAACGGTTTCATCGAGCAAGGCACCGCGGATAACCAACGCGATCGGGTCATGGAGGATTGCGAAAAGGTCATAGCTGCGATGGCCGGGAACCTCAAAGAGTACCGCTTCATCAACCGCAAAGGGTTCAGCACACCGGGGAAGGATGCGGCGTGGGTCGGGAGCAACGTCGGGTACGCCGCCGAGCCGAGGGAAACTGTGAATTACGTCTCTGGTACGTTTACTTTTACCTTTATCCGTATGGGCAATTGGGTTACTGACGTCGTGTTTTTTTTTTTAACTTTACAGCGCACGACAACGAAACCTTGTTCGACGGCATCATGCTTCGAAGCGCGCCGGACGTTCCACTTCCCGTGCGGTGCAGGATCAACCGCATCGCCGTCGCCGTCGTCGCGTTCTCGCAAGGTGTCCCGTTTTTCCACGCCGGTGACGAGATTCTGCGGTCCAAGTCGCTGGACCGCGACTCCTACAACGCTGGGGATTGGTTCAACCGACTGGACTACACGGGCGAGACGCACAACTTTGGCATCGGTCTCCCGTCGCGTGATAAGAACGGCGACCGGTACGGATACATCGGCAACCTGCTCGGTGATTTGTCGCTGAGGCCTGGTCGGGATGAGATCATGCGATCGGACGCGCACATGCGAGAGTGTTTAGCCATACGCAGGTCGTCGCCGCTGTTTCGTCTGCGAACCGCGGCGGAGGTTGAGCGGCGGGTGACGTTCTACAACGTCGGTCCTGCGCAGGAACCGGGCGTGATCGCGATGATGGTGAGGGACGCGCCGGGCGGGCACCCCGAGCAGGTGTGCGACAGGTTCCAGAAGGTGCTGGTGTGCGTCAACGTGACTGGACACGCGGTGACCGTCAAGGATGAGCAGCTGGGTTTAGACATTTACGGGTGCGCCCTCGAGACGCACCCGCTGCAGGGGATGGTGTGCGCGGATGAGTACCTGGCAGCGGCGACGTGCGTGGGGGGTGCGCCGACGGTGCCGCCGCACTCGGTGGTCGTGTTCGTGGAGCGGCGATGAGTGCACCGATGAGGGCGCCGACGCTAAGAGTTAAGAGATATTCGTCATTGTGGAGCATTTTTTTGATGAAAGACAAGAGAAAATCATAAATCGTGGATCATCGCGTCCCCGTCTTCGCCAAAGGTCGCGCGCGTCTCGTCGCCCGTTCGGTGCGGCATGGTCCTCAGCCAGCCCGTCGCTGTCGTTGGGGTGGTAGACGCCGCGCATCCCGGCGACACCGGACCCCTCGAGACATGGCTCGAAGCCAACCCGCTCGCCAACGTCCTCTGCATCCTCGGCAAGACCGAGGGGAACGGGTGTGTTAATGACTACACCCGGGGTTACGCCACCTCTGCCATCAAGGACGCGCTTAGGAGGGTACAGAGTCGCAGGATAGAGAGGGCGTCGGACGATATGCGCCGAAAACTCCCCAAACTCTACGACTCTAGAATGGAAGATGCAGCCATCATCATGAGCGGCGGGACCGAGGGTGAGCACTCCACGATGACCGATCCCTCTCAATTTTGTTTCCACTTAGCACCCGTACTTCCCCTTCACCCGCAGGAGTCCTGTGCCCCCACTTTATCGTGTTCGCGAACTCATACGACGAGAAGGACGCGGACAAAGCGGACGCGGACAAACAGGACGCACGACTCGAGCTCTTCGTGACCCGCACGGAGGACTTCAAACCAGAGGAGGTGGGCACGCCTCTAATGGTCCACGAAACCAAACGCGCGATACTGGAATGTATGAGTTTTAGCGCCGGTATGGGTTATGGTAGTCTCTTGGAATCGGACGAGATCTTCGTGCAGATCAAATGCCCACTGCTCACCCCCGAGCGCGTCGCAGAGGCTGCCGCTCGAGGCGAAACGTGCGCGACTACCGACAGTTATAAATCCATGGCGTTGAGTCGAGGCGCTTCAGCGATCGGCGCGTTGTTCGCGATTGATTGTCTCAGGGGATATATGTCCCCTGGAGATCTGCGCTTGAGAATCGCGACTGCGGTATGCAAAGATTACGAAATCTACTCGGATCGAGTGTCATCCTCCGCCGGCGTCGAGCTCATGCACTGCGAGATACTGGTGATGGTCAGATCCAAGTTGGCCTTTGCCACAGATGGACGGATGGTCCCAATTTTACCCAATCCCAACAAGAGCAAGTTTCAGATGGCGTGCGGCCGCATGGACGATGCGATAGACCTCGCCGGCGTGATGAAATGCGTCGACGAGGCCCGCGGTCCGTCGGGTACGAACGAGATCGTCACCGCCATCGTCAAGGCTGATCCGGCGGCTTCGGTGCGGGGCCGGCGCACGACGATGCTCTCGGACAGCGACATCAACGCCACTCGGCATTCCCGCGCGGCTGTCGGCGGGGTGGTGGCCGCCGCGGTGGGGGACTGCAGGGTGTACGTGTCGGGCGGGGCGGAGCACCAGGGTCCGGACGGCGGCGGGCCGGTGTGCGTCATCTCGCGCGTGCGGACGCCGGGGACGGATGAGGGAACCAAGCGAAAACGGTGAACGCACTCGGTCGGCCGTTTTCTTGGTCGGCTCGGATACTTAGGCACCCTTCGATAAATATCTTCCAGGGAAAAAAGAGAAAGCACTTTTCTTGGCTCGTATGGGCTTTTCACAACAACACCCGCGTGTGCGATTGTAAAAAAGTGCGCAAAATCTAACAGAAATATCTCGGGAGATATGAAAAAGATCATCGAAAAAGTGGTTCGGGATCGCGGCACCTCCGCGGTGGCGCTCACCTCGAGACGCGCCCGCGTGCTCAGGTCAGGGGCTAGTTCTCCTGCAAGCAATCCAAATGTCCGCCACGTCCACCGCCATCTGCGCGTTCGCGCATCCGCGCGCTGCATCGCGCGGCGCGAACCCCCGTAAATTCCGCCCGTTCAAATTGGCAATGCGGGGCGAAAACAAGGGGCGTCAATGCGACGTCGTCGTGCGTTCCCTGCCGAACCGGTACCAGGTGTCTCCCTCGGGCCGAGACGACAACCTGCTGCGCTCCTCCAACACCGAGGACATCCTCCGGAGGCTCCACATCACCTTCCTCGCGACCAGGCGCGGATCGCGCTTCGCCGCGCAGGAGTTCGCCATGGTCGCCACCGAGGCGTACGAGCGCGGGGTCTCCATCCCGACGCTTCGCATGGACATCTCACTCCTCGGCCTCTCCACCGAGAACCGCATGGGCATGTCCGAGCAAGACGCCTTCCTCTCCAACATCGGCATGGCGATGATGACGCTGTACGAACTCCAGTGGCCCTCGTACGCGGGGGGCGAGGGATGGTGCCCGATGGGAGACGGCGTCGACCCCGAGGAGGACCGCGAAGCTCGCGGGCTCCTCGCGTACATTCGCGCCACGCACCAACGATCCGACCAAGGGTTCACGTTGAAGCGCATGGAGATGGAGCGCATGATGGCGCTGAGCGCGTACGACGGCGAAGGCGAGTTCGAGCTCGAACCCGGGATGGGCGAAGGAGGCCCGAGCCGGAGCGCTCCGAAGCTCGGGAACAGTAACGATCGACCGGTGTCGCAGACGGGCATCGGCGGCGGGTCACCGAACCCCGCACGCGCCGCCGCGATGACCGAATCACCGGCCGTGGCGCTCATGCGCGTCAACTGCAGGATCACGCTGCTGCTGCGCGAGATGGTGTTCATCGAGCGGGGGTTACGTCCCGTCACCGAGGTTGTCTCGCAGGCGGAGATGGACCAAGAAAACGAGGACCTTCTCGCCGATCTAGAGAGGAACTTCGATCCGACGGAGGAGATCGAACGGGTGCGCAAGGAGCTGGACGGGAAAACACCCAACGACCCAATGAACGCGTACATCAACAACCTGACTAACTCCGACGACGATTCGGACGAAGAGGAGGACGAGGACAGCCTGTATCACCCCGACTACCAGGCGCCGCAGCTCGCGCTCGAGTGGTGCCGCAAACGACGCAACCGAGCTCGCAACGTCGCCGCCAGGGGCCTCACCGCCTACGTATCCAGCCTCACCACGCACCCCGTCGGCCTGCGCGCGTTCGCAGCCGCCGCGGTGGACGGGTACATCTCCGGGATCCCCGCGCGGGACGTGACGTCCTCGCTGGTACCCGAGGAATTCGACGTCGAAGGCTCGAGACGCGGCATGTTCGGATCCGCCGCGGACGCCACACGCTTCTTCTCGCTGTTCATAACCACCGCGTACATCACCGCGGAGCAGAACGCGTGCGCGCAGGCGAACAACCGCGAGCAGTGCGACATGACGATGGACCCCGACGGCTTCGCGTGGGCGCCCGCGCCCGGAGAATTCCGTAAAGGAAGCGAAGTACCCGAGGAGGCTAGGCGGACCGTCGCCGGTATGCGCGACAGCGTCGAGGCATGGATGGAGATGGACCGGCAGGACCTGAAAGCCGCGGTGGCGTCGCAGTTGTCCGTGGATGAGGACGAGGATGTCTTGGCCAGCGCTGACTTTGACGCGGACGAGGTGCTCCAGTCGGCGAGGGTAAAACCCGCGGGTTCGGCTAAGAACTTACCCCCCGGGGATCTCGAGTGGCAGGAGGACCCGGGCTTGGCGAACAACTCGATCACGGTGGCGTGCCTGACGCTGCAGCGGATGGTGGTGTCGTTCACGCTGCGGGAGCTCGCGCGGCGACGGTGCGTGGACAACAACTCGGGCGCCGACTTTGACAGCAGCCCGGAGTACGGCAACGGACCCAGCTAACGGACCGGGCAATGAGCGTCTCACGTCGGCGTCTTCTTCCCCTATTAGTGTCTGTAGCATTTAAGTTATAAGTTATCTCTCGGTTCGTAAACACGGGTTTAAGAGTAGTCGTCTAAGTGTTAAGCGTTAACGTCGAGTCTCTCCAAGAGTTAACACTCACGACGTCAAGCCTTGTTGTCTCTGGCGGATAGAAACGCGTCCGTCTTCTCGAGGAACTCCGCGGACTTGTCCAGGTGGACGCACGACCCGGCGTCTGGAAACGTCTCGAACGTCGCGCTCGGTCGCATCTCCACCCTGGCCACCGCATCGTACACCTCCATCGCCGCCTGCTCACTCAACGCATCGTCCGAGCCACGCACGAACCGAACGCCGCCGGGGACGACGGATGTGAGCCGGGCGAGCCGACCGTCGGCATCCGCGTCCCACCCTTTCAAAGCGCCAGCCTCCGTGAATAACATCCCGCCGGTCATGTCCCGTGACACCGCGTTGGCGCTCGCGACGCCACGCGCGTCCGGCGGGTCGTTCGCCTTGGCGCCGAAGCCCGCGCCCGCGCCGCCGACGGCTAGTCCCCGGTAGCACGCCCCCGCGGCTCTCTTGCTCACGTGTCTCTGCGTCCACGCGTCCATCGCTTTCGAATACAACTTAAGTCCAGCGTCCGATAGCCCCGCGCCCATGCCCCCGCCCTCGTCGCCGTCCAGGAGTACCTGCTTGTATTCATTTGGCATTTGATCGAGCGTGGCGCGCCTGTCTGCGATGAGCCGGGCGTACGACGGCGGCGTCGAGATGAGCGTCAGCGACGCGATCCCTTTCCCGCCGACCCCGTCGACGCCGTTACCGCCGAGGATGTGGTCCAGCGCGAGCATCCCGCCCCACCCGTGCGCCACGACGTGTACCGTGTCCAGCCCTGTCGCTCGGCGGACCTCTGTTAGCTCGTTTGCGAACAGACGAGGTGTGTATGTACCCGGGCCCGGCGGCGTTGCGGTTTGTCCTTTCTTCGCCCCAGGGGATGTGTAAGGCGAGCGCGCGCAGCCTATTTGGTCGTAGGACGCCACCTCCCTCTTTTCCGACCCGAGAACCTCGAGCCCGTCCATGTACTTGAACCCCAGGCCGGGTCCCCCGTGCAGGCACAGCACTGGGGTGAGCCCCGCGTCGCCGGCTTTCTTCCGATCGCCGAGGATCCGCACGAACGTTTTGGCATCTTTCAGCCCGACCGCGGCAGAGACGTCGACGTATCCCTCGCTCCATGGCGTCTCTCGCGCCCACTGGGGCACGACGGCGGAGTTCTGGGAGTAGTATCCGCAGAAGAGGTCGTCGGCGAACGCCGGGCGAGTGGCGGTGGGGAGGATCAACGCGGAGGCCACGCCGGAGACGAGCACGTCTCGTCGGGATCGATGATGATCATCATGTTGTCCGTCGGCGTCGGGGTTGGATCGAGCCGCGGCGGCGGTGTGGACGCGACGACGCGACGAGACGCGGCTACATCGACGCATGCGCGCGTCGATCGCGCGCGTCGAGGTCGGCGCCGCGCGGGTCGCCGGGATCATGTCTCCGTGCCGCCGGTTATGGCCCGGGGGCTCCGACGATGTAATCTGGATAACGGTGCGAGACAGGAAACCTGAAACCTGAAACCCGGGCCGAGTGGCCCCGCCCACTTCGGCTGGCGACGGGCCCGCGGGAGGAGCCGCATGTCGCTGCTCGCCGCCGCGTCACGCCTGCTCCGCCTCCTCGCGCCGCGTCCACGGGCCGCCAACCGCGCGGGCGCGGTCAACCCGAACGCCCCCGCGTCAGCGAATCCCCGTCACGGGCCGGATCTTCGTCTTCGTCGGCACCCTCCGCGTGGAACCCGCGTCGTCATGGCCGCATCCTCGCCGTCGTCGTCCTCCTCTCTCCCCCCGGAAAACGACGACGCGTCCGGCGAGACCTACGACGAACAGCTCGCCATCGTCCGCGCGCTCAAGTCCTCCGGCGCGGGATCCGAGCGCATGCGCGTCGCCACCGCGCGACTCGCCGAGCTCAAGCGCGAGGGATGGGTCCCCCGGTACACGCCGTCGCGCAAGTTCGCGATGAACTCCACCGCCGCCGAGGTGCCGAGGGTGCCGACACAGCTGTGCACGAGCACGACGACGGACGGGAACGGGAAGAAGAAACGCAACGCGGCGCGCAGGGGCGGACCGACGGTGACGTGCCCAACGTGCGGCCAAGACGTCAAGGCGACCCACCCGGACCAATTCAAAACGCACGTGCACAAATGCGCGCCCGACGCCGTCGCCGCAGTCACGAAAGAACAGTGGCGCGACGTCACCGCCGCCGCCGCCGCGGTGGAAACGTACGAGCTGGCGCTGCTCGAGGACGCCAAGCGGCTGAGCTACCGGGACGGGCTGACCCGCGCGGAGGTCGCGCGGACGCTGGGCGTGTCCACCGATCGAGTGCGGCAAACGCTGCGGCGGGATTCGAGGGCGACGCCTCTCGTCGCGGACGACGCGCCGCTCGACGTGATACACGAGGACGAGGACCTGCTCGTGGTGAACAAACCCCCGGGCCTACGGTTCCACCCGGTACACAGGTTCGAGGGTAACTCGTTGCTCTCGCGCGCCATCGGGCACGTCCGGCGCCGAGGTTGCCAAAATGATGACCAAAATGATAACCAAAATAACCAAAATGACCGAGACGAAGTACCGACTCCGCATGTGATTCACAGGCTGGACATGGACACCAGCGGCGTGTGCGTGCTCGTCAAGCGGCCGGAGCTGGTGGACGGGTTCGCGCGGCAGTTCCGGGGCGACGCCGGCGAGTACAGGGCCCGGAAGGAATATCTGGCAATCGGCGTGGGCGACGTACCCACCGGCTCGACAGTCGCGTACGAGCAAACAGGGGTGGACACGAACGAGGACGCCACCACACACGACGACGCCGCGTCGACACCAGAGTTCACAGAGTTCACGGTGGACGCGCACATAGGCCCGCACGCGTCCATCCCCGAGGCGAGAGCGATCCACCCGCCGCCTCCGGAGCCTGTCCAGAAACGTCCGGCTTCGCATCCGGGCGCCGACCCGGATGCGCCCAAACCCGCGCGCACCGACGTCAGGATCGTCTCCTCAGCGCGCATGACGATCACCACAGACGGCGGCGACGACGACGAGGACGAGGGCGAGACGGCGGTGGTCAAGACGGCGGTGCTGGCGAGGGTGACGCTTCACACCGGCCGGACGCATCAGATTCGTCTGCACATGTCGCACGCCAACTTGCCGGTGCTGTCGGACCCGCTGTACGGCCCGCACGTCCGCTGGGATCGCGCGGTGCCGTGCGAGGACGCGTCGACGAGCGACGTGATGCCGGCGGAGGTGAGCAGCGAGACATGGGGCGGGGCGTTGTGGCTCGGAAGGCAGGCGCTGCACGCGCGGAGGCTCACGCTGAGGCACCCGGGGACAGGGACGGAGATGACGTTCGAGGCGGCGATGCCGGAGGATATGCGCGGCGCGTGCGTGGCGCTGGGACTGGACCCGGACGCGGCGTAGGTTATTAGTAGGATTCGTGTAGTGCCACGGTAGTAGTGACGGGGTTAAAACTCTCACGGTAGTATTCACGTGGTGGTCGAGCGGGCACCCCGCCGACTTCGCTACTTCTTGCACTCCTTGCATTTAGAGCGCTGATGACCGTGCTCACATATTTGTGACCCACCGCACTCTTTGCACAGAGAGCGCTGACGACCGTGCGCGCATATTCCCTTCCCACCACAATCTTTGCACCGATAGCGCTCACGACCGTGCTCGCATAGTTGTGACCCACCGCACTCCTTGCATTTAGAGCGCACACGACCGTGCTCGCAGATTGATCCCCCGCCGCACTCCTTGCACTGAGACCGCTCACGACCGTGCTCGCAGATTGATCCCCCACCGCACTCCTTGCACAGAGTGCGCCGACGACCGTGCTCACATATTGATGCACCACCGCACTCCTTGCATTTAGAGCGCTCACGACCGTGCTCGCAGATTGATGCCCCACCGCACTCCTTGCACTTAGAGCGTATACGACCGTGCTCGCAGATTTGTGACCCGCCGCATTCCTTGCACAGAGTGCGCCGACGACCGTGCGGACAAGCGCTACACACCTTGCACTGAGAGCGATACTTCACCCCGTGCTCGCATGGCCCCTTCGTCCGAGGGGCTCTCTTCCGCTTCGCGCCCTTTCCCTCGAGATGCGTCTTTTCGTCTTCCGCATTTATCCCATCGTCGTCAGCGACAGGCTCCACCTTGACATCGGGGACATCGTCGTCGGGCACTTCCTCCTTGACGGGTTCGATAGGCTTGATCAACCAGGGTGGGCGCCAGATGGTGGTCATGGTGGCGGCGATATCACGACTGCGCGGGTGAGCAGTGACGAGGTTAACACTCTCGGCCTCGGAGGAAACAACTGGAATATTTTTCAAGTCGGAGGCGACGCGTCGACGTCGGCCGCGGATCGGCTTTGGTTTATCCATTAAGACCCGACGGCGCCGGCATGCCCGCGCTCGCCTCCCCCGCGCCCCTTCTCGCCTCCCCCGCGCCGCCCCGCGCGCACCGCCACGCGCGTCTCGCGCGTTGCGACGCCTCCGGCGAGTCATCCTCCGCGAGCGTCCGCGTCTTCAAGGGTGGCAGCGCCGAGGTTCTCTTCGGCGCCAAGCAGAATCTGTTGGGTTGCATCGAACGAGGCGACGACGACGGCGTGGAAGACGCGGTGAAGGAGCTCGCGGGTCTCAACCCGACCCCGGCGCCCGCGCGGAGTGAGAAGCTGCTCGGCAGCTGGCAGCTCGCGTGGAGCCGGCAGGCGTCCAGCAGCAACCCGTTCCAGCGAGCCTTCGCCAAGTATTCCACAAAAAACTTGCAGATCCTCTCGGCGAACGGACTGGAGAACTACATCGAGCTCGGGCCGATGACGGTGTCCGCCAGGGCGCCCATCGAGGCGGTGTCGGACGAACGCACGGAGGTGAGCATCTCCACCATCGACATCGCGCTCTTCGGCAACACGGTCAAGACGATGGAGATGACGCCCAAGCCGGGCCGCGGCGCCGGGTGGGTGGAGCAGACTTTCCTGGACGACGAGATGAGGATCAGCGTGGGAAACAAAGGGAGCGTGTTCGTGCACGTGAGGGAGGGAATCGGGGACGGGGATGGGGACGGGGGTGCCGACTCGTCGTCCCGGGAGACCACCGCGCTCGCACGCCAATAGAAGGAGGGTACATCTTTCAAATCTCATTTATAAAATTCGCGCGAGGAGCGTTCACGATCACGCGCGCTGACTAAGTTACACATCGGGGGAGCCGTCTGGGTTACACCTCCGATCACCCGTGGAACCGTGGATCCGCCGACGACACCGCGCCTCCCCGCGGGTCGTCCACCGCGCTCCCCGGCGTCGCGACGATCCCCGAGCTTTGCACCGGGCTCGACACGCCATCCTCCAGCTTCGCGTACGGCAGTTTAGTCTCCCCGACGCTGAGCGCCTGCACGTTGGCCCTGAGCGCCTGCTTCGGGAACCGCCCGACCACCTGCCCCTCGCTCTTACCCTTGTTGTCGAGGAACACGAGGTGCGGGATGCCGTCGACGCCGTACTGGTCCATCTCCCCGCCCCATTTGGTGTTGTCGATGTTGAGCATGACGAAGTTGACGCGTTCGCCGAATTCGTGCTCCACGTCGTACACGTTGGGCGCGGACTCCTTGCACACCTCGCACCAGTCCGCGTAGAACTCCACGACGGTGGGCCGGCCGTTGGCCAGCGCGGCGTCGAGCGTGATGGCGTCCTTCTCGAGCGACGCGAGCGTGGGGGCGCCCCCGAGGGATGTGGCCGCGAAGAGCGCGACGCCGAGGGCGAACCCGGCGCCCGCGAGAGCCTTGCCGCTGGATCCCGGGTCATCGGGGGGTGACGGGGGCGGGGATGCGGGCCGCGCCGGGTCGGCGTCCTGCTCGGATGCGCGCACGCGGAGCGAGGCGGCGCGGTTGGGGCGGGGCGCCCCGCGAATCGTGGAGATTCGGTACGCCCTCGTCGCGATCGTGGCGCCGGGCGGGACGCACGCGGCGCGGGGTGACGCGGCGGCGAGCGTGAGCGCGGGCATCTCGATCAGGCGATCAGTGAGACGGTGGTCTTCTCGGTCTCCTCGCCCTGTGGATGCGGGGTGGGAAACGCGCGTGTGCGGGGCACGGGTGACGTCGTTGCCAAATATCGACAGCAAGCGAGGGATGGGAGCGATGAGTCCATATGTTCTTGGCATCAAAACGATGAAAGCATCTAAACGCTCAACCGATGAGCCTCTTCCCGAGGGCGTCAAACTCCTCCGCGAGGGACTCGGCCGCGCCCTGCGCGCTGGTCGGCACCTGCAACAGTCGCCGCGCCTCCCCAGCGTAACCCACGCACACGTCCCCGAGCGCCGCCCTGACGTGCGCGCCAGCCGCGCCGAACGCGCCGAACCCTCCGCCGCCGCCGCCTCCGTCGACGCCACCGTTTCTAACCTGCGCCGCGCGGATCTTCTCGTCCCACCTGCGAAGCACCCGCAGCGCGCTCCGCAGCAGCCGGAGCCGCAGCGCGGGCGTCTGCAACTGCTCAGCCTGCACCAACAACTGCCCGTGCTGCGCCCTGGACGCGGGGGTGGCGAGCAGGCCGTCGTAGGCGGCGTGCACAGCCTCGGGGGAATCGCCAGTCGCCGCGAGGAGCGCCTCGGCGACGGCGCCGACCTCCTCGCTGCCCGACACCGCCGAACGAGTCCCGCCCCACAAACCGCCAGCCATCAGCTCCAGCTTGAGCGCGACGTGCGCCACGGGGAAGGCGACGTCGCTGGGGAACAGCTTGGGACCCAGCGCCCTCGCCGCGTTGCACGCCGCGGAGAGCGCGGCGCGGTCGTCGCCCCCCGCCGCGGTCGCCGCCGCGCCTTCACCCGCGAGAAGCGAATCCCACAGTCCCCTGGCCACGCCCCCGTCAGCGTCCCTGTACTGAGAAAAGTGGAGCATCTCGAGGCACACGTCCCACATGTCGCACGGAAAGGCGAAATCGTTGTACATGTCCGACAGCGGCCGGAGCTCGCGCTCGAGTTCCGACGCCTTCGACGCGTATCGATCGGCGTCGGCGCTCAGCCCGTCCCTGGATCGCTCCGTGAACGTCGCGTGTAACCGTCTTTGAAACCCGAGAACCTTAATCTTACCCTCGATCTGTTCAACAAACGCGGGATCGACATCGGACTCGGTCGTTTGGTCCGATGAGTTCGTGTTATTACCCGGGGTTTTGGCGTGTCGCGTCGCGAGGTCGAGCAACGCGGCTCTTTCGTCGAGGGAGACGGTGGAGTCCGCGGACCCCGTCCGTTCCGCGAGGGCGAAGAAAACCTGCGCGGCCAAGCCGTGTCGATCGCGTAGCGCGTAAAGCCTCGCGAGCAGCTCGAGGTGCCTGGACTGGTCGCGGGTCAGCGCTCCGCCCTGCTGCGCCGTGGCGAATTTCCCGCGCTCGGCGAGGTGCGCCTCCAGCGGACCTGCGGGGAGCTCGAGCAGGTCCTCGTCGCGGCCGAGTTGGATCAGCTCGGCGTAGACGCGGCGAATGAACGCGCCGTCGCCGGTGACGGACGCGCCCGTCACCTCCACCCGCGTCGCCGCCGCCACCGCCGTGATGGACGGGGACGGCGGGCGGAGCGGCGGGATCGCGCCGGGCGCGCGGGGCGACGCGGCGGCGGCGGCGGCAGCCGCCGCCGCGTTCGCGGCGGCAGCCTTGGCGGCGGCCGTCGCGGCGGCGGCGGCGGCGGGCGACGACGCCTGCGCGCACCTCTCGAGTAAGACGGCGAGGCCGTGCGCGCGTTCATCGGCGGAGAGACCGGCGCACACCGCGCCGAGCGACCCGGGCGGCGAGCCCGGGTCCGCGACGCCCGACGCGAGCGCGCGGATCGCGACGCAGACGTACTCGAAGCACTCCTCGGCGTCCGGGGCGGCGTTCGTTCGTCCCAGGCTGCCATCCACGCCGTTGGAAATCTGGCGTCCCTGCCCAAACGCGGGCTTGGGGGACGCCGCGGACGCCGCCGAGGGCTGCGCGGCGCCCACGCCGAGGCTTCCCACGCCGTCGCCCGCGACGGCGGACTCCGCCGCCGCCGCCGCGGCGGCGAGCGGCAACGCGACGAGTCCGTGGAAGCACCGCAGATCCGCGAGCTCCGCCATCACCGCCGTGGGATCACCCGCGAGGGGAACGCCGAGGAGCATCTCGAGCGATCGAGCCACCGTCTCTGCGCACGTCTGGTGATCTCGCCCGTCCCGCGCGTCCCGCGCGGCTTGCAGCAGCTCCCTGGCGCGGTAGAACGTCCTGGCGGCTCCGTCGAAGAACAGCGGCGCGGCGTCTTGCAACCTCGAGGCCAGCGCGTCCACCCCGGTTAAATCCACGCGGGTCCGCTGGCCCATCAACGCCTCGACGAGCGAGCTCGCGACGTGCGCGCCTTCGCCGGTGGTGGCGAAGCCGCGGAGCGTGAGCCTCTGCAGCGATGTACGCGTCTCGGGCGCAAGCCACCCGACGCATCGGTTACCAAAGTCCTCCTCGGCGACGACGCGGAGAAGAGCGGCCGCTTCGCGGGTTCGTCGGACCAAACCTCGGAGCGCCGCGATGCTCCGTTCCTCGGCGCGCAACGCGTCGGCGGGTCCGTCGAGTCGTCTGCGTTGCCTCGCGGGCGGTGACATGCCAAAGTTTGGGCCTCCCGTTCGTGACCTGTCGGACGGCGCGACTCGCGGTCGTCGTCGGGCGAGAAAATTTTCCAGCGGCGCCAGCCGGCGCTCGAGCGAGCCGAGGACGTCGGGCGGGATGGTGCACGCGACGGGCGCGCCGGTCGGGTGGTTGGGGCGGAGGATGCCGCCGAGCCAGCCGGCGGCGGCGGCGGCGGCGCCGGTGACGCCGCCGCCGTCCGCGGCGCCCGCGTTGATGACGTCGCGGAGCGGCTTGGAACTCGGATGGATCCCGCTCGGGTTTACGCCGTGTACGCCCCCGCCGCCGCCGTGGGTCTTGGCGCGCGCGTGTGGGTCTTGGCCGTAGGTCTTGGCCCCTGAGGTGCCCGCCCCGGCGCCGTGCTCGTTGGCAACATTGATGGGCACCCAGAGCGGGCGCTCCCACGTCGGCGCGAGCAGCCGAGCGGCGTAAGTGTAAACAGCTCGATGCACTCCGGAGTAGTGGAGCTGCGGCTGGACGATGGCGCGGCCCATGTCAAACTGCCCGCCGGCTCCAGCGTCCACGCCGAAAGCGTTGAGGTCCTCGTCCACGCGCGGTTCGCCCGTGAGCCGCGGGTCCTCGAGCGCGCGCCTGGCCCTATCCGCCAGGTTGGCGGCGCCGTACGCAGGCTGGTACCCGCCGGTGGCGCCAAAGGCACCTTGCGGGGTGCCGATGACGGACGGGGGCACGCGAGGTGAACCCGCGCCGAATACCGCGTGGCCGCCCGGGGTCCCAGGGGTACCGACACCCCCTCCCGGGGTTAACCGGGACCCGTCGTTTGGACCTCCTTCAATCGAAGAGATTGAATTTTTGGAACCGCCACCCCCACTCTCAGACGCACCCACGGCGATGGCGAGGCACATCGTCGCAGCCTCCGCCTGGCCGTACGACTTGAAGAAGTTCACCAAGGGTTCGGGGGCGTCGGAGACGAGAATCTTGGACAGGGCATCCAGCGGCCGGGACTTTTCCACGGTGACGATGCCGGCGTTGGTGACGACGACGAACTTACGCCGCGGCGCCCCCAAGTGCTGCGTCGCGAGTTCGCTCCGCAACGGCCTCGGCTGCGTGGTCAACTCCCGGGGCGCGCCCACAGGGTACGGCGGGTCGAGGTCGCGTTGGACGCCGATGGGCGGGGGAATTTCGCCGACGGAACCCACCGCGGAGGCGGCTCGGCCCTGGAGCGGTTGCGGGGTTACGATTTCGCGCAAGCTTCGAATCGCCGCGCCGCTCTGCGCACCCGCGCCGACGCCCTGGTACGCCCCCGACGACTGCGGATTGATACCCGGGGAACCCATCTGACCGGGTACCCCGCCGGTGGATCGCCCCGGGGTTCCATACGGGTTATTACCCGGGGTTCCGTACGGGTTGTTAGGGGTCGGCGCCGGGTTGAGATTGAGATTGGGGTTAACTCCCGAACCGGGGTTGATCCCCGGCGAACCCACCAGCCCCGCGTTCGCGTCCAGCTGCATGTGCGGTGGAAGCGCGAGGTCCCGCGACGCCATGAACAGCCTCGCGTCCTCGTCCCGCTCCGTGGCGTCGCAGAGGAGCATCAATCCATCGCCGTAAAACGCCGCCTCAACCTCGAGCGGACGGACCGTGGTGG
>Ga0302114_10000029_pt1 | contig 107186 bp, 66 predicted proteins | sample AG5_Surface_MG_FD_203107 | JGI IMG/M metagenome (GOLD analysis project Ga0302114, IMG submission 203107) | Marine microbial communities from Western Arctic Ocean, Canada - AG5_Surface | ecosystem: Environmental > Aquatic > Marine > Oceanic | place: Canada: Western Arctic Ocean | collected... | reverse complement strand
ACTGCCGCCTCTCCATGTTCGCGTGGCTCGGCTGCATCATGCAGGGCCTCGCCACCCAGGAGGGCCCCATCGCCAACTGGCAGGCGCACGTCGCGGACCCCGTCCACGCCAACGTCCTCACCAACGCCGCCTCCGGCTTCGGCTTCTACTAAATTCCCAGCCCAGTGCTGAGACTTTAGTCGCGAGTGCGTCATGAGTTTTCCCTGCGCGTCAACACCGTAGGTTTTTCCGGTGATTGCCGCACTTGTGCAACCATTTGTTAAAAGAAGGGGCATTCTAATGTCTCGTCGACAAAACAACGAGTCCGCGTCACGCGCCCCATTAGCCGCCCCCACATGATACCAAACACCGCCCTCGATGATCCGCCCGGCACCAATCTCGCACGTCATCGTTCCTCAATCCTCACCACGTCTCGTCAAACAAGTCGATGGCACCGGCGGCGGCACCCTTCGAAGTCTGTTTCAGCCGTGGGTTCTGTTTGTCTTCGCTGTTTCGGGGGGTTGACTCTCGAACCGCCGGGCGGTTGGGTCATTTCCGCGCTCGGGCGGAAGGCGGGTGCCGCGCGAGGAAGGCGCCCGGGGAACTCGGTTCGGGGGCGATGTCGGGCGAGTTCGGGTCGCAGCACGATCCCTTCGGTGACGATGCGGGCTTCGCGACCCGCGTCGGCGTCGGCACGGGGCGCGACGCGGGGTCGCAATCCGTCTCGGGCGGGCCGCAGCCCTGGGGCCCGGAGGCGTGGTCCCTCGGGCTGGTGTGCGCCGCGTGCGTCGTCATGCACGGCTTCACCACCACGCGCGGGCAGCGCGCGTACGGCGGCCAGGACAGACACGCCAGCTCGGACGCGCAGCACGCCACCTTTCGGCGGCTGCGCAGGCGGTACAACATCGTCTACGGCCTCGGCACGTTCGGGGATTGGATCCAAGGCGCGTACCTCTACGCCCTGTACAGCGAACACGGCTACGACATGGCCGCCATCGGGTACATATTCGTGCTGGGTTACTTCGCGTCCGCGTCCGTGGGTACGTACGTGAGCTCGCTCGGGGATCGATACGGCTACAGGAGGTTCGTCATCCTCTACGGAGTCACCTACGGCGTCGCCTGCCTCCTCATGCGATCGTCCAACTTGATATTCTTACTTTTAAGTCGAGTGGCGTCGGGGGTGGCGTACTCGCTGCTGTTCAGCTCGTTCGAATCGTGGGCCATCACGGAGGCGGACCGGCTGCGTTTAGATCGACGGTACCTCGTCGGGCTCTTCTCCACCGCGACGTTCTTCAACGCGTGCAGCGCGGTAGCCGCGGGGGTGGTTGGTAACCTGGTGGTTGATTTTTCACACCCGGTGCGGTTCGGGGACGACCCCGGGGATCTGCCGGGGACGGGGACGGGGACGGTCGTGGTGCCGACCGAGGGTGCCGACTGGGACAACGCAGGCGTCGCGAAGCTCACCCAGGACTACGAGACCGCGGCGGCGATGGGGTCCGCGATGGGAGCCGCCGGGGCCGGGTCGGAGAGCACTTTGCTGTTCCCCAGGAATAAGTACACGCCCGCGTTCGACGTCGGCGCGGGTGTGCTGTTCCTGTGCGCACTAGCCGCGTATAAGCTGTGGTGGGAAGGCGGTGCGTCGGTGGTGGACGTGGAGTCACGCGGGGGGGGCGACGCGATCGACGGCGACAAAGGCATGGGTGAGACGTCGAGTGGTGAACGGGCCGGCGACGGGGGCCAAGGGGAAGAAGGCGCGGCTCCCGAGCGGGGGATACTCCGCGCGGCGAGGATGGTGATCGCCAAGCCCGAGCTGTTGAGCCTCGGCGTGACCAACTCGCTGTACGAGGCTGCGCTGCACGTGTTTGTGTTTGTGTGGACCCCCGCGCTGGAGCGACGCGGGCCGAAGACGCAAAGTCTCAACGGATCGACCGGGATCGCGGGCGGAGTCGACGACCCGATGTCCGGCGTCAGCGCCGTGCCCCACGGCCTGGTGTTCTCGCTGTTCATGGCGTGCAAGATGGCGGGTTCACAGCTGTACATGATCATCGGCGACAGGGTCCCCGCGGCGGCGATCTTACGGGCGGTTTTCCTCGGATCCACGGTTGTGTTCGCGGCGCCGTTGCTGATCGAGTCTTACTCGTTCACGCTGCTCTGCTTTTGCGCGTTCGAGTTTGGGCTCGGGCTGTACTGGCCCGCGATGGCGGTCATGCGCGCGGAGCTTGTGCCCAACTACCTCAGGGCGACGATGACGTCGGTGTTTAGGGTGCCGCTGAACGTGCTGGTGATGGGATGCCTGGCGTTTGCGGGCAACGCGAGCGAGCCGAGTTTCCTGACCATGTGCGTGGTCATGATGGGCTCGTGCCTTTGGTTCACACGGGGTACGCGGACGGGCAAGGGTAACGGTGGGATGCCGCCGGGGTCACCGAGGGGAATCGCGCTGTGACGGTGAGACGTGCTTTTAGACTAACAACTACCTTCGAAGGTACCTCCGAAGGTAACTCGTAGCTCTCTAAACAAAAGAGATGACTTCTCAGTCATGCTCCTCGGATCTCATCCCATGATACTGAACCCGTCATCGCCCGAGGAAGCGTTCGTCCCAAATCCGTACATCGCCGAGGAGATGCCCGCGACGAAGACGCCGAGCAGTGAGAGCGACAACGACGCGAAGCCTCCGACGGCGGAGAACACGGTGACGAAATCCCCGGGCCGCGACGTCTCTAGCACCTCCGCGTACGGCTTCAACCCCACGCGAAGCGACGCGCGTCTGTCGTCGTTCTTACCGACGTAGAACAGATCCGCGGCGCGAAGCTCGTACGTATCGGGTTTGCCCGCCTCGCGAGTCACGGTGACGCCGATTTGCACCGCCTTTCGTTGGCCGGGTTCGAGGTCGAGCGACTGCATGGCGACCACCGCGCCGGTCTCGGCGTCCACCGACCCGAGTTCGATCGTCAATCGCGTGTTGCAGTCGGCGGCGCCGTAGGGGCAGCCCGGTGGGAAATCCGTCTCGAGCAGAACGCCGCCCAGGGAATCGTCCCCGGCGGCGGTTTCAACGTCGCACAACTCGAGCGGCGCTCGTTGCGGGGCTTTGGGATACGCCACGTCTCCCAGCGCGAGGAACGCAGCCTGCGCGATCGTCCAGTTGTTCATCGTTCCATGGTATAGCGCGTACCGAAACGCCTCGTTGAGCTCGGCGCGCGTCACTTTACCATCCTTGGGAAAGCCGTCGATGCCGACGCTCACGTTGGCGAGCATCGGGTCGCCCCTCAACAGCGAGGTCCAGGGATGCCACGCCATGTCCTCGCCCGTGATGCTCTCGTATTTCTCCGCGAAGTTCGCGTAGTACGCCTCCGTTGCGGCCCACTTCTCCGCGATGAACGTCTTCCAGTCCGCGACCGTGACGCACGAGGAACACGTCCCGAGGTCGAACGCCTCGGCGTACAACTTCACCTGCTCGAGCGTCTGCGTCTCATCCGCGATGACCCGGTCCACGTCTTGCAACTCATCGGAGTTCTTGTACCCGCCGATCCAGCTCACGTTCCCTTCGTGGTAGTCCCCGTGGTTGTTCAGAGCCAGCATGACCTTTGAGAACGGGGTTCCAAAGCCGCTCTCACCCGGTCCGGCGATGACGCCGTCGCGGTTTACGTCAAACGCGTCGAACAATCTCGCCACCGTCTTGTTGGTGTCCGATGCGAGCTCGGCCAGGAGCTCGGCGTCGAAGTGAGCCCACGCGTTTCGATCGTCGAGCTCCAAGGTTGACCACTCGGCCTGCCACGAGTCCGCGGTGACCACGCGGTGGGACGCGCATCCCTGCGGGTTGGAACCGTTGTATCGTTGGGTGACTTTGGTGGCCCAGTGCCAGGTCCACACGTGGTCGTGGAGGAGCTTACGGCCGTTCATGGAGCGCAGGACGTCGAGGGAGCTGTTGAACTTGTCTGGACACGAGTACGTCCTGTTATACGGGGCCTCGTAGCGACATGGGCCGGCCTGATAGCCGCCGGGAAGGGGCTGCGCTCCGGGCAGACACGCCCATCCCTCGGAGCATCTCGTGTTCATCGTCAGAGACATCGGGGGCAGCGACCGCACCGGTACCAGTACCAGGTTGGTGACGTGCGGCCTGTGCAGGTGCCGGTGCAGAATCACCCCGGCGAACGCGACGACCAGGGAGAACCAGATGAAGGTCATGGAGACGCTGGTTCTATTTGAGGAGCGAGGATCGTGGATCGGTCTCTTGAACTGGTCGAAGGGCCACGAGAAACGTTCAACGCCGGTTCTACCGGCGACCTCGTCCTTCTGCGCGGTCAGAACGGCGGTCCAGCTCAGCTTGCCCGATGCTGGGCCTGGGGAGGAGCTCATGAGGACGTGCGGCCAGTGCGGGACGCGTACGTCGGCTCTGAAACGCGCGTCGGCCTGGTGTCGGCCAAATGAATAACGCTATGAGTATTTTTTGCGTCTACCGCTGAGATTTTTTGGCGCCAGTCTGCCAGTTGATATTCTAGAAGTCTCGGATAACTTCATTGCTGACAGGACTCGCCCGGACTCGCCCGCCCATACGTCGCCGCGATGCCGCAAAAGAGGAAGATGGAAACGGATGACGTCGTCAAGGATGTCGTCACGCGTTTGCGACGCGGGGACGTGTCGATCCTCGAGGCTGTCGCCACCGAGCTACCGGCGGTGTTCGCAGCCGAAATCTTGCCAAAGCTCCGGGATCTGCGGGACACCCTCAACTTAGCGCGGGTGAACAAGGCGTGCAACGAGGCCGTGTGGAGCCCGGATTGCGTTTCATCGATGCCGGATAAAATCAAGGGTCATCTGTATTCCAAGCATGGTAAGCACGATCCCTGTTACCCTGAAAGACCACCCATGCACTTCGCGGCCTGGCACGGCAACGTGCCCGCGGTCAGGGCCCTCCTGAAAGCCGGGGTGGGCATTAACGCTTGCGCTAGCTTGGACGCTCTCGGGTACACGGCTTTTCACGTGGCTATTTTAGGAAGTGAACAGAGGGGCGTGGACGATCGTCGTGGGCATTTAAACATGGTCAAGTTCCTGATAGAGGCCGGGGCGAATGTCAACCATGCAACACCTCAGCATGAAACACCTCTGTACTACGCAGCTGAGAAAGGTGACGCGAGGATTCTGATGGAGCTCATCAAAGCTGGCGCCGATCTCGACTGGGTGGCACGCACATTTAAGCGTGGGTGGGACGATAGCCCAATTAACCGAGCCGCTCGGTCTGGACACACCACTTGCGTGGCCTTACTGATCCAAGCGGGTGCCGACTTCAACCTCGCAAACGAAAAAGGACAGGCGCCGCTGTACTTCGCAGTGAAGCGAGGTTACGCCGAAATAGAAGGACTGCTTCGATGCGCTGGAGCTTCCGATGACTTTTCCGAAGTGGACTTCTCCGAGAGCGAGGACGATGATGAAGACGATGATGAAGATGAGGACGATCACGATGATGAAGACGATGAAGCCGTTGATGAAGACGAGGACGATCACGATGCCGATGGCGGTTACGATGGCGATGACCCAACGGGTGCCTTCGATGGCGTTACCTCGTTTAGTCAGTTATACTCCTACCCTAACCTACCTAGTTGACGAACCACCGTTTTCTTAAGAGTAATTCCGTTCGTCGTTTGTAATCGTATGACAACTCCTCTAGGCGCGTCCGCATGTCTTCACGCTGTGTCCGCACTCCCCGCACGCCTTGCACCTGTGATCACCGACTTCTAAAATCCCCTACTGTCTAAGTGTTACTGTAAACCTACCACCGCTGACTAGCTAGAACATCACCACCTCGTCTCTTTCCGCGCCGCCTAGTCGTCCTCGTCCACGCGGAACGTCCTGTACGGCCCGTGCGTGTAGTACTTGGGCCGCTCGTCGATGCGAACGTGTAACCAGCTCACGCCGTCCCCGTTGGTAGAGAGCCACACGGGCTCACCCGTCCTTCGCAGCGCCCGCCTGACCTCGACGCCCACGGCTCGAACGAGCTCGTGCACCACCCTCGCCGGAGCACCTGCCTCGTCGTGAACGCGGACGAACGACGCGATGCACCCGCCCGCGCGTTCGAAACCCCGAGAGAAGGCGTCGGGGAGAGGCGCGACCAAAGTGGCATCGCCGCCCAAGTTTGCAAACACTGCGACGTCCTTCCCGTGTTCCCTCGCCGCACCGAAGTGTTCCGCGAACGCGTTCGTGTCAAATATATCGCCCTGCGGGTGCCTGTCTTTGATCACGTGCTCGTACCTGGCGTCCAGGGCGGAGGCACTGACCGGCGCGCACTCCCAGTAGTAGTCCTGGGCACGGTCTCGAGCTTTCCCGCCGACGGTTTCGTGGAACGAGGCGAGCCACGCGCCTCTGAAGACCTCGTCCTCTATCCACAGGTCGATGACCTCGCCCCACGTCAGGTAGTCACCCTCCGAGTCCGTGCTCTTGCGGAACGTGACGCGCTGCGCGTCGCTGGTTCCCGAGCGGCTGTAGGAGGGGCCCTCCGCATCTTCTATGGACCAGATGTATGGATGGCCGGGTGAGTGTGAGCCGACCACGACCATGTCGCCCGGTGGGGGGTTAGGCCGGGAGGGGCGAGCGGCGAGGAGGACGACTAGGAGGACCACGAACCCAATCGCGGTTCGATACCGCGCGGAAGCATCCACCGTTCCCACCGCGCGCATGCACGAGTGCGGCTCGGTCTGTCCGATATTTTGAACGTCAACTTTGACAGTTTGACAGGCTGGCTGCTGACGCACACCCACTCGAAGGGACGCGGCGAGATGCGCGTGTCGGTGGGTTCGTCGCCCTCGCTCGCGAGCGCGTCGTCATCGCGGGCGTGGACGCAAGATGCCGGCGCGCGACGCGGGTTCCGCGCACACGGCGTGCGGCCGAGCGCGGGAGGCCGGACCGTCCTGGCGTCCGTCGTCCGCGATCCGGTGGGCACGCGCGAACGGGCGCCGATGATGAGGTCGGAGGCGCGAGGTGGGAGGCGCGTCGACGCGAGGGCCGCGCACGACCTCGCCGCGGCGATGGCCATATCCGCGGACGACGCCACGCCGTCGCGGAAGGAGACATCCCCGTCCCCGAACGTGCTCACGCAGGTCCTCGCCGGGATCACGGTGTCCCTCGCGATGGTGCCAGAGTCGTTGGCGTTCACGTTCGTCGCCGGGGTGTCGCCCATCGTCGGGCTCCACGCCGCGGCTCTCATGGGCATGTGCACCGCGGTACTCGGCGCGCAACCCGGCGTCATCTCCGGCGCCGCGGGAGCCACCGCGGTGGTCTTCGCGCCGCTCGTCGCGTCGCACGGACCGGAGTACCTCTTCGCGGCGGTGGCGCTCGCCGGCGCAATCCAGGCCGTCGCCGGCGCGCTCCGCCTGGGGAAGTTCATCCGCCTCGTGCCTCAGCCGTGCATGATCGGCTTCGTCAACGGCCTCGCCGTCGTCATCGGCTCCGCGCAGCTCCAGTCCTTCGCGGGCCTCACGGGCGCACAGCTGTACACCACGGTGGGACTCACCGCGCTGACGATGGCGCTCATCAAGATCGTACCCAACCTACCGTTCATCCCCAAGCAGATCCCCGCGCCGTTGCTCGCCATCGCGTCAGTCGGCACCCTCGTGCAGGTCGCCGGGATCGCGACCAAGACGGTCGGCGACGTCGCGGCAGTCGCCGGATCACTCCCGCGCTTTCACATCCCCAACGTGCCGGCTTCGTTTGAAACCTTTGCCGTTGTTTTGCCATTCGCGGCATCCGTCGCCGCGGTGGGCTTGATCGAGACGCTGCTCACCCAACAGCTCGTGGACGACGTCACCGAGCGTCGTACCAGCACGCACAAGGAGTGCATAGCGCAGGGTGCAGGTAACTTGGTGAACGGATTCTTCGGAGCGATGGGCGGGTGCGCCATGATCGGCCAGTCCATGTGAGTTTATTTGTATTTCCGTATGGCAGTATGGGCAATTGTACTGACGGCGTGTTTTATTTATCATAACAGGATCAACGTGCAAGCCGGCGGTCGGACCCGCGTGTCGGGTATAACGTGCGCGCTGGCGATCGCGTCGTACGTCACGTTCGGCGCGGGATTCATCGAGCGCGTGCCCATCGCCGCGCTCGTCGGGACCATGCTCTGTCTGGTCCTGGACATCTTCGATTGGACGTCCTTTGCGAGGATCCGAAAGATTCCTAAAACCGACGCCGCCGTGTTGGTGTTGGTCACGGGAGTCACCGTCGTTACGAACCTCGCGGTGGCGGTGTTCGCGGGTGTGGTGCTGAGCGCGCTGGGGTACGCGTACAAGAGCTCGCAGCGCATCGAGGCGAGACGGACCAGCGTGCCGGTCAAGACGAACTCTGTGGAATACACAACGGTGTACGAGATATCGGGCCCGCTTTTCTTCGGCAGCGTCGGGTCGTTCACGGAGCAGCTCGACCCGAAGACGGAGGGGAACGATCGCGTGGTGCTTGATTTCGCGTCGTCAAAGGTGTGGGACAGCAGCGCGCTCGTGGCCATCGACGACGTCGCGGAGAAGTTTCGCAACTGCGGCAAGGTTGTGACGCTGCGACATCTCTCGGCGGATTGCGCCGCTCTGGTGAGTTTCTTTTTATTTCCATACGGGCAATTAGACTGACGTCGTGTTTTGTTCACAGCTTCGCAAAGCGGGCGACTTGGTCGAGGTGAACCTTGAGGAGGACCCGGAGTACCCGGTCGCGGCGGACTACGACGAGGAGGAGCTGGAGACGCTGACGGCGCATGACGCGCACGGCACGCACGTCAGCTTGGAGGACTGGGAGAAGAGCGCGTTGCAGCGGCAATACACCACGCCAGCTGGGTTCAGGGTGCTGGTGGACAAAATCGAAGAGGACGGGCCTCCGACTCGCGGTGGCCGGCCCAGGGGCATCATGTGAGATGTAGTCATATTTTATTCGTGTGAAATGCCAGAAATCAACGGCGAACGTGGACAGGCTTAATGCCAATTACAATATTTCTCCAAATCCAAGAAAACCAACCAACTCTTCGTTTGCGTTTGCTTCCCGTTTTCTCTGCGTGCGATCCCGTACCCACCTCCCTTTCTGGAGCGCGTCTCAGGACGACCCTTAGAACTTCCAACCTCTTTCAACATGGCTGACACCACGGAGCACGAGCCCACCGTCGAGGTGAGCGCCGGAGCACGTCCCGAGTCCCACCGCGTCGCCGTTTCCGGCGAGCGAGCGGCCATTTTTTTCTGTTAGGGTTTTCTGCCCACTCCTCACTGGGAGCCTTACATCGATGTGGCCGTGCTGACCCCGCTTCCCCTTCCCGCGCGTTTCGCAGGACGTTGAGGACGACGTCGAGTCCGACGAGGAGGTCTCCGACGATGAGGAAGGCGAGGGTGAGTCGACGATCCCCTTCCCCCAACCCCCACGCACGCGCGTGCCAGTCACCCCCGCGCGTGCCAAAAAAACGAGGTTCTAGGGTCCTCTCCACGCGGGGGTTTCCCCATCACGCGGTTTCCCCGGGCGCTGACCCACCTTTGTCCTTTTCCTTTCCACGAAACAGACGGCAAGTCCAAGCAGAGCCGCAGCGAGAAGAAGTCCCGCAAGGCTATGCAGAAGCTCGGCATGAAGCCCGTCCCCGGCGTGCTTCGCGTGACCATCAAGAAGAGCAAGAACATCCTCTTCGTCATCTCCAAGCCCGACGTGTTCAAGTCCCCGAACTCCGACACTCACGTCATCTTCGGCGAGGCTAAGATCGAGGACCTCTCCGCCGCGTCCCAGGCTGCCGCCGCGGACGCTTTCAAGTCCGAGATGCCCGCCGTCGAGGCGCCCTCCGCCGCCGCCGCCGAGGAGGAGGACGAGGGTGAGATCGACGAGACTGGCGTCGAGCCCAAGGACATCGAGCTCGTCATGACCCAGGCGGGTGTGTCCCGCGGCAAGGCGGTCAACGCGCTCAAGGCGAACGACGGAGACATCGTGTCCGCGATCATGGACCTAACCATGTAATCATTGTGGGTGTTCTGCGAAGGTAATCATCGGGCGCACTCAGTCGCAGGGCGCGACTGGGACGTCTCCGACGCAGTGTTGAAGGCGCGGGTTAGCCGCAAACGCTTTGGCTTTAATACATCTAAGGGTTGGAGCGAAACGAACGATGCAAGTAGTGACGATCTAAACGCGCGTATGCGTATTCACAACTTCGCGGGCCGGCTAGTTATTAGAAGTGGCCCTCTCTCCCGACGACTCGAAATTGATTTTTTACTTCTTCCCTTTTTTGCCCTTGAGAATCGTGGAGGGAACGGGTGTTGGGGTCAGCCGTGCGCGTCGGTCGCGGTGAGGATCGATTGGTAGCCCGTGAATCATCGAGACACGTCCGCGTGAACGGGATGAACGCGTCGGGGTCAGGATTAAGCGCGTACCTTCTTCGCCTTCTCCGCCTCGGCAGCCGCGATGGCAGCCTGCGATGGTATGGATAGAGTGAGATACGGAGTCAGCGGTGGACGGTCAGGAGGAGACGACGGGTGTGGCGACGGCTTGGCGACCTCGCGTGGATTCCTGGGCGATACGCGCGCGTGAGACGACGTCGACCGGTCACGCGGGTATCGCGGGATCGATCGCGCGTCCCTCGCCGGGCCCGCGCATCCCCCGTCGCGACACGCGAAGGAAGCACCCTCGAAGGCTAGGTGATGTTTCGTGGCTCACCTTCTCCTGCCTCTTCGCCTGCCACTTGCCGAACGCCGAGTCCGGGTGGGGTTTGGTCAGGTCCGGGTTGGCCTTGATGATGGTGCCGCCGAAGATGGCGGCAGCAGCGAGGAAGATCATGTTGAGTCCATCTAAAACGAACGGCATGGTGTCGTTGCGCGTCTGAGTGTGCCGCGCGTCGGCGATCAGGATAACCAAATCGCCACAACGAAGACGGCTGCGTGGGCTTCGTTCGGAGGAAAAAGCAACTTACAGAGGACACTTTTTCTGACGCCGGCCCGATGACGGAGGCTGGCGAGGCGGCTCTCAAGAGGTTCCACGAGTGGTGTCGAGCCGAGGGCGTGACGTATGATGAAGAGGTGAGCCCCTCGCGCGATACGAATCCCGACCAAAAGACCCGCATCTGTCCTTCACGTACGCCCCCTGATGACACGACGCCCAATCAACTAACTCGATCGATGCGTCTTCGTCCAACGCAGGCTGTGGACATCGCCATGCACGCGGACGGCACCATGGGCGTGGACCGGTACCACTACGCCGTCTACGCCAAGCGGGACCTAGCGGTGGACACGCCGGTGGTCACCGCCATCCCAAAAGCCGCGTGCCTCAGCGCCCGCACGTGCTCCGTCGCGGAGACGCTCAAGGCGGCTCGGCTGGGCGGCGGCCTCGCACTGAACATCGCGATCTTACACGAACGGTCGTTGGGGGAACGCTCGCGGTGGGCGGGATACTTCGCGGTTTTACCCGCGAAGGGCGAGCGCACGCTTCCCATGTTCTGGACCGAACAACAGCTACAAACGCTCCAGGGCACCGACCTGCTCAAGCACGTCACCGACGACGCGACGTGCATGGCTGAGGACTTTCAAGAGAATGTCGTGGACGGCCTTTGCGTCTCGCACCCGCGCGACTTTCCGCCCGGCACGCACACGCTGGAGGCGTACATGGAGGCCGCCAGCTTGGCGGCGTCCAGGGCGTTCTTCATAGGGGACGAGTGCGGCGAGGCGCTCGTGCCCTGGGCGGACATGTTCAACCACAAGACGGACGGTGAACACGTACACGTGTTGGGAGCCGACGACGAAGAAGACCTCGAGGGAGAGGAGGAGACATCGGAATCGGAAGAGGAGGAATCGGAAGAGGAGGAAGAGGAGGAAGAGGAGGAAGAGGAGAGCACAGATACTGAAGAGATCATCGAGCCGCCGAGTGGGTCACTCGTCATCCACGTCTGCGCCGCCGCTCAAAAGGGCGCCGAGCTCTTCAACACCTTCGGCCGTCAGAACAACGCGTCGCTGCTGCACAAGTACGGCTTCTGCGAGCCACACAACGCGTACACCAACGTCTGCATCGACGCACAGCTCGTCGAAACGATCGTGGGGGGAACGAAGGTTCGCGACGCGGCGTTAGAGCTCGGCGTGGAGCTCGAGACGGAGCCTTACTTTGAGATTGAACCCGACGGGCATGTCGAGGAGGCGCTCCTCGCGGTGCTGGGCAGGGCGCACAGGACTGGGGACGCGATGGACGACCCGACGACGGAGTCCCCGGAGGTACAGGCGTCGCTCCGAACAATATTGGAGCGGCGTATGGGTACGTACGACGACGGGGGGGAGACGGAAGGGGGTGGGGAAGAGGGAGGCGATGTACCGGCGGGTGGAGGTTTGGTCGGCGCCGCCGCGGCGAGGACGCTGCGCGACGCCGAGCGCAGACTGCTGCGACTGGCGATTGAACGAAACTGTGGCGGTGGCAAGAAGCGCAAGAAGGTGGGCTAGCATTCATAGTTAACACGGGTGAAGAATACGATGAACCCATTTGTTTTCAGTATTTCAAACTCACACAACTATGCCACCTGGTAACTTTCGCACACGACGGTTGATTCGCCGAAGTGCTTCACGGAGGACCCATCCGTGGTCCTCGTCACCTCCGCCACGCGCACGTCGCAGAGCGTCTGCCTGGACGTGAAGTCGACGTTGATGGGGAAGAAGTTGCCGCCGTCCGTGACGGGCACGACAAACTCCATGCTCCCGTTCCTGTTGCTCTTGTCGATCATCTGAATCTCCCACCGCAAAACGTTGCGGCGGCCGTCGTACGTAAAGTCCCCGTCAACCTGGTTCACCGCGGGAGGGTCCCGTAGGGGTGGGAGCGGGATGGAGATGACGACGTTGTGCAGGTCCATGTCGTCGTTGGCTTCGTACTCGATGGAGACGAAGGAGTCGCCGCCGGAGACGGACGGCCAGCAGTTGATCGCGAGCGGCACCCGGCTCTCATCCCGGGTTTGGTACCGCCACTTCAAAACTCCGAGGGGCGATCCCATCGGGAACGGGCGGTTGGGATCCTTGAGGCCGAGGATGCCCTGCTCCGCGTGCAGCTGCTTGTCGATGTTGGGGTGGGTCTTGAACTGGAACCCCTCGTTGGCGCCCGTGGCGACGCCGACGCGGATGAACGCATCCTCCTCGCCGCCGCGAATCTCGAGCATCATCGTCCCCTGCACCTCCATCCCTTCGACGCCGCCGTCCTTCTTGAGCGTGACGTTGAGCTTCTCCTCAATCTTGAGGGAGACGCCGTCCTGGGCGACGGCGGGCGCGCCCCCGCCGCTCTTGGCAACGGCGCCGCCGCCCGCATCCATCGACATAGAAGCCCTCGACATATCCTCGCCCTCCGCGGCGAGCGACGCGAGAAATTTGTTGGTGCTGGCGGCACCACCCTTGGCGCCGCCGAGCTTGAGCCCCCGCGTGGGACCGGCTTGCGACTTGATCGTCTCCTCCGCGCGGCCGCCGCGGGCACCCATGCCCATGCCGCCGGACCCGCTCCCGCCGAACCCGCCGACCCTGTTGCCGAGCTCATCCGACCCCATGCCGAAGCGATCGTCGTCGTAGCCCGAGCCCGATCCTCCACCCACGCCGCCGCTCGAGCCCATGCCGCCGCCGCCCATGCCGGAGACGCCGACGCCGCCCATGCCGTCCATGCGTCCGTACCGCCCGCCCCCCGGCCCTTTGTCAATCTTGGATTTGTCAATCTCCAACGCTTTGCGTTTCATCACGTCCTTGGTGTCGTTGATCTTGGATTGGATGATCATCTTGTGGAGTTTCTCTTCGTGCGACTCCATCTCGGTGAATGTGCGAACTTGCGACATGGTGACGTTCTCCTTGTGGCCGAGGGCGATGACCTCGTCGAAGGCGAAGATGAGGTCGAAGGCGGCGCGGCTGATGCCTTCTTCGTCCGTCTGTTGCTGCGTGTACTCCGGGACGACTTTACCGAGCAGTCGTAGGATGTCGAGGTCCTCCAGGATGTTGGACTGTTTGTTGGTCACGAGGAGGAGGTACAGCGCTCCTTGCTCCATCGGGGTGTAGACGTACCGGACGTTCTCGGTCTCGACGTACGTGTGCTGGGTGCCCGTGCTGACGAGCTTGGGGAAGGCGGCGAGCAGACCCTCGATGCGAATGCGCGTCATCGGGACGTACTGGCGCGATACCAGGGCTGTGAAGAAGGGGAGGCCATGGGAGGCGACGAGGTCAGCGCGTGCGTGAGTAAATCTTTAGGGTAAAATCTTCCCCGGATCGATGCCCCGTCCGCGCGCGGATGCATCGCGACGCGAGCGTCTAAACCAGGGTTCGTTCACGTGGACGACATCTCGGGTCGATAAACTCACCTTTGCCGCCCTTGGTCACCACGGAAGCCGCGAGGACAACCTGCGAAGCGGGAGGGACGGGTCGGGTCGATGATGTCAGCTCTCACTGAAGAGTTTGCAGAGTTTGGTTTGTTTTTCCGCGGCCCTCGTGGATTGGGACCGGAAACGGGACGCGGGAGCGCGCGCGACGCGTGGGGAGGCGCATCGGGCCCATCGCGTGTGACGTACCATCGCGTGTTTCGGTTATATCGCTACCGATCACTCCGGGCGCGGCTCCGCTGCCCTGATCAACTGATGACCGAAAGGACGTCCGACCCTCTGGCAAACGGGAAAAGAGGAGTTCAATTCCTCTCACCAACTCATCACCACGATAGTCATAGAGAAAGGTAAGCATAAATAGCAACGACGAGCATGATGAAAAAGTGAGGTCTAAGCGCTACTAAAGACTTAATTTTGGAGAAATAAATACGTCGGACTTTATTACAGGTGTCAGGAGACTCTATACAACTCACACGCGCTCAGTTCGCGGACGCGAGCGACGCGGACCTCTTGTCCACGCACATGCGCACCAGCCCCTGCTCCTCGGCGCAATTCCCGTGCTTGCTCGGGGGAAGCAGCGACAGCACGCCGTGCATGACGCCAGGCGCGGTCCACCCGAGGTGCGCGCGGTTACCCTTCATGGACTCCCAATCCCTCGCCATCGCCGACGACCCGAGCGAGCTCGGGGACGCGAGCATCGCGGAACGCTCATCGACGCACATGTGCACGAGCTCCTGCGCGCACTTGCCGTGCTTGGAGGGCTTCTCGAGGGTGTGCACGGCGTGCATGGCGTAGCGGCCGTCGCCGAGTGACGCTTTCGCAAACGCCGATCCTTGGTGTTGGTAATGCGCGACGTTGAGGAGCGCGGAGAAGAAGAGGAGGACGCCGAGGGCGATGGACACGATGTGGGTGGTGAACTTGCGGCCGGAGTCGATGGGCGCGCCGCCTGTGGGTAAAGATGGAAAGAGAGGAGAACGGCGTCAGCGACCATCTTCGGGAAATCCTCAAGGTGGGGTGTTTCAACCAATGCAGCGCCGGGAGTTGGACGCGGGTGGTGGGCGTCGGGGGTGCGATGGGCGGGGACGTACCGAGGAGGGGGACGTTATCGGAGTTCATTTCGAACGTTACGTGTCGCGTTTCGGTGGTTTAACCTGCGGAACGTGGGGGAAGGGCGTGGGTCAGGGGTTCGCTCGCGTCGGGGCCGCGGGGCTTGGAACGGCCGTTCCGAGCGGATCGGGTGAGATGACGCGCGGGTCGGGGCGTTCGTGGCGGGTTAAACGCACCTTCGAGGGCGGATTCGCTTCGTACGAGGCGAGTGTTGGAGATTGCTCGCGATGCGGGCGTCGGTCACGTCGCGGGGTGCGCGTCGATGAGTGAGGTCGAGGGGTTGAAGCTCGGTTCAACACATTCTGAAACCGCCGCGAGTTTACTTTTTTTGATCGGCTTCACGTGTAGCACTGTTTGTTCATATGGATTAATTAAATCTAACCATTAATGCGTGTAAGGTGTATGACTTTTCGTTATAAACGACCTCGCACTTTTGCTGATCTTCTCTTTGCGCGATCTTCTCTTGCCAGTTGTATCCAACCAGAACGCAGAGTCTCCCGAGCGCCGGAGCACTTCCCGCACCGACCCACGGCGAAGATGTCCGCCCTCGTCGCACAGGCGTCGTCCGTGCGCGCGCGACACGCTGCGCCCGCCCGCCACGGGCCGGAGCCCAACCGCGGAGCCCAACACGGCCGCGTCTCATCGGTCGCGGGCATCGATTGCAATCGCTCTCGATCGCAGCGCAGGGGTGACGCGCAGGTGGCGCGCTTCTGGAAGGGCCTCGGCGGATCGCCCGCATCGAAGGGGCCCGGATCCGACGAGGCGACATCGTCCAAATCCCCATCGCGACCAACCCCAGGGCAAAACCTCACGCCCTTTCCCAAGGACTACGCGCAGATGGTGACCCAGTGCGAGCGGGCACTCCAGGCTGGCCTGGACGACGACTTGAAACTCATGGAGATCCAGTTCCCGCCCGGCGGTTTAGAGACCGCCCCTGGGGACGTGGAGGGGAACATGGAGAGTAACCTCACGGTGCAGCACCTCCGCGGGATATGCACCGCGTTCGAACGCAACAAAACCGCGAAAACTACCCGGGTGTTCTTCCCCGATCCCACAGAGGCCAAGCTGGCGAAGACGGGCACCTCCGCGGGCACCACCGACGGAGTCCGAGCCCCGCAAAACTCGGAAACCAAAGCGTGGTTCGGCCCGGACAACTGGCCGGGACCCGTGGACTTCCTCGAGGACCCGTCGTTCCTATCCATGTCCGGCCTGGACAAGGTGCTGAACAAACGAGTCACCGTGGCGCAGAGGGTGAAGGAGACCGAAACCGCGTTTGTCGTTGCGTACCCCGTGAGTAATATCAGCGAACTCACGTGCACGTACGAGTTGTACGAGGGTGAGTGCATACGCGGTGAGGCGAAATCCCGGCCGATCGTCGTGTGCAACGGTGAGCTGGAACGGACGCGGAGTAACTACTATCCCCCGTTCTGGAACGCCGGGGAGATGGCGCCGCTGCGCGAGTTTGTCAAAGTTTTTTCTCAGGTGTACTTCATTCATAACTTCAAAGGGAGCAACCCGGCGGTGCTGTTTCGGTGCTACCCCGGGCCGTGGCAGGTGTTGAGGCGACGACGGGACGCGGGCTTGGAGGTGGTGTGGACCGGGGAGACGTACCCCGGGGTCCAGAAGGTGGCGCTCGAGATCTTGCCAAAGTACCCGTAGCCGTCTTGGTTTTTGTTGACAACCAAATGAAAGTTTTCTCGGACAAAGCGACGTTTAGTCTTCCGGTGATGCGGTCGGACGCTTTTGGTTGGGCTCCCGCGCCGCCCGCCAACACACGCGAAGCGCGCCGCGCCCGATCGTAGGACACGTATCGCGCATCGCGACCACGCCAGGTTCCTCGCACCGCCCGGCGCCGGCTCGCGCGCGTCTCGCATTCCCGCGCGATGCGACGCGACGACCGCGACGACGATGACCGGGAAACGCTCGTGACTGTCAGGGTGGACCCCACGCCTGTCACGGGGGAGCCACGGACGCCGCCGAAACAGGTCGGCATCAAGCCCTCGATGCGCACGCTGCAATCCGCGGGTAAGAGCCTCACCCCGGGCAAGTACCCCGCGCTCAGCGCGTCGGCCACGAGGCCCAAGCTCCCCTCGCAGCGATCGCTGGGCGCGTCGAACAGCGGCGGCAGATCCATCTCGCAATCCCCGAGCCGATCACGCCGGGGATCCGCCGCGTTCCCCAAGTGGTGGTGCGTCCACGACCGAGTCCGCCGCGACGTCGTCGCCATCATCGACGCCGCGCACGCGCAGCGCGTCCTCTTCCTCGCGATACTCACCGCGCTCTTCCTCACCGACGTCGCCGCGTTCGTCTCGGCGCCGGACTCAACTGACTTACCGATCGGCGTCGTCATGTGCGCGTGCCTGTTCGTCATCGCCGCCGAGTTCGTCGCGAACACCCTGTGCAGGGACGGGTACGCGTGGTCGTTTTTCTTCTGGATGGATCTCGCGGGAACGCTCGCGATCGTCGCCGACGTGGCATGGCTGTCCGACGGGTGGCTCCCGGATGGAAGTTTCATGGGCATGGGCGCGACGCTACGAGCGGCGCGCGCCGCCAAGTACGGCTCACGCGCGGGAAAGGACCTCGCGGCGGCGATCCAGTTCGCGCGCACCTTTCGAACCCTATCGCTGGTCCGCCACACGAATTCGTCATCAAAGGATGGAAAGAACATCGCGGGTGGAAAGAACGGAGGGAAGGACGATAAAGGAGGAGAAAAAGGTGACCCGATGTCGTCGAGCCGAATGGCCCGCGAGCTGCGCGACGCCGTCTCCAAGAACGTCGCCGTGATTGTCATCCTGACCGTGTTCGCCGCGCCTTTACTCGCGTGGAACGACAGCGACACCATACCGGCGGCGTACCACGATTCCATCACCGCCGTCGCGAACGTCACCGTCGGCGATGAACGCTTCACGGATTCCGGTGAGTTTCTTTTTATTTCCGTATGGGCAATTAGACACTGACGGCGTGTTTTGTTTGCAGTCGCGAGCGGGTTCTTTGACTTTTTCGCCGGGTCCGAACGGAAACCGGTGTCGTTGACGTTCGGTGACCGCACGTGGGACTGGTCCGATCAGTTCCCGCGGTCTCGACGAAGCTCCGATCACCTCTCGTTGCGAAGCGGTGACTGCGGCGTGGAACCAGGGCCCGGCGCCGGTGTGTGCGTGGCGACGGAGCTCGACATCCGGCTGGTGAACAGGTGGACCGCGTTCCTCAACATCGGCCTCACGCTCTTCGTCGTGTTCGAGCTCGTGCTCGTGAGCGCGCTGTTGACGCGCGTCACGAACAGGCTCGTGGTGGACCCGCTGACGCGGGTCTTCGCGAACATCCGCCGCAACATGGACCGCATCATGGGCGTCTTGGAGCACGGCAAAAAGAAACCATCCGGAGACTTTGACGATGTTAGCTCCGACTCGGACGACGACGGCGACTCCATGACCCACTTCGAGGCGACGATCGAGAAGATGTCTAGGCTGTTGACGCACGTCGCCGGGTCCGGGGCGCAGGGCAGCCACGTGTTCAACGAGTACCTCAACGACGTAAACGTGGACGAGAACACCCGGGCGTGGCTAACCGACATGAAGGGCGCCGGCGGTACGTTTTTTTTTTTTTCCGTATGGGCAATTGTATTGACGTCACGTGTGTTTTGGTCACAGGGGCGTCCACCAACTCAAAGCCGAACGCCGCCCCGGGCCGACCGGCGGACCTGGAGAAGCGTAAGAGCCTCGGCATCGAGATACCCACCTCGCCCGTCTCGCTCGGTCGGAAGAAGAGCGGCAGCGCGAACAACACGCCCACCCGCGGAGCTCACAAGCGGAGCCTCAGCATCAAGAACCTGGTCGGCCTCGGGTCCCCCTCGGGCAAGTACCTCGCCAGCAGCCCCGCGAGCAGCCCCGGAGCGTCGACTCCGGTATCTCCACACAAGCCGCAAAGCCCGGCCGCCCGCGGTATCTCCGTCCACGACGTCGCGTTAGAGGCGGCGACGTCGTCCAAGCGTATATCTAACCACTCCAACGCCACGGACGACACCGACGACGACGATGACTTCGCCACGCTACGCGCGGGACCCGAGTTACAGATGCGACAAAAGCGGCAGCGCTCACGCGCGCGCGCGCTCAACGCCGCCGCCGCACTCGCCGCCGCGGAGGAGTACTCCATCGACGTTCCCGACGTCGACCGCGAGCTGATCAACACCTGGGACTTCGACTCGCTCTCCATGACGTCGCGGGAAATCAGGGCTCACGTGCTGTTGATGTTCGGGTCCCTCGGGCTTCTGCGCGTGGACTGCGAGACCCCGGAGCACAACAGCGTGGACTCCGACCGCGCCGCCGCGGAGGGCTTCTGCACCCCACTCGCGCTCTGGAACTTCGTGGCGCGGATCGAGACTGGGTACAACGACAACCCTTACCACAACTTCAGACACGCGGCTGACGTGACGCACACGGTGTACCGCTACGTGACCATCACCGAACCCCGTACGCACGTCACGCACGTCGAGAAGTTCGCACTACTCGTCGCCGCGCTGTCGCACGACCTGGACCACCCCGGGGTCAACAACGCCTTCCTCGTCAACACCAAAGACAAGCTCGCGACGCTGTACAACGACAGCAGCGTGCTCGAAAATTCTCACATCGCGTTCCTCTACGACCTCATCGCGACGAGGCAGACACGGCACGCCGCCGTGGCGACCCGCAGGCCCAAGCCCGGGTCGTTGCCGAGGAGTGACACGCACGTGAGTGTGATACGGCGGTCATCTCCATCGATCATGGTTCCGGAAGACGGCGCGAACCCGGAGCCCGGAGCAAACGACGAGGCGAATATCTTTGCGGCGTTGGACGGTGAGTTTATTTTAATTCTCGTGTGTGCAATTAGACTGACATCGTGTTTTGTTCACAGACTCGTTGTACCGCGAGGTTCGTCGGATCATCATCGCGTCCGTGCTGCACACCGACATGTCCCACCACTTCAAGATGGTGTCCCAGATGGAGGTGTTCTACGAGCTTCACAGCGAGGGCATCGCCGCGAACACCCGCAGGGTGAAGCGGGGTATCATGGTGGACTGCATCTACAAGAAGGAGGAGGACCGGCAGTTTTTGCTCAACGTCATCCTGCACGCGGCGGACATAAGCAACCCGGTCAAGCCCTTGGACAACTACGGCAAGTGGTCCGATCGGGTCATCAAGGAGTTCTTCGAGCAAGGCGACGTGGAGCGCGAGCTCGGCCTCACCGTCTCGCCCATGATGGACTCCGCGACTGTGAACCTCGCGATGTCGCAGATAAACTTCATCGAGTTCGTCGTCGCCCCGCTCTACGCGGTGTTCGGCCGTCTGTTCCCGGAGACGTCCACCACCCTCGCGAGGCTGGTGAACAACAGGATGCACTACCAGGCGCTGCTCGAGATGGAGCTCGACGACGACGACTTTTCCGTAAGCGCCGCGTCATCAAACTTTGGTTCAAACGAAGATCATCCCACGAATCCGGGTCGTCACGCCGGCGAAGGGAAGACGCGCGAGGAGCGCGTACGGGAGAAGGCGTCGATGCGCGCCAGATTCCGGGGTATGGTGGAGAAGCACCGGCTGAGGCACGGCGCCGCGGGACACTTACTGAACGATTCGCCGCCGTTTCAAATTTTGATGGACGCGGGCGCTGGGGCGGAGCCGCTGCGGACGAGCATGACGCTCGAGATCGACGGGGCGCTCCGGCGGCGGTCGATGGACGGAACGGACGCGGGGCTCCGGTCTGTGCGCGGGAGTTCGACGTCGAGTACCACCGCGGACGGTCGGAGCAGGATGAACTCGTGCACGAGCTTCGACTGATGACCAATCGGTTGTTTATTTTCCCTAATGTTTCCGTAATAATCTATGCTAAGTTGAGGGCGGTCCGCGAGGGCTCGCCCGCTCGGTTAGCCTAGTTGTTCTGCGAGAACGTGTGTCCGCACTTGGGACACTCGTAGAACACCGTCTGACCCTCGTCGACCGATCGCAGCTGCATGGTGTAAAAGTTGAGCCCCTTGTGCGCGCACTTGGGGCACTTCTCGTCCACCACCGCCCTCTCCCTCGTCACGTCCTTGACGGCGCCGAACTTGCTGCCGTCGGGGTTCATGGGCTCGATCCCGTACTTGAACAGGAACATGTCGCTGGTGCTCGAGTTCTCCGTGACGCCGTTGTCGAACGCGGTCTTCACGTTCTCGCACCGATTGCACCCCGTGCACCGGGCCACCAGGCCGTCCACCGCCATCGCCGCCGCCGCCCCGGACGCCTCCTCCACCTTGTACAGGCACCCGCATCTGTCGCAGAACGACATCCCGCTCCGATTCGTGCGTTGAACTTCGAAGTAGCCAAGGCCGTGAAGCGTCCGAGCCGCTCGGATGCTCCCCCGAGGTCGATCCGGGTTGTGCGCGTCGACGAAGTGCCCGGCGTCGTGGGGTCATCGGTTGGGTTTTTTCTCGGAGCTCTCAGCCGTGACTCGGCACGAAAGACGCTTGATTTCAAACACGGGCACCCGGGCGCCAGTCTTTGGGGCGCGGGGATGGACGACGACGAGCCCCCGAACGTGGTGACGTCCATCAGCCGCCACGAGCTCACCGCCGTGGCGCAGAGGGACCTGCTCCACTGGCTCAACCGGATCCTCCAGACCGACTACGGCCAGGTCACGGAGGTCAACGACGGCGTCGCGCATCTCCAAATACTCGACGCCGTGTGGCCGCGGTCCAAGGTGCCCCTGCACAGGCTCAACTTCCACCCACGGACCAAAGACGACCGCGAGCGTAACCTACGGGTGGTGCGACAGACCTTACAGCGCCTCCGCGTCGTCGAAGACGCCCCTCTGGACGTCGAGCCCATCGCCCGCGGGGGGCCGCAGAGCTTCACCGCGTGCAACGACATTCTCCGATGGCTACACGCCGTGGTACAACGGAACTGTCCGGCGGTGACGCGCCGGTACGACGCGCACGGGCGCAGACGCCAGGCACAGACGCGTCAGTCACGATCCAGCCCTATGGGCGCCGGTGGGCACGACTCACCCAGCGATAGATGGTACGCCCCGACGTCGCGTTCTCCGAAGGGTAAGTCTTACCTGGACCTGTTCGACGAGCCGCCGTCCGATGCGTCCCCGTCGCCCACGATGGCCAGGCGCGAGGCCATGTACGAGTACACCAACGAGCGCGAAGGGTTCGTTCGGAGGCGCGCGGGGAGGCCGAAAAGCGCGGGGGTGGGAGTTCGGTCGTCGGCGCCGGAGTTTGGAAGCGAGCGGCGGCGGCGAAAGGAGAACAGGAGTAACGACGACTTCGGGACGGCTTCACTTCGCGGCTCCGTGGGTTACGCGCCGAGTGAAGAGACGGACGATGTGTACTCGGAGTATCGCGTGCCGGCGGTGAGGCGTAGGCCGGCGACGGCTCGGACGGTGCGGTCCAGCGGGCTGCACAGGTGGGCGGCGAAGGTGCGAGCGGAAAAGGTGGATAAAAATACAGGGGAGGAAGGTGGGGACTACCCGATCGGGGGGAACGAGACCGATGACGTGGACGACGACGGCGACGTGGATTCGACTTTGGACATGGTTGTGGATCGCGTGAGCGATGTCCCGACGACGCCGAGACGCGTCCAGAGCACAAGACTGAGCGCGTGGGCGAACAGGTCAAGGGTTTTAACGCCGGTCAAGAGCGACGACACAGAAGAGGAAGACACGGAAGAGGAGGAGGATACCGATACCGCGCCCACGCCGGTGAGGTCATCTCCGTCGCAGAACCTCGCGGACGCCCGACGCGAGCTTCGAATCAGGCGGACCGAGGAAGCGGAGCGCGGCGCGAGGAAGATTCTAGTCGCCGACGCCGCCGCCTCCGACGAAGAAAACCAGGACGTCGTCGGCGGTCCCGCGGGTCAAAGCCCGTACGTGGACGAGGCCGAGGCTGCGGAACGACGCGAGCGGATCATGCGTGAGACCAAGGCGGAGCTCAGGGAGATCAAGCGCCGCGAGGCTGAGAAGCGGACGGAGCTGGCCAGCGCGGCGAACGCGAAGGCGGAGAGGGAACGCGCGCGGGAGCTTCGAAAGGCGCAGCTGCGTCGATCGCACGGGCTCAAAGAGAGCCCGCACACGCAGGCGGCGGCGGCGACTTCCTCACCTACCGCCGCCGCCGGGCTCACCGTCGTCGTCGAGGAGACGACGTCGACGATGGGTTTGGAGGAGACGGCGCAGTCGGTTCGTCAGAAGCGCGCAGACTTGGAGAGTCTGGCGGAGTACTTGAAGTGGGAGCTGGCGCGCGAGGTGAAGGCTTTCGACGTACGGAAGGAGGAGGTGGCGGACCTGGTGCGGGAGCGGGACGAGGCGGTGCATCGGCTCGGGCTGGCGGAGGCGAGGCGGCGGATGAGGAACCTGGCGGCGTGAGTGAGGTGCTCCAAACGTGGGGGTTAGCGTCGCCTTTGCACTACGTAATTACACGGAAAATAATTTAAAAGTTAGAGCGATTCCACTGCAGTGTAGAACTCGTCGAGGGCCTCGATGTACCCAGCCTGGTCCGCCAGGTTGTTGTGTCCGCCCCGCTTGAACTCCTTGAACACCTTCCTCGTCGATGAGCTCGATTCGAACAGCTTCTTGCCACACCAGAACGGCACAATCTCGTCCCGCGTCCCGTGCATCGACATGAACGGCGTCGCCGGATCCAGACTCGCCGCCGCGGAACACACGCCGTCCCACTTGTCCTTCATCAACACCCTCACCGGAAGAAACGAGAAAACCTTCTCGGCGATCTCGACGCACGACGATAGCCCGCCCTCCGCGACGATGCCGGCGACGCCGATGTTTCCGTCGGCGCGCGCGCTTTCGTTGTCCTTTCGCAGCGCCGCCGCCGCGCAGACGCCGGCGGCGGAGCCGATGGATTCGAGGTGGAGCACGAGTTTGCTGCCAGTCTCGTTGGCCCTGGTGGCGGCCCACTGGATGCCAGCCTTGCCGTCCAAGATCATTCCAGCCTCGTTCACCTTACCTTCACTCCCGCCGTACCCGCGGTAGTCCAGCAAGGTCACGGAGCACCCGAGCCGAGTTCTGACGTAGTGCGCCCACGGAACTCGGTGGTACCGCGATCCCGCGTTGCCGTGGAGCTGCAGGAGGTGGATCTTCGGGTGCTTGCAGTGCGCTTGGTTCATCGTGGGGACCGGGAGGTGGTATCCGCGGATGGTCACGCCGTCCTCGGTGCGCACGGTGAACTCCTCGATGTCGCCGTACGCTGGGGGCAGGGTGGACGGCGCCGGGGGATGTTCCGTCGTGGGGAAGTACTGCAGCTTGCGCTGGAAGACGAACACCACGGCGCATATGCCGACGTAGCCGATGGCGGCAGCCTTGGCGACGCCGGTGGTGAGTCCCATGAGGACGCCGCCGAGCCTGCCGAGCACCGTGGGGTCCGCGGTGGGTCCCGGCGTTGGGGCGGACGCGACCATGACGGACGACGAGAAATGCCTAAACCTTTGTGCGGTGCCGAGCGGACAGCCCCCGTGATCTGGTCGAGCGACGCTTCGGGTGAACCAGCGAACGACGGCGCGTGAGGTTTCAACCGCGGTTCCGCCCCGACGATGAGGCCGCCAGGCGTGCGCCGAGACGTTCGGGAGCGAAGACGGGGACGTCTTGGCGTTCGTCCGAGACGACCCGCGCGCGATGACCTAATGAAATGGAACGAGGGGAAAGAGAGTGCCGTTTAGCTTTTGCATCTCCGAGACTTTTCCGAAACGCCTGCGGGAGCTACGACAGAGTACAGTGCGCATCGCGCCCAGCCTCTCTTTGCGCGTATCGTCGCCCCGCATCGTCCGTACGTATCCTGGACGATATGCCCGCGGCATCGTTCCCGGTCCCGGCGCCCGCCAGCGTCCCGCGCGCGTTCGACCTGACCTCCTACATGGGTCAGTTCCACAACCAGCTCGCCGCGAGAACCGAGCGATGCGAGGCGCTGGAGTCCGAGCTCGACGCGACGAAGACGGAGCGCGACGAGTGCTCCACCGCGCTCAAGGCGACCGCGATGTCCCTCGCGACCGCGCAATCCGAGCTCGCGTCGGAACGCGTCGCCAACGAGGAGCTCCGCCGGCAGCTCTCGGAGATGCTCAGTCAGCACCAGGAATGGAAAGCTGCCATGGCGAAGAACGACGCCGAGCTGTCCGCCATGCGATCCAAAACCGACCGCGAGAATTCGCAAGCGGTCGAGCGCGAGTGCAAGCGCATCGTCGACGACCTCAAGCGAGAGCTACGCGACGTCAAGAAGCGCGCGGCGACGGAGAAGACGAAGATGGCGGGCGAGCTAAAAAACACGGTGGCCATGCGAGATGCGCACGCGGCGCAGACGGAGATGCTCCTGGTGGAGCGGAACAAGCTCAGCGACGAGCTCATGCGCGTCAGGACCAAGGCGAAGCTCGCGGGTAAGGTCAAGGCGGCAAACCCGGGCTTGACCCCGTCACCAGCACCGGGATCCGCGTACAGGTCCAGGTCAAGGTCCAACAACGCTAACGACGATGAAGCAAACGCCGGGGCTCATGATGACCGCGACGGGAACGTGGTGCTGTCCCCGTTCACGCCGTCCCCCGCGTCCACGTCACCGGGCGCGGGCACCGTCCGGCGTAAGTCTAGGGTGCCGGAGCTCGATAGCGCGTACAAGGCGTCACACATCGGGCCGGGGAGGGACTGCACCCTGGACGCGACTTTGAAGGAAAAAGGGTGGAACCCGAACACCGTCAAGTTCCGCGTCGACGAAAACGGACTTAACATGACCTCGCCGGTGACCCCGGGAGTGACGGCGGCGATGCGAAAGAAGGCGACGGCGGAGCAGGCGAAGGTGGGCCTGGCGAGGGCGGGACGTAAGCCGCTGGGTCCGTCATCGGTGGCGAGGGATGCGGTGGTGTCCGTCGGTATCGAGTACCCCCGTTGAACGTTAGTCACCCGCGCAACGTGTCCGATCTTGTTCATGTACAGGCTTGCATCTCTAAAAACGAAACTTCTACGAATAATACAGGTCATCGTGTGAATCAACGCCTCCGTCCCCGGTCTTCGAACTTGTGTACACGGGACGGACTTCGCCTTTGCGTTCTCTTTATGTTCTCTTTAAGTCTTTCCCGTCTTTATGACATACCCCCAGCCCTGGACGGAACACTCAGTTGGCCTTGTCCCCGGCGGGAGGTTTGGGCGCGAGCGTGAGCAGCGCGGCGATGAGATCCTTCACCGCCACCTGCACCGCGATGAGGTGCGGCTTCACCGCCTCCTGCAGCTGCCCGAGATGCGGCTTGACCGTCTCCGTGATGGCCACGACGTGACCGGTGCACCGATCAACCACGAGCGTCACCGTGGGACCAACCTTGTCCTGCAGAGTCTTGACCTCACCCGCACACCTCTCCGCCGCCGTGCGCACCGCCGGGACGAAGGTTTTGTCGCAGAACTCCACCACGGACGCCTTCGCGGCTTTCATCGTCGGCGCTACTTTCGCGAGGGACTGTGAAAAAAAGTCATTCAGCGCCTTGAGATCGAGCCTGCCCGCCCACGCCTTGGCTTGGGCGAGGGATTCGTGCGCCTTCTTCATCGCCTTCGTCGCGCGTTCCTCGACGTACGCCTTGCACTTGTCCGGGCCGTAGTAGTACACCGCGGCGCCGGTGCCCGCGCCCGCGAGGAAGGCGAGGTACGGGAGCGCGGATCCGTCAGATTTGGTCGCGAGTCGCGTGGATGTGGTCGGGGCGGGCGCGGGTGCCTCGACGTCGCCGCCGGGCATGGAGGGCATGGAGGGAAGGCCTGACGGGATGAAGTCCTGGAAGAGCGTGCGCGCATACTCCAGGCCCGCCGCGACGCGGTCCTGGAACTCCTCCATGGTCGGGACGGCTCCGGCCCCGGCGGAGACTTCCTTCATGTCGGGGATGGCGGAGAGGACGATCTCGGGGACGGGGAGGCCGTTTTGCGACGCGAAGGAGGAGTAATGCGCGACGCCGGTGTCGACGTAGCCCTGCTTCTCGGCGTACACGCCGGCGGCGGCGCCGGCGGAGATCCTGCGGGGAGATCGGGTGAACGGGGAGAGGCTCTCAGCTCAGCGGGGAGGACGCGTCCCGAGTCCTTCGCTCTCGGGTTGTTTTTTTCGCGCGAGAATGAGGGAGGGGGGTGGGGCGGTCTTGGGGCGGTCGACGCGGGTCCGCGCTCTCGTGGTCGCTCGCCGACGTCGTGGGTGTCGCTGAACTCACTTCGTGAAGTCTTTCAACACCATGCGGTGCTGTGGAGCGCTCGGCGACTCTGCGGGGGGAGTGGAAACCAGATTGTCAAGATTTAGATTCGTGACATATATCTCAAAGCGTCGGCCTTCTTTTTGTGCATCGGCGGCGGGGGGACCCAGAGGGCGCGCACCTGGGTCTGAGAGGAAGAGCGGGTGGGGATTTACCCCGTGCAACGCGAAGGGACCCTCACGCGCGGTTAACTCTGCCGCACACCGCGGGCGACCGCCCGCATTCTCCTCCGGAGGCTAGACGCGTGAGGAGAGAGCTCCGGGAAAATATCAGAAATCGGTGTCTTACACTCCCGGCAAACTAAACTTGCAAACCAAATAACTGGAACCAAAACCCCCCCATCCCTTCCCTTACGCGTGGATGATGCCCGCCTCGCGCATCCTGGGCAGCATCGCGACCGCGGCACACAGCGCCGCGGCGGCCGCGTGCATCTTGACATCCTCGACAGTCTCCTGGCACATCGTCAGCGCCGCAACTTTCTCCTCGTACGCCGCGGCTTTCACCTCCAGAGCGTCGATTTTAGCGCGGCCGTCGACGGCGGCGTTGGAAGCCTGCGCCTTGACGTCATCGCACTCGAGCCTGAGCGCCTCGATCTCCATGTCCTTGGCCTCCATCTGTGCGGCGAGGTCCGCGGCGGCAGCCTTGGCCTCGCGGAGCTGCTCGGCGGCGGCCTGGATGGTCTCGGCAGCCTTCTCGGCTTCCTTCGCGGCGACGAGGGCGGAGTCGTCCACGTCCACGAGGTTCTCTGCGGCGGCCTTCTTGAGCTCCTCAATCTCTGCAGCCTTCTCGGCGACGAAGGCGCGGGCCTCCTCCAGGCCCGTCTTGAGCGCGGTGAGCTCCGCGGCCTTCTCCTCGGAGTCGGCAGCCTTGGAGTTCTTCAGCTCCTCGAGCCGAGAAAAAGTTTCTTCGAGCTCGGACGTAACGGACTCGAGCGCCGCCGTCTTCTCCTCCTCGGCGGTGACGAGCGCCTGCTCGAGTCCCTTCTCGAGCGCGCTCTTGGCGGCGCGCTCGGCGTCAATCTCAGCCTTGGCGGCGTCGAGTTCGGCGGTGACATCGCGGAGCTTGACAGCGTCGGCGGCGGCGGCGGTGGCCGCTTCGCGAGCATCTTCGAGTTCCTTGGTCACCTCGCCGAGCTTCTCGGACTCAGCCTCGGCCAGCGCGGCGCGTGCCTCCTCGAGGCCCGCCTTGAGCGCGGCGAGCTCCGCGTCCTTCTCCTCCGAGTCGGTAGCCTTGGCGCTCTTCAGCTCCTTGAGCTGAGAGGCGGCGGCGGCGGCGGCGGCGGCGGCGCGATCGAGAAGCGCCTGGGAGGACACGAGAGCCGCGATCTTCCCCTCCTCCGCGGCGGCGAGCGCCTCCTCCAGCTCCGCCTGCGCAGCCTTGGCCACCTCGAGCTCCTCGGCGAGTGCCTCGGCAGCCTCGGTGGCGGCCCTGGCCTCGGTGAGCTCCTTGTTCATGGCTTCGAGGTGCCTGTCGAGCTCGTCGGCGTCAGCCTCCGCCTTGGCCGCCTTGGCCTCCGCCGCCTCGAGCTCGCCGGCCAGTTCGGCGATGACGTCGTCGTTCAAGTCGTCATCGTTCTCCACAGCCCTGGCGTTCATGACCTCAAGCTCCATCTTGGCCTCCTCGAGCGCCGCCTCCGCGGTGCCGGCGGCCAGTTGCCACTTCTCGAGCTCATCGAGGAGCTCGGAGACCCTCTGCGCTCGAGCGCTCGCGTCGACGACGGCGGGGGGCTCGGCGGTTTGCATCCGCGTGGACTCGGCGAGCCTCTTCGCGGCAGCCGCCTCGCTCTTGGCGCTGGCCATCTCGGCGTACGCGTGCTCCATGTCGTGGGCGAGGGTCTCGGCGAAAGCCTCGGCGGCTTCGAGGCGGTCGCGCGCCAGCTTCAGCTCGGCGTGCACGTCCTCCTCCGCGTCGGCCTCCGTCTCGACGAAAGCCTCGGGCTCGGGGGCGACGGGGGCGGCGGCCTCGGCGGCAATCTCCGCGACGGGCTCGGGCTCGGGCGCCGCGATGGTCTCGGTCTCCTCGAGGGTAACCTCCGCGACGGCCTGCGCGAAGGCGCGAGCCTCCTCCTCGATCGGGTCGACAGCCTCGAGCGCCGCTTCAATCTCAATCTCAACCTCAATCTCGTCGTCCTCGTCGTACGATGGGCTCTTTTCGCTCCGCTCCAGCACGTTGTCCACGTGCGACAGGAAGGCGGCGAAAGGGTCCGACCCTTCAGCGGCGCCGAGGGGAACCACGGGCACCGCCTGCGCGTTCGCGTGGATGGCAGCCTCGGCCTCGGCCACCTTCATCGCGGCGAGGGAGTCGATGGACGCGTCCGATGAAATCTCCGCGGGGACGACTCCCTTGACCCGCGGCCACTCCGAGGTTTCACCCTTGGGCCAGGCGGAGACCTCGTAGAACACGTCCGTCTGAGCCGGTGCCGGGGCCGGGGGGGTCACCGGGGCCGATGGGGCGGCCATCGCGGCGGTGGGCGCGAAGTTGGAGTCAGCGGTGTCGTCGCCAAAGTTGCGCATCTTGAAATTTTTGGGCTTGGCCGCGGGGAAGGACGCGGGGAGCTCGCCGCGCGCGAGCGCCTCCAGCGCGCCGGCGCCGCCCTCGACGGGCGCATGCACGGGAGCTGGAGGAGGCGTGGGCATCGCGGACGCCGCGGGGGCGACGGCGGCGTGCGCGTGCACCGGCACCGGCGCGGGCGCGGGCACCTCGGGTACGATGTTGTTAGCCGCGTGGTCCACCGGCGTTTGCGGGGGGATGAACTCGGCGGGCGCGACGGGCTGCGCGGCGAGCGCGGCGGCTTCGGTGTCCGTCGGTGCCTTGCCGATGCCGTTGAGCATGTTCTGGAGGTCGGCGATGGCGTCGTCGCGTTGCGCGGAGTGGGACTCGAGTTCCTGCACGAGCCTCATGCCTTCCTCGGCTTTGGCCCATTTCTCCATGGCGATGACCGCGTCCACCTCTTCGTCGGTGAGCGCGGCGGGCTCGGAGATTGCGTGCGGGACGGTGGAGTCGGCGGGCCTGGGATGGCCGTAGGATCCGTCGGGGTTACGGCCGGGCAGGGTGGCGGCGGCGACGACCGAGCGGCGGCGGTCGGGGCGCGCGCGGATGACGGGGACGGACCTGTCGTTTGGGGCGGGGGGGGGAAGTTAGATTGCGGGTTTTATTAGCCGACGTTTCGGGGAAACGCGGGTCGGGGCGCGGCGCGATCGGGGCGGGCGCGGACGCGACGGGACCTAAAGATCGCGGATGTGAGTACGTACCCGGTGTCGTCGCGCTTGGTGAAGGCGCGCTGGGACGTCGCGGCGAACGCGCGCGCGGTCACGGCGGTTGATACGGCGGCCATCTTGGAAGTCTGGGGGGCGAACTGAGGGCGATGTGCGTTCGCGTTCTGTCCGGGTGGAAGTGCGGGAATGCGGTTGGAGAACCGACGGACCCTGGCGCGTGGTTAGCGCGCTTGGCTTTCGACACGAAGGTGCGCTTCTTGGGCGCCCTTTCGGGGTGCGGAGTGCGTCGACGCGTGCGGTGAGGCGCGCGATGGTATGCCACGACACCAGCTCTCGGAACCGTCGTTTCAGTCATCTCAGTCACGTTTCCACCGCGGAACGCAAATCTTAACGGCCCGAGTGCCACTCTGGATTTACAACCCCTTTTTCTGCTTTTTCGGAGCATGGAATTAGACCCAAAACCTTGAGTCATCGCCCAATTCGTGTCCCGAAACGCTCACATCCGTGGAATTTTGAGAGATCACGAAGCGTCAAATTTTCCACGGCGGTGAGCAAACAGGGGCGAATCGGGTCGGGAGAAAGAGAAAACCTGCAGGTGGGCTTTTGCTCGTACGAGCGCAGGTGTTTCGTGTGCTACGTGGACACATCTTGTTTGAGTTCAGTTCGAGGCGCGCCGCTGTAGTGACGGGTGCGGGACGAACATGGGCGGTTTCACGCTCACCTCTGCCGCGGCCGTGTCCGCGCGGCGACTCTTCAACCCGCGCCAGTCTTCAATCGCGCGCCGCCACGTGGTCGCCACCCCCGCGCGCGCCTTCCTCGGCAAGGTGAAGGAGATGGTCCGGTCCGTGTCGAGCACCGCCGCGACGGGCACCGGTGACACGTACACCGTGACGTTCTGTTCCAACTGAGACGGGGGCCAGCAGGAGTTCGAAGCCGCGAAGGCTGCGGTCCTGCAGGTGCATCCGGATGCGAACGTGGTGGGGAACAGGATCGACGAGTATCCAATCACGGTAACTGTCACCCTTGGGTCACCCCAAGATGGCGAGACGCTGTGGAGCGGGCGGCAGCAAGGGCTGTTCAGCAGGAACGGCCGTTCGGCGCAGAAGGACATCATCGCCGCCCTGGAGGAGGCGCGCGTCGAGGCTGAGTAACCGCGGTGCCGATCCTGTTAGCTAGGCTAGAAAAGAGCGCACGCGCGCATCCCTCGAGGACGTCGGACACGTGAAGCCGCCGCGCACCAGCCCAACGATGGGCAGCGCGGCGAGACCGATGACGACATTCGACGAAACTCGAGGTTGACTGCGAACGCGGGCCGATCCATTTTTTTACCGGCGCGATGTCCGCCGGGCTCCTTAAAGAGCCCGTCGGTGATTTCTCCGCCCCCGCGCGCCCCCGGGCGCGCTCGGCGGCGGAGGAGCCGCGCCGCACTGCTTGCTGTTATGTTAGTCTTCTCTTCTGTTTTTAAAATGAATAAAATAATACGCGAGTCTCACATCACGCCTCGCCCAGGCGCTGCTTGAGATTGGAGATCTCGTTCTTCAACGACGCCAGCTCGGCGTTCGCGGTCGCCATCTCCACCTGCACCGTCTCCTCCATGATCTCCGCCATCAGCTGCGACACGTCCTGCTCGGTGTCCAGCAGCTGCCTCTGAAGCTCCACAATCTCAGGCGGCAACGTGGTTTCACCGCCGGGAAGCTGCGACTGTGAACTCTTCGATGCCGCCCCCGGGACGTAGCCGTCGGTCAAGGACTTGGGCCTGTTCCGCATGCGATCCTTGAGCTCGTGCCTCGGGTCGATGCCCGACTGCGACAGCTGCGTGAACAGCTGGCCCGCGAGGTCCTCGGCGTCTTCCCAATGCTTCGCCGCCTCGTCCCTGTAAAACTTAGCCTCCTCCGCCTCCTCCCGAAGCCGCGCCTGCTCGGCGAGCATCGTCTCGGAGAGCAGCTTGAGCTCGCGGCCCTCTCGTACCTTCTCCTGGAGCGCCTTGATGTGGGACATGAGCTTACCGGTGGCCCTGTCGCCCACGGTCGAGTTCACGCCCTCGCTCATGACCTCGGCCAAGGTGAGCTCGAGCTCCTCGATTTGCGTGCGGAGATCCTCAACCTCGTCGTCGCTGAGTAAGGATTTGGACTTGCCCTCGTCGCCCTCCTCGTCGCCCGCGCCGTAGTAGGCACCCTGCGTCGCGGCGGCAGCCTCCGCGGCGGTCATTCGTGCCTTCGCGCGCTTCAACTCGTCCGTCAAGTCATCCGCGCGTCGGCGCTCAGACTCGAGCTCGTACGTCAGCTTCTTGATCGACTGCGAGTAGGAGGAAGCCGTCTCCTCAGTCTCCGCGAGGTGAAGCTCGGAGCTCGTGAGCTCTTTCAACATGGCATCTTCCATAGCCTTGAGCTCACGTTCCGCGCGATTCAACGCACCCTCGAGCCTGCGCTCGGTGTTGGAAGCCTCGTGCGTCGCGGCGTCCGCGGCGGCGGCGGCGTCTGCGCGAATCTGCTCAGCCTTGGCCGCGGCTTTCTTAGCCTCGAACGTCGCCTCGCGGGTCCGTCGCTCGAGCTCCGTGACGGTCGCCTCGAGGTTCTCGATGCTCGCGTTGCGATCGCGCACCGCCGCGGCAGCCTGCGCGAGCTCATCGCGCAGGTTGCGTTCGCGCGTCGCCGCCGCCTCCTTGGTCTTCTTAGCGGCGTCGCCGGCTGTTTCCTCCGCGGCTCGCGCCTTGACCGCGGCGGCGGATGCGGCTACGGTGGCATCTTCGCGCATCTTCTCCGCGCGCATGAGCTTCTCGGTCGCCTGCTCCGCCGCGGCCGCGTTGGTCATGGCCTTGTGCCTCGCTTGCTCGACGTCCTCCCTGGTGGACGATCCGATGCGTCCTTTGTTACCCTCCAGCGCTTCGAGTTGGTAAAACTTATCCTGGACCTGTCGTAGTCGGTACGAAGCCGTGGCGGTGTCCTCGGCGCTGTACCGCGCGTCAACGTTCTCCACGTCCGTGATTCGCTCGCGTTCCTTGACGGGAACCCCCGCGACGAGGAACTCGACCTCCTCGATCTGCCTGTCGCGGTCGGCGGCGGCGCGGACGGCTTCTTGCTTAGCGCCCGTCGCCTCGCCCGCGCACGTGTCAAACTCAACCCGCGCCACCCGGAGTTGCTCGCTCAGATCCGCCTCCCGCTGCGCGTCGACGTTGCGATCGGGGTAAGGATCGCGTGCCGCGGCGGCGGCGCGGCGGGCCTCCTCGGCGCGCCTCGATTCCTCCATGATGGACGAAGCCTTGGCGTCGACCCTCCGTTGGGTGTCGGCCGATTCCCTCGCGGCGACTTCGAGGGACGCGATCTGCGACGTCACCTTGGCGTGTTCCGACCGCATCCACTCCAGTTCCCCGGTCTTATCGTCGAGGGACCCGCGGAGCATGTTCGCGCGTTCCTCGGCGGCGCGTGCGGCGTAGGATGCCTCCACGGCGGCCATAGCCGCGGCCCTGCGTTGCTCCTCGACATCCCCGGACATCCCGCCTGAATTTCCGTAGTACCCGTCGGATCCCGACGACAAAGATCGGCGCTGCTCGCGGTCCGCGAGGTCCCTTCGCATCGTCGAGAGGCCGCGCTCCTTGTCATGGAAGGAAGCCTCGAGGTCTTCGGCGCGTCGCTTAGCCTCGCGGAGGACGAATTCAGCCTCCTCGAGCGCGTATTGGACCGCCTCCGCGGACGCGCCCGATCGAGTCGAGCTCGGAGCCGGCGAGCCGGCGTATGAGGACCCCGACCTTTGGTTGGCGTCTGGATCGTACTGGTCCGGATCCTGCATCTGCATCTGCTGCTGCTGTTGGTGGTTGGAGGAGGACCCGCCGTAGGGCGCGGGTGCACCCGACTGCGTCCCGTACGTCGAATCCTGCGTCGTCGCCGAGATCTGCGCGAGGGCATCCTTGATGGCCGATACCCTTCGCTCCATGTCCGCGACAGCCTCCTTCTTCTCATCCTCGACCGCTTTTAAACCTTCGATGTACTCGTGGCCCGTCGCGAGCCTCTCGGTGAGCTGCTCACGGTCGGCGCCGTAGGAGTTATCGAGCTGCTGGTACATCTCGTCGTACTTGCGCAGGTTGGCGACAACCTCGTTGCCGGCGACGTCAAGCGCGGCTCGGAGAGCGGAGAGTTCAGCCTCGCGCTCCAGTAGCATCTCGCGGGTGGGCGGGGGCCGGCCGCCGAAGTCGACGGCGGCGGCGGGAGCGGGTACGCCGGATGGGGCGGCGGAGGTGGTCTCCCGTTTGGGGGCAAAGTCGGGGTCGATGTTGTCGTAGTCCACCGGCTGCCGCGACTCCCGCGACTCGTAGCCACCGCCACCCTGGCTTTGGTCGTAGCTGCCGCCGAACGCGGACCCTTGCGCCTGCTGGTCGCGTTTGAACTCATCCGCAGCCTTGTGACGCTGCTGCTCGAGCTCCGCGGCGCGCATGACGGTGTGCTTGGCCTCTTCCAGCTGGCCCCGCATCCACGAGAGATCCTTGTCGCCCTCCTCCAGCTGCCTTTTCATCTGCGCAATCTCCTCGTCGTCGCCCGACCCGCCGCCGCCGCCGCCGTAGGACGACTGCTCAGACTTGGCCCGCGCGAACTTGCGTTCAGCCTCGAGCGCGCGCTCGTTCTCCCGCTTCGCCTCGTCAGCCTCCTGAACCGCGCGGTCGATCTCGCGCGCGGCGTCGCTCAGCTCGCGCTCCCGCTTCGCGATCTTGCCCTGCATCTCGCGGGAGGTATCCTGCGCCTGCCTGAGCTGCACGCCAGCCTCGGCGGCGGCGACGGACGCGGCGCGACGCTCCTCCTCGAGCCTCTGGAGGTCGCGTGACGTCGCGCGCTCGTGCTCCAGCTCCTCGTGCACGGTCCCCTCCGCCATCTTCGCCTTGATCGAACGCCGCAGTTCATCGACGCGATCCTCGAGCTCGCGCAACCTGCGCTGGGCGTCATCCGCGGCGGCCGCGGTGAGCTTGCGGGTCTCCTCCGCGTCGTGGGCGTAGTCGGCAGCCTGCTTGGACCACGTGATCTTCTCCTTGATCGCCGCCAGCTGTCGCATGCGCGCCACGTCCGTCTGCCCAGAGTCGGCGCCGCCGGATTTGGCCAGTTCGTCGCGAAGGATGCGCTCTCGCTCCGCCGCCGCGTCATAAGCAGCCGCCGCAGCCTCGGCGGCGACGCGCATCTTCTCCACGGCGGTCACCGCCGCACGCTGCGCGCTCGCGGACACACCCTTGGACTTTTCCTCAGCCTTGAGCTGCTGCTGCGCGGCTTTGTCGTACGCCGCGGCGGATGCGGTGGTGGCGCTTCGAATTTCCTCGAGCCGAGCTCGTCGTTCACCCATCTCCATCTCCCGCTGGTGCACCAGGCTCTTGGCCTGCGCGATGGTCTGCTCGGACTCGCGAACCTTCATCGCGGCTTTGTTGGACACTTCGCTGGCTTGGCGTCTGGTGACTTCGAGTTCCGTTCGCAGTCGTTCAACCTCCTGGGTCTTATCGTCCCTGGCGCGGAAACCTTGGTTTTGGTGCTCCTCGAGCTTGTACACCGTCTCGGTGTCCTTCATGCGTCTGCATCGCTCAATCTCGTCGGCGATCTTGGCGAGGTCGCGGACGATGCGGCCGAGGTGGTTATCCGTCGCCGCGAGCTTCGTTTCGGCTTCGCGGAGGTTATCGTTGGCCTCCTCGACTCGCGTGGTCGCTTCCCGGGCGATGTCCGTCACCTTGGCCCTGGCTTTAGCGAGCTCGGCGCGGGCCGCCTTGAGCTCCTCGAACTTTTCATCCTTCGCCGCGGCGGCGCCGCCGATCTGGCCCTCGGCGTCCACGAGCTTTGTCATGGACTCGCGAACCTTCTCCGCGGGGAAGGAGGCGTCCTTCGCGGCTTGCTTCGCCGCCTCGAGCTTTTCGCTGGCGTTGACGGCCGCGGCTCGGGCGTCCTCGGCGGCAACCTTGGCGCGCTCCTCGGCGCGTAGGAACTTCTCGCGGGCCTCGTCGGCGGTCGCCGCGCCTTCCAGCGCGGCGGAACGGGCCTCGAGCATCTCGCTCCGCATGCGCGACACCTCAGCCTCTTTGGAATCGAAGGCTCGTTTGAACTCATCCCCGCGGTGCTCCGCTTCGTGGACGCGGAGGCTGGCGGCGCGTTCAGCCTCAGCCGCGAGCCGCCTAGCCTCCGTGAGCTCCGCGCGGACGTTCTCAACCTCGCGGTCCTTCTCCTCCTTCGCCGCCCACGCCTCGTCGAGGCGTTCCGCGGCGATGCGGAGGCGCCCCGCGCTGTCGTCGTTGGCGATCGTCGCGCGAGCGGATTCCAACTCTCGAGTGATTCGCTCGAGCTCCGCGTCGACCAGCTCCTTGGCGGCCCACGCCTCCTGTATGCGACCGTCCGCCTCCCTGAGCTGCGCGGTGGCCTCGTTGGTGGCCATGTCGGCACCTTCCGCGACGCTCTCGAGCGCCATGCGCGCCTCCGCGAGCTGAGATCGGACGAGCTTGATCTCATCATCTTTTTCCTTAACCTGCAGCCGGAACTTCTCCTGCGCCTCCCGCGCAGCCTCGAGGGTCCGCTTGGCCTCTTCCGACATCCCACTCGATAACTCCAGCGCGCCACGCGCGTCAGCGAGCTCGGCGCGGGTCTCCCCGAGGTACCACTCCTTCTTACCGACCTCCTCCTCGAGCTCGACGATTCGCGTCTCCATTTCTTTCCTCGCGTTGGCTCGCTTGTCGTCCGCTTTTTTACTCGCATCCTCAGCCCGCTCCGCGCGGCCGCGGAGCTCCTCGAGCTCCTTGCGCGCGGCGTGGAGCTCCGCGGTTCGGTCCTCGAGGTTCCCCCGCGTCGCGTTGAGCTCACCCTCCAGGTTTCCAATATCGATGTCGAGGCGGGCGAATTCCCCGGTGAGCTTGGCCGAATCGCGAAGCGACTGTTCGGCTTTGGCCGCCGCAGCCTTCGCCTCGTCAGCCTGCCTGCGCAGCTCGGCGACCTCACCTTCCTTGGACCCCGCGCTCTTGCGCGTGGCATCCAGCGCGGTCTTCAATCCCTCGAGTTCGTTTCGAAGCCTGGACGCCTCCGTCTCTTTTTCCTCGACCCAGTGGAGCGCATCCTCCGTTCGCTTCTCGCTCTCGCGGAGGCGACGCTCCGCATCCTCCGCGCGGCGGTTCATCTCCTGCTGCTGCTCCCCCGCCTGGTTCCGCTGGTTCTCCATGTCCCCACTCCGCGACTCCAGCTCACGCACGCGGTTCCGCGCGCCTTCCAGCTCTGACCGCGCCTCCGCTTCCATTCGCTGCGCCGTCTCCGCGGCGTCGTGCCAGTGATCGATCTCCTGCACGAGCTCCTTCACCTTGGCGGCGCGTTCATCGGCTGCGGCGGCGAAGAGCTCCTCGGCCTCGCGGGCCTGCTTCCTGGCGTCGTCGGCGTCCCTCTGGGCGTCCTGGAGCTGGTCGACGGCGCGGTCGAGTTCGGTTTGCATCCGTTCGCGATCGCCGTCGCCCGATTCGAGGGTACCGAGGCGGTCGTTGGCCGTCTTGAGCGCCTGCTGCGCGACGGAGAGCTGCGCTCGGGCGTCATCGCGCTCCTTGATGATGGAGTCGACGTCCTGTCGACCGCCTTTGCCGTAGCGCGCGCGAACGAGGAGCCCGCGTCGTGTTTGTGTGGGTCCAGGGCCCACGCCCGGTCTGCCCAAGGGATCCGGGGAGACGCTGAACGGGCGGAGCGGCAGGCGCTGGTGGCGCGGGACGAGGCTCCTGCCGCCGATGGCGCGCGAGAGGCTGCGGATGGGGTGGATACGGGAACGCGGGACGTGAGGTCAGGCTCGTGCGTCGGGTCGACGGTGCGAGGCTTGGGGGCGCGGGGAAAGGGGCGAACGGGGGCGCGCTGACGGGGCATGACATCGTTTGACAGCGGTTCAAACGTCGGGATTGGAAAGGAAGGGATCGATGCGCGCGTTCGATGCTCACCCGCGTCCCGACTCATCGGGCGATCCTCCGAATGCACTGGCTCGTCCCGAGGGCCGGCGCCACGCGCGCGGGCCCGCGAGCGACGTCCCAACGGGGCTCAGCGAAGCCATCGAAGGCGGGGACCCCGAGGTAACAAAAACGGGTTTGGTTTTTGCGCCGGTTCCGACTCCCGGTCGCCCCCCCGCGCGGTGTCCCTTAAGTGGTGGCCCGCCCCGTGTGTGGCCCTATGCGCCTCGCCGCGTAGTACCCGACGCTTTCGTCCTCCGACAACTCGTCAGGCGCGGCTGCTTATGTCCGCTCACGCGACCGCCGCTGGTTGCCAAACCTACCCGACGGATCGAGAGCGCCTTCGTTGGTGTCTACGGCAGGCTGAAAATTTTTGAATTTCGAGTTGTTGGTCTGTTTACTCAGCCGGCAGCCAATGAAAATCCTTATCCAATGAAAGGACAATTGGTCATCTCGATTGGCTTTGCAGACGTTTGAGACTGCGGAGCCTCCAAGAGGTCCCCAAGACTCTGGCAGTCTGGGCAGGTTCTCTCCTGTCCTCACGTGTTTCTCTCTTCACAAACCAAACGCACGCCGCCACACCCGGTGGCACGCATCATGGGTTGGTTTGGGACGGACGACACCCCCGCCGACGCGGGATCCCCCGTGGACAAGGACACGTACGTGGTCACCTACTGCCGCAACTGAGACGGAGGGCAGCAGGAGTACAACGCGGCTCGCGACGCCATCCGACGCGTGCACAAGAACGCAAAGGTGGTGCCGAACCGCGTGGACTCTTACCCTATCACTGTGACCGTGAGCAAGGCAGACGCGACGATCTGGAGCGGACGGCAGCAGGCGCTGTTCGCCAAGAACGGCCGTCCCGCCCAGAAGGAGATCATCGCGGTGCTTCAGAAGCCCTAAGCCTCTGCAAGACCTCGACGGGAGATGCCGACTCGGTTTTCCCTCTCCTCATTCTTTAGCGCCTGGGGCGAGCCGCGTGTGGAGTAGCCGGAGCAGTGAAGCCGCCGCCGTAAAGCCCGAACGACGGGCGGGGCGGACGGGCCGATTAACAAATTCCGGCGAAACCACGCGAGCGACGCCACCGGGCGCGAACCGCTCTTTCAACCGACGAGCGGTGGTGCGAGCCAAAAATAATAATGTATCGATATCAGAATAGTAGAGAGTCACCTCACCTCCTCAACGCCTTGGACGGGTCCACGCCCGCCGCCTCCAGCTGCGCCCACATCTGCGCCGCCACCAACTCCAGCGCGTCCACCGTCCTCGGCGTCGACGCGGACGACGCCCCGGGGGTCATCCCGCGCTCACGAATCAAACCCGCGAGCTGCCCGCAGAGCCAATCCAACTCGGCAATCTTAGCATCCGATCCCGACTTGTCAGAGGGCCCCGTGGCTCGGTCGTCGACGCCGTGACCGCGGTGCCCCGCGAGCGACCGCAGCTCCGACAGCATCGCGCTCTCCATCCGCTGCACCTCCGCCTCCGCCTGCGACAGGGACGACTCGAGGCGCATGTACGTCGCAGCCGCATCCGCCGCGGACCGAGCCGCGTGTTCCTCCGCGCCTCGACGCGCCTTCTCCGCCGACGCCACCGCGTTGGACGCCGTGGACACAGCCTCCTTGCTCTTCCTTTCGAGGTCCGATAGGGAGTACTCGAGGTCCGCGATCTTGGCGTCGCGTTCCGACACCGCGGACGCGGCGTCCTTGAAGGCGTCGCGCGCCTGCGTCGCCATCAACTCGTACCGTCGCTCAGCCTCCGCCAGCTCGTGCCGCATGGCGTCCTCCCTGTCGCGGGCGGCGCCGGCGGCGTCGACGGCGCACTGGTTCGCGGCGTTCTCCGCGAGCTTGACCTGGTCCATGGCCCTGGCCGCCGCGCGCCGGGTGCCGTCGACGACGGACTCAGCCTTGCGCAGGCGCTCCGCGGCTTCCTTGGCGAGGGTGGCGTTGGACTTGGCCTTGGCCCTCGCGCCGTCGAGCTCGGATCGAACCTTCTGGAGCTCGCCGTCGCGCATCTTGAGCGCCTCCTGGAACTCACGCGCGGCGGCGTCGGCGAGCTCGGCGTCCATCGCGTTGCGTCGCATGCGCTCGATCTCCTCCTCGGCAGCCTGGATCCGCGCGCGTCCGTTCACCGCGGCTTCCTCCGCCTGACGCTTGACCGTTTCGAGTTCCCTCGCCGCATTCTCCTGGCCGGTCCGAAGCCGACGCTCCAAGTCCTCCGCTTTCCCGCTCGTCTCCGACATGGCACCCTGCCACTCGCCGTGCATCTCGTCCAGCTTCGCTCGCAGGCGGTCAGCGTCGGACCGCGCGTCCCGCACCGCCTCGCTCGCGCCCGAGATCTCCTTGTTCAGGCGTTCAACCTCCAACGCCTGCTCGTCGATTTTCGCGCGCCCGTGGAAAGCGGCATCCGCCGCCTGACGCGTCGCCTCGGCGAGCTCAGCCTCGGCGCGGTCCGCGCGGTCCTGCGCCTCCCTCGCGCGCTCGCCGCCGTCCTCGCGCAGCGCGGCAGCCTCGCGGCGGAGTGACTCGAGCTCGGTCTCGTGCGCGCGGATCCGCGCGCCGCCCTCCTCGGCGGCGATTCGAGCGTCGTTCTCGACGTCCCGTAGCTTCATCACCGCCTGCGCCGCCTCGTTGACGGCAGCCTCGAGCTCTTTCGCGGCCATCTCCTGGCCGTTCTTGAGCCTGCGCTCGAGGTCCTCCGTCTGTCGCTCGAGCTCTTCTTTGGCGGCTTCGGCGGCGGCGCGGGCCTCGACAGCCTCGTCGCGTTGACGCTCCATATCCTCCAGCTGTATCCCCGCCATCTCCTCGCCCCGTCGGAGCCGCTCCTCCAAGTCGGATGCGGTGGACGCGGTTCGAAGCGCCTCCTCGAGCGCCTCGCGCATGCTGTTGAGCTCGTCGTCGCGGCGGGACATCTCGAAGGAGAGGTTCTCGGCGCGTGATTCGAGGTCGCGGATTCGAGCGCCGCCCTTCTCCGCCGCCTCGGTGGCTTGCCGCTTCACCTCGTCGAGATCGCGGACGGCGTCGTCGGCGGCTCGTTGCGCGCGCTGAGCCTCGTCGAGCCTCGAGCGCATGTCCTGCAAGTCGCGGTCGCGGTTCTCGACGGCGGCCTGCCACTCGCGCGCGCGGTCATCCGCCTCGCGGAGCTTACGTCCGCCCTCGTCCGCGGCTTCCGTCGCGGCTCTGCGAATCTCTTCGAGTTCCTGAGCAATCTGCATCGTGTGCGCGTTGGCCTTCTCCTCGCCAGCCTTGAGACGCCTGAACGCGTCCTCAGCCTCTTCTCGCGCCTCCCTAGCCTTCACCTCGGCGTTTCTGCGTTGCTCCTCCAGTTCTTCGTTAGCCCGAGAGGCGGCCTTAGCGGCCTCCCGGGCGTCCCCAAAATCCGACTGGATTTCACGGAGTTCTTTTTCTTTCGCCTCGCACGCCTCCTGCCAGCGCTGGGCGCTGTCCTCGGCGTCGCGAATGCGCTGCCGCCCGGCGGTCGCAGCCTCCTCAGCCTGGCGCTTGACGGTGTCCAATTCCTCTTGGATTTGGCGCGCGTTCGTGGCTTCATCGCGCGCCGCGTAAAGAGCCTCTTTGATGGACTCGACGTCCGCAGCTTTGGCGTCGGCAGCCTCCTTCCACTCTTTCGCGCGCTCCTCAGCCTCGCGCAGGTGCCTCGCCTGCTCGTCCGCCTGCTTCCGCGCGTTCTCCCGCTCCTGGCTCAACGAGTCCCGCATGCGCTCGAGCTCAACCTGGTCGCCGGTGGCCTGCACCACCGTCTGCTCCAGCAGCTTGGTGACGCCCCCGAGCTGCGACCACGCATCCGCCGCCACCTGGTTCGCCTCGAGCTCAGCCTTGGCGAGGTCGTCGCGGAGTGAGCGCTCGCGCAACGCGGCTTCCATGGCCTTGTGCGCCTTGGCCTCGGCGTTCTTGCGCTCCTCCATGAGAACCTGCGCCGCCTGCTCAGCCTGCCGCAGCCGATCGGCGGACTCCGCCGCCGCCGCCGCCGCGACGAGCCGAGCATCCTCCGCGAGCTTCTGCATCTCCTCAGCTTGACGCAGGCGATCCGCGGTGTCGTTCGCGCGGTGTTCGTTGTCCCTCGCGCGGTTCTCGTTGTCGTTAGCCTTGGCCCAAGCCTCGTCGAGCTGTCGCTTGACGTCGGCGAGCTCGCGGTCGAGGGCGCCGGCGCGTTCCTCAGCCGCGCGGATGCGCTCCTCCCTCTCCGCGACGCGTTGTTCCAGCTCCTTCACCTTGTCGTCGTGCTCCCGGCGCTCGTGCTCGATCTTGGCGCGGGCTTCCTCGAGTTGCCGTTCGCGATCGGCGATCCCGGCGTTGGCCTCGTGGAGTTCGCGTCGGGTCGTCTCCAGTTGCCCGTCTCGTTCCGTGACGATGTTTCGAGCCTCGTCGCGCTCCCAGGTGACGTGCTCCACCGTGCGTTGGCGATCGTCCGCGATCCCTCGGGCCTCATCGCGCTCGCGCGTGCGCGTCTGAACCTCTTCGACGCGTTGGTTGATGGTCTGCTCTCGCTCCCAGGCGACGTGACGAGCCTCGTCCCTTTCCTTTTCGACGTGCTCGATGGTTTGCTCACGCTCCCACGCCGTGTGCTTAGCCTCGTCGCGCTCCTTCTCGACGTGGTGGATGTGACTCTGTCGCTCGTCCGCGACGTTCCGAGCCTCGTCGCGTTCGCGAGTGCGCTCGTCGAGTTGCGTGTCCCGCTCCTGCAGCTGGACGTAGGACGTGTCTCTTTCCTGCATGGCGGACCGGAGGTGCTGGTCGCGCTGGATGATCGCCTTGCGCGCATCCTCCACGTCGCATCGTAGGCCCTCGATCTCGTGGTTCAGGTTCTCGCGCGAACGCTGCAGCTCGACCTCCTTCTCCTGGACCCGCGCCTGCAGCACCGAGACGCCCTCTTCGAGATGCGAGATTCGAGCGCCGCCGTCGCGAGCGGCGTCGGTCGCCATCCGCTTGACCTGCTCCAGCTCGTCTTTCGCCTGTTGCAGCTGGGCGTTGGCGCGCTCCTCGCCCTGGCGCAGGCGGTGGAAGGCTTCCTCCGCCTTTTGAACGGCGGCGGCTCGTTCTGCTTCGAGCCGCCTGGTATCGTCTGACGATGATGAACCGTAGGATGATCCGTAAGACGAGCCTGACCCGGATGATGAGATGCGCGCCATCTCGGACTGGACGTCCTGGAGCTGCTGCTGCGTGAACTCGAGGTCCGCGCGGACCTCCCTGGCGCGCGCTTCCCAGAGCTTGGCGTTGGACTCGGCGGTTCTCATGGCTTCGGATGTGGAGGAGACTTTTTCCACAGCCTCGCGTGCGGCGCGGCGAACCTCCTCGAGCTCGCGCTCCTGCATCTCGCGAATCTTCTGCGACTGTTGCTGCTGGACGCGATCGAGCTCGAGCCACTTGTCGACCGCGTACTTCATGGCCTCCTCCGCGGCGGGCTCGAGGCGATCCGCGGGGATGTTGTGGTAGGAATCGTCGCCGAGGGCTTTGGTACCTCGGGAGGGCGCCCCGGAGATGGATGGGCGCGTGGTCCGAATCAGCTTCGGGGCGCCGGGCCTCGCGCGCGGGATCGCGCGAGGTCGTCGGGCGCCATGCTCCGCGCGAACTCGGGCGAGCGCGACCGCCGAATCGGCGGAGGCCATCGCCGCAACGCTCACCATGCTCGCCCCGGTTTGGTGGTTAGGGCACTCCGCCGATGTTCGTTTTCGGCGTGGGTTAGTTACGAGTCTTTAAACTCCGTGCGCGACGGTCTGTCCGGTCGGGATCTCGAGCCCTGTCGGCGGCGCTCGGATCACGTGCACGGGTGAAGCGTGGGCGTGAACGTACGGACCGGTCGTCCGCGTGCGCAGCTCTGCGGGGTCAGCAGGGGCACCCACCTGAAGAGGGTCCGGGAGAATTTCAAACTCTCGAAGCGGCGGAATAAAGTGCGCTTTATCCAATTAGCGCGTAGCGCGTGTCGGTATCTGCAACCGATCGGCAAAACTGGGCGATCGAGGTGGAGGATGAATATCTTCGTTGTTATCGTTCCGCTGCCATCTCACACTCGACACACGCGAACGATGCTCGCCGTCGCCGCTCTCTCGCGCGCACCCATCGCCGCGCGCCCCAACGCCGTTTCATCTTCCCGACAGAGACGTAGATCCGTCGTCGCCAACGTGGGCAGGTCAAAGGTGAATGAACTCACGGGCGAACCGGAGTGGGTGGAGATCAGCGACGCCGCAGCCGCGATCGATGATGCTCAGGAACAGTACCAGGGCGGCGATTTCGCCGGCGCCGTGAAGACCCTGGAGGGCGCGCTTAAGCTCGGCGGCAGCGGAACGAAGCGCGACAGGTCCAAGCCCGCTGAGCTCTCCTTGGGCGAGAAGCAGGCCATCTTCTACAACTTGTCGTCAGCGCACTCCAAACTAGGAGACGTCGATCGCGGGTTGGAGGCGCTCGAGGCTCTGCTGCAGGCCGGGTACTGCTCGGCGCAGCTCTACGGGTTCGGCAAGGCAAACGAGGACTACGTACGCCTCATGAGAGACCCGGACCTGGAGACGGTGCGGGGCGACGCTAGGTTCAAGCAGTGCGTCGACAAGTTCCAGGTCACGCCAACCGAGCTGCAGCTCCAGCTCGATCCCTCGCAATCCGTCATTGGCCGCGCTATGAAGATGTGGGGCTCCAAGAAGTGATTCGTATTTGCCTAAGTGTATTCAATCCGTAGTGCTATGTGTAGTATCGTGTCCAAGTCATGTCACAACGCGTCGCTCCTTCAAACCCGAGTCTTCGTCACAGCCAAGGCCTCCAGCCCGACCATCCGTTGGCCAAAACGCCCGGGTCCGTAGCGAGCGCCAGCAGGCACTCAACCTGCTCCTCGACCGAAGCGCAAACCTCACCGGCGTTCGCCCTCACGTCCCCGACTCCGTCCACCCCGTTGTGTCGTCCAAAGACGAGGTCGGTCATACCCGCCCAGTGCGCCTGGCCCTCGTGCTTGGGCGCGCACTGCGCCAAGGTGACGTGGCACGGATTCCCGAGCTCCAACTTGTGATACGCGTGCGCCACCTTCAGCTCCACCACCCTCGCCTCGTCGCCGCTCAGACCCACCGCGGCGTCCACCTTGCCAGCCGCCCCGATCGTCGCGGAAGATGAACCGCCGCGCTGTGTTTGGTCCAGCCCGCCGTCCTCGTTCTTGGTCTTCGCCGCCGCTCGGCCGGATTTCATCGACTGCAACCGAGCCTCTCGCTGCCAGTCAATGAGCGGCTCCCGCAGGAACACGTCCATGACGCCCCGTAACAACGCGGATCCCCGGCGCAGCGCGTGCATGGCCTGCGCCATGTCCCCGCGCAACGCCGCGTGCGCGTCGTGCGGCGCGAGCGGCCCCATCATCGCCGGCGTCGCGCGGAAAGGGGTCAGCTCCGGGATTGGCAAGATGGCCGTCGCCGTCCCAAACGCGTATCCGAAATCGATGTGAACGAGCGAGCCGTCCCGGAGGTCCACGAGCACGTTCTGGAGATGCCTGTCGCCGACGCCCGCGACCCACCCGCACACGCTGGACGCCGCCAACGTGGCGCCGTACCGCCGTCGCATGGCGAGGAAGGCGTCGGGGGAACCCGCGGCGTCGGTCAGCGCTCTTCGCATCGCGGGAACCGGTCTGATATCCGAACCGTCCGGAGCCCTTCCAGAGCCGTTTCCAGAGCTCCCGTCATCCCCGAGGTCGCCCCTCGCCGCGGCACCCGCGTCCGCGGTCACCCGCCCCAGGTGGCTCAGTATGAACGACGCGTCGTCGCGAGGGCACCGAGCCATCGCGGTGAGGAAATCAACGTTGCCGTTCGCCGGATTGCTCCCGTATTTCGCCCCGACCAAACCGGACCGGCGCCTGTACATGCCATTCTTTGGATCGATCGTCGCGTTCTGGGCGGTCACATCCTTGTCCCGGGCGGAAGCCTGCGCGCGGATCCAGTGCTGGTGTTCCTTTATGCAGACGTTGCCCTGCTTCGTCGAGCCGCGAACGGCTTCGAGCACCGGCGTGGTCCCGCCCACGAATTCCAACAGCCCGCACCTGGCGGACAGCGGCGCGACGTGGAACGTTCGCACGGATAAACCCCGGTTCCGCGACCCCGGGTGCGCCGCGAGCAAAGCGTCCATGGCTCTAAACAGCCGTTCGATCCTGTCGTCCTGCCGCAGGTCCTCGGACCCTTTAGCGACGAACGGGTACTCTCGGCCGTCGCTTCCCCGCGCGACTAATTTCTTTGGAAACTGCTTCGATCGGAAGAGGTCCACCTCGGGCTCGAACCCGACGATCTGCGCGTGCGACGTCACATCCGGCGGGCCGGTCAGCGCGTCGTACTGCCCCGGAACCTCGATGCCCATCCGAAACGTGGGTGACAGATGCCTGCGCCCCGTGACACCCGCGCCGCCGGCGACGGGGGGCTCGAACGACGCGAACCACTGCGAAAACTGCGTCACCCGCTGCCTTGGCAACTCCTGAGCCTTCCCGAACTGCTTCATCCAGTGCTCGACGATCTTACGCTCAGCCTCCGCGACGGCTTGCGGGAGCCACCGCGCCAGCTCACCTTTCCTGAGCCGAATCGCGCGGTCCGACCCGCCGATCGCCTTCGTCAGCGGCCCCCGGGCCACCTGCGCGAATCGGGCGTTTAGGTTGCCGAGCATGGGCTCATCCGGGTCCGCCACGTCCCTCACCATCTCATCCGCGATGGCCGATAGGACCTCATCGGACGTCCCAGCGTGCGCCAGCATCTTGAGGTGTTGCCGCCACCACTCCAAACGCTTGTGCGGGAAGTCCAGTAGGGTAACCGCGCGCGTGAAGGCGTCGCGCGAATGGGAGTGGAGCATCCGGTTCAGCCGCCGCGACCGACCGACGCCGAGTTCCGTGAAGTGCGCACGGCTCAGGTGGAAATCGGGGTGCACCGCGCTTGGGTACTCCGACGCGAGTGACTCGAGGCACGGCACCAGCGCGTCACCGCCCGCGCCGGAAATCTCCAGCGAGGATAGCATCTGCGGCACCCACTCCACGAAGAGCCACGGCGGGACTTTGCTGACGGAACTCGCGAATTCGTTCGCGACGGCGTCAGAGGCGTTGACTGTTTGCCCATACGCGTCGGAACCGCCTCGTAACAACGCGAGGACCCGCGGTATGAGGTGACGCGCTCTCGGTACACCGGACGCGCCACCCGCCAACGCGAGCAGCGCGTGACGAACCAGCGACGGCTCCAAGCCTAAATCGCGTATATATTCGGATTTCGAATCGTCGGGCGATTTGAGCAGCTCGTCGCAATAGAGCGCGAGGCGCAGCGAAGCCTTCGCCGCGCCCCTCGCCTCGTTGCCTTCGTTCCCCGAGGAGCCTCGGTGCGACTTGCTGATCTCCACAGCCTCTTCGAAGCTCTCCAGCGCCAGCTTGGACAAGTCCCGTGCGTCCCCGACCGGTGACGCGTCGTCGTTGAGGTGTCCGACTATGGGCGACAGCGCCGCGGCGACCCTTCCAACCATAGCCGCGCATTCCGCGGCTTCATTGGGAAATTGCCCGAGGTCCCGGGCCGCCTCCCCGCGTCTCCAGTTCTTCACCAGGTAGGACAAAACCGTGTTGAGGCCGAGGGCGTTGCGACCCTCGACTGAGGCGCGCGTCCCGTCGTCCTCGAACCCCGCGGGCGCGCGGCACTGCTCCAGCTTGACCTTGCAGAGCGCCTTGGTGTAGCGCCACATCTCGTCAGCCTGCGGCCCCGACGTCGGGCCAAGCCGGGTGCTCCGCTCCTTGACCAGGTTCATCGCCTCGTTGCACCACGCCATCGCGGTGGTCAGCTCCCCGGAACGCATCAAACCTTTGCTCGAGCGAAGCAACGTGACACACCTGTCGCGCTCCAGCAGGTCCCGGACCGTCTTACCGCGGACGAAGGATTGAGGCGCGAGTTTATTGAAAGCGTCGATCGCCACCCGACGGACGCTCACGACGCGTTCCCAAGCCTCCGGCGGGTCGAGCGCGTCGCTGGGCCAACGCGCGCGCCAGCGCTCGAGCATAGACTCGAGCGCACCGGCGCCGGCGTCGATGTCGACCGCGCTCGCGTCGTTCAAATTCGCGTCGTCGTCGTTCCCGCCGCCGCCGCATATTTTCCGAGCCAACCGGGAGAGCTCAAGCGCCTCCTCCAGCTCCGCCGCGGGTTGCAGCGGCTGCAGCAGCGCCCTCCGGACCGACGTCGCGGCCGGGTGCGAACCGATCCATCGCCGCCTGAAGCATCGACGGAGCGCGGCGATCCGCGTGAGGGCGACGTCCTCGACGCCGTCGCGCAACTCCGCCGCGGCAATCTCAACCCCGAGCTCCTCCGCCACCCAGCCGCTCTGCCCCGTCGCCTTGGCGGACCGTTTGAAAAAGTCGGATAACTTCCGGGGATGCGCCACGCCTTCCGAGTCGTAGCTACACGCGTCCTCGCCGAGGCGGAGCATCGCGCGGATCGCCGCGTTGAGCACGTCGCCGCCCACCGCCGACCCCGACACGGCTCGTTCCCGCGAAGAGAAACTTTCACTTTCATCCGAAGAGAAACTTCGGAGCTCGTTGGGATCCCAGTCGAGTTTCGGGCGTATGTGCTGGCAGTCGTCCAACACCTCCTGCCACTTGCCGAGCCTCTGCAAACATCGCAGCCGCTCGCGTTCCCACAGCCGCGCGTTCGTCGGCGCCGGGCCGTCGGTGTCCATCGCGGACTCGAGCAGGTTCAGGTAAATGTCAGAGGCGCCGCCGGCGTCGCCCTCCAGCTGCGCGGTCAACGCGGCGGCGGTGACCGGGTCGTCGTCGAGGGCGCCCTTAAGGCACAGCCGCGCCGCGTTCTCGTCGCCTGACGCGCGGTATAGCCCGGCGAGCGCGTTCCACAACGAGGCTGTCGCCGTTTTAGGTGATGAGTCTTTTGGACCATTTGGACCTGAAGCCCCAGTGGAAGTTTTGGCTCGTTTCGGTCCCCTGGGCGCCGGTTGGTATTCGGTGGAAATTCGGTTCGAGTGAAGCGCCCTGGCTTCGAGCGCGACGATGCCGTGCGCGATGAGCCCGCCGCCCATGTACGCCACCCTGGACACGTCACCCGGCTCGAACAACGCGCCCGGGTCGGATGCCGCCTGTTCCAGCGCCCACGTGGCCAAAGTGGGATCCGCGCCCGACGCTGGGAGCAATTCTCGCAGCGCCGCTCGTATGTCCTTGCGAAGGGGACCCGCGTCGTCGTTCGCGTCGACTCGCGGTCCGTCCGATGACTTACGCTTGGTCCCGGCAGCTTTGCCGGTTGACACATCAGCACGGGTGACCGCACGGTCGTCCGCGGCGAGCGCGGCGGCGGTGAGCGCGCGTAACAGCGCCGAAGCTGACGCCGGATCACGAAGCGCGAGCGCGGCGAGGGGATCCAGCAACGACGCGGGCGTCACCGCCCGCACATCCGGCAGCTCACCCGCGCGGTACGTGCGAGTTAGCCGAACGGCGTGCCTTCGCGTCTTGGCGCGTTCGCGCTCGTGCCTGCGTCGACGCTCGGCGGCGGCGATCATGGCGTTCCTGCCTCCCTCGACGACAGACTGGGCCCCGCCGCCGCCGCCCCACGATACCGACTGGGAACCGTGGATGACCCGCCGCGAGATGGACTGGGTCGAGGAAGGCGCGTCGAAGACGGTGTCGCCGCCGCCGCCGCCGCCGCCGCCCTGCGTCGACGTGGCTGATCGACGAAGCCAAGGGGGAAGTTCCGCCTGCGTCGCGCTGAACCCCAGCGTTGAAAGCGCCTCGACTCCCGCCCCGTTTGAGACGGAGGAATTCCTTCGACCGTTGCCAGCCGCCGTCAGCGTCGCGGCGCCAAACTGCGTCGAGAACGTCGCGCCGATGGATGCCCTCGCGACGGGCGTCGCGAGCACCCTCCTACCGCCCCCGCCGAGACCCACGGCGGGGCGCTGCGACGACGCGAGCGAGGGCATGCTGTCCATGCTCCCGAATGATTGCGTCATCGAACCGAACGACCCGTCACCGATTCCCTGCGAACTCTGCGAGCTGAACAACGGCGCCATCGGCAGCGAAGCACCCTGCCACGCCGTGTCCACGAACGCCTCGTGAAACTCGCAGTCCATCAGGTCCGAGTCGAACACCGGCGTCCTGTACGCGGACTCCGAACGTGGAACGGCGAGGACCACGTGGCAGGCTGCCGCGAGCCACCCCGACGCCGTCGCGTACAAAGAGGCTGAGTCCTCACCCGTGGGCAACGTTCGCAGCGCCGCGCAGAGCCTCCTCCCCAAGTTACCGGCTGCCGCGTTCGCGTCGGTGGAATCCACCGCCGTCGACCGCGACTGCGCCGCCGCGGCGGCCGCCGCCGCGAGTGAGCTCCCGGGAAGGTGCGCGTGCCAGTGTTTGAGGACCGCGGACGTGGACGAATTTTCGTTTGCATCTTCGCCCGTTTCATCATCCTCGTTCGCTCCTCCCGAGCCTTCTCCGCCCCCTTCGGCGAGCGCGCGGAGCAATGGGGAGCGAACCGCGGGAAGTTCAGCGAGCGAAGGGACGTGCTGTGCGACGGCGACGCAGAGACCCGCGTGCGCGTCCCGGACGGCAGAGTCCGCCGCGCCCCACAGCTCCTTCTCGGTCTTCTCCAAAGCGATTCGCCACGCTGCTTCGTCGATTTTGCGACCGTGCGGCCACCGCCGCGCCTCCTCCGCCAGATCCGGGAGGGTCTTGGCGAGAGACCTGAGAACTAGCACGTGTATCTGCTGGTCCCTCGCGGCGAGGAGCGTCGGGAGCGTGGGAAGTATCGCGTCGGCGAACGCGGCGCTCGCGTCCGCGTCGCATCCCGCCACTTTCGCCAAAGCCGACAGCGCGACAAACCTGGGCTCGCCGTGAACCTTGGGCAGGAGCGTGTTCAGCTGGGTGATCGCCGATGACGAGTCCGTGAGGAGCCATGAAGGGCACCGTCGCGCGATGCGCTCGCACGCGGTGATGAACGCGTCCTGCGGGCCCGCGTCGTACAACTTCCGGAGACGTTTCTTGACCACCGAGTGCCACTTCGGATCCGACGTTTTCGCCTCCGATTCGTCCGCCTCGTCATCGTCTACGTCGCCGCCCCGCCGTCGCCGCTCCGCGCCCTGGTGTAAAGCGACGCCGAGGAGCGAGGCGGCCGCCGCGTGCAACGGGCGGCCGGTCGATGCGCCTGAATCCATGAGGCAGGTGGCGACGCCCGCGCAAATATACGCAAACTTGCAGTCGGCGTCGATCGCCCACCCCGCGCTCTGTGTCTCACCCTCGGCACGATCGCCCCCGTGTCTAACCCTCGGCACGTGCCCGCCCAGGTCGAGCGTCCCGGCCATGGCGAGCGCGCCCACGATCTGGACCCCGCACGCGCGCATCGTCCGTCCCTCCTCGCGGCTCCCCAAGGCTGGGTCGACGTCGATGAGTTCAATCACCGAGTCGAGCGCGGGGGTCAACGCGCCGGCGGCGACTCGGTCGAGATCGTCGTCGGTGACGAAGCCTTCAGCCCTCGCGCGTCGCACGGACGATCGCACCAGCCCGTTGGTGAGCTGCGTCACGAGCGAGATGTTCTGGCGCAGCACGTACGGCGCCTTGATCGGCGCGACGCGAACGACGTGCGCGGTGAACTCCCGCAAGATTTGTTCGACTTTGACGTCTCCACCGTTTTCGAATCGCCACGCCGAGACGCACTCGAGCGCGGCGACGGCGGTTTCTCTCAGCGTCGCGTGCAGCACGTCGCACTTCTCCTGCGCGGACGCGTCGAGCGTCGCGCGCAGCACCGCGGGGAGGAGCGTTTGCGCGTGTCTCTCCAAGAACGATCGAGGCGTCGCGTCGTCGTCCGCGTCGTCCGCGGGCTCCGATGGCAACGTCGGGCCGTCCTCGTCGACCGGCTGCGAATCCGCCAGGTTGAAGAAGTTGCCGTCGCGCTTAGCCTGCTCCACCTTCTCCGCCTCGAGCTCCTCTGGGGACCGTTCCGCGAGAAGCTCAATCTCCTGCGAGCCGGTTTTGTCGTTGTCGTCAGCGTCCCCTCGCGCCGCCCGGCGCAGACGCGTCTCCTCGGCGGCGATTCGCGCGCTCTGAAAGGCGTCCACCTCTTTGCGATGCAGACGGAGCAAGGCTTTGACCACCAGGAGCCGCGGCGCGTGTCCGACGGCTGGTTCGCGTAGCAGCGCGCTCAACGATTGGACCAGCTTCGGGGACGATTCGCATCCTCCCGCGTTTGTCTCGAAGTCGGTGAGGACGCCGCGAGCGACGTGCTCGAGCGCGGCGAAGACCGACGACGCGAGCGGGTGCGTCTCGAGCTCATCCAGGGGTCCTTCGTCGTTTTCATCGTTTTCATCGTTTTGGCTTTCATTCACCCAGTCATCATCCGGTACCGATGACGGGTTCACGGGTGGAGCGCCGAGCGTGGCGTCACCCGCGGCGAGCGTCGCCGACAGCGTGAACGGCAGCGTCGGCTCGACGGGCTCGGCGGCGGGGTTTCTCCCGGATGCTTTCGTCCGCCTCGCGGCTCGATCGGACACGAGCCGGGCCTCAACCTCGAGTTTCGGCTTGAAGCTCGGTTCCAGGAGGCTGTTCCATCGCTTGGTCATCTCCGCGACACCGCCCCGCGGCTCAAACACCGCCTCGTAGAACTTAGCCTTGGTCTGCGTCCGCGTGACCAGGGCTACGTACGCGCGAAACGCGGCGAGCCTCGCGCGAGCCTTGACGCCGGTGGAAATTCGCTCGGGCTCCGGATCCAGCGACCCGTCACCCGAACCGTCCATGGCCCTCGGCTGAGCCGCTTCGTAATCGCGCCGCGCCTTCCACGCGTTCCAAGCGTTGGTCGAGTCCGCTATGGCCACCGCCGTCACACCCGCGCCGTCGAGCTCCGACACGAGGTATTTGGCGCAGTGCGCGTTGAACTTATCGACTGAACCGCCGGGCCCCGCCGCGACGTCGTCCTTGCCGAGCTTCTCGTAGAGCGAGAGGAGGGCGGCGTAGGCGACGCGGGCGCCCGCGACGGCGGCGCGAGGTGACGCGTCTGACTCCTTCGTCGGGGTGATCGCATCCACGATTCGCCGCGCGCGTTCGGTGAAAAAGACCAAAGCGGAAGCCGCCGGTGCCTCGGCCAGGAGGGTCGGCAGGAGATGGCACCCGACGACGATTCGCTCGTTCGGGTCGTTCGATTTATCCGCTGCGAAGGTCCACGCCTCCGTCGCGAGTTTCGCGTCGCGCCACGCGTCATCCGCTGATTGGATCGTACTCGTCGTTTGCAGAGTGCGCGCGAAGGCACCCGCGCCTCCGTCTGGGTCCGCCGCGACGACGCCGGCGGCGGCGGCGAGCAGCTCCGGCGCCCTGGTCCTCCCGAAGGTATCCAGCAGGACGCCCCTCACGGCGGTGAACGCGGCGGCCTCGGGGCTTCCCGCGGGCGCCGCCGCGCCGCCGCCGTCGCGAAGGTACGAAGCGAGACGCGCGGCTGCTTTAATCGAAGGAACAGGCGCGTACCCTCCAGCCGCGATGAGCTCCGGCAGTAAAGACAGCGCCTCTCTCTGCGCGGCGCCGATCTCGGCGCCGTCCGCCTCGGGATCAAAATCCGTCGAGCAAACCACGGCGCCGATGGCATCCGCGAGAATCCGCTGGACGTCACCCCCGTTCTCGCCGAAGATCACCCGCGTCTTCACCGCGGCGTCGAGCGCCAGGATGCGACGCGCAAGGTTCACGAACGTGCGACGACGCGTGGACGCATCGTCGGGGTTTCCATCCGAGTGCGGGGTTTCCACCAGCGTCGCCAGCGCTTCGACGTGCGGCTTCAACGCGGCTAGAATGTTCTGCTCCGTGAGACCCATCGACGGACCGACTCCGGTGCCGGCGGGCACTTCCAGCGCGGTGCTCAGCATCCTGAGCGCCGCCGTGCGACCTGAACCGACGTGAACAAGCCGTGCCACCAGCGGCTCGGCGTATTTGACAAAGTTCCAACGGCACGCGCCGGCGACGTCTTTCGGGAAATTCTGCAAAAAAGCCTCGCCGTTCGCCGCCGCCTCTTTCCCGCTCTTAACGCTCCGCCTCTCGATCCTACCCGAGGGATTCGCGTCGTCATCCCCTGGAATCTCATCCCCGAGCACGATCGCGACGATGAACTCGGCGGGGACGCCCAGGTGCACGCCCACCGTCACCAGCGACTTACCCGCCGATCGTTGGCTCGGAGTAGCGCCCGGTCCGATTCGCGACGCCGCGAGCTGTAAAAAAATATGACGTCAAACAAATTGCCCATACGAAAATAAAAATAAACTTACCAGCAGCCTCTTCGCGAGCCTGGTACGCGACGCGGGCCCTTCCGTTGGGAGCAGCTGCCTCAGCAAGTTGACGTTAGCGAGCGCCCTGTACCCCGCGGAGAGCTGCCGGGCGGCGGTGAGCCCGCGTGCGGTGTGTAGATCTGCGGAACCGAGGTCGAACCGATCGGACCTCGACGAAAGAGCCCGCCACAGCGCGTCCCTCGCGCCCCTTCGCGTCGCGGCTACCCTCGGAACTCGCCGCGCGGCGCCCTCCGTGACCATCGGCTGGAGCATACGAGCCGCCGCGCCGGCGAGCTGGTTCACGTCGTCGAGCCGACCGCCCGTGACGTCCGCGCCTAGGGTTTCGGGCGTCAGGGTGGCGAGGCACAGTAGCCGGGTCAGTCCGCCGTCGGACACGGATACGACGCCGCTTTCATCGTTTTGTCCGCCGTCGGGCCCGTCCAAAATTTCGAGAAATTCGCCCAACGTCGCGCCGTCGTCGTTCCCCTCCTTGGCGATGGCGTGCTGCGCCAGGACCATGACCTGAACCGCGAGTTTGACCCGCGCGCGGTCCAGGTCCCTCAGACGCGCGCCGCGTGCTGATGATACCGCGACGACGTCGTCGTCGTCGCCGGGAAGTCGCGGGACCCCGACTTTTAGAAAGTGAGCGGCGGCGGCGACGGGACAGTCGGTTTTCGCGACACCTCCTTCGCCTCCTTCGTTCCCCCCGTCGCCGCCCGACTTCACTCCGCCGCGAACGATCATCGCGAGCGTGACGATGTCCCGTTCTAGCGCCCACCGCGCCCAGTGCAGCGATGCGGTGACGTTTCGCATCCACGCCGTCGCCCCCGCGACGTCCTCCGTCTTATTCCCGAGCACGGCTTCGCCGTCGGGCCGCGCGACCGTTACTCGAAACGGCCACGAAGGTCCGCCCACGGTATCCGCGACACCCGCGAGCCACTGCCCCGGGGACGTGTACCCCGGCAGCCTCTGCACCAGCGCCGCGAACGCGAGTTGCGACTCGAGCCGGGCGCGGGTCTCGACCCGAGCGGTTCCCCTCGCGAAAATCCACTCGACGAGCCGGGGTAATGTTTCGAACCCGCCTCCCCTTCGGGCGGAGGCGGTAGCGGGCGCTCGACACAGCGCGCCCGCGTGCCTCGCGCACGCGCGCACCGCCGCGCGGCACAGAAGCGCGCCCGCCTCCTCGGCGCCGGCCCTCGGCGGGTCGCCCTCGCATAAGCGGAGCGACCGGATCGTCGTCTCCAAAATCTCAAGCGCGTGAGCCTCCACGAGCTGAGGGAACTGGCGGAGCTCGCCGAGGCACCTCTGTAAGGCGACGGACGCGCCGAGCCTCTTCCCGGGGTTCGGGTGGGTCTGAAAGGCGAAGAGCCTGCGGAGAATGGACTTGACGTTGACCGCGGCGCCGCCCCCCGCGCCCCCCGCGCCCCCCGACCCGCCCCCACCCGCGGCAGCTGCCGGCAGGTGCTTCACGCTCCACTTCAGGCATTCGGCGGCGAGCTTCGCGCAGAGCTCCCGCCTCTGCGCGGTGGCCCCCGAGGTTTTCCCGGAACCCGTGACGCCGCCGTCGTCGTTTGACAACGGATCCGCCAGGCCTTCGGTGATGGCGTCGAGCAGCGCGACGGTCTCCGCAGCCTCCCTCGCCTGGTTGCGGGTGAACCACCTGGCGAGCTGGTACGCGAGTGACGAAAAAAGCATTCGCGTCACGGGCTCCGGATCCACCGCGAGTTCGATGATCACCGGAAACAGGCGCCGGTACACGTGATGATACCGCGTGGGTTCCCTGGCGTAGTCCCCGCCTTTCGGCGCGGCGGCCCGGGCGTTCGTTCCGACCATGAGGAGCGTCGCGGCGTGAAGAAACTCGGCGGCGGCGACTTTCGAGGCTCTGTCGGGGGACGTCAGCGCGAGCGCCGCGGCCCGTGGGAGCATCGCGTCGAGCCACAGCTTGAGACGCACCGCGGATCCGTTCACGCCGCCACCCACGGACAACTCGAGTGATACCACCGCGCGCGGGTCCCAGAGCGATTCATTTGAATCGTCGTGTGCGTTTTTACCCTCGAGCGTTTTAGCGTCGACGAGGGCGTGCGCGGCGCCTCCCATTTTACCGAGGAGCCTCGCGACCCTGGCGTCCACGCCGCCCCCTTCGCCGTGTTCACCCCGCGCCGTCTCCTCGTCCGCAGCCTTGGCGCGGCGTGCGGCGATGCGTTTGGCGCGGTACATCGCCTGCGCGGTCGGGTCACCTTCGTTCAATTTCGAATCGTTCGATCCGTCGCCGAACGAGTTGGATCCCGAGTCGGATATCACGGACCTGTCCACGTAGGGCCTCAGGGCTCCGACGACCGAGGGTAACAGCCCGTCCACCTCGCGCCTCTCCTCTTCGTCCCTGTGCGCCCCGGCCTGGGTGTGTGCCCCGGCAGAAAAACGCGTTTCCAGTAGATCGAGCGCGGCGGACGCGAGCGGCGGGTGGTGTAGACCGACCCGCAACGCGTCCCTCAGCGGCGCGGCCAACTCCCCGGGCGTCTGTAAAGAAAACACGACGTCGTCAGTCACATTGCCCATACGGAAATAAAAATAAACTTACCAATAACCCGCGTGGAGAGGACAGCACCAGCTGGAGCGCGGAGGCTCTCAGCTCGTCCGACAGCCTCGGCTGCGCGGCGCACACGTCCAACAGAAAGGCTCGGCACGCGGATGACGTGGAACCCTCGGATGACGCGGATTGGTCCAGCGCGTCTTCAAACGAAGCGCCCGCTCGATTCGCCGCGCCCAGCGCCGCTCTCGCGATTTTATAAAACCCCGAGAGCAGCGGCCTGGCCGCCGAGAGCGCCGCGAGACGCTCCATCAGGGGCGCGAGCCACCGGACGATGGCGTCGTGCGACACCGAGCCGAGCACGGAACACGCGAGGTCCACGAGGCACAGGAAGGTCTGCATGTCGCCCGCGTTTGAAGCCGCGACGCCCTCGCCCAGTTCGAGCGCGAGCGCCCTCAGCGCCCCGTCCTCCCCGTCATTGTTCTCCCTCTCCTGCGACGAATCGTTTGGGTCCTCGTTTGGGTCCTCGCCCATCGCCCGATTCAAACGCACCACGTCCAGGTCCAGGGTTTGGCACAGCTGTAAGACCTCGTCGATGAAGGAGTCGTACATGACCACGTGGTGGGGGTCGGCGCCGGACCCGCTTTGAGCGCCGCTCGCGATCCTATCAAGGCTCGGGCTGAACACGTCACCACCCGGGGCCCTACCTTCCAAGCTCGGCGTGTCACCGGTCCTGTCCATGCTCACAGATAACGAGCGTTGGCGTCCTTCCCTATTCGGCGTTGTCCGGTCGCTCCCGCCTCGGCTCCGCCGCCGGGTCTTGGCCTCAGCCTTCTCCAGACTCGGAGCGTTGGCAACCGCGAGCGCGTCGCCGCCCAATAAGTGCGTCCATGGACTCACGTACCTCGGCCATAGCGGCTCGGGGGGTGACCTGAACAAGTGCGAGTCGATCGGATCCGGCGGGGCGACGCGTAAGGTGAGCGACACCATCGGCCGCGTGACTCTCTGCGCGAACCCGCGGAGCAAGGTGGAGCCCCCTCGCCTGTGAAGCTCAGCGAAGAACTCGTCCGTGGCGGCGAGCAGCTGCAGCTGCATCCTGTCCCCGGCGGTGTGATAGTGCCGCCAGAGAAACTTGAGAATGTCCACCAGGAGGTCCAGCACGCTCTCCTCCACCGGCGTTCCGGGGGGTTGCAGCGAGATTATGTCGGTGTAGGTGCTGAGCATCACGCACTGTCGCTCCATAGCCTCGAACCGTCGGTCAAAGTCGTTCCCGCCGTCCACGAAATCGTGCGCCATCATGAGCTTCGTCAGCTTCGTCATGAGCAGGTCCAGGTCCGCGGTCGCCTGGCTGCCGATCGCCCACGCGGCTCTCACCAGTTTCCCCAGCGCCCGGACCGCCGCGGTTTTTTCCTTGTTCCGCGCCGTTGGCGAGTCTAACAGTTCGTACACCTCCTCGCTGAGACTGGACAGCACAGCCTCGCGCTCCGACGCGGGCGCCGCGGCGTCGTCGCCGAGGGCGTCGGAGAGCGCCCGTAGGAACTCGTCGAGCGCCGGCACCGCTAACGTCCGAATCGCCTTGTTGCTCGCGCACCGGCACTTGACCAGCGCCTGGAAGCACTCCGACGCTCGGGCCATGAACCCAGGCGGCGGCGCCAGCACGTCCGCGTGCCTCGCCACCAGCCTGAGCGCCGCCTGGGTCTTGTCCGTGCGCTGGCCGGAACTGGGGATCGCGAGCGATTGCATCGTCGCGTCGCACACGTTCTTAACAATCGACGACTCGATTTCCTCGCCGAAAGTCGCGGTGAGCGCCGACGAGATCCCGTCTAAACCCTCAGCCACGAGTAAAGTCCCTCCGTCCTTCGTCTCGAGCGTCGCGAGCCCCGCGGTGAGGAGCCACCTCGCCGTCGGCGCGGGTTTCAAGTCTGCTTTCTTCACAGCAGCGGCGGCTTCGTCGGCGGTGACTTCCTCGGTTAAATGAGTCGACGTTAATGGGTCATCGTGGAGGGCTGCGATGACTTGCAGGATGTTAGCCTTGACCCGTGCGCTGTTGAGCCTGTCCCGTTCGTAGTCCTCCCGTAGTTCACGCGCGATCGACCGCGTCTCCACGGCGCTCATGCGGGGCAAGCCCAGGCGGAAGAGCTCTGCAATCGGTAGCAGGGACGCGGCTTTGACGCTCCTCTGCGATCCTCGTTCGGACCTGAACGTCCGCTCGCACGTTTGCTTGATATCGCGCGCGTAAGGCTCCGCGCCGTCCTTTCCTATTCGTGCGATGTGGGAGGTGACGCACTCGAGCAGCCTGGTTCGGCCGGTGTTGACGTCCCCGTTGGGTTTGTGCACCTCCGCGCGCACGAGCTCGAGGTGATGGAGCGCTCCTGGTGCGTCGGTCGAGAGGAGCACCGCGGACGCCGCCGGGAGCTCATCGCGCGCGAGGTGGTCCAGCACGTCCTTGACCTCCTCTACGATCGCGGAGGGCTTCTCGTGGACGTTCGCGGCCCCGGTGGCGACGGCACTGAGCCGCTCCAGCAGGTCTTTGAGCGTGTCCTCCATCGATGTAGGAATGATGTAGGCACCCCTCAGATCCTTCTCTCCATCCCACGGCCTCGCCTACACCGTCGCCGCGGGTCACGGGGGGTACGCTCCGGCTACTGCTGTATCCCTCACGCGCGTGGCTGGTGGCCCGAGACGGCTAGATACTCCTCGGGACCGGCTCCTCGCGTGGGTGTGACGACCGCCCTCGTCGCGCGCCCAAACAACAGGAATTTCACTCCAGCTGTGTTTTGAACGCCCCGCGAACTTCACAACTAGGTCTAACTTGGGGTGCGACGGGGCGCTTCATTGCGAGCGGCGACGCGATTGGGGAGACCTCGGCGACGGGTTTCTCGATCCGACAGGGAGCGACACACAGTCGGGCGACATGTTCGCCAGGGCCGGGGCTCGGGCGTTGGCCGGGACCCTACGGAGGGCCGTGGGTGGCGCGTCCTTCGCGGAGACGAAGATGATTACGGGCTTCGGTGAAACGGCGCCCGCCACCGCGGCCGCGATCGCGCGTCGTTCCCTCCAGCGCCGGGGTTTATCCTCCGAATCCGCCTCCAAGGCTGGCGCGGAGGAGAACGGCATCATGGCCACCGTCGTCGACACCGTGTCGACCGTGGGAACCGCCGTGGGATGCCTCGTCGGCGCGGGCATCGGGGTGTCCTACTACACCCACTCCACGAAGCAGCTCGAGGAGGCGGTGGAGAACGGCGAACTGGTCCCGGCCGCGCTCAAGGACACCCCGGCGAAGCAGGCGCTGGACTACGCCTTCGGCCATCTCCTCGAGTTCCGCCAGTGGTCCGACGGCCTGAGGCACCAGTACCTCGACCCCGTCAGCGACAAGCTCCTCCCCGATCACCCACCCAACGCGGTGTACATTCCCCACACGCTGGTGCTCGACCTCGACGAGTGCCTCATCAAGAGCGACTGGCGGCGGGAGCGCGGCTGGCGGACGTTCAAGCGCCCGGGCGCCAGCGACTTCATCCAGCACATGGCGCAGTTCTACGAGGTCATCGTATTCAGCGATCAGACCTCCATGTACGTCGACCCGATCATAGAGCGGCTGGACAAGAACAGGTTCCTCGCGGGGAGGCTGGCGCGAGAGGCTAATCAATACGTCGAAGGCGAGTACCTTCGCGATCTCACCAAGCTCAACCGTGACGTGGGAACCGTGTTGTACATAACCGCCCGGCCGAGCACGTCCATTCAGCAGGAGAACGTGGTGCAGATATCGCCGTACGTCGTGGACAGCGAAGGGCGGACCGCCGGCGGGGTCGATACCACGTTACTGGACCTCATGCCGTTTCTGGAGAGCATCGTGAGGTTGAACGTGAAGGACGTGCGGGAGGTGCTGGCGTCGTATAAGCAGGAGCAGGAAGGCACGGGGAAGAGCATACCGGAGATATTCAGGTCCAGGCAGTTCAGGTTCCAGAAGCAGCAACGGCAGAAGAGCGCGGGGGTCAAGCCGGCGTTCTCGAGGGGGTGGTAGCCGTTAACTCTTAATTAGTTCGTGCTTCTTGGCTGAATAGACTATGGAACTCTAACTCGGGATCTTATCATGACCAAATGCACGTATCGACAAACAGCATTTCAGCTTTTCCTATTTTTCCCTGACTGCCCCGCGTGCAATCTACGACGTGGATCATGCATGTCCCGCCATTCTTGGCTGTCAGCGGCTGAAAATCGATCGGGAGCTCTGAAGCGCCACGGTTCGTTTGAAGCGCCCGATTGCGACGTCACCTTCGCCATTACCCCAGCCGTCGAACGGGTCTCGACGCGCCGGCGATAATACCCGGATCTCCTGGAGTTCAGGAGACGTCGTCGATACTCGCGTGTCGTTCGACCGGACCGTCTTTTCGGCCCGACGCTCGGTGACTGCGGAGGTCTCGAGCGCTTAGCCCATCGCCACTGCGAACGCAGTAGCGGGGTTTTTCCAATCCAAGCGGGAGGAACCCGGCTCATCCGCGCCGGCGAACTCGCGCGATGGCGCCGTCGATCGCCGGTTACACCTGGCACGATGCCTACAACTTCGCCATCGTGAGCCCCGGGCAGGCGTCCGCGGCTATCCTCCTGGCGTGGCCCCTCTTCATCGCCTTCGCGGCGGTGTGCGTGGTGCTCTCTCCCATCGCCTTCCCAGGCGCGATGCTCGTGGCCTACGTCCTCAACCAGCGTGGCGCCCAGCCGGTGGAGAAGCCCAGGCCCAAGGCTGTCGCCGCGGGCCAGGGCGCCTCCTACGCGGAGATGTACCCCGAGGTGCAGCCCAAGGCTAACCTTGGTGAGTTTCCCACCGCGATCCGCGTGTCCCGCCCCGTCGTCGCCCGGCGGCTTCCCGGATCCCACACAGCCGCCCCCAGCCACAGTTTTTTTCCGCCGATCAGATCTGGTTTTGACTCCCTCACCCGCTGACGCCTCCCGCCTTCCCGTTCCCTCCAACAGCTCCCGTGCCCAAGTACGCCAAGTACGTGGACCCCGTCAAGGAAACCGCCGCCTTCGACACGATCAACAAGATCATGAAGGAGCGCATCATGGTGATTGACGGCGCCATGGGCACCGCCGTGCAGAAGTACAAGCTCAGCGAGGAGGACTTCCGCGGCGAGAGGTACAAGAACCACACCCACGACCTCAAGGGCAACAACGACATTCTCGTTATCACCCGCCCCGACGTGATCGAGGAGATCCACTCCGCGTACCTCGCGGCGGGCGCGGACATCATCGAGACGAACACCTTCAACTCCACCATGATCTCGCAGGCTGACTACGAGCTCGACAAGAAGGAGGAGGTGTACCTGCTCAACAAGACCGCGGCCCAGCTGGCGAAGAAGTGCTGCGTGGAGTTCACCAAGAAGAACCCCTCCAAGCCCCGCTTCGCCGCGGGTGCGGTCGGCCCCACCAACAAGACCCTGTCGGTGTCTCCCTCCGTGGAGAACCCTGCGTTCCGTGGCTGCACCTACGATGAGATTGTCGAGGCGTACATCGAGCAGGTTGAGGCTTTGATTGACGGTGGCGTCGATGTGCTGCTCGTGGAGACCATCTTCGACACCCTCAACGCGAAGGCTGCGATGTTCGCCATCGACATGTACTTCGAGAAGTGGGGCCAGAAGATCCCCGTGTTTGTGTCTGGTACCATCGTCGACAACTCTGGCCGCACCCTGTCTGGCCAGACCAACGAGGCGTTCTGGAACTCCATGAGCCACTCCAAGCCCATCGCGATCGGTCTCAACTGCGCGCTCGGCGCTAAGGACATGGTCCCGTACATGGAGAACCTTTCCAAGGCCGCTGACTGCTGGGTGTTCTGCTACCCCAACGCTGGTCTGCCCAACGCCATGGGTGGCTACGATCAGAAGGGTGCTGAGATGGCCGATGAGTGCCGTGTGTTTCCCGAGATGGGTATCATCAACGCCATCGGTGGCTGCTGCGGCACCACCGATGAGCACATCAAGTGCCTGGCGGACATGGTGTCGACTTTCAAGCCCCGTGAGAAGCATGATGTCCCCGACATGATGCGCCTCTCTGGCCTCGAGCCTTTCAACTACGAGCCCAACGAGAAGGACTACCGCAAGACCTTCATCAACCTGGGCGAGCGCTGCAATGTGGCTGGGTCCACCATCTTCAAGAAGGCCATCGTCGACGGCAACTACGAGAAGGCGCTGGCGATTGCTCTCAAGCAGGTGGAGAATGGTGCTCACGTCATTGATGTGAACATGGATGACGGTCTCATTGACGGTGAATCTGCGATGATTCGCTTCGTGAACCTCATGGTTTCCGAGCCCGACGTGTCTAAGGTTCCTTTCATGATTGACTCTTCCAAGTTCCACGTCGTCGAGGCTGGCCTCAAGTGCAGCCAGGGCAAGTGCATCATGAACTCCATCTCCCTCAAGGAAGGCGAGGAGGAATTCATCAACAGAGCAAAGATTGTCAAGCGCCACGGCGCCGCTGTTGTGGTGATGGCCTTCGACGAGGAAGGCCAGGCCGCGACTGAGGCCGAGAAGATCCGCATCTGCTGCCGCGCGTTCAAGACGCTGGTTGAGAAGGTGGGCTTCAACCCCCAGGACATCATCTTCGATCCCAACATTCTCACCATTGGTACCGGCATGGAGGAGCACAACAACTACGCTGTTGACTTCATCAACGCCACCCGCGAGATTAAGCGCCTTTGCCCTGGATGCAAGATCTCCGGCGGTGTGTCGAACCTTGCGTTCTCCTTCCGCGGCAACGAGCCCGTGCGCCGCGGGTTCCACTCCGCGTTCCTCTACCACGCCTGCAAGGCTGGCATGGACATGGGCATCGTCAACGCGGCGCAGGTTGAGGAGGACGTCTACGAGAAGATCGACAAGGAGCTCCTCGGCTACGTTGAGGACGTCATGTTCAACCGCCGCGCGGATGCCACCGAACGCATGCTCGACTTTGCCGGGACGCTGGACCCCAAGTCCCACCCCACCCAGCTCAAGCGCAAGGATGGATTCGGCCCCGCCGCGCCCCCTTTCGTTGCCTCTCCCAGGCAGAACGTCTCCACGGTTGACAAGATCGCGCCCAAGCCGGCGTCCGAGCTTCCCCCCGTGCCCAAGTACGCCAAGTACGTGGACCCCGTCAAGGAAACCGCCGCCTTCGACACGATCAACAAGATCATGAAGGAGCGCATCATGGTGATTGACGGCGCCATGGGCACCGCCGTGCAGAAGTACAAGCTCAGCGAGGAGGACTTCCGCGGCGAGAGGTACAAGAACCACACCCACGACCTCAAGGGCAACAACGACATTCTCGTTATCACCCGCCCCGACGTGATCGAGGAGATCCACTCCGCGTACCTCGCGGCGGGCGCGGACATCATCGAGACGAACACCTTCAACTCCACCATGATCTCGCAGGCTGACTACGAGCTCGACAAGAAGGAGGAGGTGTACCTGCTCAACAAGACCGCGGCCCAGCTGGCGAAGAAGTGCTGCGTGGAGTTCACCAAGAAGAACCCCTCCAAGCCCCGCTTCGCCGCGGGTGCGGTCGGCCCCACCAACAAGACCCTGTCGGTGTCTCCCTCCGTGGAGAACCCTGCGTTCCGTGGCTGCACCTACGATGAGATTGTCGAGGCGTACATCGAGCAGGTTGAGGCTTTGATTGACGGTGGCGTCGATGTGCTGCTCGTGGAGACCATCTTCGACACCCTCAACGCGAAGGCTGCGATGTTCGCCATCGACATGTACTTCGAGAAGTGGGGCCAGAAGATCCCCGTGTTTGTGTCTGGTACCATCGTCGACAACTCTGGCCGCACCCTGTCTGGCCAGACCAACGAGGCGTTCTGGAACTCCATGAGCCACTCCAAGCCCATCGCGATCGGTCTCAACTGCGCGCTCGGCGCTAAGGACATGGTCCCGTACATGGAGAACCTTTCCAAGGCCGCTGACTGCTGGGTGTTCTGCTACCCCAACGCTGGTCTGCCCAACGCCATGGGTGGCTACGATCAGAAGGGTGCTGAGATGGCCGATGAGTGCCGTGTGTTTCCCGAGATGGGTATCATCAACGCCATCGGTGGCTGCTGCGGCACCACCGATGAGCACATCAAGTGCCTGGCGGACATGGTGTCGACTTTCAAGCCCCGTGAGAAGCATGATGTCCCCGACATGATGCGCCTCTCTGGCCTCGAGCCTTTCAACTACGAGCCCAACGAGAAGGACTACCGCAAGACCTTCATCAACCTGGGCGAGCGCTGCAATGTGGCTGGGTCCACCATCTTCAAGAAGGCCATCGTCGACGGCAACTACGAGAAGGCGCTGGCGATTGCTCTCAAGCAGGTGGAGAATGGTGCTCACGTCATTGATGTGAACATGGATGACGGTCTCATTGACGGTGAATCTGCGATGATTCGCTTCGTGAACCTCATGGTTTCCGAGCCCGACGTGTCTAAGGTTCCTTTCATGATTGACTCTTCCAAGTTCCACGTCGTCGAGGCTGGCCTCAAGTGCAGCCAGGGCAAGTGCATCATGAACTCCATCTCCCTCAAGGAAGGCGAGGAGGAATTCATCAACAGAGCAAAGATTGTCAAGCGCCACGGCGCCGCTGTTGTGGTGATGGCCTTCGACGAGGAAGGCCAGGCCGCGACTGAGGCCGAGAAGATCCGCATCTGCTGCCGCGCGTTCAAGACGCTGGTTGAGAAGGTGGGCTTCAACCCCCAGGACATCATCTTCGATCCCAACATTCTCACCATTGGTACCGGCATGGAGGAGCACAACAACTACGCTGTTGACTTCATCAACGCCACCCGCGAGATTAAGCGCCTTTGCCCTGGATGCAAGATCTCCGGCGGTGTGTCGAACCTTGCGTTCTCCTTCCGCGGCAACGAGCCCGTGCGCCGCGGGTTCCACTCCGCGTTCCTCTACCACGCCTGCAAGGCTGGCATGGACATGGGCATCGTCAACGCGGCGCAGGTTGAGGAGGACGTCTACGAGAAGATCGACAAGGAGCTCCTTGGCTACGTTGAGGACGTCCTCCTGAACCGCTGCTCCAACGCCACGGAGCGCATGCTCGAGTTTGCCGCGACCCTGGACCCCAAGTCCAAGCCCACCGCGCTCCGCAAGAAGGGCGCCGAGGGCGGCCCTGCCGCCAAGAAGGATGACGCCAAGGCTTGGCGCGCCCAAAAAGTCAGCAAGCGCCTCGAGCACGCGCTCGTCAAGGGCATCGACGAGTTCTGCATCGCCGATACCGAGGAATGCCGCACCAACGGCGACTACCCTAGCCCGCTCCAGATCATCGAGGGTCCGCTGATGGACGGCATGAACGTCGTCGGCGACCTCTTCGGTGCCGGGAAGATGTTCCTGCCGCAGGTTATCAAGTCGGCTCGCGTGATGAAGAAGTCCGTCGGCCACCTCCTCCCCTTCATGGAGGAGGAAAAGAGGCTCAACGGCGGCAGCGGCGAGGCGTCCAACGCGGGCGTCTTCCTCATCGCGACGGTCAAGGGTGACGTGCACGACATCGGCAAGAACATCGTCGCCGTCGTGCTCGGCTGCAACAACTTCAAGGTTATCGACATCGGCGTCATGTGCCCCAAGGACAAGATCATCAACGCCCTCAAGGAGAACAACGCGGATATCTGCGGCCTCTCCGGTCTCATCACCCCGTCCCTCGACGAGATGGTAGACATGGCCAAGGCTATGGAGGCTGAGGGTATGAAGATTCCCCTCCTCATCGGCGGCGCCACCACCTCCAAGATGCACACCGCGGTCAAGCTCGCGCCCAACTACTCCAGCGGGGTGGTCCACGTCCTCGACGCCTCCCGCGCCGTCCCCGTGGCCCAGACCCTCATGGACCCCGCCAGGCGCATCGAGTACCTCGACGACATCAACGAGACCTACGCTGAGATGCGCGAGGAGTTCTACGCCGGCCTCGAGGATCGCAAGTACCTCACCATCGCCCAGGCTAGGAACACCGCGGCGAAATGCGCCGTCGATTTCAAGTCCCCCGAGCACACCCCGGTGACCCCCAAGTTCACCGGCGTCAAAGCCTTGATCGACGTTTCCATCGCGGACGTCATCGACTACATCGATTGGAACCCTTTCTTCCAGGTGTGGCAGCTTCGCGGCCGCTACCCCAACCGCGGCTACCCCAAGATTTTCAACGACGAAACCGTGGGCGCCGAGGCGAAGAAACTCTTCGAGGAGGCGGAGCGCATGCTCAAGTCCATCAAGGACAACAAGAGGCTCAAGCTCAACGGCATCATCGGCTTCTACCCCGCCAACTCCGTCGGCGACGACATCGAGGTGTACGCGGACGAGTCGAGGACGACTAAGACGCACACCTTCCACACGCTTCGACAGCAGGCGGAGAAGGACGTCGACGAGCCGTACATGGCCCTCTCCGACTTCATCGCGCCCAAGGATAGCGGCGTGAAGGACTACCTCGGCATGTTCGTGGCCACCTCGGGCATCGGCCTCGACGAGCTCACCGCCGAGTTCAAGGCTGCCAACGACGACTACTCGTACATCATGGCGGAGGCCATCGCGGATCGCCTCGCCGAGGCTTTCGCCGAGTTGATGCACGAGAAGGTTCGTAAGGAGCACTGGGGTTACGCGAAGGACGAGACGTTCAACTGCGAGGACTTGCTCAAGGTGAAGTACCAGGGCATCCGCCCCGCGCCGGGCTACCCGTCCCAGCCCGATCACACCGAGAAGGCTACGATGTGGGATCTCATGAAGGTTCACGAGGAGATTGGCGTGGAGCTCACCGAGTCGTTCGCGATGCTCCCAGCCGCCTCCGTCTCGGGCCTCTATTTCGCGGGCAAGTGCTCCCAGTACTTCAACGTCGGCAAGATCACGAACGATCAGGTCAAGGAGTACGCGGACCGCAAGGGCCAGGACTTCAAGGTTGCGGAGAAGTGGCTCTCCCCCGTCCTCAGCTACGAGCCGTAAGAGGCTCGATCGGACCATATTCTATCCATCACGAGCGATATATAATTTTTGTTTCCACGTCGCTGGCGGCCCCGAACTTCGGGGGGACGCTTCGGCGCAGCAGCTGCGAAAAACCGCGGGTGAAACTGTTGCGAGCGTAGATAATTAACTCACGCATCATTCTTTTGTCAATACCGGACATTTTTACTTTGATTTCAACACTCATCACTCTCGTCGTTCGCCGTCTCATCATCACCGCAGAGCCCGACGGCCCTGCTTCGTGTCTAACCAATCCGAGAGTCTCGCGCCGCCCACGATTTTCAGCTTCCCCTCCGCGTCCGTCGTCTTGCGAATCTCGTGCGACTCCCTCACTCCGTCCCGGTACACGTGCGCGTAGAAGCAGCTGCTACCGAACGGACAGTGACCGTCCCCGTAGTCAAAGTTTCTGCACGGTATCCCGTCCATCCTGTTTCGGTACTCTTCGACGATGGATTCCTTCTCCGCTTGGTCTCTGGGCCAGTTCGTGCTGGGTATGGTGTAATGACTCTGCGTCCGGCACAGCGGGCACTTCCTCGCCTGCTCCAGCCGTCCCGACGTGTGCTCCGCGGCGTCCCGGGCGACTCCCCCGTCGCGCCAGTCGCGTATGCATCCGAGGCAGAAAGGGTGATCGCAGCCCGCCAGTAGTCCGAACCGCCTATCCGCCATCCTCTGCTTCTCGTGAACAATCTCGAGGCAGATGCCGCATTCAACCTTGGCGGATGCCGCCGCGCGTTCGTCCTCGAGTCGAAGCCGCTCGGTCTCCTCCTGGGACACGGGCGGAGGCGCGAACACGTCGTGAACGGGTGCCGTCTCAGCCGCGTAAACACGCGGTTGAACCTGGCCGTTGCCAACCTGCGCCATGCATGAGGGGAGGAAACGTTGTAAAGATCGTCTCTTGAATTACAAATGTGTGTTGTACACTCTAGCTAGGGGGGCACGAACGGGTGGTTCTCGCTCGCGTCTTGTCGCCGCCCTAGCCAGACGTCGCGAAGGGGTTTGGAGTTGAAACAAAATAATCGTGTCAAATTGGATCCATACGTATCCGGGCTCTCATCTGACCTGTCCACCGTATGCTCCGCCCTGCTGCGCGTGCAGGTAAGAATCAACCTCCCCGCCGAATCCGACCCAGTTGCCTGCCGAGTTGATCGAAGAGGATCGTAAAAGGTCAGCTCAATCCGCGGGCAAAAAATCTGGGTAGGATCATCTAGGTGCGGAGAATATCTTGGGGCGTGAACTCACCGGCGTCGTCGTAGTATCCCCACTCATCACCGCCGCCACCGCCGCCGCCGCCGCCGCCGCCGCCGCCCTGCTCCTCGCGGGGCGGCCCGGTATCCGCGCCGAGCCCGTCGAGGAAGTCGTCCTCGCTCGGGAGTTGGCTCTTGAGAAACTCAACCTCCTCCTTGCCCGATCCCTCGTTGAAGGACACCCAGTTGCCCTCCTCGTCCTCGTACCCCCAGTCGTCCTGCTCTTCTTGTGCGGGCGGGTAGCCGCCGGATGGGGGCGGGGGCTGCCACGCGGGAGCCCGCGCGGACGGGTGGAAAGGCCTGGCGCCCCCGACGTTCATGCCTCCCATCATCGCGTTCAGGGGGACGAACTCGCGAGCCCCCGCGGTCATGTTCCCGGGCCCGGGCGGTCCCATGTTGGGGCGGGGCACGGTCATGGGCGGCGCGGGTCGTCCCGGGCCCGAGGGCGCGCCGGGGTGACCCGCGGGGCGCACGTGGTCGTACCTGCACTTGTCCCCGTACGAGCAGTTGCCGGCGAGGTAGTAGGAGCACACGGTGCTCTTGGGGGCTTGAATGTCGTGGCTGAACCTGCACGCGGCGCCCTTGTTACACGCGCCGTGCATGTAGTACTTGCAGATCTCCCGGCTCATCGCGTCACTCCTTCCTCTTCGCGTGAAATTGAATGTCGCTCGTCGCGCCTCGAGCGCGCCTCGCTTTGCTTCGTCACCCGCGGCTCGAGCGAGATCTCGCTCGGAAAAAAAGTTTTTTTCCGAGACCAACGGCTCGGCTCATCGGACATTGTCGCCTCCACGCCAGATGGACGGACCCGGCCCTGGCTTCAGGGCCGGGGGTACCATCGTCCCAAACGACGCGGGGACGGGGTACGAACCGTCCACATCCGGCGGCGGGGGGCCCCGAGGGTCATCAAGGGACGGAGGAGCCGGTGGTTGGCGCGGGATGTCGGGCGCGGTCCACGGCGTGGGCACCGGCACCGCCCCATCGACCCATCGCGCTCCCTCCATGCTCCCTCGCCAGGCCCGGGGCAGGACGAAGGCGGCCCCGAAGATCGGGGCGGACAACGTCGGATTCCGCATGCTCAAGAAGGCCGGGTGGACCGAGGGAACCGGCCTGGGAAAGGACGGCGAGGGCGCCGTCGAGCCCATCAGGGCGTGGGCCAAGGCTGACCGGAAGGGCGTCGGGAACGAAGCCGGAGCCGGGCACGTGGTGGGCGACCCCGACGCCAAGGGCGGCAAGCCCAAACCCAAGCCCAAGGACCCCATCGACGGTGACGATGGCCCGGTCATGTCCAAGGAACAGATGGCGGCGCACGTCGCCAAGGAGAAGAGGGACAAAGGGATAGCCGCGTACGTCACGCGGCTGTTCAAGGAGGAGGAACCGACGGCGGACATGAACCCGCTGCTTCGTCACCGACATAAACGGACAAGGGACGGGACGAAGGACCCGGGCGGGGACGACGGGGGTATGTCCGCGAACAACCCGCTCCGGGGGCTCTTCTGAGAACCGCATTAGCCCATAGCCCTAGCGCAAACGTAGCCGGAGATTGAGAAGATCTTTTACGAAGAGATTTTGTGACTAGAGCCCGTCTCACCATTGCGCCTCGTCCATGCTGAGGTCGATGGACCCGGTGGGCGGCACGATCCTCTCCGTCGGGTCCCTCTCGTACGTCATCATCCGCGGCAGCAGCCCGGTGTCCATCAGAATCTCCAACATCCCCGACCGCAACAAACCGCACACCACGTCCTCCTTACCCGCCGCCAACAACGCCTCCAACACGCCGTTCGTGAGCGCCCCTTTAACCACGCCGCTGCGAAACATCTCCTTCGTCATCTCCGGCCGATCGAGCAGCGCGTCCATGAGCTCCAGGTCCAGCAGCCGCGTGATGAGCCGTCGTTCAGCGAGCACACGCAGCAGCTCAGCCTTCTCCAGCAACACGGCGCCCAACCCGGACTCGACCAGCTTGACCATCAGCTTACCCCCGTCCGCGACCCATCGCCTGTCCGTCAGACCCGCCGCGACGAGCGCGGAGACCACGGAGACGTCCAGAACCACCTCGCCGGTCGAGCCGATGCGCGTGATCCCCGCCAGGTCCGCCGCCCGCGCCAGATCCGCACCCTTGGCGCCCAACGCGGCGACGTCGACGAGCACCGCGGGACCGATGGATTCTAACACCGCCTGGCTCGCGTTCAACGTGGCGATCACCTCCGGGGCGTACTGCCGTAGGTTAGTGTCCACCTGGTCCATCAGCGCGGGGGGAACGAAGGATCGAAGCGACGCGAACGGGTCCCTGTTCTCCGGCTTTGGCTTTAGGTTTGGCTTTGGCTTTGGCGACAAAGCTTTCAGGTTCGTTTTGACGATTTTCGTCCCTGGGTAGTAGTCCACACGTGCGCTTTCGAGTTCCGACCCACCGTAGGACCCTTCGTCGATCGACCGCTCCATCGCGCGAGCCTCCGCGCGTCGCCTGTCCACCCCCGCCTCGATCGCCAGCTCGCCGGGTTCCGCCAGTTTCGATATGCACCCCGCGAGCGAGCACACGGGCAGGCGGGAATCAACCGGATCATCTTCGGTCCCGAGCGCCAACGCCGCGAGTCTGAGGAGCCTTCGATTCGGCGCGGAAACCCTTCCCTCGAACCGCGTGTGCGGTGCTATGTCGAAGCTGAGGTCGTAGAGCTTCAGGGATTGTATCACGATGGCGCCTGGGGCGTGGACGTAGAGGTCGAACGCGTCGCGTAAGCCGTCGAAGGCGGCGTCTTGGCATCGGATGCCTCGCGAGCGAACCGAATCGATGAAGATCTCTGGTGCGGTGGTGCCCTCCGTGGCGGTGCGCCACTCGTTCATGACGTCGAGAAGCGGCTGAAGCTTGGCGCGGACCAGGAGCTTGTCTACGGTGAGGTTCTGGCCGATCGCCAGGCCTTCCAGCACCACGCCATCGGGGTAGAGCCGGAGTTTTGCCACCGATACGGGCCGCTTAAAAGTGTCCGAGAGCGTCTGCTCGATGAGACCACGGACGAACGACGGTGACTGGCTGGTGCCCGTGGTGTCCCTGACGAGCCTTAGGAACGCGTTGACGTTGCTCTCGAACGCGTTGAACAGGCGGCTGTCGTCGGTGTTGAACTTACTCCTGGGGCGCGTGCGCGTGGGCCTCGAAGCGCCGTCCGCTCGGACCCCGCGAGATGCAGTTCGTGTTCGTTGGGCGACGTGCCCCCATCGATGCCGGGCGGGAGGGTGACGGACGGCCGCGCGCCCGCTGGTAGACGGGACGCCGCCGACCCGCCCTCGCCACGCGAGACGCTCCTGCGATACCCCCGTGAGGCCGAACGCGCCCATGGACCCGGCCCCGCCCGTGCCCCGCGCGTCGACGAATGACACAGCCCGGCGCCGGGGGAAGAGTCCACGTAGGACGCCGCGGTGATCTTTGGCACTTGGGGGAAACAACAGAATGTTTTCGGAGGTGCCGACGAACGACGGCACGCACCCCGGGGGCTGGCCATAGGAGGAGGCACGAGGGGTTCCGGGCGCGTCATCACGACATCTCCAGCCCCCCGCGCCGTCATCCACCGGCCATGGAGTGCAGGCAACTCCACAACTCCGCGCAGGAGGATGCCAAGGCTCTTCGGGCCCTGGAGCTGGGTCCGGCGTCGGAGTCCGAGGCGACTTCGCTCGTCCTGTCGCTCGCGTCCAGGATCCGGCAGCTGCAGACCGCGGCAGCGTCGTTACCGGACGCGCAGAGGAGCATGTGGGACCAGCGCACGGGATGGGCGCACCAGGAGCTCACGCAGCTCACGTCGGAGCGCGTGAGGGACCACGCGACGGGATCTATCGATCCCGACGCGGTGGTGAGGATCATCTACGCCTGCGCCGACGCCGTCGCGGTCGTGGAGGCGGGCAAGGCTGCCGCGGAAGCCGCCATGGCGACGGAGACCAGCGCGAGGACCGTCGCGGAGGCGCGCGCCGCGGAGCTGGAGGAATCCGCGCGCGGCTCCGAGGCTGCCTCCGAGGCTGCCTCCGTCGCCACGCGAGAGCTCCTGGAACTTCGCACCAAAGCGGTGGTGCAGCAGCAGGAGACCCAACGGAAGACCCAGGACCTACGCGACCTGACGCAGAGGCTCCAGGCGGTGACGAAGGAACGCGACGAGATGGCGGCGCACCTGTCACGGGGCCCCGGGGCGGTGGGCACGAGCGGCGGCGGCGGCGACGCAAACACAGCTGTGTCCGCGTCGAGCGACCTCGCGGATGCCAAGGCTGAACGCGATAAACTCCTAGAGGCTAACCACGTCCTCAGCGTTAACTTACGACAGCACGGCGAGGTTGTCGAGAAGCTCATCGGGCTGAACAGCGAGCTCATGGATAAGGCTAACGAGGAACGCGCGCGGCGGGACCCGGACGTGCTCGCGAAGCAGAAGGAGCTGGCGGGGGAGGAGGAAAATACGAACACCGACGCGGCTGGCCGGTTAGAGTCCGCGGATCAAACGACGAACGTGAAGGTCGACGTGGAGGTTGACGACGAGGACGAGGACGAAACGCCGGAGTACGACGAGGACGGTAACTGGATAGGGAAGCCCCGAGTCGGGGGCTTGTTTAGCAAGATGTTCGGCGGCGGAGACGGCGACGAGGCTGGGCAGTTAGAGACGGAGGTCGCGAAAGCGCCGAGAGACGCGGCGGCGTTACCCGTTTGACGATGGAGTACGGCGCGTGTCGTTTCGTTGTTAATGGTTAATGTTACATGTCGTCGTCGTCGTCGTACTCAGTGTGTGTACTGCATCGAACCGTCGTTCCTGAGTCGTCACGCCGGTGTACCGTCCGAGTCGAGCAGGTTCCCGAAGAGCATGGCGTTGACGTCCATCTTCTTCCGTGCAAACGCCACGGAGAGGTCAAGCCCGCCGCTCTTCGCGCCATCCTTGAACCTGCGTACCCCGCGCTTCATTACCCCGTCCTTGTCGCCACCCTTGCCCTTCTTTCGCTTCTTTCCGCCAGCCTTCTTCCCGCCCCCGCCTTTTTTCCGCTTTTTTGACGAGCCACCGCTTTCCGGTTTGTCGGAAGCCGCCCTCCACGCGACGCCACCCTTGACGATCTGGCGCTTCTTCGTCTTCTCCACGATCCGCGGCATCGGCCCGCCGTTCTCCTCCTCCAGCGCCGCGATGGCGGCATCCATGCGCTGCTTCGCGACCTCCAGACCATCCGGGTGGTTGACCCGTTTCTTGGAAGCATCGTTGCACTCATCCTCTCCGTGCACCTTGCGAGCCTCCGCGTCGTAGTGGTACGCCGCCTCTTCCTTGGTCCAGTACGTGCCGATGGTGTGCGTGGTGCCCGCGCACGAGAACACCGCCATGTACTTTGCGCGCGGGTTCCCGGTGATGTGCCGTTTCTGCACCCCTTTGGGCATGTCATCCGCCTTGAGCGTGGCTTTGCACACGAAGCAGGCTTTGTTCTTCACCGGGCATGTCTGTCCGCATCCCTTGCACTGCGTGGTCTTTCCCGGGCGGAGCTCGAGCTGCTTCTCGGCGACGTCCTTGGCGAGGGGCGGGTCGTGGTTGGGCGCGTCCGGGAAGTTGAAGGAGGCGTCTTCACCGAAGACCACCCGCGCGGCGGCGTCGTACATTTTCGCCGCGAGCTCCGCGGTGGGAAAGGTGCCGAGCATCTGCTGCTGGTTTCCGAGGCACGTGACGAAGATGGACGCGCTCCACGCGTGCTCGCTCTTCTTCTGGATGCCGCGGTAGGTCCCCGCCTGCTGACGCGAGGACTCTTGCGGCTTCTGCTTGGGCTTGGAGGGGTCGTGGTTGGCTGAGATCTTTGCCTTCAATTCGTCGATCTCGCGCTTGAGCCTATCTCCGGCCACACCGTCGACGACCCCGGCGCCCCCCGCGGCCGAAGCGGACGCACCTCCCGACATCGTTCAAGACCCGGAAACTCGTCGAACCCGGGAACTCGTCGACCGCTCCCGCGCCCCCGCGAGTGGCCCCCCAGATTCAGCCCGAGGACTCTTGTTTTTCGAACTCGTAACAACGACGCTGGAACAAGGACACTTTACGTTAGACGCACTGACATGTACAAACTGAAACTTAAACCCCCCAAACCCACGCGATTTCCACCGCCATCACCCCCCGAAGCACCCACCACGCCTCCGTTGCATCGCGAACCGCACGTGCAGCCTCAGCCAGCACGCCCCGGCCAGCAGGACGAACACAGCCGCCAACGCCAGTATATCCCGGTGGACGTTTCGCGGGTCCAGCGCGAACGTGTTGAGATACGTCTGACCGCTCACCTGCATCGTGACCCGCGCGCCCTCGAAGTCGTCGACGTCGAAGAGGAAGGTCTGGTCGTCCATCTCCGACGCGAGCATGGCGCCCCACGCGTAGCGGTAGACGCTGACCCACTGGATCCAACGTAGATAAGGCGCGACGTTTTGAATCTGAAAAACACAAAGTTCACGCGGGCAAACAGTCAGAGAACAAATAAAAACGTACCGATACCAAAAACCCACCGAACATGGCTCCTAGGAGTTGAACGCTGGTGGCGATTAAGTTAGCCACCGCCGGGGCGTCGAAGCATAGCGATATCAGCGACGACATCGCCGCGGTGCACATCACGAACAGCTCTAAGACACCGAGGAACACGAAGAAGGCGGAAGCCTCAGGCTTCAGACCCATGAGGAAATAAAACACCGCGGCATACGCAGCTGCAGCGGGGACCTGTTAACAACCAACACGACGTCGTCACTCTACTTGCCCATACGTAAATACAAAGAAACTCACACGAAGGCACAGAACATCCGTCACCAACGCGCTGACCACGTACGATCCTGTAAGAGTCAAACAAAACACACCGTCAGTTAAATCGCCCATACGAGAATAAAAAGAAAAGAAACTGACCCGCGCCGTGGTACCCGGACTGGATCTCCCTCGCGCGCACCGCGCTCTCCGCCGCGAGCCTGTCCGCGGCGGATAACGACGCGAGCCCGAAGAACACCAACGTGAAGAACATGCCGCCGGCTCGGTTCTGGAACCCGGCTAGGGATTTTGGGGAGTTTAGGTAGAGCCACCCGAGCACCGCGGCGGTGACGAGGGCGACTAAGAGGTGCGCGACGAGGAGGGTCGGATCCCGGGCCACAGTCTTGCCCGCGCGCCCGAGGAGCACGCGCGTCTCGGTGATCCACGAGCGGTGCCGAGACGGCGATGCCGCGGTCGATTGAGCGTCGGGGAGAGGGACGGGGGGGCTCGAGGACGGCGAGGACGGCGCCGAGGTTCTGGGAGGTTCGGCGCAGTCCACCCGCGCGGCGGCCAACGCGGCGACGCGAGCAGGGCAGCTGGCAACCTCCAGCATCCACTCCGAGACGTCGACCCTGTACCCGCGGTCGGGTAAGGTGAGACTGGCGACGAGCGCGTCGGCGTGGAGCCCGGCGTCGGGCCCGTTCGGCTCCGGGGTTGATGAAGACGCTCCGAGGTTGAAGAGGTTTTCTTCGGGGCAAGGCAGACCCGCGGCCGTGAAAAAACCCTCCGCGTCGCGGGGAGCGCCGCACCACAGTCGTTTCCCCCCAGGGCCCAGGAGCATCACCCTGTCGATCGCCCTGAACGCCCTGGGCGACGGCTGGTGCACCGAGAAGATCACGACTCGCCCGCGGCCCTGTTCAAAAACACGATACGATGTCATTCTAATTGCCCGCACGGAAATGAAAGTAGAAACTCACCCTCGACGCGAGCGAGCGCAAAGTTTGCACCATCGCCGAAGCAGCCGCCGCGTCCAACCCACTCGTCGGCTCGTCGAGTACCAAAACATCCGGGCTCGTGACGAGCTCCATCGCGACGGATACACGTCGCCGCTCGCCCCCGCTGACGGACGCGGTGCCGGCGCCGCCTATACACAAAACGGATCACGTCAGTCGAATCACCCGAACAGAAACAGAAACAAAAACAAAAATAAAAATGAACTAACCTGTGCGGACGCTGGGGCCGTCGTCGGTTGACACGCACGTCCCGCGGCATATCCCCCCGACAGCCGATGACCCGCCGAATGCTTTCGCCAACGAAGACCGCCTGCTGCCAGGGGCTTTACCACCCCCGTCGGCGGCGCCCACGCGCGAGTTGGCCACCCCGAGTAAGTTGAGTTCCTCTAACACCGCGAGCGCCTTGGCTCGTTTGTCGGCGGTGGACGTGAACCACGGGAGCTGCAGCTCGGCGCTGTACATGCACGTCTCGTACACGGTGAGGTAAGGGAGTAAGTGCGTGTCGTGCTGCGGGACGTACGCGACTGATTTGGACAGGTGACGCGACCGTTTGGCGGCGCCGTCCAGGCGCACCTGCACACAAAACATGCGAAGTCAGTCAGTGGAATCAATCGCCATGATTACGGCAATGAAAATGAACGGACCGTGCCCTCCGTCTGGCGCATCCCGCGGACGAGATCTACCCGTCCCGCGATGACGTTCAGCAGCGTGCTCTTACCGGCGCCGCTCGGGCCCAGCAGCCCGAGGATCTCACCCCGCTGACAGGTCCCGGAGACGCCGTCTAGGAGTCGAGTCCCGCCCTTGCCACCTTTCCCGCCGCCGGCAACCTGTGACCAAAACACGACGTCAGTACACCAATTGCTCATACGATACGAAGGTAAATAAACTCACCACGACCACGTCCCGGAAGGTGAGCTCGCCGACGCCCACTCGGTCGGTCTCGCCGTCGTCGGTGGCCGCCCCGACGGCCGCTGACGCGAGGCGCTTACGACGCCGTCGCCGTCCCACGCAGAAGGCGACGAGCCAGGCTGCGAAGCACGCGAAGACGACGGGTACCGCGATTGACGCGGCAAAGACGTTCGGGGGACCTGTTTGTTGAAAAACACGATGTCATTCATACTAATTGCCCGTACGGAAATAAAAATAAAGATACTCACCGGCGCCCGCGGATGATGTCGACTTTGTATCCGCGCGCGGGGCCGCCGCGACGAGGCCGGCGAGGACGCACCCTTGCCCCTCACAGTCCGGGTCGACGTCGTCTTGGGTTCGGAGGATGGATGCGGTCGGCGCCATGGCATCGGACGGCGCCGGAGCCGGGGACTCGTCGGTCGTTTCGTCGCCGAAAAAGTCTTCGGATATCTCGTTTATGCACGGCGGCGCGTAGTCGCACCGCCTGCTGACTTCGAGCATGCCGCCGATGGTGATCCCGCCGCGTTGCTGGAGCGCGAGGAGGTTCTGGAACGCGCACGCCTGGAAAGGGACCGCGTCGGGCCCCGCGACGGCGTAGCCAGCCTCGGCGAGGCGAAGGGCTATGTCGCAGACGCACGCTTCGCAGAGCCGGTCGCCCTGGACGTTCGCGTCGCACGCCTGGCCGAGCGTGGGGTCCAGGCGGAGGCGGTCGACGTCCACGGGGCACGGCGCGGACGGGTCCGTGGATGAGAGGAAGGTGTCCGGGACGGAGAGGAACTGCGCGCTCGCGCCGCGGGGGGCGATGGACGCCGCGCAGGCGGCAGCCACGAGGACAGCCGCGAGACTTCCGAGGTTTCCGCGCTTTTCCCCGCGGGGAGGCGAGCGGGTGCGGCCACGGTTGTCGCGCGCCGCCGCTCGTCGTATCGGGGGTCGCGCCGGATCGTCACGACGCGGCGGCATGTTCGCGGTGCGCTCGCCTGACGTGCGGGAAGACGCGCGGGGTGGCACAGCTGTGTCGCGGGCGGCGGGGGAGGGACCCAGCCTAGTATCCACGAACGAAACTTGCCCCCTAAGCTCGTTTCAACTTTCTGGGACGAGACGAAACTGCGAAAGGAGTGCGGGAGGAGGGCACAACGAGCTGACGCATGTTCGGCGGGGGTCGAGGTCGCGGGCGTAAGCCCAAGCCGCCCCCGGACCCCTACGCTCGCATCGCCGAGCTCGTCGTCCTCGCGTGCGAGGGCGGCGGCGTCGCCCCCGACCCCGAGCTGCTCCGCGCGCTGAAGCGGGAAGTTCGTCTCGACGGCACATCCATGCGTCGCGCGCACGAGACCTTGCTGGACCGGTGCCTGCGGCACAAGGAGTGCGGCCCGAGGCGTCTCGCGGTGGTCATCGTGGACGAGCTCTTCTGCCGATCGCAGCAGTTCCGCGACATGCACATGGAGAGGCTGGACGCCTTCATCCGTCGCGCGTGCGTCGGAAACGAGTCGGCCGCGAGCGGCGATCCCGCCGAGGCGATGCCGGGCCCGGCGGAGGATGCCGACGCCCTCGTGTCCCGCGCGGTGCACGCGCTCGAGGGCTGGACCGAACGATTCGCGACGCACTACCCACGGCTCACGATCGCGCTGCGCTACGTCAACGACACGCTCGGCCCCGCGGCGCCCGCATCCAGAGCGGAGCACGCCGCACGCGAGGCGCTCCGTCGGAACGCCGTCGAACGATCCGCGCTCCTCGCGCGGTGGGCGCGGTGTCAACGCGAAACCCTCCCGGGGCTGCGGCGGGACGTAGGGGAGTGCGCGGTGGGCATCGGGGAGTGCCTCGAGATGCTCATCGGCGCGAGGCCGACGAAGGAAGGCGTCGACGAATGGGACCGAGCGGGTCACGAGGCCATCGACGGAGACGCAGAAGATGAAGAAAAATGGGAAGACGTCGAAATGGACGATGACGGCAATCCATCCGGCGATGACACAGCTGTGGACACGGCTCGAGCGCCGCCGCCCGTCGATGCATCCGCGCACGCACCGAACGTGACCAACGACGGGGCCGTCAAGATCGTCCGGACGGAGGACAACGGCGTCATCGTCGACGAACTCAAGGCGCTGTGCGCCGCCGCGTCGCTCCGGCTGATCCCCGGCCTCGCCGCCGCGCTGGCGCTGTTGGCGAAGATCCAGCCCACGGAATCCATGCATGCGGTGTCCAACCTTGAATCCGAGGCGGCGGCGACGACGACTCAGGGGCTCGATGCCGAGGGCAAGGCTGCCGCGGTGAACGCGCTGGCGAGGGCTAAGCGGACGCTTCGAGCGGCGGTGGACCGGTGCGTCGAGCTCGGCGTGGACTTTCCCCGGGGACCCGACGTCGACGACGACACAGCTGTGAACGACGGCACAGCTGTGAACCCGCCCGATGTTGACGACGCGGAAGGCGCGGCGCTTACCATCGCGCTGGATGACGTCCCCGCGCTTCCCGCCGGTGAGTCCACGGGCGACGACGACGGGGTCGGGGTCGGGGGGGACATAGACGCGTTGCTCGAGAGAGCTCGGCGGCGGCGGGCTTGGCGCGAGGGACTCGCGCGGAGGAACGCTCAATTAGGCGGGCGGGGAGGACGGGAAACTAACGGAGGTGGAGGTAGGGGAACTAACGCGAACGCGGGGGGAACTAACTCGGTCGCGAACCGCGCGAAGCGGATGCTGGCGTCTCGAATGCGCGAGCACAACGAGGAGGTTATGCGGGAAATCGGCGACGCCATGACGGAGCGCCGCGACGAGGCGAGCGGGTTGGCTGAGACACGGCGGCGGTTGGAGCGTGAGCGGGAGACACGTGAGGCGGCGGAGGTCGAGGAGGCGGCGAGGGAGGCGGCGATGAAGCGGAGGAAGGAGACGACGCCGAGGCAGCGCATCGAGGCCAAGCTCAAGGCGTTGAAGCGGAAAAGACGATGACGACGTTGAATTAAAGGAGAGCTAATAATAAGTTCACCGCCGTCGCCTGGCGAACACCGACACGACGTACACCGTCCCGGCGATGGACCCAGCGAGGGTCAGTCCGACGGACCACGCGATCGCCCGTCTGCTTCGCTCCCAGTCCTTGGGATCCGGCACCTCCTCCATCGCAGCCATTAACGCCTCCGTATCGGACGGGTGATCCCACGGCACGGCGATGAACTCCTCCATACCTTCGCAATGCCCGGCTCCAACCACCGCGACTATCTTCCTGCACGGCCTCGCGCTCGAGATTCTGTTGCGATGCGCCACGTCCCGTAACTTGGCCACCATGTACGCGTCCCTCTCGTGTATCAGCGGCGCGAGGAGGCTGGGAAACTCCTTGCCCAACTGCTTAACCGCCTCGGTCAGCGCGTCTCCGTCTTTCATTGATTCGATGAGAGCCTTGAGCTCGTCGCCGCTCGGCATGTTGAAGCCGCTGACCAGCATCCCCCACACGAACCGCACGCGCTCCCACGTGCCCAGCGCGTGCCACGTGCGCCGCAGCGTCGTGCGCACGTTCCTATCCCCGAGGACCAGCTCGCACCCCGGGATCTCCGCCGCCGCCGACGCCGCCGCTCTGAATTCAGCCCCCGGGGGCACGCCCAGCTCTTTCGCCGCCGTCGCCAGCACCCACGCGTACATGATCCCCCACAGCGGCTCGCCCCGCCTCCACGCCGCCGTCATCTGGTCGAAACTCGGGGGCTCGTCCGGGATGTCGTCCCTCGGTTCGAGCATGCGCCGTCGCCGTTCGCAGAGCTCGAGGAAGACGACGTCGGGTTGAATGGCTCGGACCAGCGTGACCGCATCGCGCGCGCTGTCCCAGGAGGTGTGCGCGGTTCCGAGCAGGTGCACCTCGCAGATGCCGTCGGGGGTACCGTGGATGTGGAGCACGCGGTGATGACGCAGGCCGGTGAGGTCCACCGCGTCGTTGTCCTCGGAGCTCGTCTCGTGAGCGATGTGGCTCACGTCCCGATCGCTGTCGCTGTCGAGGGGGTGCGAGGCGAGGGTATCGTCGAGCGGGTCCGGACTCGCGGGGGAGTCCAGGTGGATCATATCGTTCGCGGAGTCGTACCCCTCGTTGTGGGGTTGGGGGGTGCCGGGGGCCGGCACCCACTCCTCCATGGTAGCACTCGCCGCGACGGGAAATGACACCGTCCTGTTTGGGCCGCTCCGAGAGAACTCATGAATTCACGGCCGCCGAGCAGACGACGGGGCACGCGACTGTGCGGTCCGTATCGGCGGTCGGCTCTTTCCCCCGTGATGACGATCCCCGTCAACATCATCACCGGGGTCCTCGGGGTGGGCAAGACGACCGCGATCCGCCACCTCATGTCGCAGCGACCTTCACACGAGCGATGGGGCATCGTGGTGAACGAGTTCGGCACTCTCGGAATCGACGGCGCCATGTTGGACACCGCGGCGGGGCTCTCCAAGACGAACGCCTCGGACGCCGACGCCGAGGCTGGCGGGGTCGTCGTCAGGGAGGTCGCCGGCGGGTGCCTCTGCTGCGCCGTCGCCGCGCCGTTCACCGTCGCGGTCACCCAGCTCCTCCGACGCGCCAAACCCGACCGCCTCATCATCGAACCCTCCGGACTGGGCCACCCGGGCGGACTCCACGACGCGCTCCAAGGGGAACACCTTCGTAAAGTCCTCCGAATCGCCGCGACGATCGCGCTCGTGGACATGACGCAAGTGGCCCTCGGCGGTGCGCTCGTCGAGTCCGAGGCCTTCAGGGACCAGGTCCAGTGCGCCGACGTCGTCGTCGGGGCCAAAGGCGACGTGGCATCCGTGAGCGATCAGTGCCGGTTCACGGACTGGGCGCAAGCGCTCTACCCGCCCAAGGCGGCGGTGCACGTCATCGCGCGGGGTGAGCTAGCCCTCGCGGTGCTGGACACGCCCCTCGACCACGACGTCCAGCTGTGTCGACCCGCGGTGGTATCGGTATCGTCGCACGGATCGGGGGCGATGAGGCGAGCGCTGAAAAACCTGCCCGGCGCCGAGGAGGACGCCGACGACCCCTCGGCACCCGGTTCGGCACCCGGGTCGGCACCCTCGGCACCACCCACGCGCGGCGCGCCTAATCGCATCGTCGGGGGCACCGACGAGTTCGTGACGTGCGGCCTATGGTTCCACAGGGACGACGTGTTCGTTCGAAGCTCTCTGGCTAAAGTCTTTGAATCCCTGGCGAACGAACCAAACGTGGTTCGATTCAAAGGCGTACTACGGGTCGGGAAAGAATGGGTCGCGCCGAATGTCGACGCCGACGGGACGGTGCGGTTGGACCCAGTGGCGTGGAGGCGTGATAGCAGGATAGAGGTCATCGTCAAAGCGCCGGGGGGGACCGCGAAGAAGGTGGAATTCGACGACGACGCGGGTGAAAAAACAGAGGACGAAACGAAGGAGGAGGACGCGGAGAAGAAGGACGATGAAGACACGGAAGCTGCCGGGGGCGAGGAAGAAACCACGGAGACGCCGTTGGAGGACGAGGGGCATCTGGAAGGGATCGAGGAGGAGGAGGAGGAGGGGTACAAAACCGACGAAGGGGCTCCGGATGACAGCCGGAAGGAGGAGGGGAGTCCGGACCGAGGCGGCGGCGCGGACGCCGCGGGGGGCGCCGCGGGACGATGCGATTGGGACGCTCTCCAAACGGCAATCACCGCGGCGGTCAAGCCGGATATCCAGTCGCCGAAGAAGTCCCCGAACGCTAAGAGGTTACCGGGTCTCGAGGACGCGTGAGCGACAACTGGAGCGGGTTTGGCGCTATCGTCTCCGAATTATTTTATGATATTCAATCCCCCGCCCGCGCAATCCAGAGCTGGTGCCCGAGTGACGCCACCATCACCGTGAACGACCCGAACGCCACCACGAGTAGGAACACCAGCGAGACGTCCTCCCACGTCCACCGCGGCCGCCGCTCGACCCCCGCGTTTTCGTTCGTTTCGTCGGAAACGGCGCCATCGTCCAACCGTCCACCCGCCGTCGTCCCCCGATGTTCATTCGCCTCCTTCTTCGCGGGGCCATTCTTTTCCTCCTTGTTCTCCACGAGGCGTCCCTCGTCGTCCATGACGCCCTCCTTCTTATGTGATCCGCCCCGCCGCCGCAGCCCCGACCCGTCCTTCGCCTTGCTCACCACGCCCCCGAGGTCCTCGATGTCCCCCGTCCCCCCGCCGCTCCCTCCCCCCGCCACGCTCCCGCGGCTGGGCCCTTTCTTCAGCGCCAGCTGTCCGCACGCGCCGGATATATCCTGCCCCATCTCGTGCCGAACCGTCGTGAACACCTTAAACTCGCGGCCGGTTAGCACGGAATACATGGCGCGAACAGCCTCGGGCGTCGGCGGCTCGTGTCCCATCGGAACGTCCGTGGGGTTATACGGGATGAGGTTCACGATGACGTCGCGGTCCCGCATGAGATGCCCGAGCTCACGCGCGCACTCCACGCTGTCGTTGACCCCGCCGAGGACGCAGTACTCGATCATGGCGCTCGTCTTCGGCCCCCCCGCGGCCAAGTAATGGTCCAGCGCGGCTAGTATATCCGAGAGCTTATACGCAGTCGCCGTCGGGACGATCCGTTCCCTCAGCGCCTGGTTGGGCGCGTGCAGGGACAGCGCGAGGCACACCCCTGGGGCGTCCACGATAAGCCTGCGCATCTTCGGCACGACTCCGACGGTGGACACGGTCACCTTGGACGGCGCCAGGCCGAACGCGGTCGGGTCCGTCATCGGCCCGATGGCGTCGACGACCGAGTCGTAGTTGTTAAGCGGTTCGCCCATGCCCATGAACACCAGGTTACGTACCCCGCGTCCCGTCCCGGACACCCTGCGTTTGTCTTTGTCGTCCCTGTCCCTGTTGTCTGTCTGCGTGTTGTCGTCGGGGTCATCGCGGGAGTCGTCCGCGTTGCCATTGCCGTTGAAGAGCCTGTTGGCGTGAACGAGCTGTTCCAAGATCTCTCCCGACGTCAGGTTGCCAAGTTCGCCGAGCGTGCCCGTGGCGCAGAAAGTGCATCCCATCTTGCATCCAACCTGGGAGGAGACGCACAGGGTGACCCGCCCGCCTTTGTCGTGGCGCATCACGACGCTCTCCACCCTGTGCCCGTCCTGCGTCTCCACCACCATCTTCGTCGTGCTGCCGTCTTTCGACGTCTGGCAGTCCGCGATGGTGGTGGTGATGAGTGCGAACTTGCGTGGGATCTGGTCGCGCGCGAACTGGGGTATGCCCGGGACGCGGGACTTCGAGAGGTCAACGGCGTTGAGGCCGGCTTCGGCGTCGCGCACGGCGGCGTGCAGGATGGCGCGACAGTGCTTCGCGGCGGTGTCCGTCCCACGCTTCGGTCCGAGGCCATCTTCCAGGAATGACATGAGTGCCGATCTGTCGAAGAGGGAGGTCCGCGTCAGCTTCCTGGCGGGCGCCATCGCGGCGGTGGACGCGGTGGGACGTCGGGGAGGGGTCCGGAGAGGGGCGGGTGTCCGGTCGCCGCCGGTCCCGGGGTCGCGCGCCCGCGCCCCGTGGTGTGGTCGGTGTCGGGTGGGGCGGGAGTCTCGGACACATCGGAGGCGGCGGCGTTGAATTTTCTGAGAGTCAGATTTGATTTCTCGTCTGCGCCCCACAAGCGGTGGCGCGCCCGGGGCATCGCGAGGCGAGTCGTTTCTCGAGCGACGGGCAGGTTCGGTGGTACGAAGTCGACGCGGACATCGCATTCAGCTCGTCGTTCCCACGGAACCCTCCTCACCGGGACGCATCGATCGAGTCGGAGTGAGCGTGCGCATCGCGATCCCTAAGGAAAAAGCGGGCGACGATGTCCGCCGAGGCTGCCATCCTCGAGCAGTGCAGGCTGCACCCCGAGGGCATCCCCGACCAGGACCTCGCGACGAAGATCTCGCACATCCCCGTCAACGACCGCGCGCAGGCGATCAACGCCCTGCTCGCCGGCCGTAAGCTCCAGATCTTCAAGGACGGCGATACCATCGTGTACAAGCTGGTAAACACCACGGAAGCGGTCAAGTTTCGAGGTCTCGCGTCGGAAGACCTGCTCGTGTACCAGATCATTCAGCAGAGCGGAAACAGCGGGATATGGACCAAAGAGCTGAAGCAACGGAGCAACCTCCCGCAGGCGCAAATCACCAAGATCTTCAAATCCCTGGAGGCGCGGAAGCTCATCAAGGCGGTTAAGAGCGTGTCGCAGCAAAACAGAAAAGTGTACATGCTCTTCGAGCTGGAACCGTCGCGAGAGATCACGGGCGGCGCGTGGTACACGGAGCACGAGTACGACGCCGAGTTCATCAACGTCCTCCGTGAGCAGTGCGAGAAGTTCATCGTGGCGCAAGGGAAGGTGACGCTGGACCAGGTGTCAGATTTCGTCGAGAAGACGAAGCTGTCGCACGTGGAGCTGGGAAAAGAAGAGGTGCTACAGATCGTCAACACGCTCGTGTACGACGGCAAGGTGGACCAGGTGGACGAACGCGTACGAGGCGAGGGCGATGCCGACGACGTGGAGGGCGACGGGGACGTGGGAAACGACGAGAAGGACTACGGCGACGGCGACGCCGTGACGTATTACACCCCAGCGGCGTGGCCCATCCCGGAGAAATCAGCGCTCACGTCGGTGCCGTGCGGAGTCTGCCCGGTGTTCGACGAGTGCAAACCCGGTGGGCTGATCTCGCCGGAGACGTGCGTGTACATGGAGGAGTGGCTCGGACTCGGTCTCGAGGAAGAACACGCGAACCCTTAATTAGCATCCATTCACGGGCGTCTATATAGCCACTCACTCTATAACGGAGACGTAACTCACGTTGAAACTCTTAATCCGTCACTTGGTGGGGCCCGGTGCGCTCATCGCTCGGATGGCGAGGACGATGAACGCGAGCGAGTGTAGCGAGAGCACGTACACGATCACGGCGCTCCTCCATCCCCCGTTCCTGCGCAGGTGCCGCCCCGCGAAGACGCTCAGCTCGTCGACCCTTCGGGTAACCTTTCCGACCCGCGACCGGAACCCGACGCGGCCGGGAGTGTCGGGAAAATCATCGCCTACGCCGCCTCCACCGGCTGGATACGAACCGCCGCGCCGCTTCAGCCCCCCAACCGTCCTCGCGCCCACCGATCCGACGGCACCCCCCCGCGCCCCGTTCCCCGCTCCCTTCGTTCCCCCTCCCCCCCTCTTGGCGAGTACACCGGCGAGTTTACGCTCCAAGTCGACCTTCTCCTTTGTCATCGTCGCGACTTGCGTTCGTTTTCGCGACAGCTGCGCCTCCACGTCGCCCATGCGCCGCGCGTGGTTCCGTCGCCGGTCCTCCCGCGTCTCTCTGTGCGTGGGTTCCTTCTTGGTGGGTTCCTTGCTTCGCCGATGGAGCCGTTCGAGCCTCGACGCCTCCTCCTCCGCTGACTGAACTTCCGATTTAATCCGCTCCAATCTTTCGCGGACGTCATTCTCTCGTTCTTGAGTGCTCACCTTGAGCGACGCGTCCAGGGTATCATCCATCGCCTCCCCCCGCGCGGCGGCATCCTCCGCCCGCTGCGCGGCATCCTCCGCGTCTTGGGCCTCGCGCGTGAGCCCCCGCTCGAGTTCTTTAGCGGCGGACGCGGCTGCCTCGGCTTCGAGCGCTTCGTGTTCGCGTTCTTTTGTCAGTTGCACGACGCCTTCGAGCATGCCGTCGTACTCGCCGGATTCGTCGCGTATGCCCCGCTCGCGTGACTCGCCCGCGGACCTGGTCATCGCGTGCGCCGCGCGCTCGCGCTCGAGCTCGCGTTCGATCGTTGAGGCGGACTCTAGCGCGTCCGCCTCTTCCCGATCTCGGACTGCGATTTCCTCGGCGAGGCGGGTCTCCGCGTCGTCGCGTCGCCTCACCGCGGCGTCTCGTGTCGCCTGCGCAGCCTCGAGTTCGGCGAGGACGCCGTGGAGAGTAGCCTCGGTCTCGGCCCCGCCCTCGGGCGAGGTCCAGTCGCCGACCCTCGACGCGAGGGACCGGAGCGCGTCGGCGGTCTCGAACGAGTTGGGATCGTCCGCGAGCTCGTCGGGCTCCGCCTCGCGCGCGGCGCCTCGCTCGACGGCAACCTTGGCGGCGAGTGCGTCCACCTTGTGCACGGCGGTCTCCAGCCCTGACAGGCCCTTCTCCAGGAACTGCATGGCGGCGGCGGCGACAGTGATGTGAGTGAGACCCGGGGCGCGGCTGGGGTGAGATGGGCGCCCCTGGGAATGACCGATGAGAATGAGCAACGGGCGCGTGATGCTTTTCGACTCCACTGGGTGCTTACTGGCTAGCGCTATGCGGCTGTGCGCGCGGCTTCTTGGAGCCGCTTCACGTGCGCGTACGCCTCCCTCAGCTCCTCCTCCCTCTCCTCCGCCTCCGCGTCCATCTCAGCCCGCACGTTGACGTGCTCTCGCACCTCCACCCTGAGCAACTCGAGCTCCCTCCGCTCGTCGTCGTCGAGTGAACCCGCGAGCCTGCCTCCCATCCGTCGCCCCTCGCCTCCACCCGCCGCGCGGTCGCTCTCCGCCGCCATGGCGTCCAGCCGCCCCTTGCTCTCGCTGAGTAGTAGCGCGACGTGGTCCTCCGCGGCGGCGAGGTGGCGGAGCGCGTCGGTCCTCGACGTCGTCTCCGCCGCGCGCTCCCTCGCGTCGATCACTAAGTGCGACTCTCTCTCGACTCGCAGCTGCGTCCGCAACGTGTGAGCCTCGCGCCGGAGCGCCGCGTTGTCTGCGCTGAGCTGCGCGATCTTCACCTGCGCGTGCTTGACCGCCTCGAACGGCTCCATCATGCTCATGCCGCCCGTCGGGTCCGTCGGACCCGCGTCGTGAGACCCGCGCGCCATTGGTCTATAGGCCCCGACGACGCACCAACGGTTGGGTCAAGCGACGCTTCGAGATCGATCCATTTTGCTGACGTGTGAAAAATATGTGCGTCCGCTCGTTCATTCCATTCCAAAGCTCGCGTACCCCCACGCACGTACTCCCACCCTACACTCACCAAACTCTACGAACCATGGACGGTGACAAGATTCTCCTCGCCGGCGCCGCCCTCAACGGCCTCTACGGCCTGCAGATCTTCAGCGACCAGGACAAGGCTGCCGGTACGTGGGAGATATTCCCGCCCGAAATTCGTCCCTTTTGAACAACGCACAATGCTGACGCACACCTCCGTTCCGCAGAGACGTTCTACGGGCAGACCAAGCCCACCGCGTCCGAGAAGGGCGTCGGCCAGTGGCTCGGCTTCGCCAACATCGCCAACGCCGCCATGCTCGCGGTCACCGCCGGCTCCACAGACGAGAATACCCGCACGAAGGTCAAGAAAGTCATGATCGCCACGTCCCTCGCTGGCGCGTTAATCGCCAAGAATCAGGTTGACGACAACGGCTTCGACAAGAAGCAGGCCGACATGGCCATCGGCGCCAACCTCGCCCTCGCGGCCGTCGCGGCCAGGGACGTCTTCGGCGAGAAGAAGTAAGTCTCATCGTACGAAACGCCGCCGCACACGCAGGGGCGCGCAGAGGGACGACGACACCGAGCGCATTGTCAACCCTCCTCGCAGCCCGCTCGATAACGCTATTATCGAAGATGTGATAATAAAAATCCGAGAAGATTCACGCTCACCCGCACGGCCGCAGCTTGCTGTTGCCGTGACCGAACGGGTTATCATCCTTGAACTCGTCCCAGCTCCGCGCCTTGGCCAGATCCCGAGTCTCCCGCTCCTCCTCCGTCATCTCCGCCTCCTCACGAGCCGCACGCGCCGCGTTCTCAGCCGACCGGAGCTCCCGCTCCCGCATCTCCGCGTACTCAATCTCGCCAGCCTGCTCCACAGTCATCGTGGGTAAAATGTGCGACGGGCGGAACACCTCGGACCGTATCTGCTCCACACTTCGCGTCGCACCCCCCGCGACGCCCGTCCCGTACATCTTACCCAGGCGCTCCATCAGCTCCCGCGGAACACCCGGGGGCAAGCCGCCGCCCATCGATCCTTCACCGCCGATTGATCCATCGTTGAAGCCGGGGTTCACGCTGCCGTCGGGTAGGAGGGTGTAGACCCCCCGTCCCGGCGCGTTCACCCCGCCCCTCGGCCCCGGCCGCTGCGCCTGGAGCTCTTCACGCCGGCCGATCATCTCCAGCTCCTGCGCCAGGTGCGGGACGTCGTCTAGCGCCTTGCCGATTGAATCTTCGATGACCAGGAGCCATCGCTCCCGGTCGGATTCCTCATCCTCAGGGGACGCGTCCGGGTCCTCGTCGTCCCAGTCCGCGTTGAGCAACGCCTCCTCCGCGCGGCGCCTGCGCTCGGCGTCCAGCTCCTCGAGCCGCGCGCGTATGGCGCGTTCGCGCTTGAACCCGGCGACCTTGTCGGCTCTCGCCGTCGCCGGGTCTGGAGTACCGCCCTGCTTTTGGCGCTCGCGCACGGCTCTAGCCTGCTCGGTCAGCAGCTCGTGCGTCTCGCACATCGTCAGGAACGCCTCCAGGGCGTCGGAGGCTTCGGTGGCGATCGGCGCCCTGGCGGCCGGGTCCGGTGTGCGTGTCCGGGAGACGATCGAAGCGAGGTAAAAGTTGCACATGACGTACTTGAGATCCGACGTCGCGATGTCCTCGACGGTCTCGTTGGCGCTGAGGACGCCGGCGCGGTCCGCCTGGATCACCGCCTGTCTCATGGACGCGGCACCGTCCGAGATTTCATCCTGTTTCGGAACGTGCGTGACGGTGCGATGGTCAGTCGGCGGTCGGCGGGATGGGACTACTAAACCTAGGGTGACCATCGGAGACGGCACCTTAGGGCCGAGGTGGGACCGAGGGGTGGGTTGCAGCGCGGGACGGACCTCGTCTACGGCGGTGGATTGGAGCCGCGTGTACACGTCGAGACCCCGCGCGAAGTTCTGCGCGAGCGGGAGCTCCTCGGGGTTCGACATCCTCGCCGTGTGGTGATGCGCGCGTGAGTTGTGTCGAGATGAGCTCGATTAACAAGTCACTTTTTCCCGCACGGGGGGGCGCATGGGGGATGAGGGCGCGGCGGTGTACAACTGCCTCCTCTGCGACAGCTACGCCCTCCTGATCCTCGGTATCCTCCCGGATAGGAAACTAGCGAGGGGAACCAAGGGACAGAGCGCGTACGAGGATGCCCTGGAGGAGTTTCAGCTCGCCAGGGCTGCCGAGAAAAAGCTGTTGTTGCTGGCGTGTCCCACATGCAACGCCCTCGCGCACAAGTACGAGACGGACCAGGTGGCGCAGGGCGAGTTCCTCCGGCAAGGTATGGCGGTCCTGACTCCGTGCGTCCTGGTGCCGTTCGAGGACGGCCAACCACCGCCGGTGTACCGCGACGAGAACGCCAGCGGGAACGCCAGCGGCAAACCACGATGGAGGCTGTGTCAAGGCGTCGGACCCGCGGGGTTGGAACTGGACAGGACTCGCACGGGGCGGCTGCATAAACCCAGCTTACGGCCTTTCGGCGTAGACGTATCACCGATGGAGCTACCGGAGGACGTGGAGATGCCGGAGGCTGTGCACCGGGCCTGCGCGTACGCCGAAGCGGTCATCGCGACGGCCGAGGATGATTCAGAAGCGCTGGAAGAGATGATGCGGTGGAGGGCGACGGCGAGCGAGCACGCGGGGAAGCAGGGCGGGGTCCGGCCGGTGCTGGAGTGCTGGCCGGCGGCGATGGCGGCGATTGAGTTGGGTACGACGGGGGAGCGCATGAGGCGTTACGACGAGGCGATCCGCTCTCGCGCGTTTCAGGAGATGGCCGATTTTGGCATTTGATGTACAAGGATGTGTGTGATGTACAAGCACCAGCACCCGGGGGAAAGAATGGTAGACTATCGTCGTTAGTGTCGCGTTCACTCCAGGAAGAGCATATCGCCCGGCTTGAGCTTCGTGTCCGGCTTGACCTCCTCCCCGTTGACGTTCACGGTCCCGTCCACCCCGCCCTCAGCGAGTTCGCCGGCGACGAGCTGAGACGCGGTGGCGCCCTTCGGCATTCGCACCAGCTCTGGCTGCATGGCGCTCGCCTCGTCCGTGCGGGTCCACGTGATGACCATGACGCTCTCGTCGTTGACAGAGATCGACGGGTTGAGCGTCTCGCGCGTCGCTCCTTCGCTGGATCGCGTCTTTCGCATCGCGTCGCCGATCGCCGCCTGCAACTCGGCGGCGGCGTCTGCGCTGAAAATCGGCTCCTTGGCGCCGTCGCCACCCGCCGCCGACTCCTTCACCTCCTTCGCGACGCCCGCCTGCGCGATGGCGAAGATGGGGCTCTCGACCTCGCCGGAGCGCCACTCAGCCTCCTTGCGCGCGCGCCTGGCGCGCCGCCGCGTCGCTTTCGCAGCCTCCCCGGCGCGCGCGGCGGAGTCCTTGAGATCCTCCCGCGCCTGCGCGAGCGCTTGCTCCACGGTGAGGTTAGCGGACCAGCGTTTTTTCCTTCCCGCGGACGACGCCTTCTCCACGGTGGACACCGCGTTACTCATGGGCGGCGCCCGCGAGTCTGCTGCCTCGGCGTCCTCGGTACCTCGGGGCGGCTCGAGTGTATCGCGCGATGCGTCCACGATGAGCGACGGTTCGTTTCGCGAGGAACCCGATCCGTCGTTCGGGTAGTCAGTCGGATCGTCTGGATCGTCTTCGTCGTCGAAGGAGTCAAAGCCGTCGGGGAAAGGAGCGTCGAGGTACGCCGTCGGGGAGTCGGAGAGGTACGCCTTGAGCACCGCCTGCATCGCGCGGACCCTCGCCGCGGCCATCTCGTCGTCGGGCGACGTCTGCAGCACCGCCGTGTTCGCCCCGCCGTTGATCCGCGAGGCTTCCCCGTCCGAGGACATCTCGAAAGAAGAAGAGGCGGGCGCGAAGAACGAGCCGCGCGTCAAAGTCTCGCCCGCCGCCGCCGCCGCCGCCACCTCCTCCGCCTTTTGATCAAAGGCGGCGATGACCTCCTCCGCTTCGAGCGCCACCGCCATCTCGACGCACTCCACGTCGTCCTCCGCGCATTCCATCGAACCGTTAGCGCTCGCATCCTCAACCTCGTTCGCCGCGGCCGTCTCCAGCGCGGCGAGGAGCGCATCCTCGTCGAGTAACTCCGCCGTCGTCGCGAGCTTACGGCCGAACGCGTCGCACTTGTGCCACCGCCCGTCGGAACAGAGCGCGAATTCCAGCACTAAATACCCGGGCCCGCTCTGCCTCGGCTCAATTCGCTTGGCGCGAATCGCGCGGTCCAGGGCATCCTTATGCAAACCCATCGCGACCCATTCCGCGGTTTCGGCGAGGCCGGTGGACGCGAGCCCGGGGGCGAAGGCGTCGCCACGTCGTGGCTCGACGACGTGGATGCGTGAGCCCTCGGCGTAGCACACGACTCCGGCGCTGAGCCGACCGCCTCCCGGTCCCGTCGCGACGTCCCAGACGATCTGCACGGGCTGCCCGACGGACGCGCGCTCGAACGGGTTCGTCTCCGCCGTGGCGGACGCGGCGGCTTCCGCGACGCCCGCGGCGACGGCGCCCACCTCCTCGGGTACCGATCGGTTTTGGGGGCGAACCGCGTTGATGAAGTCCTTATAGAGCCAGTGCGCGGCGTCGCCAAACTCGGCGGCTTCGTGCATAGCCCTGGTTCGCACCTGGAACTCTAGTAAAGCGCCGTCCGGGCCGGTGACGGCGGTGTGTAAGGACTGGTAGCCGCTTCGCTTTTTGTTGGTGATGTAGTCGTCGTATTCGCCCGGTATCGCTGTGAACAAAACGGATCACGTCAGTCTAATCGCCCGTACGAAAACACGAAAATACGAAGATGAAAAGAGACGCACCTCGGTGGAGCTTGTGAATCGCGTTGACGACGGCGTAGCACGCCTCGACCTCGTCTTTGGTGCCCGGTGACTCACCGGGCTCGCCGATGACGATGCGTAACGCGCGTGCATCGCATACCTGGCCAAAGTCGATGTTCTTGCGTCGCATCTTGAGGTGCGTGGAGTGCGCGGACTTGAGCCGTCCCGTGATCTCGACGCGAAGGCCCGGGGCGAGGGAGTCCAGCTGTAAGGATCTCATCGTCGTGGCCTGGCACTGGCGCAGTGAGCCGAGGGACGCGTCGAGGGACGCGCCGCCGACGGTCGGTCGGCCATCCGCGGCCGTCGCGGCGGTCGCTTCGTCAGCCGCGATCATCGCGGCGGCGGCGGCGGCGGCGGTTTTTGAGTTTCGCTCCGAAGCCTGGAGTAGGTCAAACGGGGGCACGCACGCGAGCAGCGCCTTGAGCTCCTCCTGCTCGTGACTCAGCGGCTTGGCGCGCTTCTCGCGTTCCTCCTCCCGCGCGGCGGCCATCGCCTCGAGTCGCATCGTAACAGCGCGTTTCTCCGCCTCGAACGCCTTCTCCTCGGATGAAACTTTTTTGTTCCGCCGCGGAGTTCCCGCGTTTTCTCCCCGGAGAACCTTCTCGAAGAACATCTGGACGTCTGCACCGGTGGGCGGCTCCCACGTCATGGTAAACGCCGACTTGACTTCGCCCTCTGAGGTTACCCCACCTATAGGAGACCCACGTTCGCGAATGGACTGCGAAGCTGAGATCGCGACTTCATCCGCCGAGAGATCATCCTCGTCGTCGTCCCGCGGCTTCTTCACTTTCTTGCCCGATGACTTGCCATCCTCCGGCCGGTACCACGCATCCACCCTCGCGTTGATCACCGCCCTGAACGCGTCGGGGTTGACCACCGCGAAGGACAGGTCCTCCATCTCAGCCTTGGCACCGAACATACCGAGCTGCTCCGCGAACGAGCACCACACCTGAAGCGTCTCGTTGGCGACGAACTTACTCTTGGCGCTGTTCACCGCGTACATCGTCCGCATGTTGTGCAGCCTGTCCGCGATCTTGATCAGAAACACCCGTGGGTCGTCCACCATGACCAGCAGGAGCTTACGCAGCTTGGCGAGTTCTTCCAGCTCCATCGTTCCGATGTCCTCGGTGGTGGAGTCCTGTATGCGCATTTGCCCGGCGCTCTTCGCCGCAGCGTAAGCCGCCTCAGCCACATTTGACTCCCCGTTTCCTGGTTCAACTCCCTCGACTCCCTCGCCCGCCCTCAACACATCCGCCGCCGCCGCCTCGCCCTCGACGCTCCGTCGCTGGTACCGCCGGAGAATCTGCGGCAGCTTACCCAGTGTGCTGACGTCGCTGACCAACTTGGCGACTCGAACCCCAAAGTGAGCTCTCACGTCTTCCACGTCGCACTCGGTGTCATCCACAACGTCGTGGAGGATACACGCCGCCACGGCATCCACGTACTGGTTCGGGCTACCCGGGCCTTTCTCGCTGATCTCCTTGTGCGCGCGTTCGGGTAGAAGCGCGGCGAGGATCCGTGCAGCCTCGACGCAGTGCGTGACGTAAGGTTCACCGCTGCGTCTGTACTGTCCGTGGTGCCATCGCTCGGCGAAGGACGCCGCTCGAATGACCTTCGGGTGGCGGAAGATCGGGTACGCGGAGCAGTCCACGCCGCAGAGGACGATCGTATCGTCGATACGCGTATCCTCCGGGTCCTTGCCGAACACCATCTCCTTCCCCACGCGTTCCCACAGCTGTGATACGAGGAGAAGGCCCGCGGTTGGGAAGAAGATTCCGGCCGCGGCGAGCACCGCGAGGACGTTGACGTGGAATCCCACGGCGTCGTAGGTGGCTAGGCCCGGGAAGAAGTGCGTGTCGGTGTGGATGTGGAGCGTGTACGGGTGGGTGGTGACGTTCGGGACCATCGTGGTCACCGTGGACGTCACCGCGTCCATCGTCTCGTTCACGGCGTCCGCGGTGCTCTCCACCAGATCCGTGAGGTCCATTCCCCCGACCGGGCCCACCGCGCGCGGGAAGGTGGACGCACGATGCGGCGCGCGGCCCGTCGACCCCACCGAACGCCGGGATCGCGTCTCATGTTTGGATCGACGCGATGCACGGGGCGCCGCGGTCCACGGCGCTGAAGGCGAGGCGCAGAGCGCCGGGCGTCCGCTCATTTCCCCGGGCGGTGCCACGTCAAGATTCCCGCGCGAAAACACCGCGAAGGGTGCGCGCCCCGGGCTCCCGCTTCGCCTCGCTCCGGCCCCTACGCGCCTCTCAGCCCACGACGCGACTGTTAGAACCGCGTGTGACTGATCCAAGGCGCCAGGCGATACGGGCAAGCGACAACGCGCGCGTGCTCTACGCGCGCGTCCTTTGGAATTTGTGCGGGAGGCCGAGGGCACCTGGTCACGTGCCGAGAGAGAGAATCTCTTCGATTCCACGGTCTGTTTTGCGGTTTAAATCATGCGGCTCTCGGCGAACAGAGTGGAAGTTTCACACTGCTGAGACTGTGCACCCGCTGGTCTCCTCGACGAAAATGCCCAGGCCTTGTTAACCCTCGAAAAAGCGCCCCTTCGAGCACAAAACCAAACGACGATGCTCGCGGCGCTCCCCGCCCCACCGACCGCCGGGTTCGCCTCCCCCCCCCGCGACGCCGACGATGGCCCCTGGGCCACCTCCTTCGCCTCCCGCGTCGCCAACCTGAGGTCCGAGGGCGTCACCTACGAGGACAGCGCCGCGTTCTTGAGGGCGCTCACGAAATCCGGCATCCTACGCTTCACCGACATCAGGGACCGGCCCGACCGCTTCTTCCTGGCGCACCGGCTGTTGGCCAAGCACGCGCCGGAGCACGGCCCGGGATTTTGGATCAGGTTCACGGTGCAGTTCAACCTCTTCGCCGGGACCGTCGTCGCCCTCGGCGGCCCCGCGCACCTCAAACAACTCGACGCCATCCAAGACGCCGGGCAGCTCGGGTGCTTCGGACTCACCGAACGACTCGCCGGGGTCAACTCCGGCTTAGTCGTCGACACCACCGCGACGTGGGACGCATCCACCCAATGCTTCATCATCAACTCACCGTCCGAGGGCGCCGCTAAGAACTGGATCTCGCAAGGTTTGTGCGCGGAAAAGGCGGTGTGCGTCGCGGATCTCACCGTGGGGCAAAAACGATGCGGCCCGCACGCGTTCTTGATCGATATGAGAAACAACTCGACACTCGAGCTGACGCCTGGGATCACCGTCGGAGACATGGGACGCAAGACCACGGGTAACGACCTGGACAACGCGTGGGTGAGGTTCGACTCGTTGCGGGTGCCAAAGTCGGCGCTCCTGAACCGGTACGGAGACGTTATAAACGGTGAGTTTTTTTTTTCATCTTTATATGGCAGCACGGGCAATTAGAGTGAAATCGTGTTTTTTTGTTTATCAGATGAGTACGTGCCGACGATCAAGGGGGTCCGGACGATGGACATGATCGGCCAACGGCTGTTCACCGGTCGCGTCGCCGTCGCGCAGGCGGCGCTCACGTTCACGCGTAAGCTCTTCGCCAACACCAAGGCTTACAGCGACGGTAAGCGGTGCACGATGCGCGGGGAGGAACGTAACGCGTTATCAGACGTGCCGCAGGTGAGTTCATCTTAATTCTCGTATGGGCAACTGGACTGACGTCGTGTTTTTTACCTTCACAGCTCGCGGCGCTCTACGCGTCAGCGGATGAGAAGCTGGGCGCGGCGGATGCGTTCGTGGGCGGGTGCGAGGCGGACCTGCGCGAGTGCCTGGTCGCCCGCACGATCCCGCCCGATACCCTCACGCGCGCCATAGCCGTGGCGAAGATCCGCGCGGTCGAAACTTCAATCGCGTTGTGCCACGCGCTAAAGCAGGAAGTCGGGTCTTACGCGTTGATGTGGAACACGGGTTTCGAGAATACCGACTTTTTGCAGTGCTGCAAGTTCGCCGAGGGCGACAGCAGGATCTTATCGCAGAAACTCGCGCGGGATGCGTTCAACGAGTTTGTGAAGAACAAGGGCAAGGCGCCCGGTGGGTGGTCGCGGGCCGAGGCGGGGTCGTGCCGGCGGGTGGCGAAGATCGTCGCCGCCGGGACCAAGGCGGGGGCGGGAAAGATGGCGGCGTGGGACTCCGCGTGGGTCGACGTCTACGCGCTGGCGGAGGCGGTGTGCGATAGGGTCGTGGGGGAGAGGACGGGTGGGCGAGGGAGCGCGCGCGCGAGGCTGTGAGGGTGGAATAGTGGTGTATGGAATTCAAAGGATGGAATTGGTCGAGAGATGCAAGGTTGGACTTTTTCACAATCAGGCGCTACTTTTCAACGCTTTCTCCGTCGCTTCAGTGAGGAGGTCGATAATCTCCTGGTCTTCCGAGAGCTCCTTGGCAAGATCCAGCGGTGTCTCTCCGTTTTTATTGGTCTGAAGGGGGTCGGCTCCATACTCCAGCAGAAGCTTGCCGATTTTTACCATCTCGTCACCGTGCGGAAAGGCTACCTGGTGTAACGGCGTCTTGTCAAAAAGTGTATCCTTACCGTTCGGGTCTGCGCCTGCATCAAGTAACATCTTCACGACATCGGCGCGGGCATCATTACAGCCTGTGTAATAGCCCAAAACGGTGTCGCAATTTAATCCCAATCCATGCACTTCGTCGAAAGCCACTTTCAAGGTAACGTCCGCGCCTGCTTCCAAGAGCAAGGGTACAAGTTTTAGCTTTCCACTAACGGTGTTGTTTTCACTCACGAGAGCAAAGAATAAGGACGTAACACCGCCATTGTGACTCGGATGCTGCGCCCTTGAGTTCACATCGGCACCGGCCTCCAACAACAGCTTCGCGGCTTCAAAAGCTGAACAACCCACGGCTAAGTGAAGGGCTGTAACACGTCCGTATATGTTGCCGGGGATGGGCTTTGCTCTCTCTCTCGACCTTTCCTCGAGGTCCGCACCCGAGCTTATGAGCGCCTTGATCGCATTCACGTTGTTAGAAGCCGAACAAATATGAAGCGGTGGACAGCCGAGGAATATCGTGTAGTCTTCCGCCTTCTTATCCAGCGATCTCACGGCCTCCACGCTCCACACCGCCGCGTTGTAGGACTTGTTCACTGTGGCCAGTTTGAGGGTCTCGTGCAGCCCGAGCTGGGGCACCACGTGCGTCCTGAAAACCTCGGGCATCTCCTCGGCGACGGCGACGAACACCGATACCTCACCGCGGCGGATCTTGTCGACGATCGGCTCGGTCTTACGTCGCTTGCTGCGCGTCTCCACGGCGCCGTTTGAAGTGTCGTTGCTTTTTCTGGGAACTCTCAGTAAAGGTCACCGGGTCTCAAGCCACAACGACTCGCCCCGAACGCGCCACACGCGCACCAACCCACCACTCGCGCTCGCCCGAATTCGCCACATAACCCACGCGCGTCGCCATGCCCAGGCACGATAGAGGGGACGGCTACGATAGAGACGACCCCCCCAGGCGGCGCGGGACCCCCGGCTGGGGTTCGCGGAAAAGCGGCGGCCCCTGGAACGACTGGGAGGACTGGCCCGCTGACTTAGATCCGATCCCTCCAGGATACTGGCGCCTCGAGCTCGGTGCGCAGCGGGGCGCGCCCGCTCGTCTCTTGAAACCCCTCCAGGGTTCCTTCGCCCACAACGAGCAGACCCTGTCCACCCCAACCGCTAACGCGCTCGAGCACGCCAAACAGGTCTTCGACAGGTACATGAACACCGTCGTCGATCCTCCGACCATCTTCGATCTCATCCCCGAGGACGCGACGTTCATCGGGGATAAGCACACGCACAAGTGGAAGAAGGTGGACCCCGACGAGAAGTACCGCGACCACTACAAGAAAATAGTGGGCGACGACTCGGACGGGTACATGCTCCTCTTCAACTGCTCCTCCAAGGACGACGGCACCGTCCCTTACATTCCCACCTCCCAGGACAGGTTCAAGTTCGGCCTGGACTCCAAGTACGTCCCCGTCCACGCCACCTACGCCGACGACTCATTCGAGTGGGACCTCATCGACTTCCACCTCACCAAGGACGCCGGCGCCGGCCTCGAGGCGTACGTGTCCAGCTGGCCGGGCTGCTCCGCGCGGCCCAAGACGCTGTCCGCGGAGAAGATCGCCGCGCTCGGGATGAAGCGGAAGCGTATGCAGGTGTACGGATTCGCGGTGTCTGCGGAGGGTCTGAGGGCGTACAGAGCCGCAAAGGAGGGCGGGTTGCGCACCGACGGGCCAGCCTCTCCGCCGGCTCCACCTCAGGGAAAGGCAAAGGGAAAGGCGAAGGGAAAGGAAAAGGCAAAGGCAAAGGCAGAGGGAAAGGCACAGGGAAAGGCGAAGCGGCAGAAGACAGAATGAGCGCACGACGACCATCGACACATCAACCACAGTCACATTTGTAATACGTTTCACATTGACAATCTCGGTGCAAACACCCACCCCCGTACATGGCTAGCCTCTTACATGGACGGCGACTGGGACTGCCCGCTCGCCGTGAAGTTCCTCACCAGCTGCACGACATCCTCCGCCTCGTCCAGGTAAAAGTCCGCCTTGCTCGGCTTCTGCCCAACCGTCACGCAGTACACGCTCAGGTGCTCGTGGCCCTTCGTCTTCTCCTTCCCGGGCATCGGGCACGACATCTTCTGAACCACCGCACCCTCCGGGTTAGTCACCAGCTGATCGACCGCCATGAACATCTCCTCGTCGCTACGATCGTCGCCGATGGCCATGACAAAGTCAACCTTACCGGCCGTCGCGCCCTCGCGCTCCGGCCGTAAGTGCGACTGCCAGTTGGCGCCCAAAAACATCTCAACCGGAGTCGCCTTGGACACGCCCTGAGCCTTGATCTCCACGTGGTTAGAACCAGGGAACACGTCCACCTGCTCGTTGACGAGCACGGATTCCAGGTGGTCCATGAGCTCCTTCGCCTGCCACGAGCCAAAGTCAGGGTCCGCGTCGCGGTAGTCCCAGATCATGCTCGTGCCCTTGTCGCGAATCAACGAACCGTCCGTGGCGTCGTGGTACTGATCCAAAATCGGCTCCACGATTTCGCGCCACCGCTTGATCAACTCCTCGGTGCCCATGGGCACGAGCGCCTGCCAGTCCTTCGGCGGCCCGTCACCGTTCCAATCCGGGGGCTTATACCAGTACCCGTGCTCGGCGAGAAGGCCGATGCCGGGAACGGTTTTGAACCACTCGTCGAGCTGCCTTCGCTCGCGGCCGGACACGACGCACACCATCGCGTTGTGGACGTCAGCAGCCATCGCCGCGAGGTTCTTCAAGAGCTCCGCGTCGGGCGCGACGTCGTAGGAGGCAGCCTGCACCAATGTACCGTCGTAGTCGATGAGCAGCACGCGCTTCTTAGCCTTGCCGTAGTCCGACGCGCACGCGATGGAGTCCATGCCTCGGAAGTTCGGGTCCATCGTGACGACGCGGAAATTGAGACCGAACCCGAGCCCGTAGCACCGCGCGTTCGCGTTGCCATCCGTGAGCCGCTTGAGCTCGTTGATGTTGGACGCGGCCCAGTACCCGACGGTGTGCTCGTGTATGTACTTCCAGTGTCGCTCGTGACGAGCCTCCGCGTCGCTGCCGGACATTTGGTACGCCCGGTACATGGCGTCGGCGACGTCGTCGGTGTTCCAGGGGTTCACCCGGAAAGCTCCTGAGAGCGAACTGGAACATCCGACAAACTCGGACATGATCAGCGAAGACTGCCGGGGCAGCGGGTACCCGTCCGTGGTGCCAAACTCGGTACTGACGGGACCTTGCCGGCAGGTGATGTACTCGTAAGGGAGGAGGTTCATGCCGTCGCGGGTGGCGGTGACCACGGCGCAGTCAGCCACGGAGAGCAGCGCGATCCTCTCGCCCAACGACGTGGATCGCGCGATGAGCTCGACGACTTTGCCGGACTCACCGTTGCTGTTCTTATCGCGGCCGTCGACGGCGCCGTAGGTGGCGTTGAGGCGCTCGACGATGTCGAAGACTTCTTGACGCACCTCCTGAAGCTCGCGCGACTCACCCCGCGCGGGATTGCACACCTGCACCATGACCACCCGTTCCGCGAGCTCCGGGTGCTGACTCAGCAACAGCTCGAACGCCTGCAGCTTGAGCTCGATACCCTTGAACACGTCAAAGTCGTCGACGCCGAGGAACACTTTACGGCCCTCGAACTGCCGCCGGTACGCCTGGCGCCGCTGCACGCTATCCGGCCACATGATACCCTCTTGGAGCCTAGCCACGTCGACGCCCGTCGGGCAAATCTTGACGGACACAGCCCTCCCGTAGTAGTCGATGGCCAGCGCGCCTCGTTCCGTCTTGTGGCTCAGACCCAACAGGCGAGTAGTGCAGGACAGGAAGTGCCTGGCGTAGTCGAAGGTGTGAAAACCGACGACGTCGGCGTTTAGCAACCCTCTCAACACCAAGTCTCGGTTCGGAAACGTCCTGAAAATCTCAGACGACGGGAACGGGCAGTGCAGAAAGTACCCGCACCGAACCGTGTTGTACCGCTTGCGAAGGAACGTGGGCAGGAGCATGAGGTGGTAGTCGTGGACCCACACGAAGTCGTAGTCCGGCGACAGATGTTCAACCACCTTGTCCGCGAAACGCTTGTTCGCGGCGAGGTACCCTTGCCAGTTGACCTTGTCGTACCGCCCCGCGGACTGCGGGGACATGGGTAGGATGTAGTGCATCAGGGGCCAGAGGAAGCCTTTGCAGAAGCCCTTGTAGTGCTTGTCCTTGAGCTCTGCGCCGAGGAAGACCGGTACGCACGAGAAGTTTTTGTGAAGGTCCTCGGCGACGGCGTCTTGCTCGAAGAGCTCCACTTCGGATCCGAGGCCGCCGATCCACAGGACTTTTTCCGCGGAGGTTCGTTCCATTATGCCCACGGATGTCTGCGCGTAGATGGAATCGGGGTCCATCTCGAAGTGCCAGCTGTGCCCGCGCTCTTCGCTACCCTCCGGATCGTGCCTCATCTTCAGCGGGAGGGAATTGCAGACGATGACCACGCGCTCGGACTGGTCGACGCTCGTGCCTTGTGCCTCCTCAGCCTCGAGCTGGGCGATGCGGTCCAGCATCGTGCCCCCGGGGCCGGGGTTCACCAGCTCCTGCAGGTTGTGCATCGACGTGCTCGCCGCGCGCCTCATGGTTCAGACCGTGTACGAGAGTTACCTCGGCTGGCTATCCAGGATGACGGGGACACGGGCGATAAAGGTTAACCCAGCGGGCGCGGTCGTGTCTCTCGCGAGCGCCACGGGTGCTCCGATGGGAACTGCGCGTACGCGGATACGCGGTTGGATAGTCGACTCGGGTGCGCCTCGAGCCGTTGCTGGATGCGCAAATCACCGTTGGTGACCCTCGTCGCGTCCGAGCCTCTGTCGCGGGGGCTGATGGAAGGGCGAAGTAGCGTGCAGGCGGCAGATGACGGTGCATTTTTGGTGCAAATGAGAGCAGCTGATTGGCCGAGATCCAACGAGAGTTTTTACTCGCCAAACGCGAATCTCATCGGAGGCCACAAAATTTCAAGTGCCAGGCAGTCACGCATCGATATTTTTTTGGAGTTGTCGGCAGTGCAACTCGAGAAAAAGCTCCACACGCTCGAAGATTCGGGTTCTGCGCGCGGGTTCAGCCGCGCATTGAGTGACGCGCGCGTCGTTTCACCCGCGTTCGTGGGCTGTTTCTCCGTTATCATCGACGGAACGAGGCAGATCCGAGCGAGTGTCACTCGATAGGTACCGGACCAAGCGCGAAGGCTCCGATCAGGTGCGCCACCTCGCCGAGAATTGCGCCTCGAACGCCGGCTCCTCGTTTGCCGGCCCCTTTCGCGCGCGAACACCGTGGTCTTTGGCGCGCTCGCGGTGGAGCGCTGATCCGTCGCGAGGGAATCGCGACGGGCGAATCCCACGCCGTGTCCACGTTCTCGCGAACCCGCGCGTCGAACCCGCGCTTCTTTTCCCCCGCGCCCCGCGGACGCGTCGCGCGTCCCGGCGGCAATCAGGGTTCACGTCCCCATTTTCCCTGTGTGCGCGCACGTGCTGACGTCCGCTGCCCCCAATCGTCGCCCCAGATCTCCCCAGATCCGCGCCGGTGTATGATCGCAGCGAGGGCTGAGGACACCACGGACATCGAGAACTCCGACTCAGACGACGACGCGAACGAAAAGACCCCGACGCCCCCGTCCTCGACGAACCCGTCCTCCGAACGCGGCTCCTCCCCAGACAAGCAACTCCCCGGGCCCGGAGGCGAAAACACAGCTGTGCACCCCACCGACGGCGAGAAGCACGCGCCGGATCCCGTCGAACCTCCGCTGCGTCCCGCGAGGCACTCGATCGACCAGATCGTCGCCCAGCTCGACCCGCACGCGCCGCAGCTCGAACCCGACGTCCCGAACGCCATGAGCGCCGAGGTCGCCAACGGCAACGGCGCCCACAAAGTCGGAATCTCAATCGAAGACCCGGGATCGAGCGATTCTGGATCCGACGACAAACCCATCGTCGCCGCGACGACGACGACCGCGACGCCCCCGAAACCCCCGGCGGCGCCCACCATGCAGTACAAGGGCAAGGTCCCGGGCTGCGAGGCGTGCGCCAAGGGCTTCGCCAGGGCGGACCTCATCAGCGGCCACTACTTCTCCGAGCACCAGGACAACCTCGACGACCTCGATCAGATTCTCAACGCCGATCCCGCGAACGAGGAGGTGGAGGCGAGGTCCAAGGCGCCCACCCCCGTGGCTCCCGCCGTCGCCCCCGCCGTCGCCCCCGCCGCGAAGCCCACCGAGTGGGGCAAGCTCGCGAGCTCCATCTACGAGTTGGAGGGCCGAGCGCCATCTCCGGCGGTGGTCGCCGGCGGCAGGGGCGGCGGTCGCGGTCGAGGGCGCGGTCGCGGGCGCGGGCGCGGCGGTAGGGGCGGAAGGGGCGCCGCGATCGTCCTCGCGACGCGAGTCGCCCCCGAGGGCTCCGACATAGCTCCGCCCCCCGCATCCACGCCGCCCCCCGCGTCCGAGGTCGCGCCCGAGGCTGCGCCCGAGGCTGCGCCCGAGGCGGAGCCCGACGCCGCGAATGCTTCGGCGCCGGCACCGCCTCCGGCGCCGGCACCGCCTCCGGCTCCGACACCGCCTCCGGCTCCGTCACCGCCTTCGGCTCCCGTCGTGACCGAACCCCTGCCCGGGTACACCGTCATGCTCATGCCCAAGGCCAAGGCTAAGAAGCGGGCGTGCTGCTTCTGCGGGGACTTGTTCAAGCCCAACGGGATGAAGAAGCACATTCACTCCTGCAGCGCGGTGCCCGCGGCGTTCAGACCCGAGATGATCCCGCCGCTCTACTTCATGGTCAGGACGGACTCGCTCAACAAGGGTGGCGCTCAAGAAGGCGGCGCCAAACCCAAACCCGCCGCCGCCAAGAAGAAGCCGGTACCCCCCGCGCCCGAGGAGGACAAGGACAGCTCCACCGGCCACGAGGGCGACGACTCCGAGGATGCGGAGACTGCGAACAAAGGGGACAAGGGCCCGACGCCCAACTCCAAGCGCCGCGTGTCAACCCCCGGCGAGATCGACGACGATGACGTTCGCAGGTCCAAGCGCCCGCACCGCAGGAGCGAGGACGTCGAGGCGCTCATCCAGGCTGAGACGCACCACCCGCGGTCCTCCGAGAAGACCGCGAAGGCGGCGGCGGCGGCGGCGACGGGCGGCGGCGGCGGCGGGAGCAACACCCCGGGCGTGCACGTTCGCCTCGCCAACAACGGGGGGTTCAAGTGCGGCGAGTGCGGCATGACCCGGGACGGCGAGCGCGGTCTGAAGCAGCACGTCACCAAGGTGCACGGAAAGGCTACGAACTGGGTCATCGAGGATGAGGCGCTCGCCAAGTCGCCCGTCGGCGGTCGCGGCGGGCGGGGCGGCGGTCGCGGCCGAGGTCGCGGGCGAGGCGCCGGTCGCGGGCGCGGCAGGGGCAGGGGCGGCCGCGGCGGCCGCGGCGGTCGTCACGCGCGCGCCTCCGCCGTCGACGTCGCCGCCGGCGAGGTCGAGACGGAGTCCGACGGTCCTTCCGACATCGACGCCGAGGAGGAGGACGACGCCGTGTTCGAGATGCGAATGGCGGCGACTGGCTCCAGGGGCACGCGGGGCCGCAGCGACAAGGACGCCACCGCCGTGTCCTCCGGCGACGACGACTCCGACGACGACGAGGGGCAGCAGACGGGTAAGCGTCCCACCCCCGGCGGCGTCGCCCGGTTCGCCGCGGGCGTCGGCGCCAACGACGAGGACGGCGACGGGGACAGCGAGGCTAACTTTAAGCAGGCGGTGCGCGCGGCGGGGGACCGCAAGCGGGGATCCGTCGCGGATGCCACCGGCGGGCGCGACTCGAAGCGCGCCAAGATGGAGTACCACGAGGCGTGCCCCGTCTGCGACAAGGTTTTCAAAGGTCCGCAGGGCATGCCGTCGCACTACAAGATCCACGTCAAGAGCGACGACGCGGACGAGAGACGGCGGGGCCAGGAGCTGTTGAACGAGTTTAACGCCATCAGCAGCGTTCGGAAGGCTGAGGCGAAGACGGTGAAGCAGGGCAAGACGCCCACCTCGGCCAGGGCGCCCGGTAGCGGCGGCAGGAAGCCCTCCGCGCGGTCCATCGAGGTTCCGCGCTTCGACGAGGAGCCCATCGAGCTCGGCCCGCAGGCCAAGAGCTGCTCCACGTGCCAGGCTCGTTTCACCAACCGCGACGCGCTCATCAAGCACATGTGGGAATCGCACCGCCTTCGCGCGGTGCCCGCGCCGGCGGAGCCCGAGCCTCGTGGAGTGGACGGGATGGACGGCGCGGCGGCGCGCGCCGCCGCGGCTGTCGCCATGGTTCCGCACGGGGGCTTCGGCGGCCTCTCCACGATGCCGTCGCCCGCCACCGGTTTGATCTCCGCCGGCGCCGGCATGTCGCTGGGCGATCACGCGGGCGACGACGTCCTCGGCAACATCTACGAGCAGCTCGCCGTGCTGAAGGAGGAGAACAGGGCGCTGAACGCGAGGATGAACGCGATGTCCGCCGCCTCCAACCTGGCGGCTCCGCCGTTCGTGGACGACTCGACGATCGTCCCCGAGATTAAGCGGGTGCAGGTTCGCGGCGCCAAGCCCGGGTACTCGCCCATCGTCACCTTCGGCCGGATGGTCTGGCTCACCGGCATCGTGGCGCTCAACACGGATAACCAGT